>Ga0137409_10005441_pt1 | contig 13274 bp, 11 predicted proteins | sample CZODoug1_16funga_FD_122059 | JGI IMG/M metagenome (GOLD analysis project Ga0137409, IMG submission 122059) | Vadose zone soil fungal communities from Angelo Coast Range Reserve, California, USA - CZODoug1_16fungal (Hybrid Assembly) | ecosystem: Environmental > Terrestrial > Soil > Vadose zone...
AGGCGCGGCGGCTGGAAAAGCTGGAGAGCGACATTGCAGCCGGGGCGGGGCCTTCCGGGCGGGGGGCGTCCGCGCCGATGGGGCCGCTGCAGCCGGGGGATCCCTTCGGGAGGATTTCGATTCCGCGCATTGGGCTATCGGCCATGGTTGCGGAAGGCGATGATGACGATACGCTGCGGCACGCGGTGGGGCACATCCCAGGAACGGCGGCTCCGTGGGGTGCGGGCAACGTGGCGCTGGCGGGGCATCGCGATACGTTTTTCCGCGGCTTGAGCCGCGTGCGCCTGGACGACGTGATCGAGCTAGAGACGCTGCGCGGCACGTTCAAGTATCGAGTGGAGCGGGTTACGGTGGTCGGGCCGCAAGATATTCAGGTGCTGCAGTCCCCCGAATGGGATCTGACCTTAGTGACGTGCTTCCCGTTTCATTACGTTGGCCCGGCGCCGCAGAGGTATATCGTGCAGGGTTCGCGGCTTGGCGGCCGATGAAATAAAGAGACTGGGAATTCATCGAAATGAGATGAGATTTGCACTTCGCCGCCGGAATTTCCGGGAACTGGTGTTTGGCGGCGGCGCGCACATCTGAATCATCTGCGAAAGAAAGTCTGAACTTATCGCATATTTCTGTGCGACCTTTTTGAAATCTGGCGTAGAGCCTAGTACGACCTCAAAAAGTTTTCGTATTGCTCGTGGCCTTTCGGGCATCAGTGGTGGTCCCAGAGTAGGCTCATTTGTTCTCCAACCGCTCATGCTAATTTGTTTCATCAAGTAACGGTATTGGCGGTCATTGATGACGCCCAACTCCCGAGCTCTCCGCGCGAGTGCCTGCATTGATACGCCCCAGGTGTTCTTAAGTGCAGCTAATCGAAACAGGTTAAGTTTCTCAGATGCTAAATGAATGAGGATCGAATCGGTCGGCATAAGCAGTTCCGCTGCAAATCGATACGCGTGCGTTTCCATGTCTTGGGTTCCAGAACTAGCATACCGATGCAAAACAAGGTGACCCAGTTCATGAGCGAGACTCATTCGCGTGCGGTCCGGCGTTGTTCCCGTGGTAATTCCGATTACCGGATACTCCCGCGCCGGCCCCGCCCAAACAGCAAATGCATCGCAACCTTTCAGATCCGGAAGTGGAATCACTAAAACACCTAGTCGCTCGATAGCCCGCGTAATCGCTGGTAAAGGCCCGTCAGCAGCCATCGCTTGGCGCACGTTGCGGGCCGCGATAACCGGATCATTTCCTGGTGGAAGTCGCACGGGCACAAGCGAAGCTTGGCGCGATAACCGGAAGGCAAATTCAAACGCCATGGACGAGTACGCGTGCGCTTGTGCAACCATTCTCTTGCCAATGCCCGATTTGGAACGAAATAGGAGACTGCCTTTGGGAAACTCAGGGGGATTTGGCTGACGAAAAAAATCTTCGGGCAACTGCACTTCGCTGGAGAGATGTTCCAATAGCTCTACGCTCGGTTGCTTTCTTCCTCTCTCGATGTGAGCAACCATCGTTTGATCGACACCCAAAATGTCGGCGAGGCCAGTTTGTGTCAGGCCGCGAAGTTCGCGTGCCTGACGCACACGCTCACCGTTGACCGGAACGGAATCCGGTTCAAACATGTTCTCGGTAATTTGGGCCATCAGTTCGATGCCGCCTTGGGTGAGACAAGGACTCTAATTTCGTCTAAGTCTGTTTCGGCAGAGTCGGGCGTCTGTTGCGACCGCGCCGATACTTCCTTCATAGCGTTCCAGCGCTCAATCCAGTAACAATCTACAGTCCCATCGTTTTTCTCACCCCTTGGGCAGGCAATCTCCATCCCGGCGTACGAATAAGAGGAATCCATACTCCATACCACGATTAGGTTTAGAGTCATTTGGGATTGCGATTCGATTGGGCTGTTGCTGGCGAACGCGAACTGCAGTTGATTGCTGCTGTAAAAGCGACTGCGCGCATCACTATTGGCCTTGGGTATTCCGTCGGCGGAACTCTTGAGAATTCGGATCTCGTATCCCTGGCCACAGAGGCAGAGGCCGCAATTAGGAACGCGCTCGATTTCAAATCCAAGATTGTCTTCGTTCTCCGCTAGAACATTCTGTGACGCTAAGAACAATCTTGTGAGGTACCGCGTGTTGCTCGCGTGTACTCCTAGGTCCACGGGTCCATTTAGTAGGCGAAACAGATCATTAGCCCGCGGCACTGAGTCGCTAAGAGCGCTGCTTATCAAATCAAACAATGGGCCGAATGCCTTTAGCACCTGCTGTTTGTGAAAGCGAATAGAAGCTTCGTGGTTAGGGTTGGGTGCGGCGATTGGTGTGAGCATGATGGTCATAATATGACCTCCAAAACGACAAAGTCAAGTCTTTTCGCACACGCTCATTCAGAAGGGCTGCCTCCGGTGTCGCACGCTGTAATTGCCTCAGCGAGCCGCGAGGGCTCTTAGTTTTTCGAGGACCCATTTGCGGATCTGATCGTCAGTCTCGCCCGAACATTGAGCGACGTAAACCAACTCCGCGAGCGGCCCATATTCAGCTAGTTCGTGGCAATAGTCGGCTTCGAACCACATCTGGTGGAAATCGCCGGCATGCAGCAGCGGATCGCTATTGCTTTTCAGAATTTCGCGGGCGCGGCGCTTTGCAAGCAGCAAGGCGGCTTGCTCACGGGGAACTTGCGCCATTCCCCATTCAAGCAGGAGCTTGGGCAGAATTTCGCGCACCTCAAAGAAAGTCGGAGAATGCAGAGCGGCGAGGCGGCGGGTGGCAGGGCCGTCTAGGCCTGCTTCGAGGGCGTCCCAGGCGAGCCTGGGCATTTCGGTGGTGCCGATGCGTTGGAGAGCCAACTGGGCCTCGACTAGTTCGCGGTCGAAGGGCATGGAATTTGTTTTAGCGGAAGCGATGGGAGCAAAGCAAGGGGATGGAGGGATAACAGCGCGAGATAAATTCAAAAAGAGAAAAATGGCGCCCTAAAGGGACGCCGCTACAGGACCACATCTGCCACTACGGTCGGCCGCCACCCGTGCAAAAAGAGCCCGCCTCAGAAGGCGTGCGCTACAAGGGCGAAAGAAAACCCGTCAAAACGAACGGGTCGACAGTTATAAGCGCTGGCTTACGGCTAGGATGTTGCCTTCGGTGTCTTTGAACCAGGCGGTTTTTGCGCCGCCGGCGGTGGCTATGCTGTTGGTCATTTTTATGCCGGGCATGTTGTAGTCTTCGAATTTTACTCCGCGGGATTTCAGGTCGGTGACTTCGGCTTCTACGTCGGCGACGCTCCAATAGGCCTGGCTGGCTTTGGAGGTGCCGGCGTTGGGTGTGGGGTAGAGGAAGACTTCGGCGCCGCCGCATTCGTAGATTACGCCTCCGCCGTATTCCTCTTTGGGCTTGAGGCCGATTTGCTGTTCGTAGAATTTTCTGGCGCGGGGGACGTTGGAGGCGGGGAGGTAGGCGCGGATTGGGGCGTTGGCTAGCATTGAGGGGCTCCTTTGGGGTTTGCGCATTCGGGAGAAAAGCTTAGCGCAAAACAGCGGGGGAGAAGACCCACCCTTACAAACCAAGGGTGGGGCACCCCTACACGGCGGAGCGGGGTGGGCGGTTATCTCGGACGACGAAGGTCCGGCCTCGAAAGCCACGGGAGCGTGGGTGCCGGCGAAGGCAATTCGTTTGCGGTGGTTACGGCGGGGATTCCTTCTCTTGGTTCTGCCCTTGGTTCATCGCTTAGTTCACGCGCATCGGGGAAGGGTAATTTCAGTTGTTTGGTCCAGACGTGTGCAGAAAGCCATGCTGAGACGGCTCGCGCCAAAGTGAGCGAAAAATGAGTGACACCGCCTCCATGTACTTCGATCATGTAGAAGCCTAGCCACAGAAGCGAGCACACACAGGCGCTGGCGAGCGTGACGTACCAATGCCGCGTATCAACAGTCCAGTTGTAGAAATAGGAGAACAGCGCAATTGCACCAATGAAAGTGCATAGGTTTTTTAGAGAGCGCAGGGCAATTTTCCGGCGGTGCATCTTTGTGCTTTCCCTGGGCCGAGGAGAAGCAGATTGTATCATGCACCGTTAGGTCCACGCGAAGATGGCGAGATAAACTCGCCGCTACAGGACGGGCACGGAAGTGTCGTGCCCCTACGGGTTGGCTAAGGAGCGCGGGCGATGATTTATGTGGCGGCGCAGTATGGGGCTACGGGGGCGGGGAATCCTTTTGCAGTGCTTACGGCGGTCGTGGCTCCAGCGATTTTGACTAATGCTTGTTCGGTGCTGGCGCTGGGGACGAGCAACCGGTTGGCGCGGGTAGTGGACCGGACGCGAGTGGTGGCGCGGGAGTTGGCGGCGATTGAGCCGGGCGACGCTAATCGCAACCTACAAGGGCATTTTCAGGGTGATTACGACAGTTGGGCGGCGCAGCTTGCGGGATTGCAAGTGCGGACGCAATTGCTGGTGAAGGCGCTGCGAGTGATTTATGGGTCGCTGGGATTGTTTGCTACGGCGGCGCTGGTGTCTGTGCTGGGATCGATTGTGACGTATTACGGGCAGCGAGTGCTGTTTCAGTTGACGGCGGGGCTGGCGCTGCTGGCAGGAGCGGTGGCGGTGGTGGGATTGGCTTTGGGATGCGCGTTGATGGTGCAGGAGACGCGGTTGGCGGTGCGGAATCTGGCGGAGGAGGCGAAGATGCATGGGCGGGTGGGGAAGTGAGAGGAAACTCACCGGATCCCGAGCGTCGAACGGCAAGGTCTGACTGGGCGTTGTAGTTGGGCACAAGCCTCCTGCGGCATGGAACAGGCTGCTTAACGCCGTCCCCAAGGTCCGAATCTCAGAACGAAGACGGGGAGGCGACGTGGCGACCGCGCTGTGCTAGCCGCAGATCCACTTGGGACAAGGAAACTTGACCGGACATTTGGTTTCCGTGCAATGCAATTTTCCGTCGGTCCCGACTGTGCAGACGAGCCATCGTTCTTCAGACCTAGGTGCCGGCGATGCTTTTGAAATCTCAAACACGCGGGTGGGAACAGGGCGTTCCTGCTTGCCGGTAACCTGCCATGCGACAGACAAATCAGTTCCATCCTTGGCAACATCGGCCCACAATTTTTGTCCGGACGCATCGGTGTGGACGAGATTTCTCCCCAACTTGAGGCGCTGCTCTCTGAGCATGGAGTCGAATTCCGACGTGACGTCGGCTTCGATGACCAATTCGGTTGCTTTTTGCTTGGAACCCATGGACTTGGAAGCCATCTTGGATTGGGTTGGGGGTTCCTGTTTGTGGGCAGCTGCGAAGATGGCTGTGGTTTTCGCGGCTGATAGGGCGGCTAGCAAAACTCCGGCGATCAGCAAAGTTGGGCGCATGTTCCTCCTTTTGCTTCTTATTTAGGGAAGACACCTGACTCGTCGACTGGGCAACCCGGACCGGAATGTCGGGATTATGTTGCTGGTGGCAGAGGGTTGTCAACGAGAGTTACAGGTAAAGACAGGCCTAAGAACGGCGGACGCGGATACTCAGGAGACAATAAGATAGGCACGGGTGTCCCGTGCCCCTACGCGGATCATTCGGTGCGTAGGGCGCGGAGGGGGTCGACTTGGGCCGCGCGGCGAGCTGGTAGGTAGCAGGCGGCTAGGGTGGCGGCGGTGAGGACCGCGGCTACGCCTAAGAATGTTGCTGGGTCATTCGGTGTGACGCCGAAGAGGAAAGATTTTACGGCGCTGGTCAGGGCGAAGGCGGCGGCAACGCCGATGATTACGCCGACGAGGGCGAGGCCCATGCCTTGGCTGAGGATCATGCGGACGATTTCCGCGGGGCGCGCGCCGATGGCCATGCGGACGCCGATTTCGTGGGTGCGCTGGCTGACCGCGAGGGCCATGACTCCACCGATGCCGGCGGCGGCGATGGCCAGGGCGAGAAGCGCGAAGAGTCCGAGAAGATTGGCGGTGAGGCGCGGGGCGGCGATGGAGTCCGCGCGATATTGCTCGAGGGACTGGATGCGGCCGGCGGGCTGGTTGGGGTCGACTTCGTAGAGGCGCTCGACTACGGCGCGCGCTGCGGCCATGGGATCGCCTTGGGTGCGGGCCATGAGGGCGGGGCCGTTCTGCGGATATTGCGTGAAGGGAAGATAAATAAAATCGGTTGGAGCCGAGTCCAGGCCGTGCTGGTGGACGTCGCCGATGACGCCGATGATTTGCGTCCAGGTTTTGCCATCACGGATATTCGCCAACAGGATGCGCTTTCCGACGGGATCTTCATTGTTCGGCCAATAGCGACGGGCGGTGGATTGGTTGATGAGTGCGACTCTCGGGCTGGTGGGGTGATCGTGTTGGTCGAAATTGCGGCCGCTAAGCAGGGGAATGCCGAGGACATTGAGATATTCGGGCGTGATGACGTTGAGCTCGGCGACCGGCTTGGGATCGGCGGGATTGTCTTGGCGGCCCTCGATGGCGAATTGATTGCTGAAGGCGGGAGATTTGTCGAGCGGGAAGTCGCCGGCGGCCGCAACGGATGTGACGCCGGGAACGGATTGCACTTTTTGGAGCAGGGAATCCCAGAAGGCGAGAGTTTTTTCGTCGGTGGTGTAGCGGGAGAAGTCGAGGCTGAACTGAACCGTGAGGACATTTTCGGGGCGGAAACCAGGATCGACGCGCTGAAGATTGATGAGGCTGCGGACAGTGAGGCCGGCTCCGATGAGGAGAAGGAAGGAGACGGCGACTTGCGCAATGATGAGTGCGCTGCGCAGTCTGCCGCGTATGAAGCCTAGCGTGGACTGGCTGCCGCCTTCTTTTAAGGTGGTGATGAGATTTTCGCGGCGGGCGACGGCGGGGGCGGTTCCGGTGAGCACGCTGACGAAAAACGCGACTGCTAACGTGAAGAGGAGAACCGCGACATCGATGTGGACTTCGCGGGCGCGCGGCGTGAAACGGGCGACGTAGGCGGAGAGAAGTTGCAAGCTGCCGTCGGCGAGAAGAAGGCCGAGGGCGCCGCCAATCAGAGCGAGGAGCGAGCTTTCGGTGAGGAGTTGGCGAAAGAGGCGGATGCGGCTGGCGCCCATGGCGGTGCGCACGCCGAGTTCGCGATTGCGGCGGACCATGCGGGCGAGATTGAGATTGGCAACGTTGGCGCAGGCGATGAGGAGAACGAATCCGGCGGCAGCGAGAAGCAGCAGCATGGTGGGCTTGGCTTCATGGGTGAGCTCGGACTTGAGGGCAGTGGCTTCGACACCGGGTTGCGCGTCGTCGGGATAATCGTTCGGAAATTCTTTCTGCATCGCGGCGGCAACGGTGGAGAGGTCGGCTTCCGCTTCGGTCGGTTTTACGTTGGGCTTCATACGCGCAAACAAACGGAGCATGCGCATCTGGCGATTGCCAATCATGTGCGCACTGGAGCGGAAGGGGCACGCGGAGGATGGCATGTAGACGTCGTTTTCGTGCGGGTATTGAGGAAATGGAGGAAGGACGCCGACGACGGTGTGCGGCTTATCGTTCATGCGGAAGACTTTGCCGACGACGGTGGGATCGCCGCCGAAGCTGCGGAGCCAGAATTCGTAGCTGAGAAGTAGAACGGCGGGGGCGCCATCTTTTTCGTCGTCGGGAGCGAAATCTCGGCCGAAAAGAGGCTTGGCGCCGAAGACATCAAAAAAATTCCAGGAGACTACGCCGGTTTCGACCTGTTCTGGTTCGGCGCGACCCAGAAGGATGAACTGCATGTTGTGGTATTCGACGATGGCGTCGAGGCTGCGATTCTGGCGGCGATAGTCGAGCATTTCGGGAACCGACACGTTGCGTCCAGCAGGAGCGCTGCGGGATAAGCGCTCGCGAAGCATTAGAAGACGCTCGCCGTGGGCGTAGGGGAGCGGCTTGAGGAGGACGGCGTTGACCACGCTGAAGATGGCAGTGTTGGCGCCGATGCCGAGGCCCAGGACTATGATGGCGGCGATGGTGAAGCCGAGATTTTTTCGCATCATGCGCAGAGCGAAAGTGGAATCCTGGCGGAGCATGGAGAGATGCTCGCGCGGGGCGGTGGTGAAGATTCCTTTGGCGGTTTCCCACCAGAGTCGCCAGATGCCCATCTTGCTTCCTTCGCGAGCGGCTTCTTCGCGCTGGTCGATGAAAACTTGCTCCATTTCAGGGCCGAAGTCGCCGCGGAATTCGGCGGGGAGTAGGCGTAGGAGCATACGGAAGCGTTTTGTGGTGCGGCGTTCGGTTTCGGTCATGAATGTACCTCGCGCGAATCTAAGACCAGTCGCTTTGAAACTCGGTGCGCTTGGATCGAGCGGGCACGGGTGTCCCGTGCCCCTACAAAGTCCTATGCGGGCTGCGTTCGCTTTAGTAGGTGGCGCGAACGGGCTAGCGCTACTACTTTTTCGAGGCGCTCGGCTTCGGCGGCGGCTACTTCGCGGCCTTTCGGGGTTAGCCGGTAATAGCGGCGACGCTCGTCGTCGTGTGCGGAGGGACGCTCGCGGCGTTCGATGATCAGGCCGTCGTTGAGGAGGCGCTTGATGATGCCGTACAGGGTGCCGGTGCTGAGTTTTACTTCGCCGGCGGTGCGGAGTTCGACTTCTTTGAGGATGGCGTAGCCGTGGAGGTCGTCGCCGGCGAGTGCGAGTAGCACGTGGAACATGGCTGGGGTTAGCGGCGGATTTGATTCGGCAGGTGGAATTTTGGAGGGCATGGGTTTTCAGCTCTCTTGTTACGTCGCCTCACACTATAGCGTGACACGCCATAGTTAGCAACAGAAATCTTCAAGAGCCGCTGAGTACAGGCCAAGATTTGCCATATATACTTCCCACGAAAAACAACTCACGGAGGTCGAAATGAGGCGCTCTAGCCGGATATTTCTTTGCCTCTTTTTATTTACCCAAGCGAAGGCCGGGTTAGCACAGGAGCCTGCGCGCTCAGATACGGGCTCGAGCCTAAACTATCCAAATACTGCGGACGGACTGCAGAGCTTGATTAAAGACGTACTTCAGGCTGCGAAAGCGAATGACCGATCGAGGGAGGCTGAACTCATTCATGGCTTCTTGTTTCCAGAAGGAGGTCAGTGGTTCATCGATGAGTTCGGGCCCGCTTTCGGTGCGCGCATGTCGCGAACATATCGAAAACTAATGCCAGACCTTGAACACGACATGGAAGTAATCTACGAAGGAAACGTCCAGCGGTATGCGGATGCCGCGGAAGCGGATTCTCCCGTCGACAATTACTTGAATTGCATGGATGAGGTTGTGCCGCTATACGGAACGGCGGGCAATGGAGAACATACTGGCTACTATTATTCGCAAGACTCGAAGGATTCTAACAAAATTATTGCTGGCGACCCTCCGGGATATTTCGTTTTCATTCAGAATGGCTTTCGATTCATTCCTGCAGAAGTCCTGACGAAACTCCCCAAAGAAAGACCAGTGCGGATTCACTTAGAGATGAATGTCATGAACTCTAAACTAATTAAGAATGTCCGCCTGCGCTTTCCAGAGAGAGCAATCAAGGAACGTCGTTCGGGAACGGTCATAGTTCGACTCACTCTGGATTTGAGAGGAAGCATTAAGGAAGCGAGGCTGTTGCAAGGTGATCCAGTTCTAAGCGAATCCGTATTGGAGGCCGTAAGGCAATGGCAATTTGAGCCGACTACCCTTGACGGCGATCCGGTGGAAGTTGAAGTCGATATACAAATGACCTTCGACCTGATGAAATGACAATCAACGAGAGGTTTCTTGGCTGGCGCGGATTTCTTGCCAGCGGCGGGGGCGGCGGTTGGCTGCCAAGACTTTTTTGCGGAGGCGGATGGATTTGGGGGTGATTTCCACGAATTCGTCGTCGGCGATGAATTCGATGGCTTGCTCGAGGCTTAGTTCCTTATGGGGAATCAGGCGGATGGCTTCGTCGGCGCTGGAGGAGCGCATGTTGGTTTGCTTTTTTTCCTTGGTGACATTCACGTCCATGTCTTGCTCGCGGGAATTTTCGCCGAGGATCATGCCTTCGTAGACTTGGATAGCGGGGCCGATGAAAAGCTCGCCGCGCTCTTGGATATTCCACAACGCAAACGCGGTGGAGACGCCGGCACGATCGGCGACTAGCGCACCCGTGGGGCGCAGGGCCATTTCGCCGGCATAGTCCATCCAGCCATCAAAAATCGAGTGAATCAGCGCGGTGCCGCGCGTATCGGTGAGCAACTGGCTGCGCAGGCCGATCAGTCCGCGCGACGGGATTTTGAAATCGAGGCGCACGCGGCCGGAATTGTGATTGCTCATTTTGAGCATTTCACCGCGGCGGCTGCCAATGGTTTCCAGAATGATGCCGATGAAGTTTTCCGGGACGTCGATGACCAGGCGCTCGACCGGCTCCAGTTTGCGGCCGTTTTCGGTGCGCACCACGATTTCAGGTTTGCCGACCATCAACTCAAAACCTTCGCGGCGCATGGTTTCGATCAAGATGGCCAGTTGCAGTTCGCCGCGGCCGAGAACGCGAAAAGATTCCGGCGTATCGGTGTCTTCGACGCGAATCGAAACGTTGGTGAGCAACTCTTTTTGCAGCCGGTCGCGAAGATCGCGCGAAGTGAGATAGCTGCCTTCTTTGCCGGAAAGCGGGCTGCTGTTGACAGTGAAAATCATGGCCAGCGTAGGCTCGTCGATCAGCAGCGGCTCGAGCGGCTGGGGATTGGCTAGATCAATGATGCTTTCGCCGATCTGAATGCCCTCGACGCCAGCGATGGCCACCAGGTCTCCGGCGAAAACGCTTTCGGCTTCGTCGCGTTCGAGCCCGCGAAAAGTGTAGAGCTTGGTGATGCGGGTGGAATCGAGTTTGCCGTTGAGCTTGCTGATGCCAACTTCCGTGCCGCGCTTGATGGTGCCGTTGAACACGCGGCCGATGGCGATGCGGCCAAGAAAATCGCTGTAATCGAGGTTCATCACCTGAATCTGCAGGACGCCTTCGGGATCGCCCGGCGGCGCGGGGATGGATTTGACGATAGTCTCGAAGAGTGGAAGTAGATCCTTGGAGTCGTCGCCGATTTTGCGATGGGCCACGCCGTCCCGCGCATTCGTGTAAACAACTGGAAAATCGAGTTGGTCTTCGGTGGCGTCGAGATCGATGAAGAGATCGTAGATCTCGTCGAGAACTTCCTTGGCGCGAGCGTCGGCGCGATCGATTTTATTGAGCACGATGACGGGAGGGAGCTTAGCGGCAAGAGCCTTCTGCAAAACGTAGCGAGTTTGCGGGAGCGGCCCTTCGCTAGCGTCGACCAGGACAACTACGCCATCGACCATGCGAAGCGCGCGTTCGACTTCGCCGCCGAAGTCGCTGTGACCGGGCGTGTCGACGATATTAATCTTGGTGTCGTGGAAAAAGAGGGCGGTGTTCTTGGCGAGGATGGTGATGCCGCGCTCACGCTCGAGATCGTTGGAATCCATGACACGCTCGACGACGGCTTCGTTAGCGCGGAAGATGCCGGATTGCCGGAGCATGGCGTCGACGAGGGTCGTTTTGCCGTGGTCGACGTGGGCGATGATGGCGATGTTACGAATGTTTTGGCTCATGGTGGTGCGTTTTTTCGCTTGCTTGGTCCGGCATCGAGCGGTGCGCTGATTTACACGCTGGCTCGTCAGAGCACAGGCAAGAGTGCCTGTGCTACCTAGCGCAGACAAAAATAGCTGCTGGAGCAACCAGCAGCCGGACGAATCTCCCTTGGTGCACGCTTGCGGCGTGACTTGATTCTCAGGTGCGGTCTAGCAAGCTTAATTATAACAGAGATGAGGATTGTTGCGGAATATCGCTAGTTCGCCGGTGCCAAACACTCGGGCAACTTATTCGACGATGATACGGTCCGCCCATTCCACTAGCGACACGAAAATTGCCGGGTTGCCGAACTTGGCTCCCCATTGATTCAAATCTGTTTCCGTGACCCCACGGGCCCGGGAGCAGGCCCCTCAAGCAAACACCGGAATGTGCTTGGCGACAACTTTATCGAGCGTTTCGCTGAGTGGTGGCCACCCGACCGGCAAAATCGCATTGGCCATGGACTTTCGCATCAGCGATGTAGCCTCCGCGAGCAGAAAGATCTGCACGTCGTGGCCGGCCTCAGCGAGGGCGAGCCCGTGAGCGAATGGGAAGGCAGCTCGAGTGGGGTCATCGGGTCCCCATGCGCTTTTCATCATGATCTTGAGCTTTTTAGCCAGGGCGGCTTGGCCCTTGGAAGCGCCCCACGCAAAAAACGGTAAACTGGCAAGGCGGGAGAGGAGAAGTCGGCGCATCATGTTTCCTCCGTTGAGAAGCACAACTTAAAGTGAACTTGCGGCTATCTATATCATCTCCCGTGAAGAGCAGCCAAGCTAAAGTTGCCCTGAAAAATATGAAGTAGGAGAAGGTATAGAGGTCAGAGTGCGTTTTGAAGCTCATGATAAAACAAGGTCACGGAGACTTATGCGATTGATCTCAAAACACGTCTGGATTCTGACCCTGATGATCGAGTCAGGCATGTTCGTGGCGCCTGCGATTCGTGCAGCGCAGCAGACACCGGCGCGCTTCCTGGATTCGTTGGAAAAGCGCGAAGAAATGATCCCGATGCGCGATGGAGTGAAGCTGCGCACGGAGATTTATTCGCCGAGGAATGCGGCGGAAGCGCTGCCAATGCTAATGGTGCGCACGCCCTACGGAATCGCCAACCCGGACACCGGCATCAGCAACATGATTTACCGGTACGCGGACATGTTTGCGGATGGCTACATTTTTGTGTTTCAGGATATTCGCGGGAGGTACGGATCAGAGGGCAAGTTCGTGATGCTGCGGCCAGTTCACGACGCGCGCGACGCGAAAGGCATTGACGAGAGCACGGACGCGTACGACACGATCGACTGGCTGGTGAAAAATGTGGCACACAACAACGGGCGCATTGGAATGGATGGCACCTCCTACGACGGATTCCTGGTGACCATGGCGATGATCAACCCGCATCCGGCGCTGAGAGCCGTTTCCGAGCAGGCTTGCATGGGAGATGCGTGGCTGGGCGACGATTTTTTTCACAACGGCGCGTTTCGGTTGAGCTATGCATTCGAATACGCACCGCTGATGGAAACTGGCGCGGAGAACTATAGTTTCCCATTCGATACCGCTGACCTTTACGATTTTTTCCTGCGCCTCGGGCCGCTGGCCAACGCCAACGCGAAATACTTCCACGGGAAACTTCCGAGCTGGAGCGAATTTGTGGCCCATCCGAGTTATGACGAATTCTGGCAGCGGCATGCGGTGGCGTACGGCCTGAAGCAGCCCACGGTGCCGAACTTGAACGTAGCGGGATGGTGGGACCAGGAGGATTTTTACGG
>Ga0137409_10005442_pt1 | contig 13274 bp, 16 predicted proteins | sample CZODoug1_16funga_FD_122059 | JGI IMG/M metagenome (GOLD analysis project Ga0137409, IMG submission 122059) | Vadose zone soil fungal communities from Angelo Coast Range Reserve, California, USA - CZODoug1_16fungal (Hybrid Assembly) | ecosystem: Environmental > Terrestrial > Soil > Vadose zone...
CATTTTGTCGTCGACAAAAACAGGGCGCGCTTTGGCTGCAGAACTTGGCGTTGGATTCTCAACAATCTCCCGTATTCGAACAGGAAAGCACTGGACCAATGGCTAAGATCATTGATTGGAACGGGAGCATCATCAAAGAGCCCGGCATCTATAAAAATGTCAGTTTAGCGCTCTATCATTCTTCCGAACTTTTCGACGGGGTCCCAGCGATCTCGTCTTCCGGGCTTCGAACAATCTTCAATCGGAGTCCTGCTCATTACTGGGCTACATCGCCTTATAATCCCAAGCGCGTCGAGCCCGAGGACAAAAAGCATTTCATCATCGGCCGCGCGCTTCACCATCTCGTCGGCGCCGAGCGCGGCTTCAAAACACTGTTCGTCGTGCGGCCGGAGAAGATGCGCGATCCGGACACGATGAAGATACTTCCCTGGCACGGCAATCGCACGATCTGTAAGGACTGGATGGCCGAGATGAAGGAGAAGGGCCGCACGGTCCTGACGCAGGAGGACATCGAAAACCTCGCCGGCATGGCGCTGGCGCTCGGCAGACATCCCCTGGTCACGGTGCTTTCCGGAGAGATCGAACACAGCTATTTCTGGCGCGATCCGGAAACCGGCATCTGGCTGAAGTGGAGACCTGATAGTACGCCGACATCCAGTGCCGATTTCGTCGACCTCAAGACCACCACCGACGTGCGCTGGCGCAAGTTGATGATCACCACCACCGAGAACGGTTATCACATGCAAGGCGCTCTCGGCCGAGTTGCCTCTCGCGAGCTTTTGGGCCGCGAGATGACCAGCTTTTCCCTGTTCTATATCGAGAAAAAGGAGCCTTATTGCACAGCGCTGATGCAGCTGAAGGATGCTGACCTGGCGATGGGCGAACGTATGAACCGTTCCGCGCTGCGGACCTTCTGGCAGTGCTGGAAAAACAAGGACTGGCCGGGGCCGGCTGAGAGCGATGTCGGCTATGTTGAGATTACCGAGAAGGATCGCGAAAATACTGAGATTCGCCTGCGCTCCGAGAACCTCTAATCGACAAGGAAAAATTAACATGACTGATGAAACTACGACGACTGTCGACCAAGAGCAGCGTGTGCTCCGCCGTGCCGACATGACTGCGCCGGGCGCCCTAGCCAAATTCCAGGAACGCGGCATCATCAGCGGTGACACCATCCAGATGAGCACCAACCGCGGCGGCATGCGCTTCGAGAACATGCTTCAGGTGATGGAATTTGCGAAGATGATGGCACTGGCCGACATCGGTGTGCCGAAACATCTACGCGGCAATCCTGGCGCCTGCCTGCGTGTCGCGCTCCAAGCCGATGAATGGGGCTTCTCACCGTTTGCCGTGGCTGACAAGTCCTACAATGTCAGCGACCGCATCGCCTACGAGTCTCAGCTTGTGCATGCTGTGATCGAACGCCGCGCGCCGCTCGAAGGCCGATTGCGGATGGAGCTTCGCGGCGAGGGCCCGACGCGCCGCTGCAAGGTGATCGGCCGGCTGATCGGCGAAAATGCGCCGTTCGAGTGGGAGGGGCCCGAGTTCCAGCATATCCGGGTCAAGAACTCGCCGGAATGGGTTTCCAACCCCGATAAGCAGCTATGGTATCACGCCAGCCGCGACTGGGCCCGCATCTACTGTCCGGACGTCCTCCTTGGCGTCTACACCAGGGATGAACTCGACAACACGGAACTTGGTCCGAGCCGCGCTAGGGATGTTTCTAGCTTAGAGAGCCGGATGCCTGAGACCCGTACCGGAGGGTTTGACGAGCAGGGCATCGCCAGGACGCTCGCTGAGGCCACAGGACAGGCGGAGGAGAAACCGGAGGAGAGGGTCCAGGCCGAGCCGGAGCCCGCCAGGAAAGCTCCTAAGGCCGAGAAACAGCCTTCTGAAACCCAACCTCAGGATACCGTGCCGAAGGAGCGTAAACCGCTTGACCCGAAGCTCGCCGTCGAGCCCACCGATCGGGCTTCCTACACGACCTATGCCGAGGCCTGGATTGCCAAAATCGGCAGCCTGGATGACGGCATGGCCCGCTGGGATGGCGAGCGCGAGCTGCGGGCGACTTGCAAGGTGACAGTCCAGGAGCGTAAGCGGCTCGAAAAGCTGATGCAGGGGCGGTTCACGGAGGGCGACGATGACTGACCTGTTTCCCGAGGCTCATGCCTATGGCGTGTTCGACACGGAGACCAATGGCCTGCCGAAAAATGGGGAGTGGCCGCGCTTGGCCGCCTTCTCCATGATCCGCACCTCGCCGACTTTCTCGGTTCAGAGCGAGCAGCTGATCTACATCGAGCGGGACGGCTGGACGATGGAGCCCGGCGCCACCGCGGTGAACGGGATCACGGACGATTTCCTCGATCAGAACGGCGTTCCGCTCTCCGAGGCACTCGATATCTTCGAGAGCGTTATCCGGAGTGACCGCGTCCTGGTCGGCTTCGTGATCCGCTTCGACATCAAGGTTCTCCTCGGCGAGATGGCTCGCGCCGGCCGGCAGGACTTCACCGGCAAGATCAAAACGCTGTGCATGCAGCAGAAGCTCACGCCGATCTGCCGGATGCCGTATCCGCCGGACAGCAACCGCAAGGGCGTGAAGCCGCCGAAGCTCTCCGAGGCGCTCGCTTACTGCAAGATACCGCAGCGTGGCGCTCACACGGCTGCCGGTGATTCGTTCGGTGCGCTAGAGCTTCTGAAGTTTTGCTCGAGGATCGGTCTCGACCTCAATCCCGAGATGAAATGACGAAGCCGAAGCCGCCGAAGCCATTCAGCGGCGTCATCAAGCCCATCCTGACGCCGCTGCAGGTTCGGTTCTTGCGCGATTGCTACAAGGTCCATATGGCGGAGCGACATGCCGCCGGCCACAAAGGCGCCGAGCGCTTCGTGATGAAGCGCCTGGCCGAGAGATTCAAAATCTCACGGCGCACTCTCACATCTGTTGTGAAAAATGAACGCTGGCGGCACTTGCGATAACGAGGGTGTCGATGCTATCTCTCGATCGAGAGGGATTGTCCAGGCCCCTCTCTATCCTTGGCGGGTTGTAGCACCGACGGCTCCAGAGCAATCTGGGGCCGTTTGTGTTTCAGGTGAGACGTGAGGCCATTTCCATCACTACAAAGATGGCGGCGAGCGTAATAGCGATGATCCATGGCATACGGCCGTAGAGCGGCTGCGACAGCTCGCGGATCGCGCAGACGAAGCCGAGCGCGCCGATGCCGGCGCCGACAACGAGCAATCCATTTTGCGGCGCCGAGAACTCATCGCCTCGATAGACATGCCGCCAGATGAAGATCACCGAACGCGTGATGGCGATGCCGAGCGAGAGCGTTGCGATCGAGGAAGCGACACGCATGCCGCTTGTCCACTTCTTCCGCTTGAAACCTCGCGCGCGAAACTCATGGTGCAGATAGAAGGCGCATACGATGAAAAGCCCGAGCGATAGGATCGCCCAGGCTCCGTTGATCACTTCGAGAACGAAAAGAAGGTCCCAGCTCATTTTGGCCCCAGGTGGATTCTCTCTTCTTGCGCGGTCTCATAATCCTGCGTCAATACATGAGATCGCGTGATCGCAGCGAACGGATCATCATTCAATCGATACGGCTCCAATTGCTGGCGGAGCGACCTGGACCTATCGATTACCTCGGAAGTCAGATCGAACGCTGCATCCACGCGCGGCGCTTCTTGATGAAAGAGCTTTCCTCTGATCCAGGACATAATCGGCATTATCCACGGCCGCGATCACGATTGAAAATATCCACGACGGTTTGAAGAAGCGATTTGAACTCAACCATCGCCACGATGGTTCGTTCGGCTAGGGCATCCAATTTTTTCTGAAGCTCTTTTCGATCGCTCCGCTCATCCCACCATAGGAACATGAAGATCGGCGCCGCCACAGCGCCAGCTTTGCTGACCCACTCGATAAGCTCTGGCGGCACCGCAGGCATTCATCACGCGGACGGGGCGTCCGGATCGAGCTTCTGATCGACTTTGTCCCAGGCCTGGTCAACCATGACGTCAAGCTGCTTGAGCGTCTTGAGTTGATCCGCCGTGGCCGCAGGATGATTCGATAGCGAGTCGATGATGTTCTTCACACCGCTGTAGAGGATCGGGATTTCCTGCTGGATTAGCGGCATGAATTGCACCAGAGCCTGGAGGATCGTGCCGATGATGCCACTGGCTTGCGCGCCGGTACCGAGCAACGGCAAGATTTGTTCGATGAGCGTTAGGACCGTCGTAATCATTGGCTACCTCCTGCGCCCGGCATGAATGTCGCAGCCGGGGTCGCCTTGAGATTGTTCACCGCAGCGATCAGGACATTGTAGACCGAAGCGGCAGCGGGTTGACCGGTCTGTAGGCTCACCTCCAGTTGATCGCGCGCGGCAGTGCCGGAACGGATCGCGCGCACCACGACGCGCCGGATGTCAGCCGAGCAGATCGCCGGCACCATGGCTTTCTCGACGCAATATTGCCCGTAGAGCCCCGCAGTGCCCTTTAGGATATCGAACGCGTTCGCCGCTGGCACCACGACGCTGGCCGGCACTACGGTAGTTGTGGCGGCCGTGTAGACATCTTCGACCTTTTGCAACGCCGCGCACCCGGCGAGCGAGAGTGCTGCCACAAGCACCAGCGCCCCACTGCCGAGACCAATCGACGCCAAGAAATCGGTGACGTACTTACGCATAAAACCTCCTATGGTTTGGTGACGACGGCCACATCTTCTTTGGAAACGACCGAAGCCGAGGGAGATGCCGCCGCTAGGTCTTTGTCGGCGACGATCGTCTGCACCTTGTCCAGCGAAATCGTCGCGGCCACAAGAGCTTTCTGAGCATCGTTCGACAACGTTTGCGACGCGGTCTTGTCTTTCGCAATATCGCGCACACTCTCAATCTGCGATTTAAGCGTCGATCGCACGTAGCCGATGATACCCATAGCCACCGGCGTCACCAGACCGATCAGCGCCAGGATCGCACCAGTCACGGTGCCGATCTGTTTCACGATCTCGATGATGCGGTCGATCTGATCGGTCGACAACGCGGTCAATCCGACGAGCCCGAGCAGCGTGCCCGCGGCGGTGAGCGCGTAGCGGATCGCGGCGAAAGTTGCGGGGCTGAACAAGGTGCTCAGCTGCGTCATGACGCCCGTCGCATCAGGCGGTTTAGGATTCGTGTCCGTCATATCAGCTCTCCTTGCTCGATATGCGACCGTCGCTCAAAACGACTGGCAGCGTATCTATTCCGGTCCTCTCCGGTGGGATCGCCGATCCCGGCCACCAGAAGCCCTTGTTGAGGCGAGAGACGGGGAACGGCTCGATATTCACAGCGTCGCTCTGATTGCCGCCGAGACCCATGATGTTGCCGCGCTGGTCTCTGCCGACGACCTGGATGATATGGCCTCCGCCATTGCGTAACATGGGAGCGAACGCTCCAACAGCGGGGCCGCCCAGCTTGATTGAGGGCCATTTGCCGGCGAAATCGAGAGCCCATAGCGTGCCGGTGCCTTTGACGCCGGCAAGCGTGAGGCAGTGATTGGCGAAAAGCGCACACCACGGGATGGAATCGTGGGTGTAGCTCTCCGAGATGTCGCCGCCTTCTTCCTTCGCCCAATCGATTAGTACTGGATTGTCGCGCTCGCCCGCTCCTTCTTTCGTGCCGATCAATCCGATGCCGGCCTGTAGCCACAGCGGCCTGCCGACGAATTTGGACACAGGCGCCGGCAGCGGGGCCGCGACCACCGAGGCGAGTGCCTGGTCGATCTCCTCCGCGGTCACCTTGTCGATTACGCCGGTATCCGGAATGCCGTGGAGTTTCTGGAACGACGTCACCGCGGTATCGGTCGCCTGGCCGAAATAGCCGGTGCCACTGAGCGGATAACCGAACCTCGCGAGCGCGAGTTGGAATTGCCGGACAGCGGGTCCCTGCGATCCGATCTTGAAGACCGTTGCGCCAGGAACAAGCATTGTGAGAGAGACCATTGTTTCCTCCTACGGGGTGTATCTGATCACAAGCACGCCTTGAGCGCCATTGCCACCGTTGTTCGACCCCGTCGTCGACGAACCAGCGCCGCCGCCGCCGCCCCCGTATAGACCGCCGTTGCCGCCAGCGCCTGAATTATTCACGCCGGCAGCTGCGCCACCGCCACCGCCTCCCCCTGGCCCCGCGCTAGTCACGATATCATTCGACGCACCGCCGGCACCGCCGCCTCCTTGCGTGCCCGCGGCACCACCACCGCCGCCGCCACCGCCGCCACCATTAGTCCCCGGCGAGCCGTTCGTATTAGCAGCGCCTCCAGCGCCTGCGCCTGTGCCACCGCCGCCGTTGCCCCCATTTGCTCCGGCAGCAGTAGATGGCACATTGCCTCCACCGCTCCCGCCCGAGCCGGTTCCTCCCCCACCGGCCGCGCCCTGCCCAGCACCGGAGGATTGACCGACGGTAAATCCGACTCCTCCAGGGCCACCGGCGCCGCCGCCGCCCATAGCTGCGCCCGCAGTAAGCGATGGTCTGCCGCCCCCAGCCCCTCCGTCAGCGTTGCCTGCTGCACCCGTTCCGCCCGTTCCACCAGCAGCCGCCGTTGCCGTGCCGGTGCCGCTCGGGCAACCACCAGCTCCGGCATTAGCGATCAAAGTGGAAGTATTGAACGTCGTTGCCGTTCCGTTTGCTCCAGCGTTTGCGCCGCCGGACCCACCGGCGCCGCCGCCGCCAATCGCAATCGAAATCGAGGCGCCTTTCGTGAGAGTGACATTAGTAACTTTGCGCCATTCCCCGGCAGCCCCACCGCACGAGCCTTGCTGAGTGGTCGCAGAACCGCCGCCGCCACCGCCTCCTCCGATGCCATCGATCGAATTGTTAGAGTTATTCCAGTCGGCGGGGACGACGAAAGTCGTTCCGGATGTGATGATGATCGTTTGCAGACCGAAATTGACGGAGCCCAGCGAGAGCGCCGTGCCCGGCATATTCGCTTGAGCTGGGGTAAGTGCTAGGCCGGCAATTATCAGCCATCTAAGACTTTTTTTCATCGCACATCCTTGATCAGGACAGCGGGACAATAGTTCGTCTGGACGCAATTGTAGTTGAGAATGTCGACGGAATTTATCGCAGTCGAAAGCGTTGGAGCCACAGCGCCCTGAAATTTGAAAACAGCATTCCAAACCGTGGTCCGGCTACCCGTTCCGTCCTGGACAAATCGAATGCTCCCGGCTTGTCCGGCTTTGGTGTTCGTGAGCGTCATTGTGGTGATGTTGCCGGTCAGCGTTACCGCGGTATTGATGAAAGTCGAAAAATCGAAAGTCGTCGTCGAACCGAAGGTCGTAACCGTCTCTGCCGTGTAGATCACACCCGATTGCACGAGCTTGCTTGCGGTGCCGGCGAGATATTGCGCGAGCGTGGCGACATCAGATGTTGCAATATCGGCGAAAGCTACTGCAGCAAAGGATGGACCGCCCGCAGCATTGCCATGCAGCACCGTCGTTGTCGTGCCGAGGCTGCCCAAGTTCGTAGGGCAAACACCGGCCCCGCCGCCGAGCATGATCGCATTGGCAGTTAGCGCCGAGCTGGAGATCATGGTCGTCGTAGAGCTGAAGCACGCGACGCCACCGCTGTTCAGCGTGGCAGGAAGCGAGAAGCCTGCATATGCCGGATCAGCGCCGGTGCCCTGGCTGGTAAAGGGAGCACGAGCGGTGGCACTAGGCGGAATAGTGACCCACCCGCTCGCACCGCGCTCGATGATCGACCCACGCGTGGAGCTGAGTGCTCGATCGAGCATCTGCGTAATGCTAGCCGGCTGCAGCGGCGCCTTGCTGGCATTCGGATTACCCCAGAAAAACCCGGCATTAACCTGGGACTGCGCAAGCGCAGCCGCGGGCGCAAGGAGGAGCGCGGCAGCAAGCGCGGGCCTGATAAGTTTTTTCACCACGTCACCACCTCATAAGCGGTTTTCGCTTTGTTAGGCCGGATCGTCACCGAACCACCATCCGAATTGATCAAGTAGGGGGTCTGACCTTCAATCGGACCTGTGATCTGGATGTTGTTCGTGAAGGCATTGAGCGAGACATCTTTGATTTCGAGCGGTTGATTGCGTGTCGCAACGACCGGCGGGTTGATGACCACAATCCCACCAGTGGTGTCGACTTCCAAGATGAAGTCGGTTGCTTGCGCCGTGTAAGGCGATTGAGCAAAATTGACCGTAGTCGCCGAGATAACTGGTGGTTGGTTCAATGTGATGTTGGCCAGATTATCGATCGCACCTTGCACATCGGTTGCGGTCGGGACACCAGCCGGCGCATAGCGAAGCCGATCGGCCGTCTCCCGCGAGATTCTGAGGTCAGTGGCGATCCTAGTCATCACAGCACCCGGATGATGTAATTGCAGAGGATCGTTGGCTGCACGTTTTCGATTAGGGTGTTCGAGCCACCTTGCGCCGATCCACTGAACGATGATGCTCCTTGAGATGCTGTTGGAGCTGCTGGCCCCCCATTGACGACACCAAACGCACCGCCACCGCCGCCGTTATTATTTCCGGTGAAAAAACCGGATGTGGGGATGTTCGAAACATTACCGATCGAGATCGCGCCGTTCGAAACAGACCCTGATGGGGTATAGGGGGGAAGATTTGACACGCTCAATGAGACGGCCCCAAGACCGCCCGCGCCGCCGACAGAATTTCTGATCGGGGCCATGCTTGGGGACTGGACAAGTCTGTTCGCATCGGGACCGCCCATAATATCGGGTGTGGCCGAAACACGACCACGTTTGTCAGGCAGATTGAAGGTGGTGACACCATCGCCAGCACCAAAGGTGGTGCCCATCACCGCGAAAAGCGCCGCGTAGGTTGTTCGCGAAATAGCCTGCCCGAAAGCAAATACGAATACACTGCTAGGTGCGGTTGGGAGCCAGTAGTCCATGCCGGCGCCGAGCGGCACATTCGTCTGGCTCGCATAAAATCCCTTCAGCATCCAGGCGCTGTTGGCCGTGCTGAACTTCATCGAATAGGGTGAACCCTGGATCAGTGAGCTGGGGGCGACAGAGACAGCCGGAGAACTCTGAATCGGGAAAGCATTGCAGCCATCGGCCAATAGCGTTGGCGAAGACCCGTTCGACGTATTGACGGTAACGGAAAGCAGCTGACCATCTTTCGGGGTGGTCGTAGAATCCGGCGCCTGGCAAAGACCTTGGTTCGTCGTAACGGTATAGGCCACCGAAGTGCCGCCGGTGGCGAGGAGCCCGGAAATGTCGTCTCGATACTCCGACAGGCGCGCCATCATTGCGCGAGCACTGTCGTTGACTGAAGACGGCGACATACCCTCCGCCCAGTTGATCGTAGGGTCGGCCGTCGCGTTGCTGGAACTGGTCTTGCTCCACTGATAGACCGCGGTGTAGGCGGGCTGCGCGCCGGCCGCCAATAGGATCAGAGCGGCAATCTGAAGAAGTTTCGGAATACGCATCGTCTTACCCCTGCGTTTGCCCAAGGCGCTGCATTGCCGCGGCCAAGCGTTGCGCGACAGGAAGCCCTGATGGTTGAGCAATGTTGATCGGTGGAGGTGGAGCATCCTGCTCCGGTTGTTGCTGCTTCATCGCGCCGATGGCGGCGATCAGCTTCGAAGGATCGAAGCCACCTTGCGATGCAGCCGCATTAGCATCTGGTTGGGAGGTAGGACCTTCCGCGCCTGGCGCTGGCGCGTTGGCTGCCTGCTGCGTGGTTTGCACGGGCGTCGAAATTGGGATCGGATTGTTTTCGTCACCAAGCAGCGCGTTCGCTCGCGCTCGATGTCCGACCATCTGCGTTGCGACTTTGTCGGCGACCGTGCCAGGCATGCCGCCGTTGTTCGCGTCACTCGCGTTGTAGCGCCCTGGTGACCCGGCATTGATCGTGCTGTAAAGATCGAGCATGCCCATGCCAGGCTTCACACCTCGATCGCGCAAATAGTTTTCCACCGCGCTCATGTGCGCATCGAGCGGCATACCTGGCTTTACGCCGTACTTCGCTTGCTCTTCAGGACCGAACTGGATGAGACCAAGGTATTTGCCACCGGCGCCGCCATACATGCTCGGATTCATTGAGCCGCCGGTCTCATACGACATGGAGGTCGCGAGGTCCGACGGATTGATGCCGAGGTTGCCGGCGGTGCGGCGAATCAGCGGCGCAAGTTGCGGGTCATAGGGCATGTCCGGCCTTCTAAAGCTCTCGATGATCATCGCCCTGGTGCTGTCTTTCAAGGGACTGCACATGCTCGGGACAGCGATCGTCGATCACTATGGACTGTTGGGGGCCCTTGCCGCCTGCGCCGTTTTCTATTGCGCTAGCGTGGTCATTGACCGGTAGAGGCGAGTGGCGTTGCCGCGTGAGCGAGGATCGCGGCTGCTCTCTCGTAATTCTTCTTCAGCTCCGGCTTCACCGGCTTGCCATAGAAGTGCTCTTGCGTCTGCGCCACCGCCCTGCGGCCTGCCGCAAACTGAAGAGCCTTTTGGGCACCAGCTCCGGCCAGGACGCCTGGGACGCCGTGCATCGCCAGGCCAAGCAGCGCGAAGAGATTCCCTTGAGCCGCCCTTACCACTTTGGAGGCCATGACGCCAGAGCCCGACGGGTTCGTGGTGTTCGGCAGCGGGATCATCTTTTTGTACTCGTCGGCGATGATTTTCATCATCTGCAGTTCGCGCGGCGTGTACATCGTGCTGGCGATCGGCTCGCTCAGGAATTTGTGAAGGCGCTGCGAGAGTGCCTGCGGGCCGAACTCGATCATTCCTTCCGGCTTCGAGGTCAGATGCGTCCACATGCCTTGGCGCACAGAGTCCCAAGATTCGGGCGACAGCGTCGTCTTCAGGCGGCTGGCAAGTTGCACGGTGGAAGCCTTCGTTCCATCGCCGCTGAAGAGCATATCGACAGCATCGCGCGACGACGCGGGAGGATGTCCATCAGCTCCAGAGAGCCGCATGATCTGCTTATCCACGGGTGATTGTGGGCCGCGGTTAGGTACCAGACGTTCCAGGGTATCGGCATGCGCCAAAAGGGCATTGCGCTCCTCCGGAGAGAAATAAACCTGGGCAAGTGTGCGACTTTTGGTGCTGGTCAATAGATTCCTGATCCGTGCGGCCTGCTCAGCCGGCGCCAGCGCTTCGGTGCCGGCCGACGTATCGAGGATATGCGACAGTAGACCCTGTTTCGAAGCTCCCCAGGCTGGTGAGTTCTCACCGACGATATTGCGCACGCGCTGCGCGACCTGGACGGTGGCTCCGCCGCCAGGCGCCGAACTCGATCCGTACATCGCCTGGGCGATGGCATCTGGCGTCGACTCCTGGCCTGGATGCTTGCCGATGATCTTCTCGACTACGGGACCGACCACATCGCCCTGGCCGCGCGCGGAGAAGAGGCCTCGATATTGCGAATGAGCTTGGCGCGCGGTGTCGTAGCGACGCAGCAGCGCTTCGCCATCTCCAGAGAAGCCACCAGCCGTGACGACATCGCGCACATGCTGGTCGAATGCATCCATCAGCCGGCGCATGCCGCGCGCGTCGGCATAGGAGCCACCTGGCGCACGGGCCGCGTTATTGGCGTCGCGCACGAGCGGCACAAGCTGCTGGCGCACAGCTTCGACGTCGCGCGGTGTAATCGGCGGCGCCGGACGCAGCTGAACACCTTCATCGAGCGCAGCATTGTAATTCGTGACGCGCGGGTTCACCTCGTTGGTCGGGCGCCGGCCGGTGCCAAGCTCCTGCTCGATCAGCGCCAGGCCTTCGCGGGTGCGCGGTGTCGTGTCGTTGACGCGCACGCGCTGTTCTGGCGCGCCGCTGTTCAGGCGCTGCTCCAGGGAATTGCTGATGCGCTCGAAGCCGGCGGGATTGTACGTGCCAGGCGTGTTGCCTGCGGTTTGATAGGCGGCCGTACGCGCCTGCGCCGCACGTTGGGCGGATTGCTGGATCGTGCCGCCGACGCCTTCGGCCGCAGTATGAGCATCGGCCGGCATAGCCGGCGCGGCGCCAGGTGGCTGCATCGCTTGGCGCGTCTGTAGATCGCTCACTTCGCCCGCGACGCCGCGCAGCGCGTTCTGTTGGACCTGGTTGTTGTGCTGCTGCGCCAGCTCCGTGATCACCTGGTCGCCAGCGATGTGCGGCGTGGCCGGTGTTGCACCAGGCGGCGCGCCGAGCGAGGGACTGGTCTGCGGCGAAAGCTCAGCTCCGAAATTGCCCTTGGCCTGCTCCATCGCCGCGTTACGAGCGTCAAAGGCTTGCTGCGCGACACGTTGCGGACCTTCACCACGCGCGCCGGCCAGCGCTTCCTGCTCGAACGAGCCGGCCGCATTGTCTCCGGTCAGCGAGGACTTGAACTGCGGGACCGGCACGCCAGCGACGTCCGCCGTCGGCATCGCAGGCAGTTCGCGCGGCGCACCGCGCATCCCCTGCACTGCCTTGCCGATCAGACGGCCAGCAACAGGCAGCCCAGCCCCGGTGATAGCTCCCACTTCTGCACCGGTGCTGGGACTGCCCCCACGCGCTGCCTCATCCACGGCGCCTATAGCCGCATTGGACAATGCTCCACGCGTGACCATCTGCGGCAGCGTGCCGGACATACCAAGCGCTCGCGCCGCAACTCCTGAGGCACCAAGCGGCGCGACCGCCGCGGTGCCGCCGGCCAACTGCTCGATGCCGGCCTTGATCGGATTTTCCTCTTGGTAGGCGTTGGCGCCAGATTTGACGCGCCGCTCGTTCTCGGCCATACGCTCGCCGAAGGTTTTCGCTTTCGAGAGGCCAGTATCGAACAGCGGCTCGGCTGCGGCATTGAGCGCTGCCGTAGCTTTGTCGGCATAAGCGCCAGCGATCGGCACGCCGCGCAACATCTGCACGCCTTCGGCGCGTCCCTGGCCAATATCTTTGATAGCGGTGGCGCGCGCGGCAACCGCGTTCGGGATTTGCCCATGCGGGCCATCCATGCCCTCGGTGCCGATCTGGCCGGCAATCTCGTCGACAGTCTTTCCCTGATCTTCGGGCGAAAGCTTCGTGAAACTATCATCCACATCTACGAGCTTGCCGGCGATGTTGAGCCTGGTCACTGCACGATGCTCCACGGCACTTTCAGCGTCGGAGAGATGCCGGTGCGCGGCGACGCGCTACCCGCTGCACCACTGCCGGCGCCGGCACCTTCAGCTGTCGCTTCGCCTTTGAGAATTGCAATATTACGTCGGATTTTCTCCAGCGTTGCTTCCTGCTGCGGACCCCGGAAGTTCGAGCCCTTCGGGGCGTTCCCACCGGGGAAGAGTTCGTCACGACGTTGTTCAAGCGTGCGCAAGC
>Ga0137409_10005444_pt1 | contig 13272 bp, 10 predicted proteins | sample CZODoug1_16funga_FD_122059 | JGI IMG/M metagenome (GOLD analysis project Ga0137409, IMG submission 122059) | Vadose zone soil fungal communities from Angelo Coast Range Reserve, California, USA - CZODoug1_16fungal (Hybrid Assembly) | ecosystem: Environmental > Terrestrial > Soil > Vadose zone...
TACATCAGTGCTGTTTGTGGAGTCATTCACTACTACTGGCTGGTGAAATCCGCGGTAATTCGTCCGCTGTTCTACGCAGCGCTGGTCACTCTGTTGCTGGCGTGGCGCGTTGGCGACTGGTTGTTGCGCCGCCGCCGGGCAGCGCTCGCCAACGCCATGCCCCCGCAACGCGCTCCAATAAATGTTTCTCCGTGATTGCGCTGCTTAGTTGGCGTCGCCGGATGGCGCGCCTTCCTCAAGGTCCAGCCCCCAAAACCGCGGCGCCGGTGTAAGAAACTCCACTCCGACGCGCTGCCGCTCGGCCGGTTCCCCTAAATAGACGACCCGGCATTCCTGCTCTTCCATCGTCTCCGGATGCGTCAGCACCAGCATCTCGCCATCATCAATCTCATGCTTCAGCAGGATCAACGCGCCGTGCGAATTCACCACCACGGTTTCGCACGTCTCGCGAAACTTCCGCCCGTTGTGCCCGCGCCCGTGCGCCTGCAACTTCATCTTCAAGAAAGCTCGTCCGCTGCGTCGCGGTGACTTGGAAGCGACAGTGTTCATGCTCCCATGTTCCAGCCCACCGCAATTCCCCGTCACCTGTCCCAGAGGCCAGTTGTTCCCCACCAGCAACTCAATTCTTCTCTGCGTAACTCAGCGTTCTCAGCGCCTCTGCGTTGTCCTTTTCTTTCTTTAAGCCGCCATCCCAATCCGCCGGATCAAATCTTCCTGCTCCTCCCGATTCTCCGCCCCAATCGTGAACGCATCTAGCAATCCCAGCCCCAGCGCGAATTTCAGCGCCTCATCCTGCCGATCGCGCATTTGGCCCTGTCCCAAAATCTTCATCCCCACAATCCCCTTCCCCGCCGCCTTCATTTCCTTTATCACGCTCACCACCGTCTGCGGGTCCGAATCCATAAACGCACCTACCGGATTGATGCGCACCAAGTGCACTTGCACCCACGAAGACTTTGTCGCGGTCCGCAGCGCCTCGATCGAGTGGCACGAGCAGCCATGCGCGCGAATCGTCCCCTTCTGCTTGGCTTCTTCCATCACGTCCATCACGCCTCGGAACCGTTCCGTCCAATCGCCCTCCGTCAAGCAATGCATCAAGCAAATATCGATGTAGTCCGTCCCCAGCTCGCTGCGAAATCGCTCGATGTCCGCCCGCGCCGTCGCTGCATCGCGAGCCCAAGTCTTGGTCAGCACCGTTACTTTGTCCCGCGGCACATGCTTAAGCGCCTCCGCCACATGCGGATGGCTCCCATACGAATCCGCCGCATCAAAAAATCGCAGCCCATGCTCGTATCCATTCAGCAGCATGCCCGACAAGCCCTTGACGCCCAGGGCCGTCTGGTGCGAGTGATGTCCCACGCCCACGGTCCCCGTCCCCATCGCCAGCAAGCTAGTCTGAATCCCCGTCTTCCCGATGGTCACCGTTTCATTCGCCGCAAACTTTCGCGGCAAGGGGGGCAGCGCCGCAAGCCTCTCCTCGCGCGTCATTCCAAGGGAAGCGAGCAACCCGTCTCTTGCCGCAAGCCCTGCGGAGCCTAGCAACGCGGCCGCCCCCATCCCGCCCGCCGCATGCCGAATAAACTCTCTTCGCTTCATAACGCCCCCTTCAACGCACGCCACCTACCGATTTGGACGTCCCACCCCGCCCGCCGGTTATCACCGAGCAGCAGGTCATCGCGATATTTTGGGCTTCGCAAACGTCGGCCCCGCCGCGCTTATCGTTCGCTCGCCAATCCCAGCAGGGTGCGTTATAAGGCACCAGCCCTTCCCTTCCGCTCCCGTGCCCATCAAGCTGAATGAAAGGACCTCCGCATCGAAATTTCAAAACACGAACGCCGCCGCCATCCGCGGTATCGCGCGCCCAAGGGCCTCCTGATTGCCTGGCAAGGCGCTGGAAAGCGCCACGCCTCCAATGTCGAGGAGTTGGGCGTAGGCGGAGCGTTCCTCCTCGTCGCGCACCCTCTCTCCGCCGGCACCCACGTCGAGCTTCTCTTCGACGTCACTGGTGGAGAAGTTCGCGCCCGCGGCGTAGTCCGCCACGGTCGCCCCGGTCACGGCATGGGCGTGCAGTTCGTCCACATGGGTGCGGAAGATCGCGCCCGTCTCCATCGCTTCGTTAAGGAACTTGCCCAGGATCACAACCTGGAAACGGTTCCCGCTCCCGCCAGCTGGTTCGAGCGCGGCCCGCTCCCGCTCGACTCCGGCGAAATCAAAACGCATCACGAGCTTTTCGCCCTGCTCAATAAAATTTATTCCGCGCGACTCACCGGCCAGCTTCAGCTCGTCCTCGGCCGCGTAGAGCGGCAGCTCTTTTTCGATGGCGGCCAGCTCGTCTTCGCCACCAGCAGCGACCGCCAGGACAGCCTCGGCGAAATGATGCTGCGCGAAGGCGCCATCACACAAAGTCAATTTGAAGAAGCTGCCGAACTGGTGAAGACTGGCCAGCGCTTCGGTTCCGCCATCGCAGAAATGGGCATCTTCACCGTCGACCAAGTCGTCGGCTGGGTCCAGCGCCAGCTAACCCAAATCACATCTTCGGTTCTCGACTACCCCTCCGGCCGCTTTTATTTTTTCAGCTCGCTCGAAAAAAACGTCGTCCCGGAAATCTCCATCCCGGTTCCCTTGGGCAAACTCCTCCTCGAAGCGGTGCGCCGCGCCAAAGATCTTCCGCTCCAGCATCTCGCCGCCGATGCTGATCTCCAGATTGATCTGTCGCCGGACCCGCTGCTGCGTTACCAAGCCGTCGAACTCGACCATATCGAGCGCCGCCTCCTCGCATCCATTTCGCATCCCGTCTCCGCCAATTTTTTCCTCGCCAACTGTACGGTGCCCAAGGAATCCGCCGCCCGCGCGATCTATGCTCTGCTCGTTCTCGGCGCGGTCATCAGCGTGAAGGCACCTACCGGCGCGGCTCATTCCAAGCCGGCAGCCGAGCAAGCCGCCCAGCATGCGCCGATGCCTGCCGCGACACCTGTCGCGGAACAACCTTCGCCCATCGCCGAACCTGAACCCCAACCCGCCCCCGTCGCCGAAGACGCGCTCGACGCCAAAAAATTTGAAGAAGAAATCCGCGCCCTGCTCGACCTCGCCGGCAAATCCACCTACTACGAACTGCTCGGCGTCGGCGCCACCGCCCCGCCCGAGCAGATCAAAGAAAATTTCCATCGCATGGCCCGCAAATTTCATCCTGACCGCCACATGGGCCACAGCGAATGGCTCGACTTGCTCCAGGATTTGATGGCGCGCCTGACCATCGCCTACAAAACCCTCCTCGACGAACCAAAGCGCGTCGCCTACGACAAGCAAATCGCCGCCGCCGGCGCCTTCACTCTCGGCCAGGACAAAACCAAGTCCGAAGAAACCGTGGACGAGTGCCTCACCCGCGCCAAACAAGCTCTCCGCGCACACAATTTCGCGGGCTCCATCTTATGGCTGCGAAAGTGTGTCGAAATCGCACCCGATGTCGCCAAGCACCACGCTATGCTCGGCCGCAGCCTCGCCGCTTTCCCCCAATATCGCCAGGACGCCGTCCGCCACTTCTCCATGGCCATCGAGCTCGATCAATGGAACACCTCCACCTACTTCCAATTTGGCGAACTCTACGAAGTGATGGGCCTCCCCTGGCGCGCCGTTCCCCACTACCGCCGCATCCTCGAAATCGATCCCCAGCACGCCAAAGCCATCGAACGCCTAGCCGCCCTCGAAAACGAAACGGTGTCAAACAAAACCAAGTCCGGCAAATCCTTCCTCTCCCGAATGCTGCACCGCAAATAGCGCCTTTCCGGCCAATGAAGTTGAGCCCGCAGTAACTGTCCATTTAATTTTATAAACGTCTGAATATCCTCTTTGACTACGTACCTTCGCCGTTCTGAATTCCGTCAAGCACCACAAACCCGTTGACATGCGTGTTGAAGCGAAATAATGTTCGCACACAACAAGGGCTGTGCGCTGTTTAGTCAAAAAATTCAACGAGCCTTGCGATCGGCTTCGCTCTTTTGCCGGAACGTCCGCAATCTTAGGGGGTTCATGCGATGCGTAAGTCTTCAATAGTGGTGTTTCTCGCGGTCGTGTTCCTCATCTTTCCCTTCACAATCACGTCCGTCGATGCCCAGGAACGGAGAGGCTCTCTCACCGGCCACGCCGTGGATGTCAACCAGGATCCATTGGTCGGCGCTCGTGTTGGATTGGAGCCTGTGGGCTACACCACTGCTTCGGACGCTCAAGGCAAATTCTCTATTTCTGATCTCGTGCCAAATAAATACACGCTCACAATCTCCTACGTTGGGTTCAAGACCTTCTCCCGTGAAGTCGTCATCACACCCGGCACCGTCGCCAATGTTGAGGCTGTCCTCGACATCGGAACTGTCAACCAAGAGATCATAGTTCGTGGAGAGCGCGAGCGCGGCGAGGTCGAAGCGCTCAATCGCGAACGCACCGCCGACAACATCGTTCAAGTGCTGCCCGCCGAAGTCATCACCAGCCTGCCGAACACTAATATTGCGGACGCTCTCGGCCGCTTGCCTAGCGTTTCCCTGGAGCGCGATGAAGGTGAAGGCAAATATGTGCAGATTCGCGGTACCGAGCCCCGTCTCAGCAATGTGACCATCGATGGAGTGCATGTTGCTTCACCCGAAGGCGTGCGCAACGTCAAACTCGATGCTATTCCCGCGGACCTCATCGACTCCGTGGAAATCAACAAAACTCTTTCCGCAAGTCAGGAAGGTGATGCCATCGGCGGCTCTGTCAATCTCGTCACCAAGAAACCGCCGGAACAACCCTTCATCAGCCTTAACGCCATGGGCGGATTCACACCGATCTCTGGTGGACGCACACTCGATCAATTTGGTGGTACCTACGGCAGGCGTTTTGGCACGGAGAAAAAACTCGGCTTCCTGATCGGCGCGAGTTACGACCACAACAATCGCGCCATCAATGACCTTGAGCCCGTGCCGGATGTCCATGACTTCAGCAATGGCTTAGGCACCGGGTTCCGGCCCGTCTTCTTAGGTACGGACAATCGCGAATATTGGTACGACCGCACGCGTTTTGGTTTTGCCGGCAGCGCCGATTACAAACTGGGCAAGGCGTCCCTCGCCTATGTTCGCGGACTTTTTTCGCAATTTTATGATTACGGCGAAAACTGGAACTATTCCACCACTGTCGGCAGCTTTGACAACAGCCCTGATCCCTCTTCCCCGGACGCGACCGGCAGCATCGGCATGAACCATTTCCATCGCACGCCGCAGCAGCAGATCTATAGCATCACGGCTGGTGCCAATCACAACTTTCACAACATGCTTTTGACGTATGAATTCTCAGGCGGCCGCTCCAAATATGAAGGCGGCTTTCCCTTCGCCAGTTGGTCGGGTCCGTCCAACGTGCAGTTCGCTGTGGATACCTCGAATCCACATACGCCCAAATTTCCTGTCGTGAACGGCGCGAGTATTTTTGATCCAGCCGCTTACCAACTTTCGTTTGTGCTTCCTTGGGACGATCACATTCGCGAGCGTGACTTCACCGGATCAGCCACGCTTAGCCGTCCCTATAGCATCGGTTCCCATCTCAGCATCTTCGAAGTTGGATTTAAAGCGCGCGACGCTGACAAAGTGCGCACGGGCGGGCGGCAATTTCGGCCCTATACCGGCGCCGCACCCTTTGTCATGACTTCTGCGCTGAAAGAAGTTCCGACTTACACCTACTACTTCGGCGCATACAAGCTCGGCCCGCTGTCCGACTACAACAAAATCCAGGAGTTTGTGAACGCTAACAGCGCCAGTTTTCCTGACGACCCAGTCTCCGACCGCATCGGAAACGATCCCAATCAGTACAACACCAGTGAACGCGTGCTGGCCGGCTATGTCATGAACACCATCACGCTCGGACACGTTCGCCTTCAGGGCGGCGTCCGCTTGGAGGGCACGCAAGGGTCATTTCTTGGCAATCGAGTGATCGTTAACCCCGACGGCAGTTGGAACTCGACGGTGCCTGTCCCTGGAGAACAAACCTACGTCGATGTTCTCCCCAGCGTCCAATTCCAGTACACCTTTGGCGCCAATACCAATTTGCGTCTCGCTTACGGAAGGGGCATCGCCCGTCCCAATTTCTCGGATCTTCCTCCTTTTGCGATTATCGATCCGAGCAGCGGAAACTTTACGGCAGTCACTTTGGGTAATCCCAATCTCAAGCCCACGCACGCCAATAATTACGACATCCTTTTCGAGCACTACCTCAAATCCGTTGGCATCATCCAAGCCGGATGGTTCTACAAAGCTCTGACCGATCCCATTTACAGCGTCACAACGAATCCCACCACTGGCCAATTTACAGGGGACCGCGTATTCCAGCCCATCAACGGACCAAGTGCTCACATCACCGGGATTGAAATGGCTTGGGAACAGCACTTGAGTAGACTGCCCGGATTGCTGAGTGGTGCCGGCGTCGCCGCAAACTACAGCTACACCACTTCACAAGCCAGTTTCCCTTTGGGCTTCGGGCGCACGGACCGTCCTGCGCTCCTCCGCCAAGCGCCTAACAACTGGAATTTGGATGCCACCTATGACAAAGGGCCCATCTCAGCGCGCATGGGTCTCACTCATAACGATGCCAACATCTTTTCTTACCGATTCCAGGACGGCGCCCCTCTAGGTATTAAAGGTCCGCTCGGTGATCAGTATCTTTATCCCCACACGCAGGTGGATGCGCAAGCCAACTACCGCATCCCTCACGCGCATGAGATTCGAGCAGTTGTTTCACTGCTTAATCTGACTAACGAAACCTTTGGTTTCTACTATGGCAGCGAGCAATTCCCGATCCAGCGCGAATACTATGGCCGCACCGTCTCTATCGGCCTGCGCTGGACCAACTCCAACGCCAAATAAGGCGTAGCGATAGGGATTGGCGCGATGCTCGCGCCAGGAACGGAAAAATGTCTATGCGTTTGCACTGGCGTACGCAACTAGTCGCGGCTATCGGTATCGTTGCGATTGCCGCATCCGCACTGCCCGCCCTCAGTTCGCTCACCGTCCACGGAATAGAAAATGCTAGCTGCGAATGGGTTAATCCAGCGGAATATACAATTAATTTTCGATCGTCACCCGACGCAGGCGCTGTCGAGGTGTTCGCCAGCTCACGCCCCGATCGCATCGATTCTACAAAGCCAGTGGCAATCATTCGCAATACCCCGGCAAATGTTTCAGCACCCGGGTTTGCCGGCCGCATTTATTTTCACCTGAAGCCAGCTTCTGGCACTGCTCGTGTTGTATCAGTGAGACGACTCCCGCTGGAGGGTGCCAAGAATTTCCGGGATCTCGGCGGGTATCGCACCTCCGATGGCCACTATGTCCGCTGGGGTTTGGTATACCGTTCAGGCTACCTGGCCGATTTGACTAAGCAAGACTACCAATATCTTCGCGGCCTAGGTATTCGCCTCGTATGTGACGTCCGCGCCGACGGCGAGCGCATGCGTTCGCCGACAAATTGGGTGGGCGATTCCCCCGAATTCCTGTCTGTGCCCATCGGCCCGAATCGCGACGGAACTCTGACCGCCGAAGACCTCAAACGCAGGGTGGCCGCCGCCAGGGATCCTAATAAAGGGCCCGCCACTGCTTACGACTTTGCGATCAAGGACGCCGAGCAGTACGGAAAAATATTGCGCTGTATACTGGCTGGCGATCTCCCCGCCGTTGAGCACTGCACCTCCGGCAAAGATCGCACCGGTGTTTTCAGCGCCATCCTTTTGACCGCCTTGGGCGTCCCTCGCGAAGCAGTCGTCCAAGACTATCTGCTTACCGAGCGCTATTTGTTAGCCCCGGATAGCTTTGAGAGCACCAGAGCGCAGCTTCAAAAAATATTCGGCCTTGCCGAACCCTTGGACGATGCCAGCGTGAAAGCGATCATTGCGCTCCGACCGCAAACTCTCGAAGCGACGTTCGACAACATTAATAAGACCTACGGCTCGTTCGATGCTTACCTTCGTGACGCGGTCAAGCTCCCCGATGCAGACCGCACAATCCTCCGCCAGCGTCTTCTTGAACCCTAGTCGCTACCAGTTTTTCACGCCGGTGCTCTCAAAGCGCAGTGTTTGATTCTTGTTCCTTCGACCAGTATTCGCCGCCGCTTCCGCCCGGTACACTTAGACGTGAATCGCGAACTTCAGCCACTCGGCCTCTGTGTGACGGTAGCTCATTCCCGATGCAAACATCTTCACTGCCTTGGACAGTTGCAAGCGTGCGATTTCCTCAGCCAAAACAAGCACGTAAATCCTTTCCCTGCCACACATCCGAAAAAAGAACCCCTAAACCCTTTCGCTGCCACACATACAAAAACGGCCTCCTGCAAGTCCTTTCCCTGCCACACATGCAAAAAACAGGGGGTGTGTCCCCCGGGGGCCCTGGCCTCATTGCCCTTCTTTTCACCCCGATGCGGCCGGACTATCTCGCCTCCTTCTTATTCTCGGCTCGCTTGTGCCTGGGCTGCGCAACGACCTAGAATGTTTGCCTATGAATCTTGCTAACTTCATTGAAGAGCATCGCGACGCGCACCTCGCCGAACTCTGCGAATTTCTGCGCATCCCCAGCGTTAGCGCCAAGAGCGAGCACAAGCCGGACATCGAGCGCGCCGCGAAATGGGTTTCTGAAAAATTGCGCGCCGCGGGATTTAAAAAAGTGGAAATCGTTCCCACCAGCATGCATCCGCTCGTTTACGCCGAATCACTCGAAGCCCCCGGCAAGCCCACCATTCTTTTCTACGGGCATTACGACGTGCAGCCCGCCGAGCCCCTGGAACTCTGGACTTCGCCGGCTTTTGAGCCCACCGTGCGCGAAGGCAATCTTTTTGGCCGCGGCACCGCCGATGATAAAGGCCAAGTGCACATCCATTTGAAAGCGCTCGAATCCCTGCAAAAAGTGAACGGCAAATTTCCTATCAACGTAAAAGTTTTGATTGAGGGCGAAGAAGAGGTTGGCAGCGTCAGCCTCTGGGATTACGTTCAGAAAAACAAAGACAAACTAAAAGCCGATGCGCTCGTCGTCTCCGACACTTCCATGCTTGCCAAAGGCGTGCCATCCATCACCTACGGTTTGCGCGGCCTGAATTACTATCAAATCGAATTGACTGGCCCGGTGCGCGATTTACACTCCGGCGTTTACGGCGGCGCGGTGCCCAATCCGCTCACCATCCTGACCGAGCTTTTTTCCAAACTGCACGATAAGAATTTCCGCATCACCGTCCCAGGCTTCTACGACGACGTCGCCAAACTCGGGAGCACGGAACGCAAAGCTCTGAATTCCTTGCCCTGGAAGAAAAAAGACTTCGAGAAAGCGGTTGGCGCTCCCGGCTACGTCGGGGAAAAAGGATTCACCATAGTCGAGCAACTTTGGACCCGTCCCACTTTGGAACTTAATGGCATCTGGGGCGGTTACACTGGCGAAGGCGCCAAGACCGTGATTCCCTCCAAAGGGCATGCGAAATTTTCCACTCGCCTCGTGCCCAACCAGAATCCCCAGAAAATCGCCAAGCTGGTTGAACAGCATATTCGCAAGCTGTTGCCCAAGACGGTCACCTGCAAATTTGAGCTGCTCAGTAGCGGTAAGCCCTGGGCCGCGCCCTATCAGGATCCGATATTTGCCAAGGCCCAAGCCGCATTGCAGAAAGGCTTCGGCAAAAAAGCGGTCTTCATTCGAGAAGGCGGCTCCATTCCTTTTGTTACCCAGATGTACGATACTTTCAAAGTTCCCTGCGTGCTTCTCGGTTTTGGCCTCCCCGACGAAAACGCCCACGCGCCCGACGAGCACATCGCACTGGAAAATTATTTTGGTGGCATCAAAGCCATCGCCAACTTTTACGCCGATCTAGGAACCCAGTAAGCGATACGTCCCGTGCCTACAACGCAATCTCGTTCAGGCGGACATTGCTGACGCTCCTAGTTTGCGGCTGGGACCACCGCCAGCCGGCGCGCCTCTCGCTGGCATGTGGAAAACCCCCATTTTCACGGTGTTTTGGCCATCCGCAACGAAAAAATCGCATTTTTCCAGTGGTTTTTGCAGGTTTCCACTTGCGTTATCAAAAAGCCTTGGCTATAGTGCCCAGCGGCCCGGATTTTCGGTGCATAAAAGGGGAGAGTCCGCAGCCGGCCTCAAGCTTTTGAGGTCACGAAAAAATTCAGGAGGATAAGAATACTAGATGGCAGCCAAGCCAATGAGCAAGACCAAAGTCGTGTCGCATCTCGCAGAAAAGACCAGCATTCCCAAGAAGACTGCGGCATCGTTTTTTGAAGAACTCTTTAAACTCGCGGTGAAAGAGTGCAAGGGTCCCGCCGGCAAGTTCGTGATTCCCAATTTGGGTCGCGCGGTGAAAGCGCATCGCAAGGCACGCATGGGCCGCAATCCGCAAACCGGCGAGGCTATCAAGATCAAGGCCAAGACGGTGGTTCGTTTGCGCGCGGCGAAGGCGTTCAAAGACGCCATTCTGAAGTAGTTTTCGCGGCGAAAAATCACAGGCCCGAAAACAGCGCCAAAATCGAATCGCGCCGCAAGCCTCTGACCCAGGAAGGGTCACGCCGCGAGGATTCACTGTCGCCGAGTCGCGGGCAAGTGTCTAGATTGAGTTTATCTCTTGGTTGCGCGATTCACCCCGCGCAACCAAGATTGTTTAGCTCGATGAAGAATGTTTTCTGTCGATGAGAGTGTAGCGACCACTTTCAAGTGGCCGTTTTTCAGGAGGAAAGAAGGAAGGCCGAAGAAAAGAGCGCTGGGATTTCAGAACGCTCCGCGGGAAAGTGCCAGAGCTTTTCGGGCCGCTGTTTTTTCGCCGCGAGTAGTTTTGCTTCCGGCTAGAGGGTTTTCACGTAGGCGATTACGTCTTTAATTTCCCCCGCGTCGAGCACGTCTTTAAACGGCGGCATCAGTGTGTCGCCATTTTCGATCCAGGTTCTTAGCGTTTCATCGGTGACTTTGTTGTTGTTCACCGAGAAGGTGCCGCGCTTGGAAATACCCTTCAGCCCCGGGCCGATCTTTTTCTGGTCGTTGTCGGCGTAGTGGCAGATCGCGCATTTTTTCTCGAACACTTCTTTGCCGCGCGCAGCCGAGCCGCCTCCGTTGCTGGCAGACTTTTTTGTTTGCGATTTTGCGGGCGGCGGATCTTGCGCGAAAACCGCTCCGGCAACTACCAACGCTGCTGTCCCAAGAATTAGAAAATTGCGATTCACAATCCCCCCTGGTGGTGCGTATTCGAACTCGTCGTTCTCATTCGTAGTGGAGCTGGAGGTTTCCGCGATCCAAAAACCCGCAGGGCTGCGAAGACTCCGCCCTGCGCTACAGGACACCCTATTTTCCATGTTTATGCGCAGGAATTCCACTCTGAACCCGGCACAAAGGACAGGTGCCGCCCGAGCACGGCTGACACTTTCGTACTTTTGACGCGTACCGGGGCGTGTGCTAAAAATCGCGACATGAGCCGGGAAACCCTGACGCGCGCATGGGAAGTTCTGCAGGATGCGTATCAAGCGCAAATGGAAGGCGACTACGACCGCGCGGTGGAGCTGTACCAATCTTCGCTGGAGCTTTTTCCGACCGCGGAAGCGCACACTTTTTTGGGCTGGACGTATCATTTCCAGGGCAGGCTGGATGATGCGATCGCGGAGTGCAAGCGAGCTATTGAACTTGACCCGGAATTCGGGAATCCGTACAACGATATCGGCGCCTACATGATCGAGATGGGACGATTCGAAGAGGCGATTCCGTGGCTGGAGCGCGCGATTGAGGCGCGGCGGTACGAGCCGCGGCATTTTCCCCATTACAACCTGGGCCGCGCGTATCTGGGCCAGGAAATGTACGGGCAGGCGATGCGGTGTTTTCAGGAGGCCCTGCAGGTGGAACCGCGGTATTCGCAAGCGCGGCAGGCGCTGGAATCGTTGCGGCGGATGGTGAATTGAGTTTTGGAGTAGAAGAGTTTAAGAGTAAGAAGAGTTTAAGAGTAGAAGGGTGTAAAAGTAGAAGCGTACAGGCGTTTCAGTCTGCGCTTTACCTACTTTGCGCTTCCGGTTTTATTGCACGGTCGTAAATCCATAACAAGACAGTTGTGAGGACACCGACCGCGGTGATGGCGTACCACGCGCGCTCGGAGTGGTGTTGCACTTCGCCGAAGTGATGCAGCATTTTTCCGCCGAACCAGCCGCCAGCGAGCGAGCCGAGGCCGATGGGGAGGAAAGCGAATCCCATGTACGTGCCTTGCTGTTCAGCCGGCGCTAATTTAGAAATGTACTCGTAATACTTGGGAGCTTGAGTGATTTCGCCTAGAGCGAGGATGAAAATCGAGAGCACAGCTCCCCAATAGCTGGGCCACCAAGCAACGATCAGCCAAGAGAGTGCGGAGACGAGAGTGCCGAGAATCACGGCTCGAAACGGTGGGATCTTTCGAATGAGGTGATTCCAAGCCAGGGTAAAACAGATCACTACGGCGGCGTCGATGCTCAGTACGCGCTCGACGCGGGCATGGGGGTCAATAAAATTGTGGATGTAGCCGGGCAGTAAGGTGAACTGCTGCCAAAAAACGATCCAGTAGCCACTAAAGATCAACAGGAAGATCATGAACTTAGGATTGGAAAGCACGGTGAGGAAGTTTTTCGCGGTGAGTGCGAGTGAAGGAGGGGGCGGGGCGCCGGCCTGCGCCTTTGGTTCTCGAAAAAAAACCAGGACGAAAAAGACCATGGCGAAGACGCTGAGGGCAGCGATGCGAAAGACATTTTCGACGCCAAATTTTGCGTGCGCCCAGTCAGCGATAACAGGTCCGATGGTGCCGCCGATGTTGACCATCGTGTAGTAGATCGAATATCCGATGGAACGCACGTTCTCTTTAGAGGCGCGCGCAGTCGTGCCGACGACACTAGGCTTGACCAGCGAAATTCCCAACGCGGGCAAAAGGAGCACGATGGCGACGAACAGTCCCAGGGGCATGGCATGGCGAACGGGGCTCAGCCAAGGCGTACCAATTGAGCCTAGAAGGAAGTAAGCGCCGCTCAGGATGAGGTATGCGAGCGAAAGGGCCCGGCGAAATCCAAGCCAATCCGCTACTGTGCCGCCGAAGATAGCGAGAAACCAGACGGCTCCGCCAAAAATTCCTGCCAAAGTGCCGGTCTGCTCGGTTGAGAAATTAAGCTTTTCGTGAAGATATAGGGCGAGCGAGGAAAAGGCGCCGTAGTAGGAGAGGCGTTCGAAGATTTCGCTGATGTTTGCTACCCAGAAGGGGCGCTCGAAGCCGTCGCGGATTTCCTGGAGG
>Ga0137409_10005445_pt1 | contig 13272 bp, 12 predicted proteins | sample CZODoug1_16funga_FD_122059 | JGI IMG/M metagenome (GOLD analysis project Ga0137409, IMG submission 122059) | Vadose zone soil fungal communities from Angelo Coast Range Reserve, California, USA - CZODoug1_16fungal (Hybrid Assembly) | ecosystem: Environmental > Terrestrial > Soil > Vadose zone...
ACCTGCGCCACTTTCGTACCGCGAACTATCTGCAGAACCTGGTCGAAATGTTCCGGCCGATCCCATCGTTGGTTTCGATCCGCATGCCGGTGCTGGGATTGCTTTCGACCGGTGCAAACTTTGCGGACGCCGGACAAACCAGGCGTGAACTGGCCACGCTTGCCCGGTTGCAGACCGTGCAGGTCGAGTGCAATCATTGGCCGCTGACGGAAAAACCGGTGGAAGTACGCGTGGCGATCGAGCGCTGGTGCGAATCGCTGCAATGATGCAGTTCGGTTCGTCGCCGCCGCTACGTCTGGTTTTCGTGGATCGAGTCGAGCGCGGCGGTCGCAGGCCGCAACGCGTACGTCGGCTCATCGGACGCGGCCGCGTTGTTCGCCTTTGATGCCACCACAGGGCGACCGGTGTGGACCACCGACGTGCACGGTTATGCGTGGGGCACGCCGGTCATCGACGCCGATCGCGTTTTCATCGGCACGCGCGGCGAGGTGGTGACGATCGATCATCGCGCGCACGCGCTCGCGCTCGAGCGCACCACCGGCAGGGTGCTGTGGCGCTACCCGTTCACGGTCGCCGACCCGAAGGTCACGCACGGGTTTGCCGGCAGCGCCGCGGTCGCTGGCGGCCGCGTTTTCCTCGCATCGCTCGATGGCCGCGTGCACGCGTTCGCCGCGCGCTGACCGGCCGGCGGCGTCAATCGACCCGCAGCAGGACTTTGCCGACGTTGGCCATTGTTTCGGTAGCCTCGTGCGCGGCGGCGATTTCGTCGAGCGCAAAGACCCGATGGATCTGGTGCTTCAACACGCCGCGCTTCAACGCGTCGCTGATGAACGCGGCCGCCTCGGCGTGCGCCTGCGCCGGCATTGCATACACCAGCACGAAGCGCAAGGTGATGTCCTTGAACAGCATCGGCCAGAACGGAATCTTCGGTTCCGGCGCAGCGTCGGAGGCGTACGTGGCAATCACACCCGAGGGGCGCAGCGCAGCGAGGTTGACCGCCAGGTTGGCGCCGAACGCAACGTCGATCACGCGGTCGACGGCGGCAGCCGCGCCGCAGACTTCCTTGATCCTCGCGGCAACGTCTTCACTGCGGTAGTTGATCACGGCATCGGCACCGGCCTCGCGCGCGCGCTCAGCCTGCTCGGCGCGGCTCACAGTAGCCAGCACGCGCGCCGCACCACCGAGCTTTGCCATCTGCACTGCGTAGTAACCCACCGCACCGGCACCACCATGCACGAGGATCGTCTTGCCATCGAGCGCGCCATCGGCGAACACGCAGCGATGGGCAGTCATCGCCGGAATTCCCATGCACGCTCCGATTGTGAAATCGACGCTGGCCGGCAACCCGACTGCCTTGTGTCCCGGCACGCACGTGTACTGCGCGGCAGTTCCGAACGGCCGGTTGAGATTGGCCTCGTAGATCCACACCCGCTCGCCGACACGCGACGCGTCGAGCCCTGACCCGACCGCGTCGATCACACCAGCGCCATCCTGGTGCGGGATCACGACCGGAAAGGACATTTCCTTGACGCGCAACCCCGCGCGTGCCTTGGTGTCGGACGGATTGACCGCCGATGCGTACACACGCACGCGGACTTCTCCCGCGGCCGGTTGCGGCATCGGCCGCTCACCCACGCGCAACACGTCGCGCGCCGGACCCTTGGATTCGTAGTACGCGGCTTTCATCGCACCTCTCGCTTTTTTCCGTCATCCCCTATTGAGCCTAGCAGCCCGTTCGGCGCGCGCCTTGACACGCGCAAACGTGCTCTCGATACCTGGTTTTGTCACGCAGTGTTGTAAGGTGCGAACTGGTGCACTACGTCGACATCGGCGGCATCCCGGTCGATGAGCCCGCAGGGGTCGAGACGCTGGTGCGCGGACTGCAGGCTCAACACGCCAACGACGGCGAACTGCCCGCGGCGGCGTGCAAGGTCTTCGACACGCTTTACGCCGCGCTGCGGCTCGCCAAATGACCGGCTCGACCACGACCCTCGCAAACGGCGCGCCGGCGCCCGTCTCGTTCGGCCAGGCGTTTGCCTACTGGCTCAAGCTGGGTTTCATCAGCTTCGGTGGTCCCGCCGGGCAGATAGCCATCATGCATGAGGAGCTGGTCGAACGGCGTCGGTGGATCTCCGAGAAGCGCTTTCTGCACGCGCTGAATTACTGCATGGTCCTGCCCGGTCCGGAAGCCCAGCAGCTCGCCACCTATATCGGATGGTTGATGCACCGAACCTGGGGCGGCATCGTCGCCGGTGGCCTTTTTGTGCTGCCGTCACTGTTCCTGCTGGTCGCTCTTTCCTGGGTATATATGGCCTTTGGCACGATCCCCGTCGTGGCGGGCCTGTTTTACGGCATCAAGCCGGCGGTCACGGCCATCGTCGTGTCGGCCGCGTACCGCATCGGCTCCCGGGCATTGAAGAACAGTTGGCTCTGGGGCATCGCGGTTGCAGCGTTCATCGCCATCTTCGCCCTGGATGCGCCGTTCCCGCTCATCGTGCTCGCTGCGGGCGTGGTCGGCTACTTCGGCGGTCGGCACGCCCCGGACCAGTTCGCCATCGGAGGCGGTCACGTCACCGCCGCTGCGCAGTTCGGGGCGGCGCTCATCGACGACCAGACGCCCACACCGTCGCATGCGCTTTTTGCGTGGCGGCGTTTCGCCCGGGTGCTGGGCGTGTGCCTGGGGCTGTGGATCCTCGCGATCGGAGGACTGACTCTCGCGTACGGCTGGGATGCCGTCCTTACTCAGATGGCGTGGTTCTTCACCAAGGCCGCCCTGCTGACCTTCGGCGGGGCCTACGCGGTACTGCCTTACGTCTATCAGGGGGCGGTAGAGCACTACCAGTGGCTGACCGCGTCGCAGATGATCGACGGCCTCGCGCTCGGCGAGACCACGCCGGGACCACTCATCATGGTGGTGTCGTTCGTGGGTTTTGTCGGCGGGTGGACCAAGGCCATCTTTGGCGCCGAGTCGCTCTTCCTGTCAGGCGCCATCGCAGCTGCGGCGGTCACATTTTTCACGTTCCTGCCTTCGTTCTGCTTCATTCTCGTCGGCGCGCCGTTCATCGAGTCGACCCACGGAAACCTGAAGTTCACCGCGCCGCTGACGGGCATCACGGCGGCCGTGGTCGGCGTCATCGTCAATCTCGCCGTCTTCTTCGCCTACCACGTGCTGTGGCCCGCCGGGCTGTCCGGCCGCTTCGAATGGCTCTCGGCAGCCATCGGGCTGGCAGCGGGTATCGCGTTGTTCCGCTTCAAGGCCGGCGTCATCCGCGTTGTGCTCGCCGCTGGGCTCGCCGGCGTGGCCGCCACCTTCATCCAACCGCTTTTCACCTGAGGAGGCACACGTGCAAGCGTGTATCCCAAAGCTGGTGCGCGAGCTGCCAGTCGGAGACGCACCGGGTGGCCGCCAAGATGACCAGAGCTGAGGCAACGGAAAAGGCCCGCGCCGGCGGGCCGCGATGAAACGCCGGAGCGCGCGAACTCAGCCGCGCGCCACGAGCTGGCCGTCCTTGACGCGGACTTTTGCACCATTCGCAAACGGCGGCGGTTTGGGATAGGCGAAGGTTTGTGTCGTGCCGTCGTTCAGGCGGACGTCAACCTGATAGGTGTTGGTTGCGCGCGCCTGTTTTTCGATCTGATGGCCGGCCACTGCACCGCCGACCGCACCGGCGATGGTCATCGCGTCATTGCCATGGCCGCTGCCGAACTGATGGCCCACAACGCCGCCTGCCACGCCGCCCACCACTGCGCCGGCACCGGTACCTTCGCCAGCGTGGCTGGTTTCGCGCACCGCCACCACCACACCGCAGCTCGGACAGGTCATCGCGACCGGACGTGCTGTGGCCGCCGGTGCTTGTCCTCTGACCACACCCTGCGATGCCGCTTCCATCGGCCGCAGCATTTGCGCCGCGACAAGCAGCGCAACGGCGGCGACACTGGTTGCCGCGGCGGTGATCGCCGGGTGGGGTGCTTTGCGCCGTGGTTCTTGCGTGGGTTGTTGGTAGCCGCCCATTTGAGCACCTCCAGGAAGAGGCTCAATCGTCCACAACACCGGCGTTGTAGTGGGTCAGACTGCACCGGAGCGCGAGGTCAGCGCAGGCCTACACGCGACGGCGCTCAGCCGCGCGCAGTGGCTTGCTACAGTGCTCGCCGCAATGCACATCCTGGGAGGCGATGATGGAAGGCCCGGTAAAGGTGATCGAAAAAAGCGCACTTGCAGCGCAGATGGGAACGGAGATCGGCGTTTCCGAGTGGCAGCGCATCGACCAGGCGATGATCAGTGCGTTCGCCGATCTGACGCGCGACCACAATTTCATCCACGTCGATCCGGTGCGTGCACGCGAAACGCCGTTCGGAACCACGATCGCGCACGGATTCCTGACCCTGTCGATGCTCTCGCAGATGGCCTACCAGGTATGCCCGCGCCTCGCTGGCGCCAAGTACGGCATGAACTACGGTTGCGATCGGCTGCGCTTCATTTCGCCGGTGAAAAACGGCGCGCGCGTGCGCGCGCATTTCGTGCTGCGCGCGCTTGAAGACCAGCCCGGCAATCGGGTGCAGATCAGGTATGACACAACGATGGAGATCGAGGGAGAAACCAAACCGGCGCTCGCCATCGAATGGCTGACGATGGCGTTCTTCTAGGCCTGATTCGCCCTACTCCCCGAATTGCCACGTCAGCTTCAACACTTCGCCGACTTTCTGCGCCGCCACGTCCTGGGCATGAAACGGCAGTTTCGGCCATTCCTTGCGTGAGAAGGCCGGCAGCTGATCGAACGCACGCGGCGAGTCGGGTTGACTCGACTGGCCATAGGTCAGGAAACCTTGCGCGACAGGACCACGTTCGTCGAAGGTGACGGTCTGGACATAACTGGTGCCGAAAACCGGCTCCAGCCCCTTGGCGGACAGAGGTGTGGTTTCAATCTTGTTCAGCACGCCTTCGAACTCGTCGCCGCCGTGCACGCTGACGAGTCCTTGCTGGGTCGGCTTGACCTGCAGCTTGCCGAGCGGTGCATCGAGGGCAAAGCCGGCCTTCTTCGACTCGGCCGCCGCGCCGGCAAGTGCCTCCCAGACCCTGGCACGCACCGTGTCGTCGTTCAGGCGCAATCCGCTCGGCGTCCCCACGGGGTCTTTCGGATCGAACGGCACCCGCCAGACATTCGGCACATCCTTCGCTTTGCGCCAGAACTCACGGAAGAGGTGAGCACCGGTTGCATCGAGATTGTCGGTGCGATTCCAGTTGCGCAAGGCCGTGCACGCCTCTTGCGCCTCGGCCGGCCCACCTGAACACGCCGCGAGCAGATCGTCGAGTACCAGCGCCGCGGCAAAGTTGCGGTTGCGCATCAGCATCGCCTGCACTTGCGCCAGGCCGATTCGATTGCCGGCCAGACCGTCGGTGCCGGCAAGCCGTTTGTTGATCTCGTCGATGCCGATGCGGGTACGCAACCGCTGCGGCGCGTCGACCGCGCCGACGAGCGGCGAGATGTCCGGCGGCGTAGCGCCGGGGTGGCTCAACCAGTAGCTGTCGTTGCTGTTCTGTACCCAGTCGTTGCGGATCAATACCGGCATCCGCGCCGGGGGCGTAAGCCCGGGCACCGGCGACGTGGTGTCCAGGTTCCAGTCGCACGCGGCACGCGAGCCATCGAGCACCGTCACGCCCGCGCTGGTGAAAAGGCGCGCCGCGGCCGGTGATGGCGCGCAGCGCTTGAGCTGATCGGCGTTCACGTCGGGCACCACCGACACATCGGCATACATCGCGTTGCCGTCGCGATCGGCGGCGATGGTGTTGACCCAGGGAATTCCCAGATTGCCGATCGCGGCGCGGATCTCCTGCACGTTGCGAGCGCGGTTGATCGCCAGCCATGCATCGGCGGCGCGCGCATTGCCGGTGTTGGCATCCTTGAGCGCATACGCGGTGGTCGCCGTCCAGTTCAAGCCAAGGCGCGGCAACACGATGACCGGACCGTAGGTTGTGGTCCAGATGCTGTGTTGGCGCAGCGTGATGCGGCCGTCGTTGCCGAGCACCTCGATCTCGACCAGCTTGGGTTCCATCCGCATCGCCCGATCGTCGACCAGGTATGTCGTTGGATCACCGGGCACAAGCTTCAGTTCGAACAGGGTGAAGCGCTTTCCAGTGGAGACGGTGTGGGTCCAGGCGACGTTGCGATTGAAGCCGATCTGCACGACCGCGCTGTGCCCGGTGGAAGCGCCCATCACGTCGAGTTCGCCCGGAATGGTGAGATGCATCTGCCAGAAACGATTGACGCCCCCCCAAGGGAAGTGCGGATTGCCGAGCAGCACCCCGCTGCCGTTGGTGGTGACGGCGCTGCCGAAGGCCCAGCCGTTGCTGCCGGCCTCGCCTTCGTCGAACAACCGGTCCCCATTCGTGGGCGAGAGAACCGCGACCTGGTCTGGCGGGGCCGGCAGTTCACGTGAACTGGTCGCCGCGGGCGGGCGCGCTGCCAGGATCGAATCGGCGAATACGCTCGCGCCACCCTGCACCATCACCTGCTCGGTGAGGCGGAAGTAATCGAGCGCGTTCATCGGTCGCACCCAGGCGACGTTGCGGCAAGCCGCCGGCAGCTTGTCGGCCGGGGTATCAGCCAGATACCGGTTGTAGCCCATGACATAACCGCGCGCCATCGCCTGCGCTTCGCGACTCATCTGGCCATACGCGCGCACCAGCTTCGCGTCGTCCATGTGAGCGCGGATGAAAAGATCGATCTGCTCGTTCGGCAGCGTGCGCAGGCCCAGGCGGCCGGTCGCGGTGGCGCCGAAAAAACGCGAGCGTTCGCCTTGCACGGTGAGCAACTGGTCAGCGGTCTGGCAGACGTTGTCCTGCGCGTGCGCGTAAGCGACCCCGTACGCGAGACTCTCGAAGTCGTTGGCGCGGATATGCGCGACGCCGTAAGTAGTGCGCTGGATCTCGACTGAACCCGAGCCCGACGGCATCGAACTGCACCCAACAAGTCCTGCAGCAACCACGACTGCAAGCACCCGCAGCGCGGAACCGCGCGCCAAGCCGGCTGGCCGAACCATGTGTGAGATCTCCTCGCTGCGCGACCAAAGTCGGCCAGCGCATGTCTTGTTTTGATCGGCCGGACAGCGGCCCTGCACTAACGCCGCGCCCGACACCGGGTCGAACTTTACGCAAACGGCGCGATCTGCGCAGCCCGGTTGGTCGGGCGGCAGTCATTGCGTGTCGCGCAAAAGCGGTCGCAGCCACGCCAACCCGACGATCGGGCCGAGCGCGAGCCAGGGCAGCACGAACGCGAGAGGATGCGAGTGCGCCACCGAGGTGAAAAGCTGGATGCTGAAAATCGTGACCGCGAAACCGATGCAATTGACGAACGTCAGCACACTACCCACCGCGTCACGTGGTGCGTTGTACGCGGTCAGGGTCGAGAACTGCGGCGAATCGCCCACTACCGTAACCCCCCAGACGATCAGCCAGGCCATGAACAGTGGCAGCGGCGCATCGAGCAGAAGCGGCGCGAGCAGACAACACACGCCGCTCGCGGCCAATTGCACGCCGGCGACCCGCGCACTGCCGAAACGACGCACGACATGGCCGCCGACTATGCAACCGAGCGCGCCCGCACCGATCACCACGAAGGCCGCTGCGCCGACCCGTGCCGGTTGCACACGCGTCGCGACGATCATCGGTACCAGCACCCAGAACGTGTAGAGCTCCCACATGTGGCCGAAATAGCCGAACGCCGACGCACGCACCTTGCGGTCGGTGAGGATCACGGACAGCGCGCGCGGATCAACCCGTGCTGCGCGCGGCAGGTTCGGACTGTCGGGCACCAGCGCATGCATCAGCAGGCCGCCAGCCGCGGCAATCGCGGCAACCGTGAACATCACCGTTTGCCACGGCCACGCCGTGCCGAGCGCACGCAGCGCGTGCGGCGCCGCGGTTCCGAGCACCAGTGCGCCCACCAGGTAACCGAGCGCGTTACCGAGACCCTGTCGGAACCACGCAGCCGCGATCTTCATGCCGACCGGGTAGATACCTGCAAGAAAGAATCCGGTTGCGAAGCGCAACCCCAGCAAAGCGCCGAGGTTGCGCTCGAGCAGCGCGGCGCACGCCGTACAGGCCGCGCCGGCAAGCGCACAGAGCAGGAAAACCCACCGTGGAGAAAAACGGTCGGCGACCATCAACACCGCGAACGTGAGCGTGCCGCAGATGAACCCAAGCTGGACGACCGAGGTCAGGGTTCCAACCGCGGTCGGCGGCAAGCGCCAATCCGCCTGCAGGTCGGGCATCACCGCGTTCACCGCAAACCACAACGCTGTGCCGGCGAACTGCGACAGCACGATGACAGGCAGGATGCGCCGGGGGACTGGCGCGATTTCGGCAGACATTTGCAGGGTCGCAATCTAGCCGATGGCACACTCGCCCGCGCTGATCGCCGGTCCTTTTGTCGATTGTTCGTCGCCGGTTGTCGATTGATCGTGTTTCTCATCGATCGAGCGGACCGTACACTGCACCGGCCACCGCAAGATCGCCTTCGTGAGTTCTCCCGCAACACAATCCAGCCTCGACCATTCTCTTGTCTCCGGAATGGCGTGGACGGCGCTGCTGCGCTGGTTCGCGCAGGCCATCTCGTGGGCCGCGACGTTCTATGCGGCGCGCCTGCTGGTGCCGGGCGATTACGGGTTGGTGTCGATGGCGATGCTCGCGATCGGCCTTGCGCGCATGGTCGAAGACTTCGGCCTGGATGCGGTGCTGGTGCAGGACCGCAACATCACCGGCGAGACCCGCGCACGCCTGGCGGGTTTCCTGCTGGCGATCGCGGCCGCGCTGTGCGGGCTTTACGCGCTGCTCGCGCCGCTGGTCGCATGGTTCTTCGGTGAACCGCACGTGGCGCCGATCATCATGGCGCTAAGCCTGCTCTTCATTGCCGACGCGTTGCAGGTTGTGCCCCGCGCCCAACTGCAGCGTGAACTTCGCTTCGGCCGGCTTGCCGCAGCAACCCTGGTGCAGGTGGTCGTCACGTCGATCGCGCTCGTACTGGCTGCGCGCGCCGGCCTTGGTCACTGGGCGCTGGTCGTGAATTCGCTCGCCGGCGCGCTTGCCGCCACGGTCCTGTTGATCGCGTGGGAGCCCTATGCGATTGCATGGCCGCGCAATCCCGCGCGTCTCGCACAACCGTTCTTGCAGGGCTGGCGCATCCTCGCCTCGCGGGTTGCCTGGTACGGTTACACGAACATCGACCAGACGCTGGTGGGTCGCGTGCTCGGCAAGGACGCACTCGGCGCGTATTCGTTCGCCGTCACGTTTTCCAGCCTCGCGCAGCAGGAACTGGGCGCGGTCGTCAGCCGCGTGGTGCCCGGCATCTTCTCGGAGATCCAGACCCAGCGCGCCGAGTTGCGGCGGTATTTTCTTATGCTCACCGAGTTCCTCACCGTTCTGGTTTTTCCGTGCACGATCGGCCTGGCATTGACCGCCGATCTGGTGATGCCGCTGTTGCTCGGCCCGCAGTGGGATGCCGTGGTGACGCCACTGCGCCTGCTGTGCATCAATGCCGCGTTCCTCGCCTCGCAGATGCTGCTTGCGCACCTGCTGATGTGGACCGGTCAGTTTCGCGCCAACATGTGGTGCACCGTGGTCGCGGCCGTGGTGATGCCCGTCGTGCTGTGGTTTGCGGTCGACTACGGGCTGGCCGGCATCGGCTGGGCGTGGGTCATCTTCACGCCGATTGTGACCATTCCAACGTTCGTCTACGCATTTCGCACGATCGATCTGTCCACCCGGGAATGGCTGGTTGCGATCAAACCGGCGCTGGCGGGCACGCTTCTCATGAGCGCCGCGGTGATCGCGGTGCGCAGCGCGTTGCCGACGACCACGCCGTTGTTCGCCCAGGCGGCGATCGCAATCGCCACCGGCGCGGTGATCTACCCGGCCCTGTTGTGGCTGCTGTTTCGCGCGCGGGTTGCCGCCCTGGTATCGCTCGCGCGCGCGATCCGCGCCCGTTAGTGATTCCAGACGAGAACTACTTCAGACGATTGCGAGTGCGGTCTTGCGCTTCGGCGGCGGGAAAGCGCGCTCGACGGCAGCGAGGTCCTCGGTGCTCAACGCCAAGGTTCCGGCACTGAAGTTCTCACGCAAGTGCTCCTGTTTCACGGCCTTTGGAATGACGATCACATCGGGCGTGCGCAGCAGCCACGCGAGCGCAACCTGCGCCGCACTCGCGCCATGACGCTTGCCGATCGCTGCCAGGTCGGCGCTGCGCGCGAGCTTGCCTTCGTCGATCGGGCAGTAGGCCATCACCGGCATCTTGAGCTTGCGTTGCGCGGGCATCAGGTCGAATTCGATGCCGCGCCTCGAGGCGGAGTAATAGACCTGGTTGACCGCGCATCCTGCGCCGCTTGCTGCGCCAAGTTCCTCCAGGTCGTCGGCGTCGAAATTGCTGACGCCCCAGCGACCGATCTTGCCGTCCGCGCGCAGCGCCTCGAACGCGCCAACCGTTGCAGCGAGCGGATGCTGGCCGCGCCAGTGCAAGAGATACAGATCGAGGCGGTCGAGGCCAAGACGCCGCAGGCTGCGTTCGCACGCGCTTGTCGTGCCCGTCTTCGAAGCGTTGTGTGGCAATACCTTGCTGACAACGGTCACCTCTTCGCGTTTCAGTTCGCCGGTTGCAAAAACCCCGCGCAACGCCTCGCCGACGATCTCCTCGGCGCCGCCGTCGCCATACATCTCCGCGGTGTCGATCAGCCGGTACCCGAGCATCAGTGCCGTGCGCACGGCGTCGACCTCGGTACGCCGACTTCCGCTTCGTTCTCCCATGCGCCAGGTGCCAACGCCCAGCGCCGGAACCTGGCCGCCATCAGGCAGCTCCACACGCTTCATCGTGACCTCCGTTTTCCCGCACCTCAAAGCTCATTGCAAAACGATACGCGGCACCCATGCGCGCGCCTATCTCACTCGTATCTGACCGGCGGTCGCTGTGGGAAATCCGCGCAGCGGCGCGTGTTGTTTCTTTCGGCGTACGCTTCGCAGCCGCTCGCAAAGGGAGGTGATCATGAAGAAGATCCGCTTGCTGGCCGCCGTTCTTCTCACCGCGTGCGGCACGATGTCGCAAGACGCGCCGAAACTCGAAGACGGCGAGATTGTGATGCCGACCGGATACCAATCCTGGCCGAAGTTCCTCACGGCTGTGCAAAGACCGGACGTCAAACAAGTGCGCGAGATCTACGTCAATACGGTGGGCTACAAGACGCGTGCCGGTGATGCTTACGCGCAAGGCTCGGCGTTCGTGATGGAAATCTGGGGCGTGAAGACCAATGCGGACGGCTCACCGATGGCGGGACCTGAGGGGACCCTGGTCAAGGACAAGATCACCAAGATCTTCCTGATGCAAAAGGGACCCGGGTTCGGCGCGAAGGTTCCGCGAGAATTGAAGAACGGCGATTGGGTATTCGGAAGTTACGACCCGGCGGGAGCGAAGATCGCCGAACCATTTGCCTCGTGCCGCGGCTGCCACCTGCCGCTGGCGAGCCAGGACTTCGTCTGGCGTTACGACGAGCACTTCGCGACCCGCAAGTAGCGCTCAACTCTCGTAGCTGCGCAGGCCTTCCAGGTCCTCGATGACGATCGCACCGTACTCGACCTGCAACAGACCGGCCTGCTGCAACGTCTGCAGCGCCTGGTTCACGCGCTGGCGCGAAATGCCCGAGAGATAACCGATCTCCTCCTGCGAAACTTCGAGCTTGCGGTCGATGCCGGGATAAAGGATCGGGTTGAAAAGCTGCGCCACGCAGCGCGCGACGCGCACGTCCGGCCCGTGCAGGCGCTGCGTTTCCAGCATGCCGATGAACTGGCCGAGGCGTTCGTTCAATTGCACCAGCAGGAAGCGGTTGAACGGGATGCTCGTGTTGAGCAGCCACTCGAACGTCCGCCGCGGAACACGCACGACCCGCGTATCGCGCAACGCGACGACGTCATAGCGCCGCGGCTCGGTCTTGAGCAGGCTCCCCTCGCCGAACCAACCGCCTGCGGGAATGCCGGCGAAAGTCGACGTGCGGCCGTCCGACGTCGAAATCATCATCTTCACCAGGCCTTCGAGGATGCCGAGCCAGCAGTCGACCGCCTCGCCCTTGCGGCAGATGAAGGCGCCGGTGGTCGCGAACGACTCGGTCGATTCGGCGGCTACCCGCGCAAGCTGTTCGGCGGTCAGCAGCGTGCCCCAACGGTTCGCGCGCAACGCTTCCTGCAGTGATTCGGCCGGCATCAAGGACTCGTTTGCGGCATGCAACATGAACACAACCGAGAGTTTCCCGCGATTGTCATTCCGACGACAGCATGACACTCGGGTAAGCCGCTAGCGTGCGCGACCTTCGTGTCGCGGGTGAAGCAGGCGGAGCCGCAAGAAACCGCCTGCACCGCGGCGCGCTGGTGTAGATTTTCCCGGCCCTTCGCCAGGGCAAGTCACTCGCGCCTGCCCCGGCGCAAAACTTCCGAGGAGAACCCGTGGGTTCTGTTGTTTCGCCCGCCGCCGACACGTTTCCCCGCTTGCTGATGGAGCACGCCCGTGTGCGACCGCAACACCCGGCGCTGCGCGAGAAGACACTTGGTATCTGGCAGACGTGGACCTGGGGTCAGGCGGCCGACGTGGTGCGCAAACTCGCCGCCGGTTTGAACGCGCAAGGATTCCGGCGCGGCCAGCACCTTGCCATCGTGGGCGAGAACCGGCCGCGGCTTTATTTCGCGATGATGGCCGTGCAGGCACTCGGCGGGGTGCCGGTGCCGCTCTACCAGGACGCGGTCGCAGGCGAAATGATCTACGTATTCGAGAACGCCGAGATCGAATACGCGATTGCCGAGGACCAGGAGCAACTGGACAAGATGCTCGAGGTGCGCGCGGCGCATCCGACCCTTGCAAATATCTACTACGACGACCCGCGCGGCTTGCGCAACTACGACCAGCCCGGCCTGATGGCGTACGACGAGTTGCTGCGGATCGGCGAGCGGGCGCTGGCGGCACGCCCGACGCTGGTTGACGACGAAATCGCCAAAGGACGCCCCGACGACACCGCCGCGCTTTTCTACACGTCGGGCACCACCGGCAAGCCGAAGGGCGTGGTGCAGACCAACTACGCGCTGATCGACCGCTCGCGCGCGTGCTCGCAGATGGAGAACCTGACGCCGGACGAAGACGTGCTGGCCTACCTGCCCATGGCATGGATCGGGCAGAACATCTTCTCGTACGCGCAGGCGCTGGTCACCGGCTACACCGTCAACTGTCCTGAGTCGCCTGCGACGGTCAC
>Ga0137409_10005446_pt1 | contig 13266 bp, 13 predicted proteins | sample CZODoug1_16funga_FD_122059 | JGI IMG/M metagenome (GOLD analysis project Ga0137409, IMG submission 122059) | Vadose zone soil fungal communities from Angelo Coast Range Reserve, California, USA - CZODoug1_16fungal (Hybrid Assembly) | ecosystem: Environmental > Terrestrial > Soil > Vadose zone...
GGAGGGCGCGAGATGAGCGCCGTACTCAAATCCAAGCAGGACTTTCACGTAGCCGATCTTGCGCTCGCCGACTGGGGGCGCAGGGAAATCGCCATCGCCGAGACCGAGATGCCCGGCCTGATGGCGATCCGCGAGGAATTCGCCGCCACCCAGCCGCTGCGCGGGGCGCGCATCACCGGCTCCCTGCACATGACCATCCAGACCGCGGTGCTGATCGAGACGCTGCAGGCGCTCGGGGCGCAGGTGCGCTGGGCATCGTGCAACATCTTCTCCACCCAGGACCATGCCGCCGCGGCGATCGCCGTGAAGGGCACGCCGGTGTTCGCCTACAAGGGCGAGTCGCTGGAGGAATACTGGGACTACACCCACAGCGTTTTCGAGTGGCCCGACAACGCCTACTCCAACATGATCCTGGACGACGGCGGCGACGCGACGCTGCTCCTGCACCTGGGCGCCCGCGCCGAGAAGGATGCCTCTCTCATCGCCAAGCCGGCGAGCGAGGAGGAGAAGTTCCTCTTCGCCGCGATCAAGGCCCGGCTCGCACCTGATCCGAAGTGGTATTCCACTCGCCTCGCGCAGGTGAAAGGCGTGACCGAGGAAACCACCACCGGCGTGCACCGGCTCTACCAGATGCACAAGGAGGGCCGGCTCGCCTTTCCGGCGATCAACGTCAATGATTCGGTCACCAAGAGCAAGTTCGACAATCTCTACGGCTGCCGCGAATCGCTGGTGGACGGCATCAAGCGCGCCACCGACGTGATGATCGCGGGCAAGGTAGCGGTGGTCGCAGGCTACGGCGACGTCGGCAAGGGCAGCGCCCAGGCGCTGCGCGCGCTCTCGGCCCAGGTGTGGGTGACCGAGATCGACCCGATCAACGCGCTGCAGGCGGCGATGGAAGGCTACCGCGTGGTGACCATGGACTACGCTTGCGACAAGGCCGACATTTTCGTCACCGCCACGGGCAACTTCCACGTGATCACCCACGATCACATGAAGAAGATGAAGAACCAGGCCATCGTCTGCAACATCGGCCACTTCGACAACGAGATCGACATCGCCTCCATCGATAAGTACGAATGGGAGGAGATCAAGCCGCAGGTCGACCACGTCATCTTCCCCGACGGGAAGAGGATCATCCTCCTCGCCAAGGGGCGGCTGGTGAACCTGGGCTGCGGCACCGGGCATCCCTCGTACGTGATGAGCTCGTCCTTCGCCAACCAGACCATCGCGCAGATCGAGCTGTGGACCGAGTCGCAGAAAGGCTCCGGCAAGTATCCGGTCGGCGTATATGTGCTGCCCAAGCACTTGGATGAGAAGGTCGCGCGGCTGCAGCTGAAGAAGCTCAATGCGCAGCTCACCGAGCTCACCGACGCGCAGGCACGCTACATCGGGGTGTCCAAGGCCGGTCCCTACAAGGCCGACCACTACCGCTATTGAGCACAGGCGCGATCCTGGGAGCTTGGCGATGAATTCGATATGGAACGACAACTATGCCGCGATCGCCCTGCACCTGGTGATCGCCCTCGCCGCGGGCGGAATCATCGGCCTGGAACGCAGCTACCACGGCCGGCCGGCCGGATTCCGCACCCATGCGCTCGTGTGCCTCTCTTCCTGCATGTTGATGGTTCTTACCGTATACCAGGACACCTGGTTCTCGGCCTATTCTCTCGAGACCATCAGCGTCGATCCGACCCGCATGGCGCAGGGGATCATGACCGGCATCGGTTTCCTCGGGGCCGGGGTGATCATGAAGGAAGGGTTGACGATCCGCGGCCTCACGACTGCAGCCTCGATCTGGATCACTGCCGCAATCGGCATCATGATCGGCGTGGGCTTCTATTTTCCCGCGGGCATCTCGACTGCCATGACGCTCATCGTGCTCTCGGTTTTCCGCTGGATCGAGCGCAAGATGCCGATCGAGTTCTACGCGAACCTTACCGTGGCTTTCGTCCGCAACGCCGCCCTGCCCGAAGCGGATCTACGCTCGATCGTGGAGCGAAAGGGTTTTGTCATCGCCAACATGAATTACAGCGTCGCGGGCGAAGGCAGGACCTTCGAGTACCAGATGGTGATCCATTCGCCCGACCGGGACAAGACCCGCGAGCTTTCCGAGGCCCTCAACGCGCTGCCTTCGGTCACTGGGTTCCGCATTGCGCCTAGCGGCGACTAAGCAGTCGGCAAAACAAATTACAGCTCGTACGTTTCGGCCTTGCCGGCCAACGCCGTTTCGATCAACTTTCGCGTTAGCCGCGGCGAGAACAGCTCGATGAAGGTGTACGCATAGCCGCGTAGCGCCGCGCCGCGGCGCACGGCCACGCGGGTCGTCATGGTGCCGAACAGGTGTCCGGCCTCCAGCGCGCGCAGGTGCCGGTCGCGCTTCTCGTCGAAAGCCATCGCCGCGATGACACCGACCCCGAGCCCCAGCTCCACGTAAGTCTTGATCACGTCCGAGTCGACCGCGGAAAGCACGATGTCCGGGGTGAGCCCCTGCGCCTGAAACGCCTCGTCGATGCGGCTCCTCCCGGCGAACGCGGGGTCGTAGGTCACGACGGGGTATCGCGCAAGCATCTCGAGCGTGAGCCGCTGCTCTTTCGCGAGCGGGTGCTTCGCCGGCACCACCACGCAATGGCGCCATTCGTAACCCGGCAGCGCGAGGAGCTTGGGATAGTTGTCCAGCGCTTCGGTGGCGATCGCCATATCGGCCTCGCGCGCGATCACCATCTCCGCGAGCTGCGGTGGGTTGCCCTGCTTGATCGTGAGATGCACTCTCGGATAGCGCCGCTTGAATGCGCCCACCACCTTGGGCAGCGAGTAGCGTGCCTGGGTATGGGTGGTGGCGATGGTCAGCGTGCCTGCGGCCTGGTCTTTGAATTCGCGCCCCACCTGCTTCAGGTTCTCCGCTTCCTGCAGCAGTCGTTCGATCACCTCGACCACCGCTTTGCCGGGTTCGGTCACCGCGACAATGCGCTTGCCGTGACGCACGAAGATCTCGACCCCGAGCTCGTTCTCGAGCTCGCGAATCTGCTTGGACACGCCGGGCTGGGAGGTAAAGAGCTTCTTGGCTGCTTCCGTAAGATTCAGGCCTTGCCTGACGGTCTCACGGACATATCTTAACTGCTGAAAATTCATGGATTTACATCATATGGTGGATGGTTATTAAATTCTAACACGAAAGTCTTTTGAGGTATTAAGCGCGGACGCTAGGATGCTTTCCTTCAACGAAACTTGAACATGGACTGGCTCTATTCACTCTCTGGGTTTCTGGTCGGGTTAGTGGTCGGCGTTACAGGTGTCGGCGGGGGCTCGCTCATGACGCCGCTGCTCGTGCTCGTGTTCGGCGTCGCGCCCGTCACCGCAGTCGGAACGGATCTCCTTTTTGCCGCTTTGACCAAAACCGGCGGCGCATGGGCTCATACGCGTCGCGGCAACGTCGCTTGGAACATCGTCGGCTGGCTCGCCGCAGGCAGCGTGCCGGCTTCCGCCGTCACTCTGGCGTTGTTGCACCTGTTCGTGCCTGATCCCGGCAAACTCTCGGCGATCGTGAGCGTAGCGCTCGGCTTTGCTCTCATTCTCACCGCCGGGGCGCTACTGTTCAGAGAAAAGCTTCACGCCTGGGCGGCGCGTCGCGCCACGTCCGGCCCGCGTTCGGCAACCGGCTCGCCGCAACGCACCGTTGCGCTCGGCGCGGTACTCGGGGTCTTGGTCACGGTTTCATCGGTAGGCGCTGGCGCGCTGGGTGTGACGGTTCTGTTTCTCCTTTACCCCGGCCTTTCCGTTGCGCGCATCGTCGGTACCGACATCGCTCATGCCGTACCGCTCACTTTGGTCGCCGGGCTGGGGCATGCCGCGGCCGGGGCGGTGGACTGGAAACTACTGGTGGCTCTCCTCATCGGCTCGTTGCCAGGCATCTGGCTCGGCAGCGCGCTCAGCCAGAAGATTCCGGAACGGCTGCTGCGCGGTGCGCTCGCTGCGATGCTGATCCTCATCGGCGGCAAACTGGCGCTGTAGAACCCATGTATCTCTACGACGAAATCGACCAGAAGCTCGTCGACGAACGCGTCGTCCAGTTCCGCGACCAGACGCGGCGCTTTCTCGCCGGCAAGCTCTCCGACGATGAATTTCGCGCGCTGCGCCTGCGGAACGGCCTCTACATCCAGCGTTACGCGCCGATGCTCCGGATCGCGATCCCGTACGGGTTGTTGTCGACGAAGCAGTTGAGAAAGCTCGCGCATATCGCCCGCAAATACGACCGCGGCTACGGCCATTTCAGCACGCGACAGAACCTCCAGTTGAACTGGCCGAAGCTTCCGCAGGCGCCCGACATCCTCGCCGAGCTCGCCACCGTGCAGATGCACGCGATCCAGACCTCGGGCAATTCCTTCCGCAATATCACCACCGATCATTTCGCCGGCGTCGCGCAGGACGAGATCGTCGATTCCTTCGTGTGGTGCGAGATCATCCGCCAGTGGTCCACGTTCCATCCCGAGTTCTCGTATCTTCCGCGCAAGTTCAAGTTCGCCGTGAACGGCGCAAAGTCCGATCGCGCGGCGGTCGCCGTGCACGACATCGGACTGCACGCCCTCAGGGACGAGAAGGGCGAGGTGGGGTTCCGCGTGCTGGTCGGAGGAGGCCTTGGCCGCACTCCGGCGATCGGGTTCGTCATCCGCGAATTTCTGCCCTGGCGGCATTTGCTCACTTACATCGAGGCCATCCTGCGGGTCTACAACCGCTACGGACGGCGCGACAACATCCACAAGGCGCGCATCAAGATCCTGGTGAAAGAGCGCGGCCCCGAGAAATTCCGCGAGGAAGTCGATGCTGAATGGGCGCACCTGAAGGACGGCCCCGCGACGCTCGTCCCCGAGGAGATCGTCCGCATCGAAAGCCGGTTTACGCGCCCGAGCTACCTGCGGCTGCCGGCGACCGATGCCGGGCTCGAAGCTGCGCTTGCGTCCGAGCGGGCGTTCGCGAACTGGCACAAGCGCAACGTCCATCCGCACAAGAAAGCGGGTTATTCCGCAGTGACGTTGTCCCTGAAGAAGACCGGAGTGCCGCCCGGCGATGCCACCGTCGAGCAGATGGAAAAAATCGCAGACCTCGCCGACCGCTATTCGTTCGGCGAGCTGCGCGTATCCCACGAGCAGAACCTGATCTTTGCCGACGTGCAGCTGTCCGATCTGTACTCGCTGTGGCAAGAGGTAAAGGAACTGGGATTCGCCACGCCCAATGTCGGCCTGCTCACCAACATCATCTGCTGCCCGGGCGGGGACTTCTGTTCGCTCGCCAACGCCAAGTCGATCCCGGTGGCCGAGGCAATTCAGCAGCGCTTCGACGATCTCGACTACCTGCACGATATCGGCGAGATCGACCTCAATATCTCCGGCTGCATGAACGCCTGTGGCCACCATCACGTCGGCCACATCGGCATACTCGGCGTCGACAAGAGCGGCGAGGAGTGGTACCAGATCGAGGTCGGGGGCAATCAGGGTGAAGTCCGGCCCGGCCGGGGCGCATCCCTCGGCAAGGTCATCGGCCCATCTTTCGCTCGCGCCGAGGTCCCCGACGTGATCGAAAAGCTGATCGAGTGCTATCTCGCGCGGCGCGACAGCGACGCCGAGCGCTTCATCGACGTGGTGCACCGCATCGGCGTCGAACCCTTCAAGGAATCCGTATATGGCAACGCTGATCAAAGAGCGGCGCATCGTCGCGGACAGCTGGCATCTGCTTGAGCGCGGACCTAAGGGCGAGTTGCCCGAGGTCCCGGCGCGCGGCGACGTCATCGTTCCGCTCGCGCTCTGGCTAGCGCGCCGCGAAGAACTCCTTTCTCGCGTGGAAACGGGGCCGCTGGGCGTGTGGCTCGACGCGAGCGAAGGGCCGGAAGCGCTCGCCGGTGACGTGCAGCGCTTCCCGCTCATCGCGGTGAACTTCCCCAAGTTCGGCGACGGCCGCGGCTACTCGATCGCGCGCCTTTTGCGCGAGCGCTACGGCTTCAAGGGCGAGCTGCGCGCCATCGGCGATGTCCTGCACGATCACTTGTTTTTCATGGAGCAGTGCGGGTTCGACGCCTTCGCGCTGCGCGAAGACCAGGACGCGCAAGAAGCGCTCTCCGTATTCGGCACCTTCAGCGAGGGCTACCAGACTTCCGTGCTGCGCCCCGCGCCGCTTTTCCGCCGTCGCCTGGGTGCGAGCAAATCATGACCGAAACGCTGAAGCGCAAGACCTCGGAGCTCGAGCGCCTGTTGGTGCGGGTTGCGCTCGAGCACGCCCCCGCCGCTCTCGCTTCAAGCCTGTCCGCCGAGGACATGGTGATCACCGATGTCATCCTACGGCACGGGCTCGGCATCGAGATCTTCACTCTGGACACGCAAAGGCTGCACGCCGATACGCTCAACGTGATCGCCGCGATCCGCAAGCGCTATGGGTATGACATGCGCGTGTTCCGCCCCGAGCCCGAGGCCGTCACCGAGTACGTCGTGAAATTCGGCCGCGACGCTTTTTACGAAAGCGCGGAGCTGCGAAAGCGCTGCTGCCACATTCGCAAGGTCGAACCGCTCAATCGGGCGCTCGAAGGCAAGGAAGCCTGGATCACCGGTCAGCGCCGCGACCAGGCGGTCACGCGCTCCGAGCTCAAGGTGCAGGAATACGATGCGGCGCGGGGCAAAGTGAAATTCAATCCCCTTGCCGACTGGAGCGAGGACGAGGTGTGGACTTACATTCGTGCCTTCGACGTCCCGTACAACGCGCTGCACGACCAGGGCTACCGTTCCATCGGCTGTGCACCGTGCACCCGTCCCACCGTCGCGGGCGAAGACGTTCGCGCCGGACGCTGGTGGTGGGAGCAGCCCGAGGCGCGCGAATGCGGGCTGCACGTCGAGCCTGATGGACGGCTAGCACGGTCGAAAACGGAAGTGCCGGCGTGAGCGCAGTGCTTGAATCGCCGCGCGCCGGGCGCACGGCGCTCCCTGTCCGCAGTCATCTCGACTGGCTCGAATCCGAGGCGATCTTCATCCTGCGCGAGGTCGCGGGCGAGTGCGCGAACCCGGTGCTGTTCTTCTCCGGCGGCAAGGATTCGATCGTGCTGCTGCGCCTGGCCGAGAAGGCTTTCCGCCCCGCGAAGTTTCCATTTCCGCTCATGCATATCGACACCGGGCACAATTTCCCGGAGGTGATCGCCTTCCGCGACGCCCGCGCCGGCGAACTCCGCGAGCGGCTCATCGTGCGCTCCGTAGAGGACTCGATGCGCCGCGGGACGGTGCAGCTTCGCCGGTCCGACGAAAGCAGGAATGCCGCGCAGTCTGTGACGCTGCTGGAGGCGATCGCCGAGTTCGGCTTCGATGCCGCCATCGGCGGGGCGCGCCGCGACGAGGAAAAGGCGCGCGCCAAGGAGCGCGTATTCTCTTTCCGCGACGAGTTCGGCCAGTGGGATCCGAAGAACCAGCGCCCGGAGCTGTGGAACCTCTACAACACCCGCGTGGCGAAGGGCGAACACATGCGAGTGTTCCCCATCAGCAACTGGACGGAGCTCGATGTGTGGCAGTACATCGAGCGCGAGCGCCTCGCCGTGCCCTCGATCTACTATGCGCACCGCAGGTCCGTCGTGCGCAGGAACGGTCTGCTCGTGCCCGTTACCGACATCACTCCCCCGCGCGAGGGCGAGAACTTGGAAGAGTTGTCGGTGCGCTTCCGCACCGTGGGTGACATCAGTTGCACCTGCCCGGTGGAGTCCGCCGCCGCAACGGCGGCTGAGATCATCGCCGAGACCGTGCTGACCACTGTCACCGAGCGCGGGGCGACGCGCATGGACGATCAAACTTCGGAAGCCTCCATGGAGCGGCGCAAGAAGGAGGGATACTTCTGAGATGAGCTTGCTCGGTGAAATCGAGCGAAATCCGCTGGCGGTTGAAGACCGCGGAGTGTTGCGTTTCATCACCGCCGGCAGCGTGGACGACGGCAAGAGCACGCTGATCGGGCGGCTGCTGCACGATACACGCGCGATATTCGAGGATCAGCTCGCCGCGGTCGCGCGTGCCTCGAGCAAGCGCGGGCAGGATGCCCTCGACTTGTCGTTGCTCACCGACGGGCTCGAGGCGGAGCGCGAGCAGGGCATCACCATCGACGTCGCCTACCGCTATTTCGCCACGCCCCGGCGCAAGTTCATCATCGCCGACACTCCCGGACACGAGCAGTACACCCGCAACATGGTCACCGGCGCCTCCACCGCCGACGCGGCGGTGATCCTGGTGGATGCGCGGAAGGGCGTGCTGCCGCAAACGCGGCGCCACACCTACATTGCTCACCTGCTCGGCGTGCGGCACATCGTAGTCGCCGTGAACAAGATGGATCTCGTCGGTTCCGACGAGGCGACATTCGAACGCATCCGCAGGGATTTTCTCGCCTTCGCCTCGGCGCTTGGCATCGTCGATCTGCGCTGTATCCCGATCTCCGCCCTGCGCGGGGACTTCGTCGTGGAACGCGGCGAAATCATGAGTTGGTATCGAGGCCCCACGCTGCTTGCGGCGCTCGAGGAAATCGACGTGGCCGACGAGGCCGACGCGCTGCCACTCCGCTTTCCCGTGCAACTCGTGGTGCGCCCCGGAGCGGGGACGGATTTCCGGGGTTACTCCGGCAGAATCGAATCGGGAGCCGTGTTCCGTGGAGCCGAGGTGCTCGCCCTGCCCTCGGGCCGCCGCACGGTCGTGAAGGACATCGTTTGTCTCGAGAGCTCGCTGCCCGTCGCCGTCGCCGGCGACTCGGTGACGCTCACGCTCGCCGACGATATCGACATTTCGCGGGGCGACCTGCTTGCCGAGCCGACCCTCCCGCCGCGGGTGGCGAAGTCAATCGAGGCACGACTCTGCTGGCTGTCCGCCCAGCCCCTCGATGCGCGGGCCCTGCCGGCCGCCCGTTTTGTGCTCAAGCACACCACGCGCAGCGTGAGGGCAAAGCTCGTTTCGCTCAACTCGCGGGTCGATGTCGACACGCTCGAGCGGCACGCGAAGCCCACGGGTCTGGCGATGAACGATATCGCGCACGTGGCCCTCGCGCTCGCCCAGCCGCTCTTCGTCGATTCCTACGAGTTGAACCGCGCCACCGGCTCCTTTATCCTGATCGACGAAGCCTCCAACCAGACCGTGGCCGCGGGGATGATCGATGGGTAAAGTCTATCTAGTCGGCGCCGGCCCCGGCGCACCGGACCTTCTCACTCTGCGCGCGGCGGAAATTCTCAAGCGCGCCGACATGGTGTTTCACGACGCTCTCGTGCACCCGCAGACGCTCGCGCTCGCCGCGCGCGCCCGAAAGATTCTCGTGGGCAAGCGCAGCGGCCGCCATTCGACCGCCCAGAGTTTCATAAACAAGCGGCTGGTGGACGCCGCCCGCAAGCACGGTATCGTAGTGCGGCTGAAGGGGGGTGACCCCATGCTTTTCGGCCGCGCGCAGGAAGAAATCGACGCTCTGCGCAAGGCCGGAATCGATTTTGAAATCGTCCCGGGAGTGACCGCTGCGACAGCCGCGAGCGCCGAGCTCGGCGTATCGCTCACCCGCCGCGGCCTTGCCCGCCATGTCGCCTTCGTCACGCCCCGCGCAGGCAGGGGCGAGCGCGGGAACGATTGGGCGGCGAGCGTGCTCGCTGCTGACACCGCAGTCATCTACATGGGCGCGGGGCTCGCCGAGGAAATCAGCGCGGAATTGATAGCGCGCGGCAAGGCGAAGGCCACGCCGCTCGTCCTGGTGGAAAGCGCGACGCTTCCGGAGCGGCGCATCCTCCGCGGAACGCTGGCAGACCTGCCCGCGCTGGCGCTTCAGGCCGGCGGTGGCCCCGCGGTGCTGCTCCTCGGCGAAGTGCTGAGGGACGCGATTGCGGATCGCGCCGCCGTCGCTATCCCGGAAATCCAGGCTTATCTCAGGCGGGCCTGAGCCGCCGGCGCCGAACCCGTTTCAGTTTACGGGGTCAGATTCGAGGAATCCGTTTCCCGAGGTTCCGCTCATGAGCTCACGCCCCATCCCGGAGACCGTCTGGCGCTCGCCTTCCGGCGAAGTCCTGTCCTGCATCGAAAAACTGAAAGTGCTCCGGGAGAATCTGGAGGAGATCCAGCAAATCTGCCAGGATGCGCTCGAGGACGCGGTGCTCATGGGGTGCGACGAGAGCCAGTTCAGGCAAATCCTCGGCAGGCTGGTGCAGCAGATCGAAAATCCCTACCGCGACAAGCCGGAGTGATTGCCTTTAGTCCCGCAGCGCGAGAAAAACCGCCCAGATCGAGAGCGCCACGAACGCGGCGAGTGTCCACTCCGGAATGCTGAATGAGAGCAGCGTCCAGTCGACCGCCCCGCACTCGCCCGACCCACGCAGTACGCGGCTCAATCCCTCGATGGGCCCGAACGCCGAGAGCAGATAATCGAGCGCGGGACCGCATGCGGGCCGTTTCTCCGGCGGCAGGTGCTGCAGCCACACGTGCCGCCCTGCGACCGCGACGCCGATTGCCGCGATGAAAGCGACGACCCCGCCGTAGAGCCCTGCCCCGAGCCTGCCCGCCGGGTGATGAAGGGCAGCGACAAGGAATGCGACGCCGACCGCAAAAAGAAGAATCCTCTGGATGATGCACAAGGGACAGGGCTCCAGACCTACGACGAACTGCAGGTAATAGCCGAATGCGAGCATGCCGGCGCAGACGAGAAATCCGATAAGATTTCCGATTCGCCGGGAAAGCAGGAGTCTGATCATGGAGGGAGAGCCTAGCATTAGAATGCCCGAAGCAGCACCCCATGCCCGCCGTTTTCAGGGAGCCGAGAGTTGAGAGCGCATCTAGCCCGCCGAAAAGACCTGGGCCTTACCCGGGCCGAGTTCTCGGTTCTGGCTCGGCTTTCCACTCCGGCGAAAATCCAGGGTTTTCTCGACGCGCTGCCCTCCAATTTCGAAATCGGCGGCCAGACCTGCCTGCCCGTGCGCGAAGTGCTGCGCCAGCGCCGGGCTCACTGCATCGAGGGCGCCATGCTGGCGGCGTGCGCCCTGTGGGTCCACGGCGAGCCGCCTCTGCTCATGGATCTCCGGGCCGAGCGCGACTACGACCACGTGGTGGCGCTGTTCCGACGCGGGACCTGCTGGGGTGCGATCTCGAAAACCAATCCGCCCGTGCTTCGCTGGCGCGATCCGGTGTACCGAAGCTTGCGCGAGCTGGCAATGTCCTACCTGCACGAGTACGCGAACAATCGCGCCCAGAAAACGCTGCGCAGCTACTCCCGTCCCTTCGATCTGCGCGGGTTCGATCCGACGCTATGGGTCACCGGCCGAAAAAACTGCTGGGAGGTGGGCGAAGCGGTCGACGAGATACGCCACTATCGGCTGGTGACCAAAAGACAGGCGCGGGTACTGCGCCTGCGCGATGCCATGGAGCGCAAGGCTGGCGCCCTGCTCGAGCACCGGCCGCCGCGAAAACGGTAGACCGGCGGTTCAAGCGATTTCCCGTGCCCGGCGCACGCTTTCGATCAGCGAAGTGCGCATGAGGAATTGCTTGTGGAGGCGGGGATCGGCGACCGAGCGGCGCAGCTTGTCGAAATTGTCCTGACGTACTTTCGGATCGCGCTCCTCGAGCCTTTTCTTGTTCGCGACGGTCTGCTGCTGCACGAACTCGATGTTGATCGGCCGGCGGCGACGCTCGTAACGGTCGAGCAATCCCTCGCCCCCCTGCCCGCTTGCGACCTGGTGCAGCGTTTCGGCGAGCTCGATCGCGTCGTGGATGCCGCAGTTGAGGCCCAGACCCCCGACTGGGTTGTTGACGTGCGCCGCGTCGCCCGCGAGGAACACCCTGCCCTTGCGGAAGGATTTCGCCACGCGCTGGTGCACGCGATAGATGTTCCGGTGCGCGACGAGCTCCATCGGATGATCCCCGTGCAATTTCCGCAACCGCCGGAGTACCGAGCCCTCGGAAAACGCCTCCTCGTCCGTCTCGTTCTCCCAGGCGGGAAACACCGCGCGCCAGCGCCCCTTCAGATCGTCGCCCATGACCTTGAAGAGGTTGGTCCACTCCTCCGGGTCGGAGATGTAGGTGCGCGGGCAGCAACCCAGAGCCGTCTGGAAGTCGAACAAGGTCGTGAGCACCAGGAAGCGCTCGGGCCAAGTGTAGCCTTCGAATTCGATACCGAGGCATTTGCGCACCGTGCTGCGCCCGCCGTCGCAGCCGATCACGTAGTCGAAGACGTGCCGCTCCGCACCCTGCGTCGTGACGCGGGCGCCTCCCGCGTCCTGGGCGAGGTCGGTCACGCCCGTTCCGAGCCGGAGCTCGACGTTCGGCATCGCGGCAAGCCTTCGCAGGCCGAGCTCGGTCAGCTTGTGCTGCTCGGTCTGGACGACGTAGGGGTAGGGCGTCTCGTCGTGGAGCGTCTCGTGGTCGAACTCCGCGACGAGTGCCTTCGTCGCGCCGTCCCAGAACTGGAAATGCCGCGCGACGAGGCCTACCGACTGAAACTCTTCGAGAAGCCCCAATTGGGCGAGCATCTCGAGCGTGGAGGGGTGCGTGGTCGCGGCACGCGGGCTGTGGTCGATTTCGCGCTCTGCCTCGAAGAGCGCGACCTGCATGCCCTTCGCGGCACAAGCGATCGCCGCGACGACGCCCACCGGGCCCGCACCGACGATACAGACCCGCGCCGTCATAGGAGCGGATCGGCGGTCAGTGCGCCCCAGCCTGCCCCTCCGGCGCCGGCAGCGCTTCGCCTGCCGCCCGTTTCGAGTGGTCTGCGGCAAGGAGCAGATACATCGCCGGGACGACGAAGAGCGTGAATAGCGTCCCGATCGAGATCCCGGTCGCAATTACCAGCCCCATGTGGGATCGGCTCACCGCGCCTGCGCCGGTCGCGATGAGCAGCGGTACCACGCCGAGCACCATCGCGCCCGTGGTCATCAGGATCGGCCGCAGGCGGATGCCGGCGGCTTTCTCGACCGCCTCGCGCTTGGAGAACCCTTGCTTCTGCAGATTGTTCGCGAACTCGACGATCAGGATGCCGTGCTTGCTGATGAGCCCGATCAGCGTCACCAGACCCACCTGGGTGTAGATGTTGAGGCTCGCCCCCCCGATCCCCAGGCTCACGAAGATAAGCGCTCCACAAATCGACATCGGTACTGAGACCAGGATGATGACCGGGTCGCGGAAGCTCTCGAACTGCGCCGCGAGCGCGAGGAAAATGATGACGAGCGCGAAGAAGAACGTGACGATCAGCCCGGTCGATTCCTGGATGAACTGCCGCGACGGCCCGGAGTAGTCCACGGAGTAGCCT
>Ga0137409_10005447_pt1 | contig 13266 bp, 9 predicted proteins | sample CZODoug1_16funga_FD_122059 | JGI IMG/M metagenome (GOLD analysis project Ga0137409, IMG submission 122059) | Vadose zone soil fungal communities from Angelo Coast Range Reserve, California, USA - CZODoug1_16fungal (Hybrid Assembly) | ecosystem: Environmental > Terrestrial > Soil > Vadose zone...
CGAGGTGGCGCCGCCGCCGCTCAAGCAGATGGCGACCAGGCGCGCACGGTCGAGCGCGGTCAATTCCGACGGCAGCAGATCGTCGGCGACCAGCACGGCTCGCTCGGGCAATGGGATGTTCATCGGCCGCGCTTCGCCGGCGAGCGCCAGCAGCACATGCGATTCCACGTCGAGCAAGTCATCGACCCGTTCGCGCAGGCGCGAATCCTCGAGTGCCTGGAGCGCACTGATAGACCGGCGGATCGCGCTGCGCCAGGCGAAGCCGGCGCTCTTGCCCGCGGCGATCGATTCATGCGCTGCCTCGTTCACCTGCGGATCGTCGAGGAACTCCAGGTGCGCGGCGATGATTTCGCGGCGGGTGGCCCCGCCCGTCGCGGCCACGCGTTCGAGCCGCATACGGACATTGATCCGCGCTTGTTCCAGTTCAGCGCGTTCTCTGCCTGAGTCCGCGCCATGCTCGGCGACTGCGATCTCGCGGCGCTCGATTCGAGTTGCACGGCCGACCGCGATGCCGGGAACGGCGATCACGCCGCCGAGAACGCCGGCTGCGGCGAGCGGGCGCGGCGCGGCGGTGGGTGCAGTCTTCGAGGAGTCCGGCGCGGTCCCCTCGGCGGCGCCGTGACCCGCGGCGGATTCCATGCGCAGCGCTTCCTGGATGCCGGCCACCAGGCTTGCCACGGACTGCGGGGCGTCGGCGCCGCTCGCCTGGATGGAAAGCTCGTCGCCCTGGCGGACGCCGAGCGCCATGATGGCGACCACGCTGCGTGCATTCGCGGTGCGCCCGTGGGCGCTGAGCGAGGCCTGGGCGCCGAATGCCTTGGCGCGTTGCGCCAGCAGGGCCGCCGGCCGGGCATGCAGCCCGTGGCGCAGGGTCACGATGAGAGTGTGACCGGCGGCCGCTTCTTCTTTCGGCGCGTTGGCTGCCCGGGGCGGCGGCGTGCTGGTCTCAATGCCCGCGGCCGTTGCGATGCCCACGATTTCGAACAGCACCTCGCCTGAGGATACCAAGCCCGGCGCGCGGCGCTGCTGCAGCCGGAGACCGTCCATGGGCGTCACCAGGATCGGCGTCATGAGACTCTTCGCGCCGCGCGCCACGACATCGAGATCGAAGCGGATCAGTTCATCGCCCGCGCGGACGCTTGCGCCCGGCCGAACGCGCGCGTCGAACCCGCGCCCGCCCAGCTGAACGGTGTCGACGCCGATGTGAACCAGCACGTCGATGCCTTGAGCGGTGCGGATCGACACAGCATGTGCGCTCGCCGGCAGGGTGACGATCTCGCCGGCGCAGGGTGCGACGAGAATTCCGGTGGTAGGGTCGATGGCAACCCCGTCGCCGAGCATGCGCCCCGCAAATACGGGGTCCGGTACTTCGTCGAGCGTGCCGCACCAGCCATCGAACGGCGCCAGGATCTGTAGGATCGACATTCGCCGCTTACTCCCCAACCTCGAGCCAGTCGATCGCCCACAAGGGATCCAGCCGCGGACGCGCGAAACGCAGACACAGGTCATGGCGGCCCGGCAAACGGGGCAGTCGCTGCGCCGCCAGGGTGGTCACGCCTCGGCCCGAGGCCGCCGGCGCGAGCGGCACGAGAGCGAGCGCCGGCGTATCGCAAGCGTCGGCATGAATCTCGAGCTCACCCTCTGCGCTGCGTGCGTCGCCGACGCGAATCTTGGCCGCATCCGCACCGAGCTCATAGTTGAACGGCAGGGGGGCGACGGCGGCAACGATGCGCGGACCACCCGACAGGTCGACTCCGCGATCGATCCAGCACGGGTTCATGATATCGACGGCCAGCGGTGCATACGCCGCGCGCGCGCCCGCAGCGTCGCCGCGATCGCCGGGTTCCAGCAGCAGCCCGATGGCATCGCTGCATAGTTCGAGATCGTGACTGTCGCGGCGAAGTGCTGCCAGGGCATCGAAGCGCTTCGTCCAAGTGCGCGAAACCTGTTCGGCCCCGGCGAAGGCCGCGGCGCGGACCTCGGTGCCGGCGGGCACGGTCAACGGCGTGCCGTAGCGCGCCGACTGTGCCGAGGGTTCGCTGCCGTCGAGCGTAAAACGAATCTCGCCGGGTGCCGCGGCGCCCGCCTGATTCCAGAGGGACACGGTGTAGCTCCCGGCATTGCGCGAAATCTGCGCAGCCGGCGCAAACACGCTGTCGGCATAGTTCAAGCCGAGCGCCCGATAGCGGGCGAACATGGGCACGAGCCGTTCCAGGAAATCCGGCCAGCGGCGGCGCTGCGGCGCCGACCAGCCCACTTCGGCGACCGCGGCCGCACGCGGCAAAGCCATCCACTGGACGCGCTCTTCGGTTTGGATGTGTTCGGTCCACAGGTTCGCCTGGATCCCGAGCACATGGCGCCGTTGGCTGCCGCTGAGCGCCGCATCGTGCGGCTCGAAGCCGTACAAGTCCTCGAGCGACACCACCTTGAGCCGGCCGGGCGGCTCCGTGGGCAGTGCGCTCTGCCGGTTGTCGAAGTAGAGCATCGGCCACGGCGCCAGTATGGTGTCGTTGCCGGCCAGCGCCGCGCCGTGCGCTCCGGAAACTCCATGCCACGACATCACGATGGCAGTCTTATCGAGCCCCGGTTTAAGAATCTCGTCCCACCCTATGATTCGGCGGCCGTGAGCCGCGACGTAGCGGCCGATTCTCTGAGTGAAGTATGCCTGCAGCGCCTCGGAATCGCGGATGCCGAGCTCCCGAGCGCGCGCTTGTACCTCCGGCGAGGCATTCCACTCGTCCTTGACCGCCTCATCGCCACCGATGTGAATGGTGGGGCTGGGGAAGAGCTCGATGACTTCTGCGAGGACATCTTCGAGAAAACCGAAGGTATGAGGTTCCAAATTGAAGAGGTGTGTGTGCACGCCCCAGCGGGCGGAGACGCGCAGCGCTCCATCGCGGGCGGCTCCCACGGAGGGGTACGCGGCGACTGCCGCCGTCGCATGGCCCGGCATTTCTATTTCCGGGACGATTTGCACGTGGCGGGTCGCGGCGAAACGCACGATGTCGCGCACCTCGGTTTGGGTGTAGAAGCCGCCGTAGCGCGTACCGTCCGGGTCGATTCGCCAGGCGCCCACGGAGGTCAGGCGCGGATACTTGCGGATCTCGAGCCGCCAGCCCTGATCGTCGGTCAAATGCCAGTGCAGCACGTTGAGCTTGTGCCACGCCATCCAGTCGATCATGGAGCGAATGAAGACGGGCGACTGAAAATGCCGCGCGGAGTCGAGCATCAAGCCGCGCCATGCGTAGGTCGGCACATCGTGGATGGTCTGTGCGGGGATCTGAGCCGTGTTGACCCCCGGCGGCAGGAGTTGCCAGAGAGTGACGGCGCCGTAGAACAGTCCCGCCGCCGAACTTGCGGACACCGTGATCCGCTGCGGTGTGATCTCGAGCTCGTAGCCTTCAGGGCCGAAACCGCGCTGGTGCCGAAATGCAATCGTATTGGTGTTCGCGGTGTCGATACTCGCAGCACCAGAGCGGATCGGCAATTGGCCGGTGGAGATCGGCAGCGCGAGTCCATTGGTCCGCGTCCACAGCTCGACCAGATAGCGAGCCGCGCCGTCGGCATCGCGATCGCCCCGCGGCACGCTTAGGCGCGTGGTTGAATCGACACTGAATGAGCCGGGGCCCGAGACGACCTCAGCAGGGAGCGGAATGACGCCGCTCCTGGCCGCCGCGGGTGATGCGAGGGTCACCGCAAGGGCGACGGCAGGCGCTACGCCGTGCGCCGCCGCCCTTCGTGTCCGCACGATTCTCGAACAATTCCGCACGTGTTGCACTTTATCCGATTGCCACGTGCGGTGGCCGACCCCTTACAGCTTGAAGCGGAAGTTCAGGTAGTACTGCGAGCCGTTCTTGTAGAAGGCCCGAGGCTGAGACTGATTCAAGCCATAGTACTTGAGGGTGGGATTGTTCAAGTTCATGCCGTCGAGCGTGATCGAGAAGTGCTCGTTCATGGTGTAGCCCAGCGACGCGGACAGGGTTCCGATGGAATCCTGAGTGAACGCCGAGCTTCGGTCGAGACCGCTGTAGAACGCCGAGCGGTAGGTGTACGACACCCGGGCATTGAACATCGTGTTCTCGAAGTAGGCGCTGGCGTTGTAGGTGTTCTTCGACGTCCCCACCAGGCGCTTGTCGCCGCCGGGCGCCACCATCGAGGTCTGCTTGCCGTCGGCGTAGGTGTAGTTTCCTTGGAAGCCGATGTTGTCAGTGAACGCCTGTTGATACGCGAACTCCACGCCATCGACTCGGCCTTTGGCGTTGACGGGCACCGTCAAGTTATAGGGCACCAGGGAGCCGTTCGGGAATTGCGAGCTGTAGGTAGTATAGGATTTGAGCTCGGAACCGTAGGCCACGTAGTTGCGCAAATCCATGTAGAAAGCAGTTGCCGACAGCAGCGAGCGCTTCGCGAAATACCACTCGAGGCCCGCATCGAAGTTGGTCGAGCGAATCGGTTTCAAGTCAGGGTTGCCGCCCGAACCGCTGCCGATTCCGCCTACCGCTCCCGGCGGTGAGAGATTGGTGAATCCCGCGAGCGCCGAGTAGTCCGCACGCGTCATGGTCTCCGAGGCGGCGAAGCGCGCCACCAAATCCTGATTCAGATCGAGCTTCAAATTCGCGCTCGGCAGGACGTCGTTGTAGTTGTGCTCCCTCTCGATGCCGGCAAACGGCCCGAACGCCGACGTCAATATGGCGCCGGGAGTGGTTTTATCCACCTGCGTGTAGCTGATGGCGTCTTCCTGAGTGTGCACGTAGCGAACCCCCACGTTCGCCGCCCAGTTGTCGCCCTTGAAATCGGCCTGGACGAAGGCCGCCGTATTCTTTTCGTGCACGGCGAACAGGTACTGGTAGTACAAACGCGTTACGGGATCGCGATTGACATTGTTGGGACTGTCGTATGCAGCCAGCTGCGCCGGCGTCCAATACCAGATACCCGTCGGGATATTGCCGCCGAAGGTGTTGAAATTCGACGGGTAGTTGGAGAACGTCGTCGGATAATTCGCCGTGCTCGTGCCGCCGCCGTTGACGCCGCTGAACGTCGGGCCCTGGGCGATGGCGTTGTCGGAGGTGCGGTCATGCGCCTCGTAGCGCACACCGAATTTCAGGTCTTTCCAAGCGCCGTTGTCAATCTTGTAGTCGCTGTCGATTTTCGCCCACTTTTCCTTGTCTTTCACGTCGACATCCTGCGCGCCGAAGATCCATCCGAAGGTGACCGGTACGCCGCCGGGAGTCGGCGTCGTGTTGTTGGTGGCGCCCAAGTTGAAGTCCGGAGCTCTGCCGAGACCGTTCAACTGGTAGCTGGCGCCGCTGCCGAGGCCGGGCTGCGTCTCCGATACATTTTGGGTGGGCGTCTTGCCGTCGCCCCAGGAATATCCGACCTGGCCGAGGAACGAAAGAACGTCGGTGGCCTTCCAGGTGGTGTCGAGATTGACGAAATTCGCGGTCGCGGTTTCATCCGGCCTGGAGATTTGATCGTAGACGCCATAGAAGGTGCCCGGCACACCGGTGAAGTTTGCTTTCGTCAGCGTGTTGTCCTGCACTACGTAGCCCGGATCCGGACTTTGGCCTGCGCCGCTGTTGATGAAGTGAGTCGACCACAGCAGGTAATTGCGGTTGTAGTTGCTCGCGAGCAGCCTCGAGGAAAAGCCCGTTAGATCCAGGGTGAGATCGTCGGTCGGCTTGAACTCGAGGTCGACCATGCCGCCGTTGCGCTCGCGCTTTTGCTCGAAGAACGCGGCGCCGATGTCGGTCGGGTACTGAACGTTGGCAAGATCAGGGTGCGCGGTCGCTACTGCGCTACCGGGTGCGATGGTCTCATAGCCCAAAACCTCGACTCCGTCGCGACGTAGGTGCCGCGTCTCGGAGAACAGCTGCACCATGACTCCGAAATTATTCGCGTCATTCTTGAAGTTGCCCAGAACACTGTATTGCCCGTCGGTCTTCGAGGGCAGATCCGCGTACACTGCGCCGGCCGACGCCTCGAGGGTAAATTCTTTGGAAAAATCCAGCGGCTTGCGGGTGATGATGTTGACCGAGCCTGCCACGCCGCCCTCGACGAGCGAAGCACTGGAACTCTTCTCGACCACCACCTTGCTCACGATTTCCGAGGGCAGGAGGGTGTAGCTGACGCTGCGGCCGACGGTCTGGACCTGGTCGAGCACGAACCAGTCTCCGGCAGCGACTCCGTGACCGTTGATCAAGGTTTGCGTCAGACTGGGATTCGTGCCGCGCATGCTGACGCGGTCGTTTTCGTCGAAGCCGCCTTCGTTGGCGCCCGCCGCGCTGGTGGTGATGCCCGGCAAGCGCGCGAGGGAGTCGGCGACATTTTTGTCCGGCATTTTGCCGATGTCTTCCGCGGTGATCACTTCGGTGAGTTGCGTGGAGTCGCGCTTCACCTCGAGCGATACATCGAGAGATTTTCGGATCCCGGTAACGACGATTTCGTCGAGCGGGTTGATTTCGGTGGCCGGAGCCGCCAGCGCCAATGACGGAGGCACGAGCATCGCGAGGCCCAGTGCCGACTTGACCGCCAATGCGATCCGATTCATATAGAGATCCCCTGTCCGATTCATACTAATGCTCCCTGTCCTGTCACCAATTCGGTTTGAAATTCGCTACTGCCGGCGGTGGCGAGTTGTCGGGTCGCTCGACTCGTCCCGTCGGAGCGCCGCCGTGTCCACACCAGTTAAGGCCCAATATAGTACCAATTTTCAAAATCTGCTAGTGCCGTGTAATAAACACATAATATTTTCCTAAATAACTAGTATAAATAATGAGTTACAGTGCATTGCCACCGGTTGTTGTTCTAAAAGTGGTATTTGTTTGGTATTGTCACAATGCCTGAAAACATACCGGAAGCGCGATTCCACCCCATGACTTCACTCGCCAAAGCGGTCGGCCCTCTCGACGGTCGCGGCAATTTGCCGCTGTACCAAGAGCTGCAGCGGGCGCTGCGCAAGGCCATCGACAGCCGAATCCTCGGCCCGGATGACGCGCTGCCCTCGGAACGCGATCTCGCCGCCGATTTCGCGGTGTCGCGCATCACGGTGCGCAAGGCGCTCGACGGGCTGGTGGCCGACGGCCTCCTCGTGCGGCGGCAGGGCGCCGGTAATTTCGTGTCGGCGCGCGTCGACAAGAACTTCGCGATGTTGACGTCATTTTCCGAGGACATGCGCGCGCGCGGCCGCACGCCGCACAGTGTCTGGCTGAAGCGCGCCGCGGGCACCGTGACGCCGGAAGAGGCGCTCGCTCTGCGCCTGAGTCCCGGCACGCCGGTGTTCCGCTTCAATCGAATTCGCTATGCGGACGACGCGCCCATGGCGCTGGAATACGCGACCATCGTGGCGACTGCATTGCCCTCGCTCGAGGCCGTCGACGCCTCGCTCTATGAAGCGCTGGAGCGCGCCGGGCACCGTCCGGTGCGCGCTCTGCAGCGCTTGCGGGCCGTGCTCCTGACCGGCGATCAAGCCGAACTGCTCAAGGCCAAGCCCGGCGATGCCGGCCTGCTCGTCGAGCGGCTGGGCTCGCTGCCCGATGGGCGGGCGATCGAGTTTTCACAATCCTATTACCGTGGCGACACGTACGACTTCGTCGCCGAGTTGAGCGCCTCGACATGAGTGCAGTGCATCTCAGATCGGCCGAGGGCACTCGCATGTTCCAGGAGGCCGCCAGCGCGTCGGACGCCGTGCGGGCGCAGTTGCAGTGTGACGCTGACGCCATCGCCGCGATCGGCAGAGAGCTGCGTCGACTGGCTCCTCGCGCCGTGATCACCTGTGCGCGCGGCAGCTCGGATCACGCCGCCACGTATGCCAAGTACTTGATCGAGACTCGCGCCGGGGTGCTGACCGCATCCGCCGCGCCCTCTGTGAGTTCCGTCTACGGCGTGGCGCAAGATCTTCGCGGATGCTTGGTTATCGCGCTCTCCCAGTCCGGGCGCAGCCCCGACCTTCTCGCCTCGGTCGCGGCGGCCAAAGCGGCGGGGGCGACGATTCTCGCCCTGTGCAATACCCCCGGCGCACCGCTGATCGCCGCCGCGGACTTGGCAATCGAGCTGCGCGCCGGCGTCGAAACCAGCGTCGCCGCGACGAAATCCTACCTTGCCACGCTGGCCGCGCTGATTCGATTGGTGGCCGCGTGGAAGGAGGACGCGGCGCTCGAATCGACTGTCGATGCTCTGCCGGCGCTGATGGATCAGAGCTGGGCGCTCGACTGGTCGGCGGCGCTGCCGCCACTCGAATCGGCCGCACACTTATACGTAGTGGGCCGTGGGCTGGGACTCGGCGCCGCCCAGGAAACCGCACTCAAGTGCAAGGAGACCTGCGGCCTGCATGCCGAGGCCTTCAGCAGCGCGGAACTGCGCCATGGTCCCTACGCTCTGCTGGGTCCGGGATTTCCGGCGCTGCTGCTGGCGCAGCGCGACGCCACACGAGCAGGGATCGAGGCCTTGGGCGGCGAACTGGCGCACCGCGGCGTGCCCGTGCTCATTGCCGGCGCGCAGGCGGAAGGCGCCATCGTGCTGCCCACCATCCAGGCAACTCCCGAGGTCGCTCCGATATTGCTGGTGCAAAGCGCATACCGATTGATCGCCACTCTCGCAGTACGGCGCGGGTTCGATCCCGATCACCCGGCACACCTGCGCAAGGTCACGGAGACCGTGTGATGCGCACCGCCCTTGCGAACGGCCGGCTTCTGACCACGGGGGGGCTGATGAGCGGGCAGACCTTGCTGCTCTCCGGGGCGCGCATCGAAGCGCTGGTCGACCCCGCGGATTCGCGCTGTCGAGACGCGGTCACCGTGGATCTCGGAGGGCAACTCTTGCTGCCCGGATTCATCGACGTGCAAGTCAACGGCGGCGGCGGCGTACTGTTCAACGATGACCCCAGCCCCGAGTCCATCCGCGCCATCGGCGCCGCGCACCGGCGCTTCGGCACCACGGGCTTCCTGCCCACGCTGATCAGCGACGATCTCGGCACCATCGGGCGCGCAATCGATGCCGTGCAATCGTCCCTCGATGCCGGCATGCCCGGCGTCCTCGGCATTCACATCGAGGGGCCGTTTCTCAACTGGGCGCGCCGCGGGGTGCACGATTCCAAACACCTGCGGCCGCTCGACACCAGTTTCGTGTCGCTGCTCAGCCGCCTGCGCGGCGGGCGCACGGTTCTGACCTTGGCGCCGGAGATGACCACGCCGGAAATCATCGCCAAGCTCGCTGCCAGCGGCATCTTGGTGTCCGCGGGGCACAGCGAAGCCAGCTTCGCCGAGACCACGGCGGCGATCGCGCAGGGACTGCGCGGCTTCACGCATTTATTCAACGCGATGGCGCGCATCGAGCCGCGCGAACCCGGGATCGTCGGCGCCGCACTGTACGACGAGAAAACCTGGTGCGGAATCATCGTGGACGGCCACCACGTCGATCCCATCATGCTGAAGCTGGCGCTGCGCTGTAAGCGTCACGATCGATTCATGTTGGTTACCGATGCGATGCCCGTGGTGGGATCCGCCGAACCCACCTTCATCCTGCAGGGGCGCACCATTCGGGTCGTTGACGGCATTTGCCGCGACGAGAATGGAACCCTCGCGGGCACCGCGCTCGACATGGCCGCCGCGGTGCGCAACGCAGTCTCGCTGCTGGGCCTCGACATCGTCGAGGCCGCGCGCATGGCCAGCGAATACCCCGCCGAATTTCTGGGGCTTGGCCACGAACTCGGGCGCATCGCGCCGGGCTACCGCGCGAATCTAGCGCTGGTCAACGACGATCTCGAAGTGCAGAGGACTTGGATCGAAGGGCTGGTGTCGGAATAATGTTTTCGGCAGCGCTTCACAGCAAGAACGCCTCATACGGCCGAGTGAAGTACGCCATCGCGTGATCCGGGACCACGGGAGCGCGCCTGTAGGGAAATAGCTGCGATGAAAAGCACAGCAGCGCGTTGGCTTTCGCCGCTTGTGCACGATCGGGCAATGTGAATTTCCCCCATTGCGACTCACTCATTGCCCGCGGATCGGCATGGCGCCACGTCCAAATGGGATATCGTGCAAGGGTAAAGCCATTCGCGCGAGCCGACTCCATGCACACCCGTCCCGCCGCATCATTATCGGGGTGTCCGTCCCGTTCGTAGGGTGCTAGTACGGTGGTTCCCGGGTCCAACAATGAAAAGACAGCGGAGCGGAGTTTGTTGCCGTAATCGGCCACGCAGCCGTCGGGGATTCCGAGGCGCACCACCAACACTGGGTTATCGCAAAGCACCTGCAATGCGTCCTTGAGTTCCTCGCGCCGTATCTGTGCGAGCCGCCTCCATTGCCGGTAGGCCGCTTCGCCGTCGGTGACACTGATCACGGTCACGCTGCGGCCTAAGCTCTTCCACGTGTGAATCAGTCCCCCGGCCCCCAGCACACCGTCATCAGGATGCGGACTGACCACCAACAGGGGTCCGTCCGGCGGAATCCATGCCGGGGCCTCGGCCAGTGCTTGTTGCCAGGCACTCTCGTCCGTGCCGGGCGGTGAGGGATCGATGGCGTTTCGACTGATGGCGGTTGACACGATGTTGTTCTCTGCAGTGCCGCGGTTGGAATGTTCGAATTTTTGCGCGACGGGTGGATGGCTGCCGTCGGTCCAGCAATGAGAACGTTGTCAGACGATTCGGACCTAGTGCGTTGCTAAACTCATCAGAAAAATCCTACATCGCCTTATGACAGCGTCCGAATGTGGGTCCTCGCCGAGATTGAGAAGCTGTTAGGCCTCGCCTGACGCGAGTTAGCGCCGCCGCGAACCCTTTACTTGGCGGGCCTTGGCGGCTTGGGGGTGCTGAGCGCGTCGAACAGGGGTCGCTTGGGATACTTGGCACAATCGGCGAGCAACGCGGCCTGGAAGGAGTTCAGAGAATCTGCGTCGAAAATGTGACTGCCGGATCTTGCAACGGAAAAGCCGAACAGCCACATCATGATGGTGGTCGCGCTTTCCGGGTCCGTGCGCGCCAACTCGACGTGCCGCGAGGCGAAAGCCGCGCATTCGAGGGCGGTGAGATCCATCGGATTTTTGGGCTCGGGCTTCACGATGCCCAGCGCATCCAATAGGCTCTCGGCGGGGTTGCTCTTGCACTCGTTATCCAGCGCGAACCCGAACGGCCCCAGCGCCTCGGGGTACATGACATGCGCGCCGGACTTGGCGACGGAATAGCCGAACAACCACATCACCGTGTTGAGCGAATCCGCCGTCGGATTCGAGGCGGCGGCGGGCAGGACTTCGCTTTCGTATTTCTCGCACGTCAGCGTGGCGAGATTCAGCGCGCCGGCGCGGCTGATGCACGGAGTCAGGCAGAGGCCGAAGGCGATTGCGGCAAACAGTTTCATTTCAGAATGAGTCTCGATCCTAGGTCGGGAGGAAAGTGCTCTTGATCAATGAGGACACGGTCAGTCTCCATCGGCAATTATCATTGCCGTCAAAGAGGCTTCCATCGATATCAGCGGCATGCAGGACATTTCCGGAATAAATGACAATCCTATTAAATGCAGAATCAACCGAGTGCGTCCGTTCGAATAAATCACTGCTGCCGTTTGTATATTCTCTCGCAGGCGGGCCGAACTTCTTCATGTTGCGATTCAGCGCAATCCTGTAATTGCCTTCATTATCGACGCCTATTTTTTCATAGCCGGTCGTTCTATGCCGATAGAACGAAGTTCCGGAGTTGGCGCGATCGAAAAGATAAATGACGGCAGCGAATACTCTTGGATCGGAAGAATCATAGTGCGGGATTCGTTGCAGGGGCAGTAAATTTGCACGGCTTTTGTCAACGATGGAAAAGAAGCTGGCATCATCATGTATATGGGAGCCTTCTTCCAGCACGCCAGTACGGTGGAGCGAACGGGTGAGCCATGCGCAAAAAGGTCGTGAGAACTCCGCCGGCACTCGAGCGCGTACACCAGGATATAAATTGCTGCCGTCTTCGACGAATTCAAGACCGAGTCCGAAATCGGCCAACTCTCGTGGGCGGAGGAGAACGTTATCCGCCACGGTCACTGCGATAGGGCACTTTCCAACACGGACCGAGCTGGCACTCGCGTTCGGATTGAACGCGAACATGCCCTCATCCTTTTCGCCGTCGCTCATGAATTCTGGGTATTCCGACATCAATTGTCATTGCCGCGCCAGGCGCGATTGAGCGATGCCCTCTCATTCCTGAGACGGACAAGGTTGAATATCTGACCGGTGGAAATAATCACGGAATAGATCAAATCCATGAGCCCTTCATTCCACAATATTTCAATGCTTTCCTTGCCGAGAGCCCTGAAGCGATCTTCATCGATGCTATACAACCCTTCGACGTGCAAGGGTTTTCCATCTTCAAGAACGATATCCAGCACGATCGGACAAAGAAGATCCAGAGACAAGGCCGTATTGATGAAACTGTCGGTGTGTTTTTGACCGTCGACCAGCCTGCGGACGATGGACAATATTTCCTTTAAATAGGGGGAATCGCTCCCGTCGGCGTCAACGATGGATTTCTGACCCGAAGCGGTGATGCACGAACTGTCAATATCTATGCACAGAACATTGTCGTTCGCGCCGCTCGGCGAGTCGGCCATTCCGACGAAGAATGGCCGGCGCCGTATGTTCAGCGGAACATAGGCGACGTCCATTTTCGTTCCGGTCCAGAACAGGTTTTCTTCCGGTTCCAAGCCATTCAGAACATAGGCGCCGAAGCGGCCCGTCTCGGGGTGTTTGGCGAAGACGATCGGATACTGTATCGCCGCCTTGCGAAATTCGCTCGCCACGACGGGTATCAGATGCTGCCGGGCGGCGGAGGCCTCGGCCAGGTCGGGATCTATCTTCAGTCCGGAATGTTCCGCGCGCGATAGCTCGACTAGGTGCATCTAAAATAGTCCCAGGTGTGCTCTAGTAGCCTAGATCTTTTGCAGGCCAAACTCTTTTATCTTGTTGATGAGGTTGCGATTGTTCGGAAGCGTCTTCGTCCACCTGATCTTCAGGCTCTCATTGCGCGCAAAAGCCTGCTCGACGGCGCCCGCATGACCCTTCGGCTCCCGATCCGACGTATCCATTCGGAAGCCCATGCCAAAAAGGACATATTGATAGCTCGCGGCGGGAAACATTTCGGCGTTGCTCGTAAAATCCTGATCGCCGGGCGCTCGATGGCGCCAGAGTTCGATCTGATCCTTCAGGCTGTCAGGAATGCTCACGGGATCGCGGTTATCGATCCAGAACCGCGAGTCCTCGCGCTTGCTGAGGATATAGTGAAGCTTGAGGAAATCGATG
>Ga0137409_10005449_pt1 | contig 13264 bp, 14 predicted proteins | sample CZODoug1_16funga_FD_122059 | JGI IMG/M metagenome (GOLD analysis project Ga0137409, IMG submission 122059) | Vadose zone soil fungal communities from Angelo Coast Range Reserve, California, USA - CZODoug1_16fungal (Hybrid Assembly) | ecosystem: Environmental > Terrestrial > Soil > Vadose zone...
GGTGGGCCTGGTGCCCGAGTCGATCACCCAGGTCAACATGTTCGACGGGTGGCGCCTCGTGAAGTGCGTCAACCGGAAGTAGTCCGGCTCGCAGCTCTCGTTCTCGCGCTCGCCCTCGCCGTGCCCGTCGTGTGGGCCGGATGGTCCGCGCTGCTGGCCGGGGCGTTTCTCCTGGAGTTCCTCAGCCAAGGACGGCCCGCCGCCCTCTCGATGCTGACCGCGGCGCCCACCCGCCGGCCGTTCCTCGTCCCGGGTGCCAGCGCCGATCTCTACGTCCACGCCGGGCTCCACGCCGGCGCCCCGCTGGTGCTGGTCCACGGCTTCTCCCCCGAAGGCAAGGACGACCCGCGAGTCCGAGAGGCGGCGGCGCTGCTGTCGCGGACCGGGTTCGACGTGGCGGTGCCGACGATCCCCGGGCTCACGCGCGGACGGCTCGGGCGGGAGGACATCGAGCCGGTGATCGCCACGCTTGCCGGGCGCGCGGCGTCGACCCTCGTGGTCGGTGTGAGCGTCGGCGCGGGACCCGCGCTCCTTGCCGCCGCCGACCCTCGCGTCCGTGAGCGCGTCGGCGCCGTCCTGACTCTCGGCGGCTACGCGTCCGCGCGCGAAGTGGTGCGCTTCTGGCTGACGGGCGCCTACGGATACGAGGGTATTCGCGGCCGGGTCGACCACGATCCCGAGCTGGTCCGGACGTTCGTGCGGGCCAACGCTGATCGGCTCGACGCGTCGTCACGCGCGATTCTCGAGGCCGCCGATCGCGACCGCGCGGCCCGACTGCTCACCGCGCTGCCGCCCGATCTGCAACAGTACCTCGACGCCCTCTCGCCGCTCGGGGTGGCGCGCGACATCCGCGCGCGCCTCGTCCTGGTTCACGGTCGCACCGACCGCGCGGTACCCTACACGGAGAGCCTGCGGCTCGCGGCCGCGCGTCCGGAGCGGACGACGCTCGTGCTCGTCGGCGTCGTGGAGCACGTGGAGGGTCGCGGTGCCTCCGGCTGGCGGGGGGCGCGCGACTTCCTGGCGCTGTGGCGCGTCATGTACGCCCTGCGGGCGACGCCTCCCTAATTTCTTGGTCCAGCCGGTGGGTGACTGCTAGGCTGCGCCCATGAAAACCAGAATCTGCGCGACCGCCGTGCTCCTGCTCCTGACCGCCGCGTGCGCGACGACGACGCTCCACCGTCAGTTCGACGACATCCCGTTGCCGACCGGCCTCACGTACCAGCCGGGGCGCTCGGTCGTGATCGAGTCGCCGAGCGTCAAGGCGGCTCAACTCGTCTATCGGGGGCGCCTGGAGCCGGGCAGCCTCGGGGACCTGATGCGAACGCGCCTGGAATCAAACGGCTGGCGCCCCGTGTCCAGGACCACCGCCACGGACGGTACGTGGCAGGTCTACGAGAAAGACAGTAACGCGCTCGAAGTCCACATCTATGAGGGGCTCTGGTACACGTATCTCGCCATCAGCGTCTCCGAGACGCTTCTGCCTGCGACCGCCGACACGAAGGATGGCGCCCTGCAGACGTCAAAGCTGGATGCGTCGGTCGACCCACCGGCAACGCCAGAGAGCGGGACAGCCTCGGATCGGCCGACCCGAAGCGGCGACGCCACCTTCACTCGTCGCGTGAAGGACTTCTTCACCAATCTCTTCTCCTGGTGAGTCGATCCTTCCGGTAGGTCGGGCTCGCTAGAGACTCAGGCTCCGCCCCTCACCGCTGCCCGGGCGCTGGATGCCCCAGCCCGAGAGCTTCGTCAGGACCGTGTTCCGGTGCACGCCGAGCCGCCGAGCCGCGTGGCTCACGTTCCAGCCCACGCCCTCGAGCACGCGCAGAATGTACTGGCGCTCGAACTGTTCCAGGGCTTCGCGCAGCGGCGGGCCCGTGTCCTCGCCCAGGCGCGACCCCGTCTCGGGCATCGCCACGTCGAGCGGCACGTCCTGGAGGTGGATGACGGGGCTCCGCGCGAGGACCACGGCCCGGTGCAGGACGTTCTCCAGCTCGCGCACGTTCCCCGGCCAGTCGTAGCGGGTGAGCACTTCGAGGGCGCCGGCCGACACGCCGCGCACGTCGCGACCGCACTCGCGCGCGATCTTCCGGACGAAGTACTGCACGAGCGCGCCGATGTCCTCGCGGCGCTCGCGGAGCGGTGTCACGTGGACGGGCACCACGTTCAGCCGGTAGTAGAGGTCCTCGCGGAACGTCCGCGCCCTCACGGCGCTCTTCAGATTGACGTTCGTCGCCGCCAGAATTCGCACGTCCACGGGCACGGCGCGCACGCCGCCCAGACGCTCGATCTCCCGTTCTTGTAAAGCCCGCAGGAGCTTCGCCTGAAGATCGAGCCGGAGGCTGCCGATCTCGTCGAGGAAGACGGTGCCCCCCTGAGCCAACTCGAAGCGGCCGAGCTTCTTCGCGTGCGCCCCGGTGAAGGCGCCCTTCTCGTGGCCGAACAGCTCGGACTCGACCAGCGCGTCGGGGATCGCCGCCACGTTGATCGCCACGAAGGGCTGGCTCCCGCGCCCGCTCCGCGCGTGAATCGCGCGCGCGACCAGCTCCTTGCCCGTGCCGCTCTCGCCGGTGATCAGCACGGTGGTCGGGGTTGGCGCGATCTGCACGATGAGCTGGTAGATGCGGACCATCTCCGGATGGCGCCCGACCATTCCCTCGAAGGCCCCGGCCAGCCCGCCCGCGTCGGACGGGGCGCCCGCCAGCGCCGAGCGCAGATAGAGCACCTCGCGCTCCAGCGCGCGCTTCTCGAGGGCGCGCTGAGCCAGCATCAGAATGTCGTCCACGTCGAAGGGCTTGGTCAGGTAGTCGTAGGCGCCACGCTTGAGCGCCTCGACGGCCGTTCGCAGCTCGCGAACCGCGGTGGCGATGACCACGATGGTCGAAGGGTCGGCGGCCTTGATGCGCGGCAGCACGTCGATGCCGGCCTCGCCCGGCATACGCTGATCGAGCATGACCAGGTCGATCTCGTGCGATTTCAGGACATCGAGCGCCTGCGCGCCGTTGGCGGCCTCGAGCACGTCGCAGGTTTCTTCGAGGATGGCGCGCACCGAGGCCCGCACGCTTTCCTCGTCGTCGACGACGAGAACCGTGCCCCGCGGCGCCGTGGTCGCGGCGGTCACGGCTTGCGCGAGCGTTCCATCACGAGGTACTGATTGGCACCGCCGCCGCTGCCGCCGGCGCGGTGCACGTAGATCAGGAGCGACTCGCCGGGCTTGAGCGCGCCCAGCGCCTTGTAGAGGTTGGCCGGATCGTCGGCCGACCGGCGCGCTATTTCCAAGATCACGTCGCCGCGCCGCAGGCCCGCCTTCTCGGCCGGGCTCCCGGGCTGCACGTCGGTCACGAGCAGACCGCGGGTGACCGGCAGGTCGAGGCGAAGCGCCGCGTCGCCCGTGAGCGCCTCCACGCTCAGCCCCCACTCGTCGGTCGCCGGCCCCTCCGCCACCACCGGCTCGTCGGACGGCATCTCACCCATCTTCACGCTGAAGGACATCGGCTTGCGCTCGCGGATCACCGTGAGCTTCATCGTCTGTCCCGGCTTCACCGCGGCCACCCTGCGCTGGAGGTCGGGCACCTCCTTGATCGCCGAGCCGCCCAGCTCCACGACGATGTCGCCCGCCTTGAGGCCCGCGGTGTCCGCGGGGCTCCCCTTCATCACCTCGGCCACCAGGACGCCTCCCCCTTCCTTCACGCCGAAGCTCCCGGCGAGCTGGTCGGTCAGGTCCTGGATGACGATGCCGAGCCAGCCGCGCACCACCCGGCCGCGCGTGATGAGCTGCTGCATCACGTCGCGCGCCTGGTTGATCGGGATCGCGAAGCCGATGCCCTGGCCGGCGGCGACGATCGCCGTGTTGATGCCGATCACCTTGCCATCGATGTTCAGGAGCGGGCCTCCCGAGTTCCCGGGGTTGATCGAGGCGTCGGTCTGGATGAAGTTGTCGTACTGGGTCACGCCCACGCGCGTGCGCGCCGTGGCGGAGATGATGCCGACCGTGACGGTGCGGTCGAGCCCGAACGGGTTGCCGATCGCGATTGCCCACTGACCGACGCGGAGCTGACCCGAATCGCCCAGATCTGCCACCGGCAACGGGCTAGGCGCGTCCACTTTCAAGACCGCGAGGTCGGTTTTGGGATCTCGACCGACGAGACGCGCGGTGAACTTCCGCTGGTCCGACAGGCGCACGATGATTTCCTGAGCGTTCTCGATCACGTGGTTGTTCGTCAAGATGTATCCCTTCGGATCCACCAGGACGCCCGAGCCGGTCGCGCGCGCGTCCTCGCGCGGCCGCCGGCGAAAGTAGCGATCGTAGAACTCGTCGCCGAAGAACTCCTTGAACCGCTCCGGAGCCTCTTCCTGCGCGCCGGCCGGCTGCTTCTTCGGCACGGTGCTCACGTGCACCACGGCCGGCGTGGCGCGATCGGCCACGGCGGCGAACGCGTCCTCCAGTGCCCGCAGCATCGCGCGCGGGTCGGCTTTCGGCGCACCGCGCTGCTCGGCCGGAGCCTGACGCTGCTGTGCCGAGACGGGCGCGGCGAGCAGGAGCGTGAACAGGAGGGCGATGAGTGGCTTCATCGGCGGCCTCTCTACTTTACCGGCCGCAGTCGGTCTTCGCCAGAGGCACGAGAGCCAGCTCCAGCACGCGTCGTGTCCGGGCGGTCACGCGGGCCGTGGCGGAGCGCCGGAGGTGGCCGATCCAGATGATGACGCCGCCCGCTTCGATCACGGGCACGCGCGAGCGGTCCCAGCGGGGCACCTTCGCGTCGATCAGGAGTGTCTTGAGCCGTCGCTCGGCGCCGCCGAACGGAACGAAGCGGTCGCCGCGACGCCGCGCCCGGACCGTGAGCGGGCCGCCGCCGAGCTCATCCGCATCGAAGGCCACGCGGCTCGGATCGCGGGGCACCGCGTAGGCCTCGGCGCCGACGATCCGCGCCTCGAGCGCCTGGCCGATCTCCGGCAGCTCGGTGCGGCCCGGGATGCCGAGGGGGCGCGCGACGAGCGCGGGCAGCGAAGCCCGCGCCAGGCGGGCGAGCGCGCCGCTCACCTCGATGGTGACCCCGCCCAGCCTGAACGGACGCCGGGGCGGCGGGACCGCGAGGGCTCGGCGGAGTCCGTTGTGAGACCACGCCCTCAAGGGGGCGCGGCTCCCGAGCCGCCCGGCGGCCTGGCGCAGCACCTCGGCAGCGATCTGACGCGGCAGCGCGCGCAGGGGCCCGAGCGGAAGGGTCACGGCGCCGGCGTCGAAGGTGGCGAGGCGCTCGAGCTCGGCGGCGGCGGCTCGATCGAGCGCCGCGATGGTGTCGCGCGCCAGTGTCGACACGCGCGTGAGCGCGCCCGCGATTGCCGGATTGTATGAGTCGGCGAGGAGCGGAAGCAGCTCGTGGCGAACCCGGTTGCGCAGGAACTTCGGGTCGCGATTCGTCGGATCCTCGACCCAGGGGATCGCCGCGCGCCGCAGCTCGGCCTCGAGCGCGGCCCGATGGAGCTCGATGAGCGGGCGGATGATCCGGCCGCGTACGGGCGGGATCCCGGCGAGCCCGCGCACCCCCGCGCCCTCGAGAAGACGCATCAGCACCGTCTCCGCCTGATCGTCGGCGGTATGGCCGAGCGCGATCCGATGGGCGCCGACGCGGGCAGCGCCGGCCTCGAGCGCGGCGTACCGCGATTCCCGAGCCGCCGCCTCGAGCGAGCCCCGGGGATCGACGGTCACGGTCACGACGTCGACGGAAACGCCGAGGCGGGCCCCGAGCGCCCGGACGAAATCGGCGTCGGCGGGCGAATCGGGTCGGAGCTGATGATCGACGTGAAGGACGTGGAGCCGGAGTCGCCAGGCCTCGGCGAGATCGGCGAGGAAGTGCAGCAGGGCGACCGAGTCCGCGCCGCCCGATACGGCCACCAGGACGGTTTCGCCGCCCGCGAGCATGGCGTGGCGGCGAATGGTGCGCTCCACCTGGTCGCGCGGGCCCACCCGGCTAGCCGCCCTGGAGACCCACCCAGACCTCGCCGTCCTCGAAGTGCTCCTTCTTCCAGACCGGGACGGTGCGCTTGAGCGTGTCGATCGCGTACCGGCACGCCTCGAACGCGTCGCCCCGATGCGCGGCGGAGACGGCGATGAGCACGCTCGCCTCGCCGATCTCGAGCCGGCCGATGCGATGGAGCATCGCCACCCGCTTCACGCCGGACCATCTCGCGCGCAGGCTCTCGCCGATCTCGCGCATCTTCACCTCGGCCATCGGCGCGTGCGCCTCGTATTCCAGGAACTTCACGGGGCGGCCGCCGGTCTCGTTCCGCACCACGCCGGAGAAGTTGACGATGCCGCCCGCGCCCGGCTCGTCCACCTCGGCGGCGATCGAGTCGGGGGACAGGGGCTCCGTGACGACGCGGTAGATGTCGCCCGCGGCGCCGCCGCTCACCGGCGGAAACAGACAGAGCTCATCGTCGGGCCGGAGACGATGGTCGGGGGAGACGTAGTCCTGTCCGACGGCGAACAGCGTGTACGGACGGTAGGGCGCGAGCTCGGGATGGCGGTCGGCGATCGCCGACCATGCGCACTCGACGGTGCCGCCCTCGGGAAGGTCGACCTCGAGCCGATCGCGCCCGAGCGCTTCACGGTACCGGGCGAAGAGACGGACCCGGACGCGCACGACCGCTGGCGAGAAGCTAGAACCGGTGCGACTGCCCGCAGCCGCAGCTCGACTTCACGTTCGGGTTCTTGATCGCGAACCCGGCGCCCATCATGTTGTTGTCGACGAAGTCGATCTCGATGCCGGACAGATAGGGCGCGCTGTGCTTGTCGATGTAGACCTTGATGCCCTGCGCGTCGACCACGTTGTCCTCGGGCGTCGCCTGGTCTTCCCAGCCGAGCTCGTAGGACATCCCGGAGCAGCCCCCGCCCACCACGCGGATCCGCAGACCCCACTCGGGCTTGCCTTCCTCGAGGCGGAGCTCGGAGACCTTCTTCGCCGCGGTTTCGGTCATCGTAACCATTGCGTTCCTCCCGATCGGGTGAGCGTTTCCGGAACCGAGTGACTTCGTGGTCATCGTATCACAGGATGCCGCCCGCGGGCAGCAGGGTGAGCTCCTCGAGCGACGCGCCCGGAGGGAGCGAGGCCATCAGCACCGCGGCCCGCGCCACGTCCTCCGGCCGGAGCATCCGGCTGCGGTCCGGGGGGCTCCCGATCGAATCCCAGAGGGGCGTGTCGACGGCGCCGGGCACCAGCACCCCGACGCGCACGCGCTCGGCGCGCAGCTCCTCGGCGAGGACTCGACTGAAGCCCACCACGCCGGCCTTCGTCGCCGTATAGACGGCCGCCCCCGGAATCGCCCGCTGGGCGGCGACCGAGGCGATGTTGATGATCGTGCCCCGGTGCTGTCGGATCATCACCGGCAGCACCGCGCGGCAGGACACCATCACGGCGCGAAGGTTCACGGCCAGCTGCGCGTCCCAGTCGCTCGGCTTCGTGCCAACCACCGGGCCGAAGGAGGCGACGCCGGCGGCGGTGACGAGGATGTCCACGCGTCCGAACTCGGCGATGGCCTGCTCGACCATCGCCTCGACCGCGCCGTCCTGGGTGACGTCGGTGGGGATGGCGAGCGCCGTGCCGCCGCTCTCGCGAATCGTCGCGGCCGCCATGGCCAGCTCCTGCCGGGTCCGCGCCGCCAGCACCACCGTGGCGGCCTCGCGCGCCAGCGCCAGCGCGACGGCGTGGCCGATCCCGCGGCCGGCGCCGGTCACGATCGCGACCTGACCCGCGAGGGCGCCCCGCACGGCGCTCAAATCTGGAGCCCCCGGCTCGACTTGATCAGCTCCATGAACTCGGCGCGCGTCTCGGGCCGACGGAAGGTCCCCAGCATCGCGGAGGTGATCGCCTTCGAGTTCTGCTTCTCCACGCCGCGCATGAGCATGCACAGGTGGATCGCCTCCATCACCACCGCCACGCCGCGCGGCTGGAGCGCCTCGTTCAGCGTGTTAGCGATCTGGGTCGTCAGCCGCTCCTGAACTTGCAACCGCCGGCTGAACATCTCGACGAGCCGCGGAATCTTGGACAGTCCGACGATCTTGCGATTGGGCAGATAGGCGACGTGGCACTTGCCCACGAAGGGCAGCAGGTGGTGCTCGCACATCGAGCTGAAGTCGATGTCCTTGACGATCACCATCTCGTCGTAGTCCTCGACGAACAGGGCGCCGTTGAGGACCCCTTTCACGTCCTGGCTATAGCCCGACGTGAAGTAACGCAGCGCCTTCTCCACGCGCTCGGGCGTCTTTTCGAGACCCTCGCGTCCAGTGTCCTCGCCCAGCTCCTTGAGCAGCTCGGCGATCAGATTGGCGATCCGTCCGTCCTGGGTCATCACGAAGCCTCACCTTCGTACTGGAATCGATTCTTGGCGGTCTCCACCACCGTGACGCGCCGGAGCGCGCCGGCCGGGACCGCCGGCGCCAGGAGGCGCCAGAACGCGCGCGCGAGCCCCTCGCCGGTCGTGACGACGCCGGCCAGCTCCGGCACCTCTTCGAGCGTCTGATGGTCCACGCGGCTCAGCACGCGCTCGGTCACCGCGCCGTCGATCTGGCCGAGGTCTACCGACATGCCGGTCAGCTGGTCGGGGACGCCGGCCACGGTGACTTCCAGGTAATAGTTGTGACCGTGGGGCCGGTGACACGGGCCGTAGAGCGCCGCGTTCGCCTCGTCCGACAAGGCCGGGTTCTCGAGCCGGTGGCCCGCGCTGAAGTGATAGACGCGCGTCAGCTCAAGCATCGGGTCCCCGGTAGTCGACGTAGAGCGTGGGGTCCTCCCACACGCGCACCTGCGCGAGCCGGTCGGCGCCGAGCTTCGGCGCCAGCAGCTCCCACACCACGATCGCGAGATTCTCGGTCGTCGGCACGCGGCCCCGGAACAGAGCGTCGGCGTTCAGGTCCGCGTGATCGAACCGGTCGACGACGGTCTCGCCGACGATGCGCTTGAGCTCGCCGAGGTCGAAGACCATGCCGGTCTCCGGGTCGATGGGTCCGCGCACCGTGACGTCGAGCGTGTAGTTGTGCCCGTGCGGGACCGTGAGCCGGCCGAAGAAGCGCTCGTTCTCCTCCGGCGACCAGCGCTCGACCCAGTAGCGGTGACCGGCCGAGAACGTGAAGCGGCGGGTGCTCGCCGCGCGAGGTGCGTCCGTCATGGCAATGTCTCGAGGAACCGGCCGGCCACACGCGGCAGATCGAACGCCTCGATCCGCTGCGTCGCCGCCCGCCCGAACTCTGTTCGGAGGTTCTCGTTCACCAGCAACGTCTCCAACGCATGCGCCAGCTCCGCGGGATTCCGCTGGCCGACCAGGAGCCCGGTTCGTCCGTCCTCTACGATCTCCGGCACGGCCGCGGCACGACACGCCACCACGGGCAAGCCGGCCGCCATCGCTTCGGCGAAGACCAGCCCGAACCCTTCCTGGACGGTCGGAAGGCAGAAACAGTGGGCGATAGTGTACTCCACTGCCAGGCTCGAGCGAGTCACCTCGCCGAGGAACACGACCGTGCCGTCCAGTCGCAGCTCCCGGTGGAGGAGTCGCAGCCGGGCGGCCTCCGGCCCCTCCCCTACGATGCGAATCTGCGCATCCGGGATTCGCGCGCGCAGGAGCACCGCGGCCTGCAGCAGGTCTTCGAGACGCTTGCGCGGATACATGCGCGCCACCGACAGAATCGTCGGGCGGCCCGCCCGTGGGGCGGACGCCTCGGCGAAGCGCCGTCGCCAGTCGGTGAGATCGATCGGCTCCGGAACGATCGCCAGCTTCGCGGGCGGGATGCCGTAGACCTCCTGGGCCACCGACGCCGAGTAGCGGCTCGGCACGACGACCCGATCGGCGCGCGCCGTGTTCGACCGCTCCCAGCGCGCCTGCACCGAGAGCAAGACGCGCACCCAGCCGCGCTCGTTCCGCAGCTCGTCGGCGATGATCCCCTTGAGCATCACGACGAAGGGGCCGCGGCGGCGGCGTGCCCACAAGAATCCGTCGAGATCGACGCCCACCGTGACGTCGGCCGGCTGCGGTCGCAGGGCGACGCGCGCGTTGTAGAGCCAGCGGTCGAGCGTGTGAAAGCGCGTGCGCGCGGTGAGCGGCCGAACGGTTGCGGTGTGACCCAGCGCGCGCAAGCCGCGGACGAGACCGTCGAGGGCGACGAACGTCCCGCTCCCCTCGGTCGGCGACAGCGGGGTCGACGTCAGAAACTCGAAGCGCACGAGCCCTCGAGCGCTAGCGCCCCTGGAAGCGGGGCGCGCGCTTCTCGAGGAACGCGCGCGTTCCCTCCTTGTAATCCTCGCTCTCGGTGGCCTCGACGGCCAGATCCTTGATCGTCTTCCGCCGCTCGTCGGTGAGACCGTGCAGATACGATTCGATCGTCACCTTCGCGCCGCGCACCGAGAGCGGCGCGTTCTCGGAGACCTTCCGGAGGTAGTCGTAGGTGTAGCGCTCGAGGTCGGCGGCGGGCACGAGGCGCTGGATGAAGCCCATGGCGAGGGCCTCCCGGTCCTCGACCGTCCGCGCCGAGAACAGGATGTCCTTCGCGTAGGCCGGGCCGACCAGATCGACGAGCTGGCCGACCGAGTCGGCGCCGTAGATGATGCTGAGCCGCGCGGCCGGAATGCCGAACTTCGAGCCCTCGGCCGCGAAGCGCAGGTCGCACGCCATCGCCACCGCCATGGCGCCGCCCATGCAGAAGCCGAAGATCATCGCCACGGTCGGCTTGGCACACTCGCGGATCGTCGTGTAGGCCGCCGCGGTCTGCGCGTTGTAGCGGAGCGCGCTCTCGGTGTCCTTGCGCTGCTCCTTGAACTCGGAGATGTCGGCGCCCGACGCGAACGCCACGGTGCCGGCGCCCCGGTACACGATGGCCCGGACCGACTCGTCCTTGTCCAGCCCTTCGGTCACGCGGGCGATCTCCGTCCACATCGCCAGGCTGATCGCGTTGCGCGTCGCCGGCCGGCTGAAGACAACCGTCGCGATCGACCCATCGTGCTGCACGAGAATGTCAGCCATGCGCTCCACCTCGACGAGTAATGGTGGCGGTGGGAGGAATTGAACCTCCGACACGGGGCTTATGAGACCCCTGCTCTGCCGCTGAGCTACACCGCCGATCCTAGAAAGTTCGCACAGTGGCAGGACGAGATTCTACCGCGGACCCCCCTGACATGCCCGAAAACATGCCCAAACCGTGCCCCATCGACCGCTCCGACGCCGCCCGCTTGTCCGCGTGGCTCACGATGTCGTGTGAGCTCCATCGACACGCGCTCGGGAAAGCCGGCCCGGACGAGGTTCCGTACGGCGGCCCCGCGGAGATCGTGACGGAGCATCGCGAGAAGACCCGCCTTCGGGTTCGCTTTCAACCACGGCCGTCGTTTCTCCCTGGCCTCGCCCCGGCGCTTCCCCTACAGCGATCCGCACGAGCGAGGTCCAACAGTTTATCCACCCGAGCGCGTCCGCCCCGCCTCCGCCCGCAAGAAGAAGCTCCCGGTGGTCACGACGAGCTCGCCGGGCTTCAGGCCATCGAGCACTTCGAACGAGTCTCCAAGCGGGGCGCCGAGCTTCACGGCCCGTTCGGCGAAGCGACTCTCGCCGCCCTCCACCTGGACGTAGACGACAGTGCGGTCGCCGAGCGCCTGCACGGCGTCGCGGGTCACGAGCGTGACCTGTCGGCCTGAGGCCGCCTCGAAGCTGAGCGCGACGTACATGCCCAGACGCAGAGCCCCGTTCTTGTTCGGCACTTCCACGCGCACCTTTGAGGTTCGCGTGGCGGGATCCACGCGCGGATCGATGTAGGCGACGCGCCCGCGAAGGGCGGAATCCTTCGCTGCGGGCATCGCCACCGTCGCCGCACTCCCCACGCGGACGGCGGCGAAGTCCTTCTCGTAGAGGTCCCCGATCACCCAGACGGTACTGAGGTCGGTCACCGTGAAGAGCTCCTGGCCCGCGCCGACGACCTGACCGGGATTCACGTTCCGCGCGATCACGACGCCGTCGGCCGGCGCCCTGACCGTGACCTCCGAGATCACGTGCGACGCCTCCGTCAGGCGCGAGACGTCGTCTGGCCCGAGCCCCAGCAGCAAGAGCCGCTGGCGCGCCGCGGCGACCTCCGTCTCGTGGCCGGCGTGAACCGCCGTGATCTCTTCCAGCTCCTGACGGCTCGAGGCGCCGAGCGTCACGAGCTTCTGCGTTCGCTCGAGCTTCTGGTGGTCCGCGCTCAGCATGGCCTGCGCTGCGACATACTTCGTCTGTGCGTCAGCCAGCTCCGCGCTAAAGATCACGGTGAGCGGCTGACCCCGCGTCACCGACGCGCCGAGCTCGACCGCGACCCGCCGCACGACGCCCCCGACGAGTGCGTTCACCTTCGTGTCGCGATACGCGTTCGACATCACTGTCCCGGGGACCGTGAGCGAGGCGCTCGCCGTCGCGCTTCGAGCCGCCGTGGTCTTGATCCCGGCCCGCTCGACCGCCTCGGGCGTGAGCGTGACCTCGACGGCCTCGTCCCTCTTCGCGTCTTCTCGGCCGGCCTGCACACCCGCCGGCCCTGCCGAAATCGCACCGCCGCCTGCGGGCCGGCCGCGATTGTGACGCTCGGTCCACGTCACGCCGGCCACCACGCCAACGACGATCAACGCGACGGCACCGACAGCTTGCGCGATGTGCTTTCGCGTCATCGAGCTCCGGTCCCCACCGCGCGCTCGATCCCGACCGCAGCGTCGTAGACCTGCTTGAGCGCATCCGTGTAGCCGTTCTCAACCTCGATGTAGCGACGCTGCTCGGCGATGACATCGAGAAGCGATCCTCGACCGAGCTGGTAGGCCTGCCGGATTACGTCCAGATTCCGCCGCGCAACGTCCCGCACGCCGCGCTCGTAGATGTCGAGTGACCGCCGCGCGGCATCGTACTGAGTGAAGGCGACGCCCACCTCCTGCTGCGCCGTGAGCACGGCAAACTCCACCCGGCGCTCCGCGGCACGGGTCGCCGCCCTCGCCGCCGCCACGTTGCCCTCGTTGCGGTTCCGGAGCGGGAGCACGATGCTCACGCCGCCGCCGAAGTAGTGAAACACGTCCTGGATCGGCCGCGTGCCGCCGGTCGCCGTGAGACCGTTCAACGCGAAGCCGAAGTCCTGACGCTGGTAGCCGACGTTGATCGTCGCGTCCCAGCGGCCCTCCGCTTCCTCCTTCTTCACCATCGCGGCCGCCATCGCCGCCTCCGACCGCGCGACGGCCAGGTCCGGCCGGGCGGTGACCGCACGCTCGGTCGCGCCCGCGAGGTC
>Ga0137409_10005451_pt1 | contig 13259 bp, 12 predicted proteins | sample CZODoug1_16funga_FD_122059 | JGI IMG/M metagenome (GOLD analysis project Ga0137409, IMG submission 122059) | Vadose zone soil fungal communities from Angelo Coast Range Reserve, California, USA - CZODoug1_16fungal (Hybrid Assembly) | ecosystem: Environmental > Terrestrial > Soil > Vadose zone...
CGCGGGCGTAGCTCACCTGGTAGAGCGCAACCTTCCCAAGGTTGAGGTAGCCGGTTCGAGGCCGGTCGCCCGCTCCAACTTGTTTTCTTAACCGGCTTGAATTAGTGTCCTTAAGGCACCGTCAACACCGCTGGGGGATTGGGATGAGACGACGACGACTGGTCATGCTTGCTGCGCCGGTTCTTCTGCTCACTTCAGCATTCGCCGGCTCGCCGATGGCCGTATCCGGCGCCGGCAAGCAGGCCAACGGCACGCAGACTGACGCCGCTTACGCCGCCAGCGGCGGTGCGGTCCGCAACGTATTTGCCACAAGCCTGAAGACCAGCTGCTACACGCCCGAGGCGCCTTACTTCAGGAGCCTCAGCCCGAACGACGGCTACGACGGCATGACGCCGTGCGGAGGCGCATCGAACACCGGAGAGAACCTTGGCCCGTACGCGTCCCAGGTGGGCAGCAACCCGGGCTATCCGGCGAGCACTCCGATGCTGGTCAAGGACCACTCGGAGTCAGACATACAGGCCGACCCTACCGACTCCAGCCACCTGATCGGCACCAGCAAATGGTTCGTGAGCGCCGAAGGCTACAACCACATCCTCGGCTTCTATGAGTCCTTCGATGGCGGAGCCACCTGGCCGGTTCAGGGGCACATCCCCGGGTACGAGGGTTGGACCGACAACACCGACCCGGTCGGCGCGTTCGACTCGTACGGCAACTTTTACTTCCTCAACCTGCCCTACGAGTTTTATTACAACCCGGACGGCTCGAAGAACTACCAGATCAACCAGAACAAGGAGCCCAATCCATCCATCTCGCCGGAGGTGATCTCGATCGCTGTCCGCAGACATGGCGCAGCCAGCGCCAATGACTGGATCACCCAGCACAACGGTCACCTGGATTATGTGGCGACATACGACGCGAAAGGCCGCGAGCCCGACAAGCAGTGGATCGCCGTCGACACCAACGCGAGCAGCCCCTTCTTCAACCGCGTGTACGCGATGTGGGCGGTCTTCGACGGCTGCTGCACCGCGAAGACCTTCGTCTCGTATGCCCAGGCCGCATCTGACGGCAGCCACACAGACTGGTCGGCCCCGGTCAAGCTGCCCGACGGCTCGAACAACCCTCAGGGGACCACGTACGTGCTGCCACATGTCGACGGGGACGGCGTTCTCTACACGCCTCTGACCAACACCGCTCCGTCGAAGAGCTACTGCTGCGACAAGATCACGATGATCAAGTCCACGGATGGAGGCGCCACGTGGAACGTCACGTCGGTGGTCGCCGACAACATCGCGGCGCCCGCGGCGAGGTTCGCCAACACCACGTTCCGCGACGGCATCGAGACTACCTTCACGGTCGGCCGCCAGAAGGTGGCCGGACGTTATCCCCTTTACGTTGCGTACGAGGACTACAGCACGGGCTTCAACAACATCCAGCTGACTGCGTCCTATGACGGCGGCGTCACCTGGTCAGCACCGGCCAAGGTCAACGACAACGTCCATCCGGCTGACGAATTTCAACCTCAACTTGCTGCTGCAGCTAACGGCACTATCAGTGTCGATTTCTACGACCGCCGGCTTGCGTGCCCGGCGCAGTGGAGCGATGAGGCGGCCGCGGCCGGCCTGGCTCTCGACCGGGTCAACCCCAGCTACTCGGGCACCCTCCCGCCGTACGGCGCGGCCAACTACTGCGTCAACGCAAGCATCCAGTTCTTCAGGGCCGACTTGCAGCGAGCCGGCCAGAACATCCGCCTCTCGCAGCACAGCTTCGATCCCCAGCTGAACTCGCCTCACACGAGCTGCGCCGACTGTATCGGCACCTTCATCGGCGATTACTTCGGCAACACCTTCAGCGGCTCGACCAGCGTGTCGACCTTCGTCAGCACGTACTCGCAGGCCGGCAACAACGGCGCCCACTACCAGCAGCAGGTCGTCGCGACCCTGGCGACTCCGTGATTCGATAAGAGGGGTCCGGGGCAACCTGGACCCCTCTAACATTTAGCGACTCCAACCACGCACTCAACGGAGGATCAGTCAATGGCGCGCACTCCGCTGCTGAGCCGGTTCCGCGAGCTCATAGCCGACTTCCACGAGGCCGAGAGGTCTGGGCGCACGGTCGAGGCCGTGCAGGAAGAGCGCCGGCAGATGAGGCTCACGCGCCGCGACTTTCTCAAGGTGACCGGCGCCACAGTCGGCGCAGCGGCGTTCGCCGGGCCGATGGCGGCGCTGGCGTCGACCCCCAGGCGGAGCGTCCCGCAGCAGGGCCGGATCGCGATCATCGGCGGAGGCATCGCCGGCCTCAATGCGGCGCTCACGCTCCAGGACGCAGGCATCAGCTCGACCGTCTACGAGGCCTCCGACCGCGTCGGCGGGCGGATGCACTCGGACACCACGTCCTGGCTCAACGGGCAGACCAGCGAGCACTGCGGGGAGCTCATCGACAGCGGCCACAAGACGATCCTCGGGCTCGCCAACAGGTTCAACCTCGCCCGCGTAGACCTGCTGGCCGCCGAACCGCTTCATTCGACAGACACCGACTACTTCTTCGGCAAGTACTACACGCAAGCCCAGGCGAACGCTGACTTCAACCCCGTCTGGAACAACGTCAAGAAGGACCTCAACGCAGCGTCCTACCCCACGCTCTACAACCAGTTCACCCAGGCAGGCCGGGATCTCGACCACCTCAGCCTTTACGACTGGATCGAGAGCAGGGTGCCGGGCGGGCACGCTTCGAACATGGGACAGCTGCTGGACGTCGCCTACAACATCGAGTACGGCAACGTGACCACCCAGCAGAGCTCGCTCAACCTCGTGTACCTGCTCGGCTTCTCGCCGGTGCCCGGCAACTTCTCCATCTTCGGCGCCTCTGACGAGCGCTATCACCTGGTTGGTGGCAACGAGCGGCTGCCGCAGGCGGTGGCCGGCGCGCTGGCCACGCCAGTGCAGCTGAACACCGCCCTGACCGGCATCGTGCGCAACTCGGACGGGACCTATTCGCTGACGCTGAAGAGCGGAAGAGTCACCACCAGGCAAGTCGTCGATCGCGTGATCATGGCGATCCCCTTTTCGGTGCTGCGGACGATCCTCACCTCCGACGCCGCCTATCTTGCTGCGGGCTTTGACGGCCTCAAGCAGACCGCCATCAAAGAGCTCGGCTATGGCAAGAACGCCAAGCTGCAGCTCCAGTTCGACACGCGGTACTGGAACACGTCAGGCCCGTGGGGCATCGGCAACGGCGCCACCTATTCGGACACCGGCTACCAGAACACCTGGGACGGCACGCGGGCGCAGGACGGGACCACCGGCATCCTGGTCGACTACACCGGCGGCGGGGTTCCGCTGGCCTCTTTCAGCGGCGACCCGAGCAACCCGAAGGTCATGGCAGGGTTCGCCAAGACCTTCCTCAGCCAGCTCGAGCCTGTGTTCCCGGGCATCACCAGCCGGTGGAACGGCCGCGCGACGCTCGACGTGCCGCTCAACGATCCGTTTCTTCGAGGGTCGTACTCGTACTGGAAGGTCGGCCAGTACACGCTCTTCAGCGGCTACGAGAAGGCCCGGCAGCCGGACCCGTTGAGCGGGAAATGCCACTTCGCGGGCGAGCACTGCTCGCAGGACTTCCAGGGCTTCATGGAAGGTGGTGCGGCCGAAGGCGCGCGGGCGGCGGGAGAGATCCTGAGCGACTACAAGGCCGGCCTGGTTCCCTAGCCTCCCCACCCTGCCGTTGGAGGGCCCCGCTCGCGCAGCGAGCCGGCCGGGTGGGGGGCGGTAGGATCTGATCGGTTGTGAATTCGGAATTGGGAGGGCGCCGCCATGCCGACATACATCTCGCTGCTTCGTCTCACGGGCCAGGGGGCCAAGGCGATCAAGGAGAGTCCCAAGCGACGTGAGGCCGCGGCCAAGGCGATCGAGAGCCTCGGCGGCAAGCTGGTCCACACGTACCTGACGATGGGGCGCTACGACTTTGTCGCCATCATCGAGGCGCCGGACGACGAGGCCGCCGCGAGGTTCGCATTGATCACCGGGAGCCAGGGCAGCGTTTCGACGGAGACCCTGCGCGCCTTCTCAGAAGGCGAGTTCGAGCGCCTGCTCAAGTCCCTGCCGTAGACCGCTAGTCGGAGGGAATCCTCAAGGGCAGCACGAGCCAGGCCATCGCGGCCGTCGCTGCCACGCCCGGCGCGAAAGCGAGCACGGCGAGCCCTGTCGCGTCCCACAGCGCACCGGCGATCAAGGGCAAGACGAACGCGACGGTGTACTGGACCGTGAAGATCGCCGCGCTCATCCGATGCACGTCGCCCGCGGCCGCGAGCCTCGGCGGCAGTGTGAGCACGACGATGAAGGCAAGCGCGGCGGCAAAGCCGAGCACGAACGCCCATAGGACCACGCCGGCGCCGGGCGTGAGGACGATCCCCAGCTGCGCGATCGCCATCAGCACGCTCGAGCCGATGAATCCCACGCGGCCTGTGAGCAAGCGCTGCCAGATGGCAACTGCGGGCGCCGTGAGCAGCTGAGAGCCGTTCAGCACTGCGAGGGTGGGTGTGATCAGGTCGTGGCGGCCGGTCTGGTCGAGAAAGTCCGGGATGTACGCGTTGCTGCCGAAGTACACGGCTGACGCCATGCCCATGACGAGGCCGATCCGCACGGCCTGGCCCTCGCGCCAGCTCGGCCACCACCGCGACACGACGCCCTGAACCCCCGCGCGGCCGGCGGGCGCGGCGAGGACAATGCCGGCGGCGCTGACGACCACGATCACCGACCACATCGCGATCGCCCAGCGCCAGTCGCCGTGCGCGAGCGGCAGGACGCCGACCGGGGTGGTCAGCGCGGTGGGGACGGTCTCCCCGATGAGGATGCCGTTGCTGTAGACGGCGGTCGCGATGGCGATGCGGCGCGGGAACCATTCACGCACCAGGGAAGGAAACGCGGGTTGGGTCACAGCGACGCCCGCGCCCATCAAGAACGTAGCGGCGAAGAGCGTCGGCGTGCTGGGCCCGAACCCACGCAAGGCTCCGAACACGGCGACCAAGCCCAGGCCGAACAGAAGCGCGCGGCGAACGCCAAGCTTGGCGATGAGCAGCGACCCAGGGACCGCCGCCAGGGCCAGGATCAGCACGGGAAGCGAGACGAGAGCCCCGACCGCTTTCTCGTCGAGGTGCAGCTCGCGGTGGATCAGGGGTATCAGCGGAGGCACCGCCAGCATCGTCAGGCGGAGGTCGATGCCGCCAAGCCAAAGCAGCAGCAGTCGCACCCCATCGGCGCGTGTGAGCCTCACTCGGAGCTAACCAGGTGGTCCCATACTGTGCGTGTGCCGGGCCTCTTGATCGTCGCCTCCTCGGGTCCCCAGGACCCGACCCGAGCCAGCGTTCCATTCCATATCGCGGTGAACGGAGCGAAACCCAATGGCACGGAAGTCGCCATTGCACTGGCCGGCGACGCGGCCGAGCTGGTCAAGCCCGACGTCATTGCCAACGTGTTCGGCCTTGGACTGCCGCCGCTGCGCGACCTGCTCGACAAGTGCCTCGACCAGGACGTCCGCGTTTACGTTTGAAAAGGCTGTGCTGAGGCCCGTGGGGTCTTACCGTCGATGCTGACTCCCAATGCCTCGTACATCACGCCCGTGGACCTGGTGCGGCTCACGATGGAAGCGGACAAGGTCCTTAGCTTCTAACCGCCCCGATCGCCGCCAGCGCACTGGGGTTCTCGAGCGACGATAGATCGCCAGGGTCCGTACCGATGTAGACCGACTTCACGACACGGCGAAGGATCTTGGCGTTGCGGGTGCGCGGCAGGTCGACGACGAAGTGGACCGCCTTGGGCCGCAGCGGCTTGCCCAGCGCGGTCGCGACCAGGTCCTGCAGCTCAGTGGCCAGCTCGTCGCTGGCCTGGCGGTTCGGCCGGAGGATGACGAAGCACACGAGAGCTTCGCCCTTCAGCTCGTCGGGAACTCCGATCGCCGCCGATTCGGCGACCGCCGGATGCCCGACCAGCACCGACTCCACCTCCGCGGGTCCGAGCCGCTTGCCAGCGACTTTGATCGTGTCGTCGGAACGGCCCAGCACGTACCACAGGCCGTCCTCCGGGTCGGCGTACGCCCAGTCGCCGTGGACCCACACCCCCTCGAAACGGCTCCAGTATGTGTCGATGTAGCGCTGCCGGTCGCCCCAGAAGCCGCGCGTCATGCCGGGCCACGGATTGCGAATCACGAGCTCGCCCACCTCTCCGCGAACTGAGCTGCCGTCCGAATCCACCACATCGGCGGCAATGCCAGGCACCGGACCGGCGAAGGAGCACGGCCGCAGGTGAGTGATCACGTTGCCGCAGAGGATGCCGCCCGAGATCTCCGTGCCGCCTGTGTAGTTGATCACCGGGATCCGCCCACCGCCGATGTTCTTGAAGAACCAGTAAAAAGGATCGGGATTCCAGGGCTCGCCGGTGCCTCCAAGGATGCGCAGGCTCGTGAGGTCGTAATGCGCAGGAACCTCGTCACCGTGAGTCATCAGGCCGCGGACGAGCGTGGGGGAGACGCCGAGCACGGTGACCTGGTGGTTGGCGACCATCCGCCAGAGGCGGTCAGCCGCGGGGTAGTCGGGCGTGCCCTCGTAAAGGACCATCGTCGCGCCGAGGATCAGCGACCCGAAGATGAGCCAGGGACCCATCATCCAGCCGATGTCGGTGTACCAGAAGACGGTGTCGTCCTCTCCGATATCGAAGCCGTGCGCCATGTCCTGAGCGGTCTTGACCGGAAATCCGCCGTGCACATGGAGCGTGCCCTTCGGCTTGCCTGTCGTGCCTGACGTGTAGATGATCATCAGCGGGTCTTCGGGGTCGAGCTCGTGAGTCGGCGCGTGCTCGGGCTCGTCCTCGAGCAGCACTTCCCACACGTTGTCGCGCCCGTGAGTCCAAGGCACCTCGCGTACGACGCGGCGGTGCATGATCACCCGGGTCACGGTCGGGCACGAAACGAGCGCCTTGTCGGCCATCTCCTTCATGGGGACGACCTGGCCGCGCCGGTAGAAGCCGTCGGCGCAGATGAGCACCTTCGCCTCGCCGTCGCGAAGACGGGAGGCGATGGCCTCGGCTCCGTAGCCCGAAAACAGAGGGATGATCACAGCGCCGATCTTCGCCACCGCGAGGACCGAGACCGCGACCTCGGGACACATCGGCATGAAAATGCCGACACGGTCGCCGGGCCGCACACCAAGCCTGCGCAGCGCGCCGGCGAGCTTGCACACCTGCCGGTCGAGCTCGCCGTAAGTGAGCTTGCGCACGTCGCCGGGCTCGCCCTCCCAGATGACCGCGACCTTGTCCGCAGACTCGCGGTCGCGATGGCGGTCGAGGCAGCTGTGCACGATGTTCATCCGCCCGCCGATCCACCATTTCGCCCACGGCTTGCCCTCGGAGAGGTCGACGACCTTGTCGTAGTGGCGGTAAAAGGCGATGTCGATGTCCTTGATGGCCGCGTCCCAGAACCACTCGATGTCCTCGTCGGCCCGCTTCAAGAGGTCGGCAAACGTCTCGATGCCGTGCTGATCCATGAAGCGCTTCAGCCGGCTCTTGGCAATCACCTCGGGGCTCGGTTCCCAGATCACGTCCCCGATCACGACCGGCTGCATTACGGTCCGATTCTAGTTGTGCCCTCCTAGACTCGATCCGTGGGCGGGCTGCCAGAGGACTTCGCTGACACTCTCAGTCGCGTGCTCGAGCCTGGCCACCGCGAGGCGGCAGCCGGCGTCATCGAGGCTGCGACGCGACTCGACGACGAGGGCTTGCGCCGCTTCCTCGAGCTCTTCGCGGCAAGGGTCAGAGCCTCGGCAGCCCCGATCAGGTACGAGGAGATGCGCTCCTTCCTGCGTCGCGCCGGCCGCGCAAGCGCTCCCTGATCCGCGCGGATTTTCCAAAAGCCCCACCCGCCCGCGCGCTGGTGGCTTACCGAATCTGCAAGAAAATCCAGACGAGCACCATCACGCCGAAGAGCAACATGAACGCGCCGGCGAATCTCCAGTAGGCGGGCGTGTCCGCCCCAAAAAGGCGCAGCGGCTTCCAGTATCCGCGGTAGGAGTCGGCTGCCCAATCCGATACGCCGCGAAAGTTGAAGGCAAATGCGGCGGCAGCAAGCGAATAGAGGGCCAGGAAGGCAACCAGGGCAATCACGGCGTAGTTCACCTTCATGTGGATCGTACCGGCATACCGCAGGCGCGCCGGCCGCGCAGGCGCTCCCTGATCTGCACCGACTCTTCCAACAGGTCCCAGTAGTTGGTCCACGCCGCCCGCGCCACGGCCACAGCGATACGAGCTTTGAAATGCTCGCGCGACGCCCGAATCGCATGCTGCTGGGCGTAGCACCATCGATCCCAGGCTCGCTCGACGGTGGAATCGATGAGGTCGAGCCAGTCTGCTAGGTCCACTCCTAGTTCTTCGGAGCGGTTGGGTGGCGGAGGAAGGGTGAGCACCTTCCATACCCGGTCATCGCGGACGACGGTCACCAGCGGCTGGCCGCTGGGCCGGCGCGTGTGCCGGTTTGGGCCTGGCAGATTCGGGTTGGCGGCCATCAATCGCTGCTGGACGGCGAAAACGAGGTCGTGCGCGGCATGAAGGGTCGCAGGCGGCAGCGGGGGGTTGCGCCTACCGAGCCGCAGCTGTAGCGTGCGTATCGCCTCGCGCAGCTGTGGCGGCGCCTCCGTGTGGTCCTGCAAGCGCAGCGACTCGACATCGTCGAGCAGGACGTCGGATTCGGCGAGCAAGGATTTTCTGCGGGTCTCAGACGAGTCCTGCGAGGGCGCGGCGATGGTCACGGTCGCCATGGGCAGCACCATAAGCACCGCCCACGATTTGTCAAGTATACATTTACAGCCTGCCGGTTAATTCTTTCCTGGTCAGGCGAAACGGTGCCCGATTGTCTTGGCCAGCGCTTCGAGGAACCCGACAGCGTAGTCCGGCCAGTTTCAAACCCGCATTCGACAGCCCGATACGGGACTCAATTCGGATTCAAACCCGCATCGGACAGTCCGATGCGGGGAACGAATCGGGTTACGAGAGTCCTAGCAGCCGCTTGCCGTTGCCGAACAGCACCTTCTCGAGGACCGCTTCAGGTAGTTCCATGCCGCTGAGCTCATCGAGACAGCGCTTTGGATCGATGAACGGATAGTCGCTGCCAAACAGGAACTGGTCCTGCAGCCGGCCCTTCATGTCGCGCATCACCTCGGTCGGGATGTAGCGCGGAGCCCAGCCGGAGATGTCGATGTAGATGTTCGTCTTGTGCAGGGCCATCGCCATCAGCTCGAGGTGCCACGGGTAACCGAAATGTGCGGCGATGATCTTCAGGTCGGGGAATGATGCGGCGACGGCGTCCAGGCGGATCGGTCGGGCGTAGTCGAGCCGGATGCCCTGCCCGCCCGGCTGGCCGGCGCCGATCCCGCTCGTCCCGGTGTGGAACAGAAGCGCGAGGCCGAGCTCCTCGCTGCGTTCGTACAGCGGCCAGTGCCGCTCGTCATCAGGCGCGAAAGCCTGGAGCGAAGGGTGCAGCTTGACGCCCTTCAAGCCCAGCTCCGCGATGCGCTGCAATTCTTCGACCGCCCGGTCGCCCTTCAGCGGATCGACGCTTCCAAAGCCTGTGAACGCATTTGGATGATCCGAACATGCCTGTGCGACCAGCTCGTTGGGCACCCTCGGCCGGCCCGTTGCCGTTTCGGCGTCCCAGGCGAGCAGCACCGCGAGGACGTCGAGCGCTTCGTAGTCGCGCGCCAGCTCGTCGAGCGACTTGCGAGCCACCGGCGAGCGGAAGTACTTCTCCGCCGCCTCGACATAGCCCCGCATCGACACATCGAGCCACTCGGGTGTCGGCAGGTGGACGTGGAAGTCGATCGCTTTCATTCGAGGGGATGATTAGCTTATGCAAGCCTCGCTGCTGGTGCTCGCCGGTGGCGGCAGCCGTCGGATGGGCCGCCCGAAGGCCTGGCTCGAGGTGGGGGACACGATCCTCCTGCGCTACGTGGTGGACCGCCTCGCTCCCGCGTTCTCCGAGGTAATGGTTTCCTTCGCCGAGCCGGAGCAGCTCGAAGCGCCGCTCCCGTACCGGATCGTCTTTGACCGGAAACGATCCGCCGGGCCGCTGGCCGGCCTCGAAGCTGGGCTGCTGGCTGCGCGCAACGAGGTCATCTTCGCCGTGGCCTGCGATATGCCGTATGTCACGCAGGAGATTGCACAGATGGCGATCGCGGCCGCCCGTCGCTCCGACGCAGCCATCCCGCGGATCGATGGCCTTCCCGAACCGGTTTGCGGAGCCTATCGGCGATCTGCCCTGGCTGCGATCACAGAGGCACTGGACGCAGGCCGGCTCAAGACGCGCGACACTATTTCCGACCTCGACGTGACGTGGCTCGAGGGCCTGGATCCGGCGCTCTTTCGAAGTCTCAACACGCCCGACGACCTGGACCGTTTTCATGCCGAATTCGCGTCGCAGCGATAATTGACGAGCGCTTTGAAAATCGTCGTCACGGTCAAACAGGTCCCGGACCCGAATTCCACGCTGACCCTGGAGGCGGACAACACCCTTTCGCGTGAGAAAGAAGTGGTCCTCGACCCCGGAGACGAGTGTGGCGTCGAGGAAGGGCTGCAGCTCAAGGAAGCGCACGGCGGCGAGGTGATCCTCGTCTCCATGGGTCCCGAGCGGGCGAAGGACGCGATCCGCAAGGGCCTCTCCATGGGCGCCGACCGCGGCGTCCTGATCACTGATCCTCAGCTGGCCGGCGCCGACGCTCTGCTCACCGCACGCGCCCTCGCCGCGGCGATCAGGGCTGAGGCGCCCGACCTGGTGATCTGCGGTACCGAGTCGTACGACGGAAGCACCGGGATGGTGCCTCCGATGCTGGCCGAGCTGCTCGGAATGCCACAGGTGAGCTTCGCGAAGAAAGTGGAGGTCGACGGCTCGAACGTCAAGGTCCATCGACAGACTGCCGACGGCTACCAGGTCGTCGAGGCTCCGATGCCCGCACTGATCACGGTCACCGCAGGCATCGCGGAACCGCGCTACGCGTCGCTCAAAGGCATCATGGCCGCGCGTTCCAAGGAGATCAAGCAGATCGGCCTCGGCGATCTCGGCATCGAAAAAGGCGAGCCGGCTGAAACGATCGAGGGCCTCGCCGACGCGGAAACGCGCAAGGCCGGCTCGGTGATCGAGGACGACGGTACCGCGGTGGATCGCATCATCCAGGTGCTGGTCGAGGCCAAGGTCGTCTAACTAATGGCAAAAGTGTGGGTCTATGCGGAGCTGAACCAGGGCACGCTGACGCCGGCGGCGCTGGAGCTGATGGCCAAGGCGCGGGAGCTGGGTGACGTCGATGCGATCGCGTTGGGCGCAGGCGCCAAGGCGGCCGCCGCGACCCTGGGCAAGCATGGGGCGAAGGTGGTCCACGTCAACGAGGACGCCGCGTTCGACGACTTCATCGCCGAGCCGGCTACCGATGCGCTCGCCTCCCTACACAAGGAGCAGCCTGCTGACGTGATCCTCTTCGGCTTCACCCCCGACTCGCGCGACGTGGCCGGCCGGTTCGCTGCTCGGCTGGAGGTCGGCCTCATCTCCAACGCCGGCGATGTCGCGGCGAAGGACGGCGGGTTCGTGGCCAAGGTCCCTTACTTCGGAGGCGCGAAGCTCGCTTCGATGAAGGCCAACAAGAATCCTGCGATCGTGCTGGTCCGGCCGAAGTCTTTCGAGGCGAAAGAGGTGGGAGGAACCGCCGAGGTCAAAGACCTGAAAGTCACGATCGATGTGGCATCCAAGCGAGCTCACGTCACCGAGCGCGTGGTGGAGGCTTCGGAGAAGGTGAAGCTCGAGGAGGCAAGGGTCGTCATCAGCGGCGGCCGCGGCATGGGCGGACCCGACAACTTCCCGCTGCTGGAGGACCTGGCGACCGCGCTGGGCGGCGCCGTCGGCGCGAGCCGTGCGGTGGTCGACGCAGGCTGGGTGCCCTACTCGATGCAGGTCGGGCAGACTGGAAAGTCGGTTCGCCCAGGCGTCTACATCGCGGTCGGAATCTCGGGCGCGATGCAGCACACGGTCGGGATGAAGGCGTCGAAGGTGATCATCGCGATCAACAAAGACGCCGAGGCGCCGATCATGAAGATGGCGGACCTCGGGGTCGTCGGCGACGCGCTGAAGATCGTTCCCGCGCTGACCGCCGCGGTCAAGGCCAAGAAGAAGTAACGGTCAGCAGTCGGTCCGAGCATCGCGATGTATGCTCGAAACGTGGGCGCCTTCACTGGCGGCGAGGTCATGGCACCGATCGAGGTTCGTGCTGCCCGCTATCTCTGGCCAGGCGAACGCACGGATGTGCCGGACCGCATTTGCCCGCACTGCGAGCGTCTGATCGATCGCGTCCTCTCGTGCTCATGCTCTCGAGAGGCCTTTTTTGGCCGAGCCGTGATCGGCTGCATCATGCGAGGGCCCGAGTAGGGAAATTTCGCGAGCCGCACCTTGGATAGGGGTGAAGCGGAGGCCCTGCTCGCTCAGCGCGTAGAGCTCAGGCGGGACAAGGACTTCGAAGGCGCCGATGCCATCCGCGAGCGGCTGCGCGCCGGCGGGTGGGACGCGGTCGATAGCGCCGGCGGGAGTGAGCTCAAGCCGCTGAAGGCGCCCGCAAGCACGGCGCCGCTTCCGACTGCGCGAGCGGTCACGCTGCTCACGGTCGTTCACGGCTGGAAGCCCGATGCAGAGCGCTGGCTGCTCTCCGTCTTCACCCACTGCAAGGCCGACTTCGAGGCCGTGATCGTCGACAACTCGGGCGACACGCGGATCGCCGCCTGGCTGGAGAGCCGCGCGGCTGAGCGTTTCCGGGCGGTCAGGCTCGAGCCTCCCCTGGGATTCGCGGCGGCAGTCAACGCCGGCATCGACGCTGCGGCCGGCGAAGTGGTGATCCTGTTCGACTCGGGCGTGGATCTGACGGGGGACGCCGTGTCGCCGCTCATCGACGCCCTCGCGGACCCATCGGTGGTCCTGGCGGGGCCTTACGGACTGCGAGGCCAGGGAACGCCAAAAGAGTTCGCGGCGAGCTTGGGGCCGGACGTGGACGCGATCGAGGGTTACTGCATGGCGTTCCGCCGGGCGGATGCGCAGGCGCTGGAGGGCTTCGACCCGAGGTTCCAGTTCTATCGGATCGCCGACATCGAGTTCAGCTTCCGGCTTCGGGACCGCGGCGGTCGTGCGGTGGTCGTGCCGAACCTGCCGCTCGAGAAACACGAGCACCGGCTGTGGGAGGCGACGGATCCGAAGGA
>Ga0137409_10005452_pt1 | contig 13257 bp, 11 predicted proteins | sample CZODoug1_16funga_FD_122059 | JGI IMG/M metagenome (GOLD analysis project Ga0137409, IMG submission 122059) | Vadose zone soil fungal communities from Angelo Coast Range Reserve, California, USA - CZODoug1_16fungal (Hybrid Assembly) | ecosystem: Environmental > Terrestrial > Soil > Vadose zone...
TGGACAATGAGAGGACCGTGAATGCGCTATCTGCCTCTTACGCTTGAAGATCGCGGCGAGATGCTCGCGCGTATCGGTGCTGCCAGTATCGATGAACTGTTTGCCGACATTCCGGCGGACAAGCGCCTGGCCAAGCTGCCCGACCTGCCGCTGACGAAGTCCGAGATCGAGGTCGAGCGCGAACTCGGGCGGCTCGCCGCGGCGAATGTGCCGGCCGGCTCGGTGCCGTTCTTTGTCGGTTGCGGCGCCTACAAGCATCATATTCCGGCCAGCGTCGATCACCTGATCCAGCGCTCGGAATTCCTCACATCCTATACGCCGTATCAGCCCGAGATCGCGCAGGGCACGCTGCACTATTTGTTCGAATTCCAGACGCAGGTGGCGTTGCTCACCGGCATGGAAGTCGCGAATTCCTCGATGTATGACGGCTCGACTGCGACCGCCGAAGCCGTGCTGATGGCGCATCGCATCACCAAGCGAAAGAAGGCGCTGCTCGCCGGCAACCTGCATCCGCATTATCGCGACACGGTCGAGACCATTTCACGCATGTCCGAGCACGTCATCGCGACGCTGCCGCGCGCGCCGGAAGGCGAGCGCGATATCGTGTCGATGATCGACAATGAGACGAGCTGCGTCGTCGTGCAGACGCCGGATTGCTATGGCCATTTGCACGATCTGCGACCCATCGCCGAGAAGGCGCACGCGGTCGGCGCGCTGCTGATCGCGGTGTTCACCGAAGCCGTTTCGCTTGGGCTCGTCATGCCGCCCGGCGCGATGGGCGCCGACATCGTGGTGGGCGAGGGGCAGTCGTTCGGCAACACGCTGTCGTTCGGCGGGCCGTATGTCGGGCTGTTCGCGACGCGGCAGAAATATGTGCGGCAGATGCCGGGACGACTCGTCGGCGAGACGGTCGATGCCGAGGGCAAGCGTGGCTTCGTTTTGACGCTATCAACGCGCGAACAGCACATCCGCCGCGAAAAGGCGACGTCGAACATCTGCACCGCGCAGGTTCTGCTCGCGGTGATCGCGAGCATGTACGCGGTCTATCACGGCGCCGAGGGACTCACGGCGATCGCCCGCCGTACGCATCGGCTGACCGCGATCCTGCGCGAGGGACTTGCAAGACTGGGCATCGCAAGCGCCGTCACCGCATTCTTCGACACGCTGACGTTCGTCACAGGCGAGGCGACACGATCGATCACCGGTCGCGCGGTCGCGGCAGGTTTCAACCTGCGGGCGATCGACGATGCAACGCTCGGCGTCTCACTGGACGAAACGACGACCCGGGAGGACGTCGTCGCGCTCTGGCGCATCTTCGCGGGCGCGGACACGACGTTCGACGTCGACGCGCTGGATGCGGAAATCGACGACGCGATACCGGCGGATCTCGCTCGCCGGTCCGCGTTCCTGACGCACCCGGTGTTCCGGCGGCATCGAAGCGAAACACAGATGCTCCGCTATCTGCGGCGCCTCGCCGACAAGGACCTGGCGCTCGATCGCACGATGATTCCGCTGGGCTCCTGCACGATGAAGCTCAATGCGACGTCGGAAATGCTTCCGGTCACCTGGCCCGAGTTCGGGGGACTCCACCCGTTCGCGCCCTCGGAACAGACGCAAGGCTACCGGGAACTCGTCGCGGAGCTCGAACGGATGCTGTGCGCGGTGACCGGCTACGATGCCGTGTCGCTGCAGCCCAATGCGGGCTCGCAAGGCGAGTACGCGGGCTTGCTGATGATCCACGCGTACCATGCGGGCCGCGGTCAGCCGCATCGCGACGTATGCCTGATCCCGTCGTCCGCACATGGCACCAATCCGGCGACCGCGCAGATGGCCGGCATGAAGGTCGTCGTCGTCGCGTGCGACCGCGACGGCAACGTCGATCTCGCCGACCTCGAGGCGAAGGCGCAAGCGCACCGCGACGATCTCGCGGCGATCATGGTCACTTATCCGTCGACGCATGGCGTGTTCGAGACCGGGATCGTGCGCATCTGCGACATCGTTCACGCGCACGGCGGACAGGTCTATGTCGACGGCGCGAATCTCAACGCGCTCGTCGGACTCGCGGCGCCGGGCAAGTTCGGCGCGGATGTGTCGCACCTCAACCTTCACAAGACGTTCTGCATTCCGCACGGCGGCGGCGGGCCGGGCGTGGGACCGGTCGCGTGCAGGTCGCATCTCGCCCCGTTCCTGCCGGGCCATCGCTATCTGCGACGCGATGCCGCGGCGGATGCGGCCACGATCGGTCCGGTGACCGCCGCGCCTTATGGATCGGCGTCGATCCTGCCGATTTCCTGGATGTACATCACGATGATGGGCGATACCGGATTGCGTGCGGCGACCGAAAGCGCGATCGTTGCGGCGAACTATGTCGCCAAGCGCCTGGCGCCGCACTATCCGGTGCTCTACAGCGGGTCAGGCGGACTGGTCGCTCACGAATGCATACTCGATCTGCGGCCGCTGAAGGCGCTCGCCGGCATCGAAGTGGAGGACGTCGCGAAGCGTCTGATCGATTACGGTTTCCACGCGCCGACGATGAGCTTTCCGGTGGCGGGCACGTTGATGGTCGAGCCGACGGAAAGCGAATCGAAAGGCGAGCTCGACCGCTTCATCAACGCGATGATCGCGATCCGCGACGAAGTGCGCGCGATCGAGGCGGGGTCGCTGCGCCGCGACGACAATCCGCTGAAGCACGCGCCGCACACGGCAGCCGCCGTTTGCGCGGACGGCTGGACGCATGCCTACACGCGGCGGCAGGCCGCCTATCCGGTCGCAACACTCGTCGACGAAAAGTACTGGTGCCCGGTCGCGCGCGTCGACAACGTCTACGGGGACCGGAACCTCTTCTGCAGCTGCGTGCCGATGGACGCCGCGGATGATGCGTCGCCGGCAATAACCGCGGCGCCGGGGTAGACCGAAGTGGGATCAGACACCGATTTCCGGCGAGCGGTGTCGGCCGATTTCACGGGCTCGCCGGAAATCGGTATTTGACCCGATGCGCATTCTCGTGCTCGGCGGCGGCGTCGTCGGCGTCACGTCGGCGTGGTATCTGGCCCGCGATGGCCACGACGTCACCGTCGTCGACCGCCAGCTCGGTGCGGCCCTCGAAACCTCGTTCGCCAACGGCGGACAGATCTCCGCATCGTACGCGGAGCCGTGGGCCAACCCCGATGCGCCGCTCAAGATCCTCAAATGGCTCGCGCGCGACGATGCGCCGCTGCTGTTCCGTCCGCGCTTCGACTGGCGGCAATGGCGCTGGGGATTGCAGTTCCTGATCGAGTGCCTGCCGTCGCGGACGCGGCGCAACACGATCCAGTGCCTGAATCTCGCGCTCTATTCGCGCGATTGCCTGAAGGCATTGCGCGCCGAAACCGGCATCCAGTACGACCAGCTCGAGCGCGGCATCCTGCAGTTCTACACGGAGCCGAAGGAGTTCCAGCGCGGCGTCGAAGCGGCCGGATTGATGCGCGAATACGGATGCGAGCGCGACGTGAAGACGCCCGACGAATGCGTGGCGATCGAGCCGGCGCTCGCGCAATGCCGCGACCATCTCGCGGGCGGCATCTTCACTGCGACCGACGAATCAGGCGATGCGCAGCGCTTCACCGCCGAACTCGCCCGCATGGCGGCCGAGCGAGGCGCGGCGTTCGAGTGGAAGACCGAGATCCAGGCGCTGGTGCCGGGCGGGGATGCGATCGACGGCGTTCGCGTGGTTCGCGACGGCCGCTTCGGCACGTTGACTGCCGATGCCTACGTGATGGCGCTCGGGAGCTACAGTCCGTTCCTGCTGTCGCCGGTCCACGTGCCGTGCAACGTCTACCCGGCGAAGGGATACTCGGCGACGATCGACATCGGCGAGCATCACGGCGCGCCCACGGTATCGCTGACCGACTTTGCATGGAAGATCGTGTTCACCCGGCTCGGCCGGCGCCTGCGCGTCGCCGGCACCGCCGAATTGAACGGATGGGAAACGGCGCTCAATCCGACGCGCTGCGAGGCGCTCGCCGCGCGCACGTTCGAGCTGTTTCCCGACGCCGGAGTCCGCGACAGCGTTCGCTACTGGACCGGATTGCGGCCCGCGACGCCGTCGAACGCGCCGCTGATCGGCAAGACGCGCTACCGCAACCTGTTCCTGAACACCGGCCACGGCACGCTCGGCTGGACGATGGCGTGCGGTTCTGCGCGCGGGCTTGCCGATGTGGTCGCCGCGCGCAAGCCCGACGTCGATTTTCAGTTCACGTAGGCTTACGGCGGCCCGTAGCCACCCCCCGGATAACCCATCCCGGGCATCGCAGGATCGGTGGCCGAGGCCACGCACCCTGCCGGAACCGGGCCGACGCGGGTCAACGCTATCGTGCCCGACTTGCCGGCGTTGCCGCCACCGGTGAAGTTGAACTGCACTTGCGCCGCGGCGCAACTCGAGAACGTCACCGTCGCCGTCCCGACCGGTACCGAGGCGGGCGCCTGCATGCTCACCTGGTCGAACAATCCGCCCGTCGTCTCGGACAGCGTCAGCAAGACGGTGCGACTGCCGGCCGTGTAGCCCGCCAGCCCCGTGAACCAGCGCTGACCCGCGACGCCGGCTGCCTGCCCGCTCTGCGCATACGTGTACCAGGTCAGGAAGAACGCCGGCGAGAGCGGATTGACGTCGAACACGAACCCTTGTCCCGACGTCGCGGCGTCGAACCAGTTGCCCGACAAGGCGAAATCGGCGTTCGTGCCCGGCGCCGTGCCCACCGTGCAGGTGACGTTCGCCGTCAACCGCGTCAACGCGATGGTGCCGCTGCGGCCGCTGCCGTCGGAGAACGTGTAGGCGAAGCTGCCCGTGTTGCAGTCGGTGAATGCGAGGATGCCGGTGCCTGCGATGGTGGGGCTGGTCATCGGCGGCGCATTGAAATTACCGCCGACGTTGCGGTAGATCGTCACGGGGACGTTGGCAGCTCCGCTCTGGCCGTTGCCGCTGAATGTGTACCAGCGCTGGCGATCGATGCCGCCGGCGGGGGCGACGTCGAACGTGAACCACGCGCCCTGGACGAGTGCGGTACCGGGCCCGACGAGGCTGGGGAAGAACTCGACTTCCATACCCTGGCCGCTCGTGGCCGGCTCGAACCACGAACCCGTGAGCCCGTGCTGATTCAGATCCGGTGTTGCAGGCGGCGGCGGGGCTGCGGTCAGCGTCGCGGTCGCGCCCGCGAAATTCGTTGGCGTGGCCGCAACCGGATTGCCGTTGCGATCGATCGCTGTCGCGCCGTCGGTCGGCATCGCGGGCAACGGGATCTGATCGATGCCATTCGCGTAGTTGAGGGTACCGCCGCCGACGGGAATGAAGCCGTCGGGAATCGTGTAATCGGGCGCGACGAGGCCGAGGGCCGCAAAGCCGGCCGTGGCGATCAGCACCTTGCGGCTGGCGGTGTTCGTGGACGGAAGGTTGGTCGGAAACTGGATCTGGCTCGACATGCCCGATGAATTGGTCGTGCGCAGCGATTGGCCCGCCCAGAAATTCTCGCCGTTCTGGCCCGACATCTCGCGCATCACGACGTACTGAATGTTGCCGCCGGCGTTCGAGTACACCTGGTCGATGCGGAACAGATGGAATTCGGCGCGCGCGTGCGCGGCGAACAACGCCGAAAGGACGACCGCCAGCCCGAGGCCACGCTGGACCATACGCTTCATGATGCGCTCCTTCCGCGGTTCCATGGCCGGCAAACAACGCCGCACGCGCCGCTATTCCGCCGCTGCGGTCGGACGAGGCGCGCCCAAAATCGAGCAGCGCGACAATCGTGCGCCGTCTTTGGCGCCGGCGCCGTTGCAGGAGCGTACTCTCAAAGCCCCGCGGGAAGCGCAATGTCGTAGGCGAGCTTCCAGCGGCCCGCAGCGTTCCTCAGCCACAGGTGCGCGTAATAGCCGTCGCGCGGTTGCGGTACGTGATCGATTTCGCGATAGCGGCCCCACGTCACCGCCATGTCGGACGCAGCGGACACGCGCGCATCGAGCGGCGTCCACCAGACGCGCGACATCCGGCGCGCCACTTCCGCGGCCACGTCACCGCGCGACGCGATCGGCGCAGCGCCGTCACGATGCAGGCGGATGTCGGCTGCGATCAGCTGCGCATAGCCGGTCGGCGTGAGACCGGCTGCGCCCGCGCCGAACGCATTGGATTCGCGCTCGAGCAGCCGTCGGCGCTCGTCGCGCGGGTTCGCGCGACCCTTGAAATGCGGTCGCGGCGAAGCGCCCAGCGGCACGAAATCGGCGGCGACGGGCGTGGCGATGCCGACGTCGAGGATCACTTCCCATGCGCCCGATGCATTACGCCGCCAGACGGAGAAGAAGACTCCCTGCGTCTGCGCAGGCTGCGCGGCGCTCGAAAGCGTGAACGGACCTGTCGTGTAGCCGAAATCGAAGCTTCTCGCCACACCCGCCTGCGCCGGCTTCCAGTCGAGGCGCATCGCCAGCGGATCGGCGGGCGCGGGCCGCGCGCTCCACGCTTCGCGCAAGCGCACCGGCGCGGGCTCGAACGCGATGCCATCCTCGGCGAAGTTCGCGAGAAACGCCGCGCGCATGCCACGCTCGGCGCTCATCCGTGCGAACGCCAGCTCGGCGTCCACCAGCGCGCCGAGCGCGATCTCTTCGGCATCCGGCTCGTGCGCGAGCGCAGGCGCGAACGGCACGCACGCAATCGAACTGAAGACGAGCGCGCAGGCCCACTCGCGCAACGATGAAGGTTTCGGGAGGATGTCCGGCATGACGGCAACCAACGACAACGGCGGAAAACACGTCCGTTTCAGTATAATGGGCCGCTTTCGATTGCTGTCCATGCGTCCGTTCACGTTTTCCTGCGCGCTGTTCGCAGCAGTCGCCGCGCTGTCCGTCCCCGCGGCCGCCGACATTCCCCTCGTCATCGCCGCCAAGACGCCTGCACCGGCGCCTGCGACGGCGGCGCCAACCGATCCGCCGGTCGTGATGCAGGCGGCCGGCGCACCGGTCGCGCCCGCGGTGGCCGCGACCTCCTGGGTGCTGATCGACACGCTATCGGGGCAGACGCTCGGCGCATCGAATCCCGACGAGCGACGCGACCCGGCCTCGCTTACGAAGCTGATGACGGCTTACGTCGCATTCGGTGCGCTTCGCGCGAAGACGATCACGCCGTCGCAGATGGTCGCCGTGTCGCAGCGCGCGTGGAAAGCAGAGGGCTCCCGGATGTTCATCGAGCCGCGCAAGGCGGTGAGCGTCGATGAATTGCTGCACGGCGTCGTCATCCAGTCGGGCAACGACGCGTCGATCGCCGTCGCCGAGCTCGTCGCGGGCACCGAGGAAGCATTCGTCGAGCGGATGAACCGCGAAGCGGCGCGCCTGTCGCTGATGTCGACGCATTTCACGAACGCGACGGGCCTTTCGGATCCGCAGCACTATTCGACGGCGACCGACATCGCGCGGCTCGCCGCGGCGCTCATCCACGATTTTCCGGAGTTCTATCCGATCTATTCGCAGAAGGAATTCCGGTACAACAACATCACGCAGTCGAATCGCAATCGCCTGCTGTGGACCGACCCGTACGTCGACGGCGTCAAGACCGGGCACACGGATGCCGCCGGCTGGTGCCTCGTCGCATCCGCGAAGCGCGGCGATCGCCGGCTGGTATCGGTGGTGCTCGGCGCGAACTCCGATTCGGCGCGTGCCGCGGAAAGCCAGAAGCTCCTGAACTGGGGCTTCCAGTCGTTCGACACCGTTTCGCTCTACCAATCCGGAAAGCCGGTAACGACGTTGCGCGTCTGGAAGGGCATGAAGCGCGACGTCGACGCAGGCTTCATCGCGGACCGGTACCTGACGCTGCCGAAGGGCAAGGCGGACAAGCTCGCGCTGACACTCGAGTCGAAGGAGCCGCTCGTCGCGCCGGTTCTGAACGGCCAGCCGGTCGGCGTGGTAAAAGTGGCGCTCGAGGGCAAGCCAGTCGCCGAGTTTCCGATGATCGCGCTCGAGGAAGTGCCGCTCGCGAATCTGTTCGGCCGTGCGGTCGACACAGTCAAGCTCTGGTTCACCAGCCGCTGAGGACCTCATGCAGAACGCCACCCAAACGGTTTACCTCAACGGCGAATTCGTTCCTCTCGCCGATGCGAAGATTTCGGTGCTCGACCGCGGCTTCATCTACGGCGACGGCGTTTACGAGGTCGTGCCGGTCTATGGCCGCCGGCCGTTCCGGATGCCGCAGCATCTGCACCGCCTGCAATACAGCCTCGACGGCATCCGGCTCGCCAATCCGCATGCTCCGCAACGCTGGGAGGCGCTGATCGGCGAGCTGATCGAGCGCCAACACTTCGCGGACCAGGCGGTGTATCTGCAGATCACGCGCGGCGTCGCCAGGCGCGATCACGCGTTTCCGCAGGGCGTCGCACCGACGGTGTTCATGATGAGCAATCCGCTCACGCTGCCTACGCGCGAGCAGGTCGAGCGCGGCGTGGCGGTCGTCACCGCGCAGGACAACCGCTGGTTGCGCTGCGACCTGAAGACCACGTCGCTCCTCGGCAACGTATTGATGCGGCAGCTCGCCGCGGATCACGCCGCCCTCGAAACCGTGATGTTCCGCGATGGCCACCTGACGGAAGCGTCGGCGTCCAACGTGCTGATCGTGCGCGACGGCGTGGTCATCGCGCCGCCGAAGGACAACCTGATCCTGCCGGGCATCACCTACGATGCGACGCTCGAGATCGCGCGCGGGGCGGGCGTGGCGCTCGACGTGCGCGCAGTCACGCATGCCGAAGCGATGAGCGCACACGAAATGTGGCTGTCGTCTTCGACGAAGGAAGTTCTCGCGGTGACGACCGTCGACGGCAAGCCGTTCGGAGCGGGATCGCCGGGACCGGTGTTCCGGCGCGTCTGGGAGGCGTTCCAGAAGGTGAAGACGGGCGATACCGTCCCCGCCTGAGCGGTCGGTCGCGAAAAGCCGGCCCGACCGGCCGCCGGTTCAGACCTTGCCGTCGTCGCCGCGTTCGAGCGGCGTCGTTGCGCCGAAGCGGCCATGCTGGAACACGAGCCCCCGGCCGCGCGCGCGCTCCACGGTGACGATTTCCCCGATGAACAGCCAGTGATCGCCCGCGCGGTGCTGCGCGTAATGGCGACATTCGAACCATGCGACGCAACGGTCGATCAGCGGCGCGTCCGACCAGCCGAGCCGGAACGGCACGTTCTCGAAGCGATCGGCGTGCGGCCGCGAAAAGCGCCGCGCGAGGTCGATTTGTCCCGTCGAAAGTACATTGACCGCATAGCGCTCCGCCGCCACGAACGTGGCAAGGCTTCCGGAACGGTGCGACAGGCTCCAGAGGACGAGCGGCGGAGCGAGCGACACCGAGTTGAAGGAGTTCGCGGTAAACCCGACGTAGCGGTGGTCGGGCGCACGGGCGCACACGATCGTGACGCCGGTCGCGAACTGCGCGAGCGCGTCGCGCAGTTGCCGCTCGTCGAATGCGGCAATGCCGTTCCCGGCATGGCGGCCGTGGGCTGACATGCCCCGAATGTAACGCAACGCGTTGCGCGCGCCGCGCGCGAGCGGTTGCGGGCGCGCGGCCCGGGCGCGCAGCCCGGCGAATCGGCGTAAACCGGTGCGACGCACCGCTACGTGAGCCTCTTGCTAGAATCGGAGGACCGTCGACCCGTGCCGCCACGATGCCGCTAGCGCTGCAAAAGCTGATCGCCGATCGATATGCCGGGCGCAATCTGCCCGTCTCCGTCGTGTTGCCCGACGGCGCCCGCGTCCCCTTGTCCGCTGCGCCCGAAGTGGACGTCATCGCGCGGACCTTCGCCGGCTTGAAGGCGCTTGCCGCGCCCGCGATGGGCAGGCTCGCGCGCGCCTATGTCCACGGTGACGTCGATTTCACCGGCAGCGCGCGCCGAGTGCTCGCGATCGCCGAGTCGATGGTCGGCGACGTCGCGCACGGCAGGGAAAGCACGCGGGCGCGCTGGCTCGGATTGATGCACCGGCTGCGCAACAACCGGTCGAACATCGCGCACCACTACGACGTGTCGAACGCGTTCTACCGGATGTGGCTCGACTCGCGAATGGTCTATTCCTGCGCGTATTTCCGCACGCCGGACGACTCGCTGGACGATGCGCAGGCGCAGAAGCTCGATCACATCTGCCGGAAGCTGCGATTCGACAAGGGCGAGCGATTCCTCGATATCGGGTGCGGCTGGGGCGCGCTGATCTTCTGGGCTGCGCAGCACTATGGCGTGCAGGCGACCGGCATCACGCTGTCGCGCAACCAGCATGCGTACGTGTCGTCGCGGATCGGAGCGCTCGGGCTCACCGGTCGCGTGCGTGTCGAGTTGATGGACTACGCCGACCTGCCGGACACCGAGGCGTTCGAGAAGGTGGCGAGCGTGGGCATGTTCGAGCATGTCGGGCGCCGCAACTATCCGGGCTATTTCGGCAAGATCTCCCGGATACTCGTCCCGGGCGGTTTCGTGCTGAACCACGGCATCACGCACAACGCGCTGACGCAGCACAGCCTCGGCAGCGGCATCGGCGAATTCGTCGAGGAGTATGTCTTTCCCGGCGGCGAGCTCGCGCATGTGTCGCGCGTGATCGAAGGGCTTGCGGCGCAGGGTCTCGAGGTCGTCGACGGCGAGGCCCTGCGCGAGCATTACGCGAAAACGCTGTGGCAATGGGTCGACCGGCTCGAGTCGAATGCCGAAGCGGCGCGGCGCGAAGTCGGCGAAGAGAAGTTCCGCGTCTGGCGGATCTACATGGCGGGATCGGCGCATGCGTTCGACCGCGGCTGGATGTCGCTGTGGCAGCTGCTGGCGGGCAAGCCGCTCGCGGGCGGCCGGCTGCCGCACCCGCTGACGCGCGAGTACATGTACGCACCTTAGCGCGCGGTTGCGTACGCGCATCGGCGACCGCATATTGGTGGGATCGTCGCCGGGCACGACACTTCCCGGCCTGGAGTCCGCTCATGAACATGCCTACCCCCGCACCGGTCGCCGCGCAAGTGTCGGCGCTGGAATTTCCGTGCACATTCCCGATCAAGATCATGGGCCGCACGCAGGACGGCTTCGCGCAGTCGGTCGTCGAGGTCGTGCGCAGGCACGCGCCCGATTTCGACGCGGCCACGCTCGAAATGCGATCGTCGAGCGCGGGCAACTATCTGTCGGTGACCGCGACCGTCAACGCGACGTCGCGCGAGCAGCTCGACGACCTGTATCGCGAGCTCGTAGCACATCCGATGGTGGCCATGGTGCTGTGAGCACCTCGGATGGGTACCGAACGGCCGTCCCGGGGTGAGCCCGATGGCGACACCGTCCTGAGGCACCTGGGACACACGCAATACGAGGTCACCTGGCGCGCGATGCAGGCGTTCACCGACGCGAGGACGCCTGCGTCGCCCGATGAAATCTGGCTGACGGGCCATCCCCCCGTCTACACGCTGGGACTCGCGGGCCGGGCCGAGCACCTGTTGCGCGCCAACGGCGTTCCCGTGATCAAGGTCGACCGCGGCGGGCAGGTCACCTACCACGGCCCCGGCCAGCTCGTCGCCTACCTGCTGTTCGATCTTCGGCGCGCCCGCCTGGGCGTGCGCGACATCGTCCGCCGGATCGAGGCCGCGGTGATAACATGGCTCGACGGTCATGGCGTCGACGCTTACGGCAAGACCTCGGCGCCGGGAATTTACGTGCGTCGTGCGGCGGCCGAGGCGAAGATCGGCTCGCTCGGCCTCAAGGTGCGCAACGGCTGCACCTACCACGGCGTCGCCGTGAACATCGACATGGACCTTGCGCCCTTTCGTGACATCGATCCCTGCGGTCATCGCGGCCTTGCGGTGACGCAGCTCGCGGACTTCGGCGTCATGCGTTCCGTCGACGAGGCCGGCGGCGAGCTCGCGCCGATCCTCGCGCGGCAGATCACCGGGCGGACATGATCGACGACCCGACGTTCGCGCGCGCGAGCGTTCCCGCCAACGCGGCGGGCGTCAAGCACAAGGGCGGCGCGAAGACCGCCCGCATCCCGATCAAGGTCGTCGAGGTCGAGCGGCTTCGCAAGCCGGACTGGATCCGCGTGCGCGCGCCGTCATCGCCGCGTTTCTACGAGATCAAGCAGATCCTGCGCGAGCACCGGCTGCACACGGTGTGCGAGGAGGCATCGTGTCCGAACATCGGCGAGTGCTTCGGCAAGGGCACCGCCACGTTCATGATCATGGGCGACATCTGCACGCGCCGCTGCCCGTTCTGCGACGTCGGTCATGGTCGCCCGCTGCCGCTCGATCCCGAGGAGCCGCTGAACCTCGCAAAGACGATCGCCGCACTGCGTCTGCGCTACGTCGTCATCACGAGTGTCGACCGCGACGACCTTCGCGACGGCGGGGCGCAGCACTTCGTCGAGTGCATCCGCGCCGTGCGCGAGCGGTCCCCGCAGACGCAGATCGAAGTGCTCGTCCCCGACTTTCGCGGGCGGCTCGATCGCGCGCTCGACGTGCTGTCGCTGGCGCCGCCCGACGTCATGAACCATAACCTCGAAACCGTGCCGAGGCTGTACCGGCAGGCGCGGCCGGGATCGGACTACGCGCATTCGCTGCGGCTGCTGCAGGCGTTCAAGAGGCGATTCCCCGAGATTCCGACGAAATCGGGCTTGATGGTGGGGCTCGGCGAGACCGACGACGAGATCCGCGCCACGCTGCGCGACATGCGGGCGCACGACATCGACATGCTGACGATCGGGCAATATCTGCAGCCGTCGGCGCAGCACCTGCCCGTGCTGCGGTACGTTCATCCCGATACGTTTGCGCAGTTCGAGCGCGATGCCCTTGCGCTCGGCTTTCGCCACGCCGCCGTGGGTGCGCTCGTTCGCTCGTCGTATCACGCCGATCGGCAGGCCGAAGAGGTTCTCGCGGCCGGATAGCGTCCCGTCCCGCAGGTTCGCTCGACCGTTCGTTCTAGGGATCGCCCGGTGGCGGCGCGCCGGTCGGCCAGAGGAGCCACAGGCTTCCCTGCTGCCGCATGCGTCCCGCCTGCGATCCGGCCTCGTCGCCGAATCCCCAGAAGAAATCGGCGCGCATCGGCCCGCGAATCGCCCCGCCGGTGTCCTGCGCCATAACCAGCCGCTGCAGCGGCGTATCGGACAGCGGTTCCGTCGTATCGACGAACACCGGCGCTCCGAGCGGCACCGCGCGTGGATCGACCGCGATCGTGCGTCCGGCCAGCAGCGGCACGCCGAGGCTGCCGATCGGCCCGTCGATGCGCGCCTCGAGCGATCCTTCGGCGGGCGGCGGGACT
>Ga0137409_10005453_pt1 | contig 13256 bp, 7 predicted proteins | sample CZODoug1_16funga_FD_122059 | JGI IMG/M metagenome (GOLD analysis project Ga0137409, IMG submission 122059) | Vadose zone soil fungal communities from Angelo Coast Range Reserve, California, USA - CZODoug1_16fungal (Hybrid Assembly) | ecosystem: Environmental > Terrestrial > Soil > Vadose zone...
TACCGCAGAGGTTCGCAGAGGTTCGCAGAGAAAGAACTGTATTGATCATCCTCTGCGGCTCTCTGCGAACCTCTGCGGTTGAACTCTCTGTGCCAATCTGTTCTGGTTCGATTTAGATAGGCTATCAATTACGTATACGGGAAAGTGGCGCGATATCCGGTACCGTACCGTACCGCTTGCCGTCCCATATACGCAATTACTAACCGCCCTAATGAATAAACGGCGTCGGCTCGGCGCCGCACGACAGGTCTCGCATGGGTTGCGCGGCGTCGTGCGGCGGATGGCCCGTTTCAATCATCGTCTTCATTCGCAGCAGGTCTTGATCCATCTCGCGCTTCGGGTTAGCGCCGAAGACCTTCGCGAACGCGTGGCCGATGGCGCCGGCCGGCGGGTTATACGACATCCTGACGGTGACGCGCGTGCCTGCCCCGTTATTCGGATCGAACCTGACGATGCCCGCGTTAGCGATGGCCGAGCCTGGTTCGCTCTTCCACGCGATTATTTTGTTTGGGACGAGATCAGTCACCACCGCGTTCCATTTCACCGAGAGGCCGGCTGGGCCGGCCACCGTCCATTGCGAACGCCCGTTACCCAGGTCGCGCACCTCGCGCACATTGGTCATGAAGTGGGGAAAGTTGTGGAGATTCTTCCAGAATTCGAAGACGCGTTCGACGGGCGCGTCGATGTTGATCGTCTTGTGAAAATCTATTGCTCGCCGCCCCCCGCCTATCCCGAGAATGCGCCGCGTTTCGAGGTTTGTGGCGCCCCGCATGAATAATCCGAAGCCGAGTGTTCCGGCGGCGGCTCCGAGCGCGTCTTTGCGGCGCAAACACAGGCCCATCAGCGCGCCGCCGGTCACGGCGGCCAAGAGCCTGGTCGCGGGCGCCCAGTTACTTTGCATCAACTCGAACCGCGCCCCGCCTCGCCTCCTCCTGCCTTGGCCGCCTTGTAAATTGGGTATGTCGCCCGGTCTGTTGTGAATCTGCAACTGATTGTCCACGCCGCGCGCGCCGGGCGTCGAGCGCGCGCATGAAAGCAAAGCATCGACCTCATGAGTCAGCGCGTCGCCGCTCAGTTTCACCACGCCGTCACGCGCCGTGACTTCGATGGCGCCCGGATGCGAAACCGCGCGGCCCATTCTGGAGCGCACGCGAGCGGCCAGCGTGTCGTCATCGGCGTCGCCGCTCTTGAAGACTGAGCCGGCCTGCGCGGCCAGTCCGCGAACGCGGTTGGCCAGGTCACGCGAAACCGAGCCCGCCGCCGCGCCGGTTTTATTGATGGCATGGGCGGTTTTGTCCTTCAGCCTTGCTCGACGGCAGCCGCCGCGGTCGGGATCGAACAGGTACATCAATCCGGCGCCTGTCCCCAGAGTCGCGCAGGCCGTCATCGCCGGCCTCATTCCGGCTTCCATCCACCTTGTCCGCCTTGTCCGCCTTCGCCCGAACAGCCTCGAACCGAGGCTCGAATCTATCGCAGCTCCCCACCGACTCAACCCCATCTTCATCGCCCTTTTTCGCACGGCGGGAATCTCGCCGAGGCGACCGAGGCCCCTCAGCAATAGGTTGATCGCCACCCAATTTCTCATCTCTTTTTTCATAAACCTGAACATCGCTCCTCCTGCGAATAATGGGACTTATAGGACCTATAGGTCCTATTCATGAAATCTTTGATACAGTCGGGCTGCACGATCCGCCAACGCTTTGACCTGATCGAATTCATTTATCCACTGGCTGCTACGCCAATTCCCGATCTGCTAAATTCGCCAAATGCGATTGGATTCAGGGTTGGCCTATTTCTATGAAAATCAAGCAAATGGAAAGCCAGTCGATCCGCTCAGAAAGGCTTTTTTTCAAATCCGGCGCTAAGTTATGAGCGTCGTCTTCGAGCGTATTTTGGCCGATACAACCTGCCACCGACCAATACAGGCAATTGCATTCCTTTCATTCAGGATTGTTCATCATAGCTGCAATGAGAACGTCTTTTGTCCCCCTTTTGTCTAAGGCCGCAGCCATGATTCGCTGTGATCTGATGGAATCTGATCATTGATTGCGCTCGAAAACACGTTAGTTCTTGTTCAGCGCTTCATCTTCATGCGTGCGCAGCCAAGACTGTCGCGCAGAATCTATTTTTCGATCCGGTGGCATTGTGATTGCCTTAATTACGGGTGACCGATCACTTGCGATTCTGGTCAGGCTCAGGTACGGAGCGAATGCAGCAATGCATTCGGAGGAACTGTGGGGGAGTAAGTTCCTTTCCGTCGTGAGTGGAGAAGGCTGCCTGAGCAGTGGCCGTCATGGGGAGGGCGGACAATGAGCAGGCAGCCGTTTTATTTGACCGGGAACGGCCGATTAACCGCGGTCGTTCGCCGGCCATTGAAACCAGAAAGCAAAGGAGATTTGTTATGGCCAAGGCGATCTGTAAGGTTCTTGGAGTGGTCTTCCTGATAGTCGGATTGCTGGGATTCATCTCCCCGAATTTACTGGGAATGCACCTGTCAGGCATTCATAACATCATTCATTTAATATCGGCCGCGCTGGCGCTTTATTTCGGCTTCGCCGCCTCGCCGAGCGCAGCCCGCGCTTTTTCATTGATCTTCGGCGCCATTTATTTGCTGCTTGGCGCGATGGGCTTTATCAACCCAGGCCCTGTGATCGCGCTGCTTCAGGCCCGTCATGCGCCGGGCGGATTGCGCAGCCTGGCGGCGGATAACATTGTCCACCTACTCCTGGGCGCGATCTTCATAATCGCCGGACTGGCGCGTGCGTCGCACGTCGCGCCTATTACGATTCATAGAAGAACGACTGGAGGAACCACGGCGCGCGGATGAAACCGCGCGTGCGAATGGTAAGAGGTTCATTTGGAATTTCCTTGCGCCACTTGATTATTTTCACAACAAATCCGCCAGCGCTGATGGCGTCCGTAGCGGTACTGTTAGTAGAGCGCGAAATGGACGAGAAATTCCATTTTCCATCTGGATTTCGCGGTTTGCTGACTGTACCAGGCGCGTAAACGCCACAATCTTAATTCGAAGGTATGTGACCCTCAGTTTTCACATCGTCGGATATGCGCATCCCCGGTGGTCCTTTTCTGACAATATGACGCCGAGAATACTCCAGGAGCTTGAACCGGCGCGGCGACAATCGCGATTGAACCGACTGTCGCGGCGCTCCGCAGCTCGGATCAAAGAGACTCGCCATCGGCCGATCGTTTATCCATTTCCCATCGACGCCGATCGCGTCTCGATATTATTTCTCCGGGAGCGCTCAGTTCTTGATTATCCTGAAATTCCATTCCAACCGCCCGCCCGATCTCATCCACGTTATCTTGATCGGGTATTGCGACATGACCGCCCGGAGTCTCAGCTCCGGAATCCTCAGCCTCTTGCCATCTCGCATCCAAGTCGCCCGCGGTCAATTCCGGGCTGACCGAATGATATTTCTCGAACTCGCGCTCAACGAGCTTGCGGCCCATTTCGGCCAGATTATCCTTGATCACAGTCTCCGAAGCGATCGCGCTCGGATCATAACCGCGCGCCGTTCCGTCATTATCATCGTCTCGTTTTCTTCTCATAACAGCCTCCGGCCAATGTTACTCTGTGTCAGAATTACTAGATGTCATGCGCCTGGCGCGGGATGTCAAATGGCGGTCTGTGTTACTAACATCTAACATCAAAAGGTAATCCGCGCTGGGCGTCAAGCGCCACGCAAGTTACTACCATATAACATCCGGCGCCTGGCGAGGAATATGCCAGCCTCCGAATCACGCGGCGCCGCGCGCGAGTGGGCGCCCTCAGCCCGAATCAATACGAAAATCCAATGAATCAGGTATCGCCACAATACGCCGTTGTTTGGATTGCAATCGTGAAGCCGGCGCAACGGCCAGTTGGCGCCGTGATTGCTCGCTCAATTGAGCCGTTTTGAGACGCGTGTCGACGCCCCGATCCTGAAGAGATCGGGCAATGATCGATTCATGCCGGCGCCGGCGGTCGGGCCGCCGGCCGCCCGGCCGGAGAATTCATCAATGAGAGTCGGTGGAATCCGCGCGCTGGCGGGACCGAATGTGTACAGTCATCGCCCTGTTCTTTCAATGAGGCTTTACCTGGATGACCTCGCAGGGAAAGAGAGTCGTGAATTTCCGGGGTTCAATGAACTTTTACTGGAATTGTTGCCCGGACTTGCGAAACATTACTGTTGTATGGAGCGCGAGGGAGGGTTCGCGGAGCGGCTGCGCGAGGGCACCTATTTCGGCCACGTCGTCGAACACGTCGCGCTCGAATTGACCGAGTTGGCCGGCGTTCCCGCCTATCACGGAAAGACTCGGAGCGCGGGCGAGCCCGGCGCCTATAACATCATCATCGAATACGAGGCGGAGGAGGGGACGAAGCGCCTGCTGCGCATGGCGGCCGAAATCATCGAGTCGCTGACGCTCCGGGCGAAAGGCGGCGAAGCGTTCCCGCTGGAGAAGAGGCTCAAGGAAGTCAGAGAGTTTATCGCGCGCTCCGAACTCGGCCCGACCACAAAAGCGATCACGGAAGCCGCCACGCGCCGCGGCATACCATGGAAGCGCGTCGGCGAACACAGCCTCATACAACTGGGCTATGGAAAACACCGCCGCCTCATTCAAGCCGCGATGACGGAACGAACCAGCGCCGTCGCGGTGGACATCGCCTCCGATAAGGAACTGACCAAGATTTTGTTGAGAGGCGCCGGGATCGAAGTCCCTTGCGGAGCGCTTGCGCAGTCGGAGGCCGAGGCGATCGAAGCCCTGGAGATAGTCGGCCCGCCGGTCGTGGTCAAACCTTACAACATGAGCCAGGGTAAAGGCGTCTCGCTCAATCTGACCACCGCGTCGCACGTCGGGCAGGCGTACCGCGTCGCGAAACAGTACGCGACAAAGGTCGTGGTCGAGCGGCAATTCGCGGGGCGCGATTATCGCGCGCTGGTGATCAACGGGAAGGTAGTGGCGGCGAGCGAACGCGTCCCGGCCCACGTCGTCGGCGACGGCGAGCGCACGATCGCCGAGTTGGTTGAGGCCGTGAACCGCCATCCCGCGCGCGGCGAAGACCACGAGCTCCCGCTCACCAAGATCGCGATTGACCCGGCGATGATGGAATTTATGAAGCGGCGCTGTCTGACGCTACGTCACACGCCGAGGCCGGGCGAGGTCGTCTACCTGCGCGAATGCGCCAACCTCTCGACGGGCGGGACGGCCAGAGACGTTACCGATCTCATTCACCCGCGGGTCGTCGCGATGTGCGAACGCGCCGCGCGCGTCATCGGGCTTGACGTGTGCGGGATCGATCTGATCCTCGACGACATTGCCGAGCCCCCGGGGCCTGATAACGGCGTCATTGAAGTCAACGCCGCGCCGGGTTTGCGCATGCACGTTGCGCCGAGCGAAGGCCGGAGCCGCGACGTGGGCGCGGCGATCATCCAAATGCTTTACCCCGACGGAGCGACGGGCAGAATCCCGATCATTTCGGTCACGGGCACGAACGGCAAGACGACGATCACCCGAATGGTAGCCCACGCGCTTTGTAAAAAAGGAATGACCGTGGGCATGGCGACGACCGACGGGATTTACATCGGCGGCGAACTGGCCGTCGAAGGCGACACCACAGGTCCGATCTCCGCCCAGGCCGTGCTCTCCGATCCGTCGATTGAGATAGCCGTGCTCGAAACCGCTCGCGGCGGCATCGTTCGCGGCGGGCTTGGTTACGACTGGTCCGACATTTCGGTCATCAGCAACGTCAAGCTCGATCATGTGGGGCAGGACGGAATAGAGACCCTCGACGATCTGCTCTACATCAAGGCGCTCGTCGCCGAGCGCGTGCGCGAGGGAGGGACGCTGATCCTCAACGCGGATGACGAACGTCTGGCCCGGCTGGCGGATGACGAATCGGTCGCCAGGCCGAAGAAGAACGTCGTCTATTTCTCGATGTGTCCGCCGCACGTGCTGGTCAGGCGGCAGATGGACGCGGGCGGATCGGCTTATCTCTACAAGGACGGATGGATCGTCGAATCCCTGGGCAGCGACGAGACGCGCGTGGTTCGCGCGTCCGACATCCCGGTGACGTTGGGCGGGGCGGCTTCGTTCAACATCGCCAACGCGCTGGCGGCGGCGGCGGTCTGCCGCGCGCAGGGGCTCAGCCGCGAAGAGGTGGCCGAGGCCCTCAAGGGGTTCCGCGGCCACCTGCATAACGCGGGCCGCGCGGGACTGTTTGAAATCCGCAGAGGTTACGCGCTGCTCGATTACGGCCATAACCCCGACGCGTTCACCGCCATTTGCCAGATGGCGTCGAAATGGAGTGGGCGTCGCGTCACCGGCGTCATCGGCGTGCCGGGCGACAGGGACGACATGGTCGTGGAGCAGGCCGGGCGCGCCGCCGCGCGAGGCTTCCAGCGAATCATCATCAAGGAGGACAGAGACACGCGCGGGCGACGCCGCGGCGAAATCGCCGACCTGCTGCGCCGCGCCGTGATGAGCGAGGCGCCGGCGCGCGACTGCCGCGTCGCGCTCGACGAGATTGCGGCGATGCGAATGGCGATTGAGGAGATCGAGCCGGGCGACGTGGTCGTGATCTTTTATGAAAAACTCGACCCCGCGCTCTCATTGCTCGAACAATTCGGCGCCAGGCCCGCGCAATCAGTCCCGCGCCCGTTCTATTCAGCAGAGAGCTTTTTGCAATCTGCTACTGGGTGAGTATTGAGATTTCTAAACACAAAGGGACAAAGGATCAAAGGGCCAAAGCATTGGAGGAAGGGCCGCTTGTTTTCCCCTGCCGTCTTTGACCCTTTGATCCTTTGTCCCTTTGTGTTGAAAAGCTTTCTCTCAAAATGCTGACACTAATCGAAAACGGTTTCGTCTACGCGCCCGAACCGCGCGGGATTCAATCAGTCCTGTTGGCGGGCGACCGGATCGAGAAGATCGGCGAGGTTGACAGGCGCGCCCTCGAGTCCGCAGGCCTCGATCTCGACGTCGTTGACGCCAGCGATTGTTTTGTCACTCCGGGGTTAATCGATCCGCACGAACATCTGTTGGGCGGGAGCGGCGAGGAGGGCTTCAGCTCACAGACGCCGGAGATCTTTCTGCGCGAGATCGCCATCGCCGGCGTCACGACCGTCGTCGGCTGCCTCGGCGTAGACACGACGACGAAGACAATGCCCGGACTCCTGGCCAGGGCGAAGGCGCTCGGCGAAGAGGGGCTGACTGCTTTCATCTGGTCGGGCGGTTACAACGTCCCCCCGACCACGATCACAGGATCGCTGCGCGACGACCTGATCTTCATCGACGAGGTGATAGGCGCCGGCGAGATCGCGATCTCGGACAACCGGGCGACCGAGCCGACCCTTGACGAACTGGCCAGACTGGTGAGCGACGTGTACGTCGGCGGGATGCTCAGTGGCAAATCGGGCGTGACGCATTTTCACGTCGGCGACCATCCGAAGGGCTTGAGTCCGCTGCGGGAGCTGGTCGAGAACTACGCCGTGGAGCCTGAATGGCTCTACCCGACGCACATCGACCGAAGCCGCGAATTGATTCGTGAAGCCGCCGCCTTCACGCGACTCGGCGCCTTCGTCGACATCGACGTGACGGAGGAAAACCTGCCCGAACAACTGCGTCGCTTCATCGATGACAACGGCGACCTGTGCCGGTTGACGGTTTCATCGGACGCGGCGATCGCAAGCCCGCGCGCCCTCCACGACCAGATTTGCGCATGCGTGGCCGAACACGGCTTCCCGCTCGAACTGGCGCTGTCGCTGGTCACCGCGAACACCGCGCGCGTTCTGAAGCTCGATCGGAAGGGGAGGCTGGAGCGGGGCCTTGACGCCGACGCGCTGGTCTTGCGCCGCAAATCTCTCGAGATAACGCATGTCTTCGCCGGAGGAAGACAGATGGTTCGCGGCGGAGAGCTTGTCGTCATGGAGAAATTCCTGACGCGCAGCAAGAGGAGAATTTCGCTTTATGGCAGGAAACCATAACGGACAGCAGAAGACCGCCGGGAAAAATGGCCGGCATAACCACGCGCAAAAGCCCGAACAGAAGGCCGCGAAAAAGAATGGGCGCGGGAAAGGCGAAAAAGTCAGTACCGCGAGCGGTAGCGAGCGGAAGGTTAATGGGAGAAGCGCGTCGCGCACTCCCGCCGGTACCCTCTTCGTCATCGGCGGCGCCGAAGACAGGCGCGATACGAAGATTATTCTGAGCCGCATGGCCGAACGGATCGGTTCCGGCAAGTTGGTGATCTCGACGCTGGCTTCCGATTACGGTGACGAGGTGTGGGAAGTCTACCGCAAGCTCTTCGTCTCAATGGGCGTGAAGTATGTCAAACATCTGGACATAAACCACCGCGACGAAACGTCGAAAGACCCCCGGCTGGACATGCTGGCCGACGCAAAGGCGGTCTTCTTCACCGGCGGCGATCAGCTCAAGATCACGACCCGATTGGGGGGCACGGCGCTCTCCGAACTCATCGAGGAGATATACAGACGAGGCGGGATCATCGGCGGAACCTCGGCGGGCGCCACGGCGCTCGGCGAGATGATGCTGGTCGGCAGCCCAGGCGCCGGAATCAACAAGGTCGGCGATGTCCATATGGCGCCGGGACTCGGGCTGGCGAATAACATGATCATCGACCAGCACTTCTCCGAACGCGGGCGGATCAGACGTTTGCTCGGCGCGGTCGCGCAGAACCCGCGCATGCTCGGCGTCGGCATCGATGAAGACACGGCGGTCGTGTTGGAGAGCGATGGGACGTTTCACACGCTCGGTTCGGGCGCGGTCTACATCGTCGACGGCCACGACCTCAGCTACACGAACATTTCACAAGCTTCGTTCAGCCGCGCCCTGTCGGTCTTCGGCGTCAAGCTTCACGCGCTCAGCAGCGGCGACCGCTTCGACATACATTCGCGCCATCCGGCGAGCGCCGCCGTCAGTGATGAAGACTCCGAAGCGGAGTTGCGACTCATCAGGGAAGAGATCGCTTAAAGGAGATGGGGCGAAATCCGCCCGATAAACCTGCCAAATAAACCTGGAGAATAAAGCCGGAGGGGCGGCCCGAAAGCCGTCCCTCCAAGTTGCGCTCGTAATCAAGCCCGATTTAGAAGGAATAACGGATCTGGATGCGTCCGGACCGTCCCGCGCGAAGCCCTGTGCCGGCCGGGATCGCGAAGCCTCCGTCGTTGAGGCCGACGTTGTTGAAGTTGGGGTTCAACACGTCGCCGTTGCTTGGGTCGCCCGAACCGGGAATGGCCCAGGTGTAGTTCGCATGGTTGAAGATGTTGAAGAACTCGAAGCGCAGATCCAACCGGTGCCCCTCGAACGGCATGAGAATCGATTTCGAGAGGCTCGCGTCCGCGCGGTTGGTCCAGTTCGCCCGCAGCGTGTTGCGCCCGGCGATGTTGGTCCGCACCGCCGGGTCCACCAGGTAGCGGGCGTTCGCCAATTGGATCGGATTGCCGTTCGCGTCGCAATATCCGGTCGGCGATGGCCCGCCGCAGAAGGGTTGGCTATCGATAATCGCCACCGAATTCCGCGGCGCGTTAGGGTTGTTGATCGAAGGGCGATCATTGAAGAAGTTCAGATCACCGTTTAGATCGATGCCGCCCACGAAAGGAGTTTCGACGGCGCCTGATTGCAGGCTGTAGATGCCGGTCAGCGACCATCCGCCGAGCGTCCGGCCGAGCAAGCCCCTCTTCGGGCCGGGCAAATCCCAAATGAACGACCAGACGACGCGATGCGGCGCATCGAAAGACGCCACGCTCCGATCCGTCCGCAAATTGAGTGGGTCGGATGCGCGGCTGCTGCCGCCTGTCGTCGTGAACACCTCGCTGTTGACGTTATCGATAGCCTTCGAGTAGGTGTAGGCGAAGCGGAAGAGCAGCCCTTTGCTCAGTCCACGCTCGACGCGAGTTTGCAGCGAGTGATAGTTGGAATCGCCGGCGTTAGTGCGCAGCACGACGAGTCCGCGCTCGGCGATCGGTCGCTCGCCGTCAATCCCGAAATTGAGTTCGCGGTTGAGGAACAATCGTGATCCGCGCGAGCCTACATAGGCGACGTCGAGTATGACGTTGCCCGGCGCCTCGCGCTGCACACCCAGGTTCCATACCTGCGTCAGCGGATTGACGAGATTCGAATCGATGCTGTCAAGGCGCGCGGTCGGGTCGAGCGTGCCCGTGGCCGGCAAAGAGTTGACCCCGGCGTTGGAGAAACCACGGGCGGTGTTACCGTCACTTCCCGGAATTGTGGCGCGGAGGACATTGGGCAAAGAGGCCGCCGAATTAAGCAGGATGTTGTCGAAGAAGACGTCGTAGCTCAATTGATAGCCCCCGCGGATCACGGTCTTATCCTGGCCGAACAATCGCCCGCCCCAACGCGGCGTGTACGCGAAGCCGAAGCGCGGGGCGAAATTGTTGTTGTCCCCTTTCTGCTTCACACGCGCGTCGATCGGCGCGTCGAAGCCCGGGAATGCGGAGAAAGGCAGCACATTTTCAGGCGTGCCGTAGTTCTCGTAGCGGAGGCCCAGGTTCAACGTCAGGTTCGGACGCGCGCGCCACGAGTCGTTGACGAAATAAGCCTGTTGGAAGCGATTCGGATACACGACCGGGCTGCCAAACACCTTATCACCAAAGGGGTCCGCCAAGCCGGAGAACCCGTCAACGAAATTGCCGAAGGCCGGGAAGGCCGGGACGTCATCACTCGCGTCGCTCGACCCGAAGGTCAGGGCGCCGCGATCGTTGAACGGCACGAGCGCCTTTGACAGTTGCCGCACCAGATCGACGCCCGCGCGGATCGTATGATTGCCTCGCGTGTGCGTGACCGTGTCCTGAAACTGGTAGTTGTTCAGGAATCGCCCCTGCGGGAAAGTCGGATCCAGCCCGACGTCGGTGATCTGCGTTTCGGCGATTGAAAAGACCGGCCCGTTGAGCGCCACCTCCGGGTTGCCGGCCTGGAACAGCGCGACGAAACGCCCGTAGGCGAAGCGGAATTCATTAGTCCACGTCGGCGAGAAGTTGCGCGTGTGGCTGAAGTGAAAGTTCTGGGCGCGGCCCGGGACGTCGATGCCGAAGCCCTCGAACGCCGACGGGATTTGATTGACGAGCGTGCTGTCGTCGAAGACGTAACGGAATGAAAAGGTGTCTTTAGAGGATGGCGTCCAATCGACGCGCGTCAGCCACTGGTAGTCATTGAGCGGTTGCGGAACTCCGCTGAATGTAACTGTCCCGAAAGGAATGTCCGGGCGGCCGCCGCCGAGCGCCACCGGCTGTACGTTAGTCGAGCCGCGCAGATTGCCGACGATGCTCAGATAACGATCCAGGTTCGCGCTCCGGCCTTGTGGGAAGAGCGCGCGCAGTTGGTCGAACCCTTGCTGAGTGGGCACGACGGCCGAAGCCGTGCCGCCGTTGGTGCGAAACGGAGAAGCTTGAAACGTGCCGACGTTGCCCCACCGAAAGTTCATTCGGTTATAGCCGATGTGACTGCCGCCATCGAAATAGTCACCAATGACACAACTAATACCGCTGCCGATTGTTAGTTCCGACTCGAGCTCCGTGTGACGAATCGCCGTAATGTACTTGTTGACATCAAGATCGTCTGTCAGCACTTCTTCCTGGCAAGGCGCTTCATCCTGCGAAACTTCAACGGGCGCAATCGGATGTGTCATCGAATAAGCGATCTTTTTCGTTCGCTCCTTCGGCGTCGGGTAATCAAACATCTTATCGATGACGTTCATATCCGCGAGCAGATTGGTGATCGCGCGGGCGTGCGGCTTTCCTTTTACGCGATTGAAGAGCACTACCGGACCGCCATCCAGGTGCTTCTGTACACCGGTGATTTCCAGATCGGGATCCACTTCCACATCGGTAGTCATCACGTCGCCCTGTGAGTCGAGCCACTCAAGCGCAGATCTCAAAGACGTGATGTCTTTCTGCGTATCTTTCCGGGTATCTTTTTTAGCCTCTTCGAGGACTGTCGCCATGATTCGAACTCCTTCTTCTCTCGGTTTAATCCGTCCGCGGCTCAGCCGCTTGATGTGCGGAAGGTCTCTGACCTTCCGACAGGACGGGGGGATACAATGGGCTACGCCCTAATTTCGTCCAAACAATTTGAGAACGCAGGGGGCCCAGCCCCTAATAACCTGGGATCAATTTTTCGGAAGGTCCTAGACCTTCCGCACATCAGGCGGCAAAGCCGCGAAACAGGTCTAAGCCGCAGTTCACGAAAACGCACCCTTCTCACACAACTCTTCATATTCGCTTCGTGACAAGCCTAACCATTCAATAAAGACCTCCTGGTTGTCTGTCCCGAGACATGGTGCGGCATTGCGCACGCGTCCGGGACTTTCACTCAACTCGTAAGAAACCATTCGGTAGTTATGGTCGCCCAGCTCGGGGTGAGTATGCTTCTGCCAAACATCGCGAAAGCCAATCTGCGGATCTGAAAAAAGATTGCGCATGCTGTTGACCTGGGCGGCGTGAATCCCGTGACTTTGCAAACGAGTCATCACCCGACGTGAATCCTGTTCGGCGGTCCATTCGCCAATCAATTTATTGAGCTCTGCCTCATGTTCTTTTCGCGAGCAGTTGCTCACGAACCGCTCGTCAGAAAGCCATTGTGGTTTGTCCGCGACGCGACAAAGGCGTTCCCACTCTGCGTCCTCCCAACAACTGATCACACACCACTGTCCATCACGACATGGGTAACATCCATGCGGTGCGATTTCGGGGTTTCGATTCCCATCCCGGCAAGCCACCACTCCGTTGGCTGAGTAGTCAAGTAACGCCCCTCCTAAGAATTGAAGGCCGGCTTCATATTGAGAGAGGTCGATGTAAACGCCCTTTCCGGTTCGCAAGCGGTAGTCAAGCGCCGACAACACAGCGATGCCTCCGTAGGCCACCGCGATGAAATCTATATAAGGCCCATAAAGGAAATATGGTGGTCCTGCGGGTTCACCGATAAGATTAGTAAAGCCGCTCAATGACGAAAGTTGCGAACCAAAGCCCGGCTGCGTGGCATGGGGACCTGTCTGGCCCATGTTGCTGGTGCTCAGCATGATCAACTCAGGCTTTTGATTTCGCAGTTCCTCATAACCTAAACCTAACCTCGCAACTACACCGGGCCGCATGTTTTCTATGACGATGTCGGCCCATTGAACCAGACGATGAGCGAGCTTCAGTCCTTCAGAGTGCTTCAAATTAAGCGTGATGCCTTTCTTTGAATCGTTGAAGAAAGCGAAACACCCCGATCGATTCAGACCTATC
>Ga0137409_10005454_pt1 | contig 13254 bp, 8 predicted proteins | sample CZODoug1_16funga_FD_122059 | JGI IMG/M metagenome (GOLD analysis project Ga0137409, IMG submission 122059) | Vadose zone soil fungal communities from Angelo Coast Range Reserve, California, USA - CZODoug1_16fungal (Hybrid Assembly) | ecosystem: Environmental > Terrestrial > Soil > Vadose zone...
TACCGGCGGTCGCTCGCGCTAAAAGTCCTCGCGATCACTGGAAGCAATGGCAAGACGAGCACGAAGGATTTCGCCGCGTCGGTGCTCGCACGAAGATTTCGGGTCACCAAGACCGAAGGGAATTTCAACAATCACGTAGGCCTGCCACGCACAATCCTGGAAGCGACTTCCGAGGATGAAGTTGCCGTCTGGGAGATCGGGATGAATCATCCCGGCGAAATCGCAGCGCTCTCGAAGATCGCCGCGCCCGATGCGGCGATCATCACAAACATCGGCGTGGCACACATCGAGTTCATGGGTTCCCGCGAGGCGATCGCCGCGGAGAAGGGAGCACTGGCCGAAGCGATCGAGACGCAAGGAACAGTGATTCTGAATGCCGACGATCCGTTCAGTGAAGGAATCGCTGCTCGCACCCGCGCAAAAGTTGTGTTCGCAGGAACGACAGGCGGAGCCGTGCGCGCGATCGAAATTCGGCAGAGTGCCGACGGCTCAGAGTTCACAATCGTCGAGGGCGCGCATCGTTGCCGCGCGCAACTTCCCGTTGCGGGTACGCACATGGTGCAGAATGCATTGCTGGCCGTCGCCGCGGGGCGGGCATTTGGACTATCCATCGAGGAATGTGCCGCTGGCCTTGCCGCGGCGCCGCTCACAAAAGCGCGCTTGCAAATCAAGGAAATCGGTGGCGTGCAATTTCTCGACGACAGCTACAACGCCAACCCGGACTCGATGAAAGCGGCGTTGCGCACGTTGGTTGAGCTGGATGCGGAGGGAAAGCGCATCGCGGTATTGGGAGAAATGCGAGAACTCGGCGCTGAATCGGAGCGCGGACACCGGGAGATCGGTGAGGCCGCAGCGACGCTCGGGGTGGATCAACTGATCACGATTGGCGACGCGGCGGAACTGATTGCGGAAGGGGCGCGCACCGCCGGTTTGGACAAAGTTTCGTCCACACGATCGACCAGCGAAGCTGCCAAGTTGCTAAGCGAAATGGCCGAGCCGGGGGACCTCGTTCTGATCAAAGGCAGTCGGGCCGCGCGCACGGAGGAAGTAATCGAGCAATTCGGCAGTCAAAATTCGGCATTCGTGACTTCGCCATGATGTACTACCTCCATCACCTGAGTGGGCAGTTCATCGGGTTCAATGTTTTCCTGTACGTCACCTTCCGGGCCATTGCTGCGGCGGTCACCGCATTTTTGACAACCCTGATTTTTGGAAATTTCATTATCGAAAAGCTGCGGGCCCTGAAAGTCGAACAACCGATTCGAGGAGCGGCGGAAGTCCACCGCCTTGCCGAACTGCAAGGGGTAAAGCAAGGCACACCGACCATGGGCGGCGTGCTGGTGATTGGCGCCGTCGTTGTGTCGAGCCTCCTCTGGGCGCGTCTCGACAACAAGTTCGTCTGGCTCGCGTTATTCAGCATGGTTTACCTGGGCGGGCTCGGGTTCGCCGATGATTATCTGAAAGTCACGAAGAAGAAATCCGAAGGGATTCACGGCCGGATTAAACTCGTTTTCCAAATTATTCTCGCGGCGATTATCACCGGCATGTTTCTCACCGATCCATTGCTGGAAGTGCAGGCTCGTACGCTCTACGTGCCTTTCATCAAAACGCCGGTGATTGCGAATATGAGCTGGTTCACCTTCGTGTTTTTTGCGCTCGTCATTGTCGGCACATCCAATGCGGTGAATCTCACTGACGGGCTGGATGGTTTGGCGATCGGTTGCACCATCACTGTGGCATTTGCGTATGCCTTGCTCTGTTACGCAGCCGGCAATTTCCGCGTCGCCGAGTACTTGCAAGTGCCGTTTTATCCGTTCGCCGGCGAACTGACCGTTGTCTGCTCGGCGCTGATCGGCGCGGGGCTGGGCTTTCTCTGGTTCAACTGTTATCCGGCCAAGGTTTTCATGGGCGACACCGGATCGCTGGCCATCGGCGGCATGCTCGGCGTTGTCGCGATCTGTTGTAAACAGGAGCTGCTACTGGTCGTAGTGGGTGGCGTTTTCGTAATCGAAGCCGTCTCAGTGATTTTGCAGGTGCTGAGCTTCAAACTCACCGGAAAGCGGTTTTTTGTTATGTCTCCGCTTCATCATCACTTCGAGTTAACCGGCTGGAAGGAAACGACCGTCATCGTTCGCTTCTGGATTCTTTCGATCATTTTCGCCTTGCTCGGGCTGGCCACGCTGAAACTGCGATGAACAACGGTCGCTACAAAAACCAAAACGTGGCCGTGCTCGGAGCAGGGCTGAGCGGGAGCGCCGCGGCATTGCTGCTCGCGTCGGAGGGAGCCCAAGTCACCGTTCTCGACAGCGGCGGCGAAAATGATTTGCTGAAATCCACTCTGGACAATCTGCGCGCACACGGTGTGCGTGTTGTTTGTGGATCTGAGGCCAACCAGCATTCATCTACTTACGACTGGATGGTTTTAAGTCCGGGCATCGATCCCGTTTCTCCGTTGGCGCGCCATTTTTCCTCGCGCGGAATTGAAACGATCAGTGAGCTCGAGCTGGGTTGGCGCTTCTGCGAAATGCCAGTCATCGCGGTAACAGGTACGAACGGCAAAACAACGACGACAGAATTGCTAGCTCAAATGCTGAACGCCTGCGGTCAGCGAACGATCGCTTGCGGCAACATCGGCAAACCGCTTTCAGAGGTCGCGCGGGAAAACCAGCCGTTGGACGTGCTGACAGTTGAAGTGAGCTCGTTCCAACTGGAAGCGATCCGCACATTTCGTCCGTCAATCAGTCTCTGGCTCAACTTCGCTCCCGACCACCTGGATCGTTATCGCTCCGTCGCTGAGTACCGCGCGGCCAAGCTGCGCATTTTTGAAAATCAAACCGAGCAGGATGTCGCAGTCGTCAACGCTGCGGAAGCGCTTCCGCCGATTCGACCACGCCGAATTACCTTCAGCGCTTATTCCAATCGCGCCGATTTCCGGTTATCTGACGGGGCAATCGTTTATGAAAATCAGCCGGTCCTGCGCCTGGCTGACACGAAGCTGCGCGGGCTACATAACATCGAGAACCTGATGGCGACGCTCGCTGTCGGCGTTGCTCGCGGATTGTCGTTCGCGCAGATGGTGCCGGCGATTCGCGATTACGAGCCTCGCCCGCACCGGTGCGAATTTGTGCGCGAACTCGATGGCGTCGAATACGTGAACGATTCCAAGGCAACCAACCTGGACGCGGTCGAGAAAGCGTTGGCTGCGCAGACCAAACCGGTGGTGCTCATCGCTGGCGGCAAAGACAAAGGATTCACGTTCGATCCGTTGCGTTCTCTGGTGAAAGACAAAGTTAAATCAGCAGTCCTGATCGGTGAAATGGCTGAGAGCATCAGGCGCTCGTGGGACGGCGCGGTCAAATCCGAAATCGCAACTTCACTCGCCGACGCGGTTGAGCGCGCGCGCAGTCTCGCCCGTGCGGGCGACGTTGTCCTGTTCTCTCCGGGCACATCATCTTTCGACATGTTCAAAAGTTACGCCGATCGCGGCGATCAATTTCGCAAACTGGTGCAAACGCTCCCGCAATGAAACGGCTTAAAATCCCGCGCCTGTTCAACCCTAAGAAAATGCTGGCAGCGACGGCGCGCCGCGCGTCGGCGGCGTCCGCAGGAATGGACTTTGAAGGCATTCCAGAGCCAAACATGAAGTTGTCGCGGGCATTGCTGATTGTTTTGCTTCTGCACGTCGTTGCCGTGTCGGGAATCATTGCGTTCAACGCTATCAAGACGCGTGAGCGTGCATTCGCGCCGCCGACCTCGACGGAAACGGAAAACAAACCGGCTGATACCGCGGGAGCAGTAAATCACGCGGATACTGCCAACGCACGAGTTGCTGCGGCGCAAAAGGAAAACGACCGCCAACATGACCCGAAACCTTCTCATTCGCCTGCGAAGGACGCGCTTTCGTCTTCAGGAAAGACCTACGTTGTGAAGAAGGGCGATAATCCAGTCGCAATCGCAAAGAAACTGAAAGTCTCCTACGGCGATTTGATGGCGCTCAATCACCTTGACGACCCACGCAAATTGCAGATCGGGCAAAAGCTTTTAATTCCAAAGCCAGCGACGATTCCGAAAAAAACGGAGACAAAAAAGAGTAAAAAATAATGCACCGAATCCAGCGATATAAACAGGAATGCTTCGCTTCGCTTAACGCTAATTATGCGTCGTAAAAGCGCCTACATACTTTTTTTAGCAGTCCTCGCACTGCTCGTCATCGGCATCGTGATGCTCTTCAGCACGAGCGCCTACGCACGCGACAGCCATGGCGACGTTTATTTTTTCATTAAACGCCAGGCGATTTGGATTGGGATTGGACTTGTCGCGTGCATTTTTGCGGCGCTCGTGAATTATCAATTCTGGCAAAAAACGTGGTGGCTTTGGTTCGCGGTGGCGCTGGCCGCTCTGGCGCTCTGCTACATCCCGCACATCGGAATGCGCATCAACGGGTCGCGCCGGTGGGTCGGCTATGGCCCGATTACCTTTCAGCCATCGGAGTTCGCAAAAATCGCGACGATCTTTTTCCTCGCTGCCTGGTTTGCGCGACGTGAAAAACCCGACGGCAACGTGCTGTCGGTGTTCATTATTCCACTCGCAATTATCAGCGTGCCCGCTGCGCTTGTGCTGGGGGAAGTCGATCTGGGAACTACAGCCTTAATCGGAACAACGGCATTTGTTGTGATGTTCATTGCCGGCATTAATTCTCTATGGCTTGGGGGCCTCGCACTGGCGGGCTTAGGCGGATTACTGGTCGTTGCGACGCAAATCTCCGAGCGCATGGGACGGCTCTCCGCTTTTCTTCATCCGCAAAACTACAAGGACGACGCCGGCTTGCAGCAGATGCAGGCGTTGATCGCCTGGGGCAGCGGCGGGATGGACGGGCTTGGGCTGGGCAATGGTCGGCAGAAGATGCTGTATCTGCCGTACGCACATACGGATTTTATTTTTCCAATCATCGGCGAAGAGCTTGGTCTGCGATTTAGTCTTCTGGTGGTTTTTTTGTTCGTTGTGATAATTGTTTGCGGCATCATGATTGCGCTGCACGCTCGTGATCGTTTTGGACTGCTGCTAGGCTGCGGGATTGTGTCGCTCCTCGCTCTGCAGGCAGCGGTCAACATCGGCGTGACGACGTCGCTTCTGCCTAACAAAGGACTCCCGCTGCCGTTTATCAGCTATGGAGGTTCGAACCTGGCCGCATGTATGTTTGCCATCGGCGTGTTGGTGAACATTTATCGCCAGGGCATTCTCGAGCCGCTGCCGGTGAAACGCGCCACGATGAACGCCAAAGTGACGCCGCGAATTTGATTAACTCGTAACTCAGATTGACCCCAATATGAACGCTGTAATCGCATGCGGAGGAACCGGTGGACATCTTTTCCCGGGCATTGCTGTGGCGGAAGTGCTGCAAAATCGCGGACACGAAGTGATGCTGTTGGTTTCTGAAAAGGACATCGACGCGCTGGCACTTTCCGGCCGGACGAATTTCCAAGTCGAAAAATTACCGACTGTAGGGCTGCCTTCGCTATTTTCGCCGGCGTTTTTTGGGTTCACTCGCCGCTTTGTTGAAAGCTTATCACTTTGCCGGTCTATCTATCGCAAGTTCAATCCGCACGCCGTTCTGGGCATGGGCGGGTTCACTTCCACCGCGCCAGTGTTGGCCGGGCGATTCCGCGGCATAGCCACGTTTATTCACGAATCGAACGCCGTCCCTGGAAAAGCGAACCGTTGGACTGCGCGTGTGGTCAATGCGGTCATGCTGGGCTTCCAGGAATGCGCGCCGTTTTTTCCGAAAACGCGTACCGAAGTCACCGGCACACCGGTTCGCACCGAACTGGTGCGTCTGGACCGCGCAGATTCGCGGCGGAAACTCGGATTGCGAGAGGACCTGCCCACGCTGCTGGTGATGGGCGGCAGCCAGGGCGCCAGCGGAATTAATCAGGCGCTAATCAAAGCGCTGCCGTTCTTGCAAGGTGTGCCGCTCCAGGTGATCCACCTCTCCGGCGCGCGGGATGAACGCCTGGTTGGAGACAACTATCGCCGGGAAAATGTCCCTGCTTACATCGGTGCGTTTCATCATAATATGGAGTAAGTGTACAGCGCCGCTGATCTTGTCGTTGCGCGAGCGGGCGCGGCCAGCCTGGCGGAGTTCGCCGGCTTTTCGTTGCCCGGCATCCTGATTCCATTTCCATACGCCGCGGATGATCACCAAACGCGCAATGCAGAAATCTATGCTCGCGCTGACGCTGCAATTCTTCTGAAGCAGTCGGATCTCTCTGGTGAAGTGCTCGCGCGCAACATCCGCGAGCTGATGGAAAACCCGCAACGGCTACAGCAAATGGCGGCGAATTGTGCGCGTCTCGCGCCGAACGACGCAGCTGGTCGCGTGGCGAACACGATGGAAAAATATACCAGTCATGAAGCTCACGTCTGAAGCAACTGCCGCGAGCGCCGATTCTCCGCAAAAGAAATTTCGGCGTCGTGATGCGTTTCCAGATCTGTCGCGATTTCTGACCGCCGAACAGCATCGGATTCACCTTGTCGGTGTTGCGGGAAGCGGTATGAGCGGTCTTGCCGGGCTTCTCATCGAGCTGGGACACGCAGTGAGCGGCTCGGACAAGGTTACATCGACAGAGACCGAGCGACTGCAACGGCTCGGCCTGCGCTTTCATGAACAGCATCTCCCTGAACATGCGGACGCTGCGGACCTTGTTGTTTTTTCCTCCGCGATTAAGCACGACAATCCAATTCTCCTAAACGCGCGCAGTTGCGGAAAACCGCTGTTCCGTCGCGCGGAAGCCGTCGCTGCAATCATGCAAGCCAAGCGCGGCATTGTGATCGCCGGTATGCATGGCAAAACAACCACTTCCGCAATGACGGCACATGTGCTTCGCGAAGGCGGACTGCATCCGTCGCACTATGTGGGCGCTGAAATTCCGATTCTCGGTACGAACGCGTATTGGAACGAGCGCAGCGAATATTTCGTTGCCGAAGGCGACGAAAGCGACGGCACGTTGCGCTGCTTTCATCCCGAGCACGCACTCATTCTAAACATCGAGGAAGAACACCTTGATTTCTATCCCGATCTCGCGGCTATCGAAAAAGTGTTTGCGCAACTGATCGATCAAACCAGCGGAAGCGTTTTCTACAACATTGACGATCCGAACACCGCGCGATTGTGCGGCAAGCGCAAACGCGCAGTCTCCTACGGATTTTCCGAGCAGGCGGATTACCGTGGGGCCGATGTCGAGCTGCGGAATTTTGGTTCATCCTTTTTAGTCTATCGCCGCGGCGAGAAACTCGGGCAGGCGACCCTCAATGTTCCCGGAGAACACAACGTGCATAACGCGCTTGGAGTAATCGCGCTGGCTTCCGAGCTTTCTATTCCGTTCGACAAGATCACGGCATCGCTTCGGAAATTCGAGCACGCGCGCCGCCGGTTCGAGATCAAATACGCGAGCGACAGGTTTCTGCTCGTCGACGATTATGCGCATCATCCGACGGAAATTCGTGCCACACTTCGCGCAGCGAAATCGATAGGACGGCGGCGTCTCGTCACGATGTTTCAGCCGCATCGTTTTTCACGAACAAAAGCGCTGTGCAGCGAATTTGGCAGGGCCTTCGACGATGCGGACCGGGTTATGATCACGGATGTGTATCCTGCCAGCGAGCCCCCGATTCCAGGAATCACAGGTCAGACTATCGTCGATGAAATCGTGCGACACGCGCACCGCGGAGTTACTTATCAGCCACATCTGCAATCGGTGCATCGTGACGTGGGAAACATGCTGGAGGCCGGCGATCTTGTTTTAAGTCTCGGCGCCGGCAACATCCACGAACAACTGGAGATCCTCGCCGCCGATCTCGTGATCGCTGAGAAATTAAAGGCAATTGTGGGCGAAGAGGGTGAGGTCCGCCTTTACGAGCCGCTGTCGAACCATACGACGCTGCGCGTTGGCGGTCCCGCACAGTTTTGGGTCGAGCCGCGCACCGAACAGACCTTCGCGGAACTGATTCGCTTTTGCCGCGATGAACATCTGCCGCTGCTCGTTGTCGGGCGAGGTTCGAATCTTCTCGTTCGCGACGGCGGCATCGGCGGGGTGGTCGTTCATCCGCGGGGCGGCGATTTCGAGAAAATCGAGGTCGACGGGTGCGAGATTACGGCAGGCGCAGGCGTAAAGTTGAGACAGGTGGCTTACGCCGCGCGTGCGGCAAATCTCGGCGGACTCGAATGGATGGAGGGAATTCCGGGCACAGTCGGAGGAGGATTGCGCATGAATGCCGGCGCGATGGGCGCGCAAACTTTCGAGAACGTAACGCGCATTCGTTATCTTGACGCCGAGGGAAATTCGCACGTGAAGAATCGCAATGAGTTGGAAGTTTTTTATCGACGGTTCCCATTGCTCGAAAAAAACTTTGCGGTTTCTGCAACGTTCTGCGGGCAACCAGCCGAGCGCGCAGAAATCGATACACGTTTGCGCGAATCGCAGGAGAAACGGCGCACGACGCAGCCGGTCGCCAAAAGCGCAGGCTGCATTTTCAAAAATCCTGCCACCATTCCAGCCGGCAAATTAGTGGACGAACTAGGGCTGAAGAACTCGCGTGTCGGAAATGCGCGCGTGTCGCGGGTACACGGCAACTTTATCGTGAACGATGGCGACGCAACGGCATCGGAGGTACTTGAGTTGATTGATGACATCAAGAGCGTCGCGCGGAAAAAGCGCGGAATCGAGTTGGAGACCGAAGTGGAAATCGTGGGAGAACCGGAATGATAACACGCGAGGAGTTACCAAAGAAAATTGCTGTGCTCATGGGAGGGCCAGGATCGGAGCGAGAGGTTTCGCTTGCGACCGGGCAAGGTGTGGCGAAAGCGCTTCGGTCGTTAGGCGCCGAAGTGGTGGAAATCGATGTGCGAAACGAGGATTTCCAACTGCCGAACGATGTCGATCTCGCGTTTATTACCATCCACGGGACTTTTGGTGAAGATGGCCAGATTCAGAAAATTCTGGAACGTCGCGGGATCGCATATACCGGCGATGGCGTGAGCGCGAGCGAGACCGCTTTCGACAAGATTCGCACCAAAGAAAAATTTCGGCAACACGGGGTAACGACGCCGCCATGGGAAGTGATCCACGCCGGACAGCGCCCTATGATTACGTTGCCGATCGTCGTCAAGGCGCCACGACAAGGTTCAACAGTGGGTGTCGTCATTGTGAAAAACGAAAGCGAAGTCGAATCTGCTATCGACGAAGCGGCGAAATATGATCGTGAATTATTGATAGAAAAATTTGTATCCGGACGGGAATTAACGATAGGTATCCTCGGTGACCAGGCTTTGCCCATTCTCGAAATAATTCCCAAGGGCGGCTTTTACGATTTCAATAATAAGTATCCGTTTCTCAATCCGCAGGCGGGCGGCGGAGCGGAGCACGTCTGTCCGGCAAACATTGACGCTGGAAGAACGAAGGAGATTCAGGAACTGGCGCTCCGGGCATTTCGCTCAGCTGGTCTGCAGGTGTACGCGCGTGTGGACGCAATTCTATCCGACAACGGACAGCCCTACATCTTGGAGATCAACACCATTCCCGGCATGACCGAGGCTAGCCTGTTGCCCGAGGCGGCTGCGGCAGCGGGTATCGGTTACGCAGATCTTTGCGCGCGAATCATTGCGCTTTCCCGCCTTCGCCAAGGCCATGGCGGGCAGGCGCGGGACAGAACAGAAGACAAACGATGAGTTTTCGCCAAAGAACTTCCCGAACGCGTAATCGGCGACTGTCCAATGTGCGGCAACGTCGGCAGCAACACCTGCTCGATGTAAAAGTCCGTTCGCGCAGAGCGACCAAGAACCGCATCCGCAGCGCGTTGGGCATGGTCTGGAAGTTGGCTTTGGTCCTGATTTTGTGCGTAGCCGGCTACGCCGGTGCGCGCGAAGCTGTAAAACGCCTTTTCTTCGAAAATCCAGATTACTACGTTCAAGCAATCGAATTGCAGACCGACGGCACTCTCCAGCGTGAGCAGGTGCTAAAGGCAGCCGATCTACACGAGGGCGCAAACATCTTCAGCGTGAACTTGGCGCGCGTGCGCGATCGTATACAGGAGCTTCCCCAGGCCGATGAAGTCGAGATCGTGCGAAAATTACCCAGCGAAATCGATATTCGCATCGTCGAACGAAAACCGGTCGCCTGGATCACCAGCGAAACGGAAATTAATGATCCATTTGCGTCGGATGCTGCGTTCTTAGTGGGCGCGCGGGGTGTTCTAATGAAACAAAAAAAATTGTTGCCCGAATATCTTGGACTGCCGCTGATCGTAGGATGCTCGAGCGAGTCGCTCGAAGCGGGAAAAACTGTCGAATCGCTCGAAGCAAAAACAGCGCTCGATTTGCTGCGTCTCACCGAGAGCAGCTTTTTGCAAACGCGGTTTCAGATTCGCGAAATCGATATCTCCAAAAATTATTGTCTCCTCGTGACCGACAAGAATCGCAGTCGCGTCATGTTTGGTTTGAACGATCTCGAAGGGCAACTGCGGCGGCTGCAAGTGTTCCTTGATTACTGTGATAACACCAAACAGGAGCTGGAAACTTTGAACCTTGTCGCGCAACGCAACATTCCCGTGACGTTTACTAATCCGGCGGCGGCTGTAATCAACGACACACTGGAGCCCGCTGTCGAGCCGCGGATCATGAAAGCAATCCCGGTGCACGCGCAGGAAAGCCGAGGTCACCAGGATTCCGGCAAACAAGAAACTGGATCCTCAGCGCCGAAATCGCGCGCTACTTCTGCGCCGGTTCCCAAAGCTAGTCGTATCCAACAAAAGAAAGCCGAATAAGAAATGGCCAACAATAATCTGATGGTCGGTCTCGAGATTGGCACCTCCAAGATCTGCGTGGTCGTGGGAGAGAGCCGACCTGATGGCACGCTCAAAATCCTGGGCGTAGGTCAGGCGCCATCGCGCGGCGTGCGCAAGGGCGAGATTGTTGATTTTGAAACGGCAATGAAATGCGTGCACGAAGCAGTTGTCGATGCCGAACAAAAAAGCGACGTGATGATCAAGAGTGTTTACGTCGCTGTCGCGGGATCACATTTGCAGAGCTTTAACAATCGCGGATGCGTCATGCTGCCAGAGGACCGCGATGAAATTGATGAGCAGGATGTGGAGGACGTAAAAATTAATGCGCGCGAGGTGAGCATCCCTGCGCAAAACGCGTTCCTCCATTCTGTCATTCAACATTATCAGGTCGATGGACAGCAGGGCGTGCAAAATCCGGCCGGGATGCTCGGGCAAAAACTGGAAGCCGATTTTCACATCATCCACGGCGTGCGCACACGGATTCAAAACGCCATTCGAGGTGTGAAAGAACTGCCGCTGGATGTGGAGGACGTGGTTTTTAGCGGCCTGGCTTCGGCGCAGGTCGTGCTGACCCAGCATGAAAAGGATCTCGGTGCGCTGGTGATCGATATCGGCGGAGGAACGACTGATTACGTGTTGTACTCTGAAGGCGCGGTGCGACAAAGCGGTTGTCTGGCCGTGGGCGGCGACCACATCACGAATGACATTTCCATGGGTCTGCGCATCCCGATGGCGCGCGCTGAAAAATTAAAAACCGAAGAGGGCAGCTGCGTTCTCGGAAATTGTCTGCCTGGCGAAATGATTTTGCTCAAGGACGATTCCGGTTTTGCGGGGAAAGAGATCGAGCGCGAAACGCTGAACACGATCATTCACCTGCGCCTGCGCGAAGCGTTTGAGTTGCTCAAACGCAGACTCGAAGAGGAACCGTATCTCGGCTATCTGGGCGCCGGTATTTTCATCACCGGGGGCTGCAGTCTTCTGAGCGGAATCGATCATCTCGCGTCGGAGATTTTCGAAATACCGGCGAACCTGACGCACGCGCAGGCAGCTTGGGGTGTGACGTCCGCAGTGGAAAATCCCCAGTTTTCTACCGCAATTGGCTTGGTCAAGTTCGCGCAAGTGATGCACACCGACCGGCCGGCGCGAGGATTTGGCCGGATTATCGGAAGAATCTTCAGCGGAAAACGATGAGAACAAAAACAAGTTCGGGCCACGCGCGACCGTCGGGCGCGCGGCAAACCCTCGATCCCGGACGGCCCGGCGGTCCGTCCCTAACCATATGATTCAGCTTAACAAAAACTACAGTCTTCCAGAACGTCTGGCAGAATTTATTCCGATCAAAATCGTCAGCGTGGGTGGAGCGGGTTTAAACGCGCTCGACCGCATCGTGCTTGACGGATTAGAAAGAGCCGATGTGGTCGCCATCAATACTGATGTGACCTCACTGACGAGTTCGGTTGCGACGCGCAAAGTGCAGCTGGGCCGTAGTGTATCGCGTGGTTTGGGTGCGGGCGGCGATCCAGATGTCGGCTATCAAGCAGCCTTGGAATCGGCCGAAGAAATTCGAGAAGCCCTGGCTGATGCGAGTGTGATTTTCATTTGTGCAGGGCTCGGTGGAGGCACGGGCTCAGGCGCGGCGCCCTATATTGCACAAGCAGCCCGTGAAGCCGGAGCGCTGGTCATCGGTTTTGCGACTCTTCCATTTGGATTTGAAGGCAAACGGCGCAACGTGCAGGCGCGCGAGGCGCTAGTGCGGCTGAGCGAGTTTGCCCACGCGGTAGTCTGCTTCGAGAACGATCGAATGGGCGATTTGTCCCCGCCGCAGGCGGGAATTCATCAAGCTTTCGCAATGGCGGATATCACCATCAGCCAAAGCGTGCGATCGATTGTAAATCTCATCCAGCAACCAGGACTCATTCGCATCGGCTTCGATGATTTGCTCGCGGCTTTGCACACACGCAATAGCCGTTGCCTGTTTGGGTACGGTGAATCCGATTCGGACAATCGCGCACATGAAGCCCTAACGCAGGCGCTGAAAAACCCATTGATGGATCGTGGACGAATGTTGGCAGACGCAACGCACGTGCTCGTACAGGTAGCCGGCGGTCCCGGCATGACGCTTTCCGAGGTCGAGATCCTGATGCAGCAACTCGGGCGTCACGTTAGCGACCAGACGCAAATTCTCTTCGGTGCAGTCGTGGACGCACGGCTGGGAGACCGATTGAGCGTCACGGTCATCAGCTCGCTCTCGGCAGAAGACGAAGCAGTTTTGATGCAAACACCTCCAGCGCCGAGCAGTACGTCCACGGTATCTCCGGCTCGAGAACAATACGAAGCCGCAGCATCGGGACCCGAAATTCAACGTGAAGAACCGGCTGTCGAAGTTCGACCTCTCGAGGAAACGGTTCCATTCGA
>Ga0137409_10005455_pt1 | contig 13254 bp, 12 predicted proteins | sample CZODoug1_16funga_FD_122059 | JGI IMG/M metagenome (GOLD analysis project Ga0137409, IMG submission 122059) | Vadose zone soil fungal communities from Angelo Coast Range Reserve, California, USA - CZODoug1_16fungal (Hybrid Assembly) | ecosystem: Environmental > Terrestrial > Soil > Vadose zone...
GCAAACTGATCTTTACCGGAGCGGATAGTGTCTCGGCGCCGAATACCATCGGATTCGGCGATCGGGATGAAACCCTGTGCAAGCTCGATCGGATCAAATACCTTGAAGACACGCACTATATCCGGCTTGCTGCGAATCCCTACTCCGTGGAGCATGGTGCTGCCGAATAAATCGCTCCAGGCGCGCGTCGGGGCAAATCCTTCGCTCTGGGATACGCTCGGATATGTCCACGCGAGCTACACGACCCTGCTGCAGATTCTCCCCTCGTTGGAACCGACGACGGTGTCGATCACGTCGCGGGTGAACACCCTGTTTAATTGGGTCGAAACGAACGCGGTCGTAGACGAGTGGTACGCCCATGTGTCGGCTGCCGCACGACTGTGGGTGACCTATGATGGCGAGTTTCGTCAGGCGCCTTCCGCCCAGTTCGTGAATCTTCTCGCCTCGCCAAAACAGTTGTGGACGCATAGCGACATTGCATCACCTGCGCCGAGCGCGGCCCTCACAATGCAAGTCTCCGCCTCAGCCGGCAGCGGCATGACGATCAGCGTATACGAATCCATCGAACTCGTTGCCACCACGCCGAACGGCCATTCCTACCTTGACGGCATATTTTCCTGGGAACCTCTTGCGGTGCAGCTGCGCGAAGGGTAGCGGATGTTGAAAAGGGCTTCCAGCTGCGTTCTCGCGTCGCTCCCAAGAGCCGTGAAACGTGAGGCGTGAAACGTGAAACGAGGGTCAGCCTCGGAGCTGCGGCCTTGCTTGGGATAAAGCGCGGCCCTGGGCGAAGAGGCTGTCTTGGCAGACTCAGGGCGGGCGGGTGAAGTAGCCGCCAGGGTTGTGCGGGTGAGAAGTCTGGCCCTTTTGAACACCCGTGGAGAGATTAGTGGCCGAGGATGGTCCACTATGAATAGAGGGTGCGAACGATTTCTGTCGTGTTGAACAGCATCGCGTTGAGACGAGTATAGGCCGCGTGCCCGTAGTAGTGGTCGCGCACATTGGTTGACCCGGTGGAATCTTTATAATCGGCAAGCAGGCATCGGCCCTCACTCGGAAAGCGCACGGCGCGCCGCGCACATTCCAGCCAGCGTTCGAAGCCATCGTAGGGCTCGACCAGCTCCCACACCGCTTTGTTCGCGGCGTTGGCGGCTTCTGCCGTCGGCATGGCGTCGCTTCCTGCCACCGCTAATTCCTGCACATAGTCGCCACCCCACGCGATCGGCATTTCCATCGTGATCTGGGGCAACTCCATCTTCGAGAGCCAGGTCTTGCCGTCGGTTCGCATGTTTCTGTGGTTGACGATGTGCAGCAGTTTGCCCAATCCAGAGGGATCCCACCCGTAGCGTACCGGCATGCCAAACGTGACAACGTCCAGCGCCGCTCCATTGAGGAGGGTGCCATTCGACAGCAACGGAGTGACACGTTGGATCGTCGAGGTGATGTCTGGTCGATTGACCTGCGAGGCAAAAGCCGACAACAAGTCGAGCAGTCGCGTCCGGCCACTGGTCGAGGCCATACATAAGAGGTTCGAGACGAGGGCGAGGACCAACCCTGCCTGCCCATGAGCCTGCACGAGGACCCGATCTCCTTGGCCCAGCTTGTGGGCCTCGCCCCAGTCGCGAAGACGTCCGAGCATCGAGACGGCCGCCATGGCACGGCCCAGGTGATGGTGTTCACAGGACCAGAGCTCACGGACGCAATGGATCGGATGATCCAGGCCTCGGTTGAGCGACTGTCTCATCAGTTCCAGGTAGGTGTTTGTGAAATTGCCGGCATCCCCGATCTGCTCATCGAGCAGCCTCTTGATGGCGTCATCATTCGCGAGCGGTGGCTTCAACCAACCGGGCAGCGGTGAAATGCCATTACTGCTTTCACGCATCAGGGCCAATAAGGCATCAAGGCCCGCCACGCCGCGCGAGTAGCCACGCTTGAGCCCGCCCAGCTCATCCAACCGTTGTACCCCAAAGACGTCGGTTCCCATGATGGAGCCGTGCAACAAGACGATCGCTCGGACACCAGCGTGCGAGAGGCGCTTGCCAAGGGCGGCCATCGCGTCCTGCCCGGAGGACGACTCCGATAGGGCAGTCGGGGTGACCTCACGAACGGTGAGGCGCTCGCCGGGATTCTTTCGCGACATCTCGTCGTGTTGAAAGCTGTTTTCGATCGGCATGGGGGAATTACATATCCGATGTTGGTGATGGACTGCAACGGAGGATTAGCCGGATGCTGAAAAAGTCACTTTTCTCACCCGCCCAACTCTGGCGCGCCGAGACGCGCCTTTCACCAAGCATCGTTCTCGTTTCGTTCTCAAGTACCGTGAAGGGTATGATGTGAAGGGTAAGACGTAGGACTGCCGAGTGTTCTTGCTCCGAAACATTTCACGTTTAACGATTCACGGATCGCTGGTCGGCCTTTTTGAGCATCCTCATGCTCCTCTGGTACCAGCACCATACTAGGATTCCAACGGTATATAAACCGAGCTTTTCTGCAGCCTGTCATAGGGAAAATTGTTTACCGAATGAACGCCGGGGTGGGCTCGAGGCGGTCAGGTGCTGGATTGGGCTGGATCTGGCTTTTGGGCATAACGGCGGTGGCGCTACAGGTTTTGTTTTTTTCGTCGATCTGGCGATCGACGATCTTCACGCCCTGAAGATACTCCTGGACGATTTCTTCCCTGGTGAGTTCGATGTCCTGTTCTGGCTCTCGGCCTGTCCGCTCGCGAGCTCGGTCGACCATATGTTCTTTCACCAGAATACGAATCTGTTTGGCCAGATCGGTACGGGCAGACAGTTCCGATACCCGTTGGCAGACGATCTGTCCTTTCGTCATGTCGCCCTGACCTTTGCCGACGAGGTACTGGTCCGGTGAATAGCTGTTGCGATCTTCAACCGTGTGGCGCAACCCGGCCGGCGCTTTCGAGGAGTCTTTTTGTCCTGTGTGCTGTTTGAGTTGATCAAAGGATTGCTCCGCGTGGATACGAACATCGCCTGAATCCGCAGCAAGCGAATGCAGCGGCAGCAAGACTGAACAGCCCGCGGCGATCAACGCAACGATCAACTGACTACGTCTGCTCCTCACGCGCTACCTCCCCCGTCCTCCGCCCCCACCACGCCCGCTCCCCCCTCCTCCGCCTCCTTGACCGGCCCCACCATGATGCCCTCCGCCACCAAACCCCCTCGGGGCGATCTGATAAGGCACGCGCGGGACTTGTTGCGGGAGCGGAGGATGGATCTGGTTAATCGTCGGAGGAAATTGTCTTGCCGCAGGCGGTACACCCGCCTCTGCCTGCGGGGGCTGTAAAAACTGCTGAAGTGCGCGAGCTGACCGTGAGCCGGGAATCGGAATCTGTTGCGATACGGATGGAGCAGCGCTTGGTGGCGGCAAGAAGGGATTCAACTGGCGGACATCGGTCAACGTCCTCGATCCCGTCGAGGATGGTATCTGATGTATGACGCCGGGTTGATTGCCGATGTGCGGTGGTGCTGTCGGTGTGTTGTGCGTGATTTCGTTCAACGTTCGCAGAACAGTCTGCGATCCCGGCGCCGGTGTGATCTGATGGCTAGGCATGGTCGGCTGCGTCGTTCCCGGTGCAGGGGGAACGGACGGTTGTGGCGGCGTCGGCGGCTGTCTTGTGGTAATCACTTGTTGTGCCACTTGGACATGCGGGCTTGTGGGATATAAGCCTTGTGCGACGTTCAGAAGGGCTTGGATCTGGGCTGGCCCTACCCAGCGAGACGGATAGACGACCGGGGAGACGAACACCCAATCCGTCCAGGCTTGCGAGACCATGGCATTCGATTGTACCCGATTCAAGATGTCCTGGCGTTGTTGGGCCGCCTGCTGAGTCTGCTCCGCAGTCGAGGCTTGTGCCAAGGCCTGATTCGCCGCATCGAGGTCCTGTTGTAGTTGGTCATTTTCCTGTTGCAGCGCGACGAGCTGATGCCGGGCATCCTCGTTCTCACGCAAGGCCGCGATGGCCTGTCGCACTTCTTCCGTATCGATCTGGGCTACCAGATCTGTGCTGACAACGATGGTGTCCCCATCGAGCGTCGTGTTGGTCTCTTGCTCCAGGACAAGGACTAAACCGGCGGTATAGGTTCGAATTTCGTCTTTTGTAACATCTAGGCCGTCCACAATTGTGATGCTTTCCAGGTAGACGGCGACCTGTTCCAAGGCATTTCGTTTGGCCGCTTCGGTGGCCAGGCGAATGGCGTCTTCTCTGGTGTCACGGTCTCCCATCCGGTGTTCACCCTGAGCGGTCACGACTCGGATTTCTGCCAGGGTAACTGTGGGCCAAACAGACAGGATGACGAACAGTGCAAAGAGCCTCATGCTCGGCGATGGGATGCGCGGGAACACCAGTTGGGCGATGGTATGCGGAGGAGAGATCTGTGGCATCGCCCTCACCTTCTGGATAGGACTGACGCGCCAGGGGCCGATTCGTTGGCTCCCACGAGGTTACGGACAAGCATAACACTGCCATCGACCGTTGGCCAGGAGCCGCTCCGCCCGCGTGAACCCTGCCCCGCATTACTCATGAGCGCTTCTGCTGCAATCGCCGACCCGCTGTTGCGACGAGCCTTCGGCCGGAGGGCTCGCCCCTCGGACCCTCACCGTTCTGCACGAGTACGCATCGGGTCCTCAGGGCTCCGCGCGCCGGTCTCACGACGCGGCTCAGCAATTTCGCGACGAACCGTCACGAATAATGCGGGCTATGGATCGTGCGGGCGAGGCCTTGCCTCGCTTGCCTTGGCAGAAAACGCCATGATAGCGTAGAAGTCCACTTGGAATGGAATAGAAAGAACTGAGCTGTGCACACGCCAATCAGCCTTGATCGCGGATGGTCGATTCGGATACTGGCCGTATCCCTTTTCTTTCTCCATCTGGTCCTTCCGAGAGACGCGGCGGCTGCCACTGAATCGGCGTCAGCTCCTGCCTCAATGGCTCCGACCGAACACGTGATTCTCTTTGTCCTCGAAGGATTCAGCCAGGATTCCCTGAAAGGCGGCACGATGCCGACCCTCAGCCGGTTGGTCAAGGAAGGGGCTGTCACCTGGTCTGCCACGGCGGTGAAGCCTGCGTTACGGTTGCCGACGATGGCGTCATTGATCACGGGAATGCCGGTCGAGAAACATGGTATTACCTGGAACACCTTCGAATTCAGCCGCGGCTACCCACGCGCCCCGAGCGTGTTCGACTACCTTGATCTCAGCGGGGGGCGCGACAGCGCGATTTTCCTCATGGACGAGTCGCTCTATCAGTTGGCGAGACCCGAGCCCTACACGGATTACCAGATGTGCGGGCCGCTTAAGCCGGAGTGCAGCACGGATCGAATCGTGTCCTACATCCGTCAATACTTCAAGAAAGCGACCAGCGGCCATGGTTACGGGCATGCCGTACTTTCACTGCCGCATTTTTTGGTCGTACATCTTCCTGAGGCGGGTCGAGTGGGCGCGTCCCGAGGCTGGACCTCGAAAGAGTACCGTGACGCCCTTCGCACTGTGGATAAGGCCATACACTCCGTGTTGGACATCTATCAAGAGCAGGGGCTGACTAAGCGGACAACCTTGTTCGTGACGTCGCTCAGTGCCGAAGGCAGGGATGCGAACCAGGAAGAGACTGACGCAGCCGTTCCGATGGTTCCATGGATTGCCTGGGGGGTGGGGATTAAACCTGGTCACACGATTCACCAGCCGGTCTCCATTTTGGATACCGGCGCAACAGTGATGCGGACGTTGGGATTACAGACACATACCGAATGGGAGAGTCATGCCGTGGAAGAAATCTTTCAGGCTGCCTTTGCCGTGGCCCCACATGTACCCAGCCTGCAATAGGTCACGTGATGCAGAATGTTAAAAGTTACATGATCCGTTGTCTGGTCGGAGGGTTGCTGGGCTCTGCTACGGTCATCCAGGCGGCTGCGGCCGGTCAGCCGGCTGCCTACACCCAGGAGCATCCGATCACCATCGACGCTACCGCCATTAATCCTCAGTCCTGGTGGCAAGTGTCCGGCATCACCCCGTCCATCTATGCCTCGGACCCCGAGTCCATGGATGCCTACAAGACGACCGAGTCCCGTGCCCTCAAACTGAAGCCCGGCAAATATAAATTTGGGAGCTTTACGTTTGATTTTCCGTTCACGGTGAACTTAGAGGGGAAGTTGGAATTTCCCCAGTCGCTCGACCAATGTGTAGAGGGACGAGGGACCCAGACCTTAACCATCCGCTGCAGCCGGACCTATCCGCATGGCGGCCAGCGCGATTACCAGTATCAGTAGAGGAGCGGTACCAATGGCCCAGGCGCTTGATGATCTGTTAGAAGCACTCGAGGATGTCGACGACGCGACCCGCGAGGAGGCGTCCAAGGCACTCGCCGAACTTGCCAATCCCACCACTTTGGACGCGCTTGTCGGTGCCTGTGCGGACGAATATTGGACTGTGCGGGCCCATGCGGGCTGGGGCGTGGCCAGGATCGGCGGGGCTAAAGCGGTGGAAGCGCTCATCGTCCTGTTTAATGATTCCATCATGAATGTGCGGAACGATGCCGTGGCGGCCATGGCCTCGATGGGAGCTGCAGTCGTTGATCGCCTGATCACCGCATTGAAGGATGAGCGGTGGCGTGTCCGCGAACATGCGGCGAAAACTTGTGGTGAAATAAAGGATCGGAGCGCCGTGGCGGCCCTCATGCTCGTCTGTCGAGATCGTGATGGTGCCGTGAAGAGTGCGGCGGCAGAGGCACTGGGCAAGATCGGCGATCCGAGGGCGATCCCAGTCCTGGTCAAGCTCTTCCGTGATCCTTCGAAAACGGTGCGAGAAACAGCCGGAACCGCACTCGTTTCTATCGGCCAGCCCTCCGTCGATCCGCTGATTGAGTGTCTGAAGGATAAAGATTTTGTGGTCCGGTGCCACGCTGCCCGCGCACTTGGTGGGATGACCACCGACTATCAAATCGGCCGAACTTGGGTGCGGGACGCAAAAGTTGTCGACGGCTTGATTGCCGCGCTGAAAGATCCGGATCGGGCCGTCCGCGAGGATGCGACGATCGCCCTGGGCCAGATTGGAGATCCACGGGCCATCGATGCCTTGATCGAGGCGATGAAAGATGGTGCGGTGAAGCGGCATGCCATTGCGTCGCTCGGCATGATCGGCGATCCTCGTGCCTTGCCTCCGGTGCTGGACGCGTTGAAAGGGAAGGGTATTCGACAGGATGGGACCCCGACCCCCGGCTGTATCGTCAGCGAAGACGCTTTTATCAAGGAAGCGGCGGCGACGGCGCTCGGCCAGTTCCGTGATCCGCGCGTCATTCCCGACTTGATCATGCTGTTGAAGGACGGCATCCTGCGCGAAAAGGCCAGTGCCGCCCTGGCCACTATCGGTGATACGGCGATCGAGCCGTTGATTGCCTTTCTATATGACCCGAAAGCGTCCGAAGTCATCGCAGAAGGGGAGCGGGTGCTCTCCTATGCGTCGGTCCGACTCACGGCGAAAGATGCTTTGCGGCAATTGGCGCTTGAAACACTCAAAAAATTGGGGTGGATGCCGGCGCCGGAAGACGTCACCGTCAATTCGAGCGTGGTCGACAACGCCAGGGTGGACATGCCTCTTGGCGACACAGGCCGATTTGGCCCGTCGGGAGATTTCGCCCAAAGGAACTAGCAGGCTGCAGGAAAATATGGCTGACGCAGTAGCCGAACAGATCGCTGCTCTCAAAGACGAGGATTGGGCGATTCGCGAAGAGGCCGCCACGATGCTTGGCACGCTTCGGGACCCCCGGGCTGTGGCTCCGTTGGTCTCTGTGCTTTGTGACGGCGATCGCGCGGTTCGCGATGCGGCGATCGGCGCCCTCCTGGCCATCGGAGAGCCGGCTGTGACGACGCTGGGCGTCTGCCTTTCCGATCCGGTGCTTACGGTTCAGGAATTGGCCTCGTCGGTGTTGGCGACCATTGCCGATGCGCGGGTGCTCGCGCCGCTCGTCAAGGCGCTCGCGAGCCCCGATTGGATTGTGCGGATGCATGCGGCCAAGGCGCTGGGTCGGATTCAAGATCCTGAAGCGGTGGCGCCGTTGGTGCCGCTCCTACAAGATTCGGTGAAGGCCGTGCGCGAGGAGACGTCGACAGCCCTCGCGGCCATTGGGGAGGCGGCGTTGCCATCGCTGCTCGCTGCGCTGACCAATGCTGAATGGCTGGTGCGGTTGCATGCGGTAGAAGCTTTAGGGAAAACAAGATCGCCGGAGGCTGTGGACACGCTCTTGTCGGTACTCTTCAACGATCGGGACAGGGCGGTTCGCGAGGATGCAGTCCGCGCACTCGGTCAGATTGGAGATGCGCGCGCCGTGGAGTGCCTCGTGACAGCAATGAAAGAACCGGGGCTGCGGCCGCTGGCGGTAGAGGCGCTGGGCCGGATCGGCGATCGTCGTGCGGTGCCGGTGCTGATCAACGTGCTTGAGGGAGTGGACCGACCGGAGGTCTCACGGCCGATCGATGGCTGTGGCGATCGTTGGGATGAAGAAATACTGACATTGGGGGCTGCCGTCAGAGCGTTGGGCGCGATCCGAGACGAGACGGCCATACCCTCGCTCATGAAGGCGCTCCGCCACACGGTGACGCGAGCGGAAGCCGCCGACGCTCTGACTCGATTCGGTTCCGCTGTGATTGCGCCATTGCTGGCCGTGCTGGCACGCGAGTCGGATGACAACATCCGTTACCATGTCAAAGGCACGTTGGCCAAGGTGGGCTGGCGCTCTGGTCGTGTCTAGCGGATGTTGAAACTATCCGCCAGCGTCGTTTTCGCCTCGTCATGCGAGATGTTGTGCTGCTCAGTTTCAGAGGGCCTCTTGTAATAGTTGTTCGAGTGGCGGAGTTGGTTCCATGGCGAAGGAAAGTATTGAAACGCTGGTTTCTGATCTCGTCCACGAAGAGGACTGGCGACGGATGCGGGCGACGGCAGCCTGCCTGTCAGGCGGGCCCCGCGCAGTCCAGGCGCTGGTGCAGGCGTTGGGGACCGGCTCGTCGGCGTTGAAAGGCGAGGCTGCGGCCATGCTGGCGCGCGTGAACGATCCTCAGGCCGGCGTGCCGCTGGTCGGCTTACTCCGCGATGAGGATGAGGCTGTCCGCAAGGCCGGCGCGTCAGCCTTGGAACACATGGCGGGGGTGCTTGACGAGACGACTGCAGCGGCGCTGGCCTCGCTGCTCTATGCCTCGAAGGACGAAGGGATTCGCCTGGCGGCCTCGCAGTTGTTGGGAGTCATTCCGAATGCGATCGCGCCACTCTGCGAGATGTTGACCCATCAGGACCTAGAGGCACAGATCATGGCCGCGAAAATGCTGGAACATCTGCTCGATCCCCGTTCGGCGGACGCGTTCATCAATGCGATGGGGCAGCCAGCCGTTCGCGATATTGCCGTGCGGACGCTCAAGAAGTTGAGCGCGATTCGTGAACGCATCGACGAGGTTTTTGACGCGCTTCGCGCGATTGAGGAGTTGAGCGAACGGGAAGAGGCTCGCATGAGCACCGTGATTAATCTTTTAGCCATCGGGCGTCCGAGCGTGGAGATTTTGATCGAGTATCTGGAAGATGACGATTGGCTGGTCCGTGAAGCCGCCGCCGACTTGCTGGGGAAGATCGGCGATGTCCGCGCGGTCGAACCCTTGATGCAGCGGCTGCGGGTCGATAAAGATACGGGCGTGAAGGAACTGGCGATGAAATCATTGGGTTTGATCGGCGATGCCAGGCCTGCCCAACTCTATATCGAGGCCATTCCCATTCGACCCCTGCGGGTCCATGCCATGGAAGCCTTGGCCAAAGTGAAAGATGTGGATGTGTTGCGGCCGTATAAGGAGCTGTTCGATCGGTTGAGGACGGACCGAGACGGCCTGGTCGCGTATAATTCCGGGTTGATCGCCGACAAACTGGAAGCGCTCGCCGGGACGCCTGTCGGGAGTCAGGGAGGGCAGGACGACGATGAGTGACGATGTGCGGGCTGAACGGATCGAACAATTGATCGGGGCTCTTCGGGACGATAATGAAGCGCTCCGCGATCATGCGATTGCCAGTTTGAGTCAAGTGGGCGAGGACGCGGTGGGGCCGCTGATCGGGCTCATGGCGGACGAAGATGTCCTGATTCGGGAAGCGGCGACCAGCGCCATCGTGCGGATCGGTCCATCCGTCGTCGATCCGTTGATCGAGGCGTTGGAGGACGATGAATGGGCGATTCGCGAGCAGGCGGCGTCGGGATTGGGGAAGCTAAAGGACCCTCGAGGCGTCGATCCCCTCGTGAAGGCGCTCAAGGACAAAGATGGCGCGGTGCGGACCGCCGCCGTGTGGGCGCTTGAGCGTGTCGGCGATGCGCGCGCGGTGCCTGGGTTGGTCGAGGCGCTGACCGATAATACGGTACGTGAGGACGTGGCGCGTGTGCTGAAAAAGATCGGCGATGCGCGGGCCGTGGACGCTTTGATCGACGGGCTGCTTGGTAATAATTGGATGGTACGGCGCCATGCGGCCGAAGCCTTGGGCAAGATCGGCGATGCCCGCGGAGTGGACCCGTTGATCGAATCGCTCAAGGATGAAGACTGGCTCGTGCGGCGGAATGCCGCCGAATCGCTCGCGCGGCTCGGGGCGAAGCAGGCCATCGCCCCCTTACTTCCGCTGCTTGAAGATGAGAATACGATGGTGCAGGAAACGGTAGAGGGTGTGTTGGCGAGTCTCGGATGGAACGCGAAGCCATAATTTTTATTTCGACATCTAAGGATATACATCATGGCGGATGAAGCTCCTCCAAAGCTTATTCAGATCGGCCCGAAGGGCGGCGCGAAGAAGGACGGATTCAATCTCGTCACAGAACGAGTCGTCGCGATAAATCCTGAGGCGAAACAGCTTGAAGTCGAACTGTTAGCCTACGACGGTAAGACGGTCGTGCTGGACGTTGATGACAAGGCGCTTGAAGAGCTGAAGCAGCTCAAGGTAGGGGACGGTGCCACCATCCGCGTCGTCGAAGAAGGCGGGCGACGGATCGCTAAAAGCTTTCGGATTCGTGCAAAGGATCCCAATGCGGCGCGAGCCGACGCGATGCTCTTGGATCTCAAGGATAGCCATTGGCTCAATCGAAAGTATGCGGCTGAAGTGCTGGGTGAGCTGAAAGAAGTTCGCGCCGTGCGGCCATTGGTCGATGCGTTGGCGGATGAAGTCGGCGACGTCCGGCAGCGCGCCTATGATTCATTGATCAAGATCGGCGGGCCGGCGGTGTCATCACTCGTGCCGTTGCTGGTTTCGGAGGAAGATGAGGTCAGACAATCCGTGACGGAAATCATCCGTAAAATCGGAAAGCCCGCCGTCGAGCCGTTGGCCACGGCGCTCGCCGAGGCCGACGACCGTCTGAAGACACGGGTGATGAAGGTGTTGGACCGGATGGGCTACAAGCCGAAAGTCAAAGATGAGGCCAAGGCCGTCGAAGTGCCGCGACTCACGTAATGTCGCTGTTACTTGGTCTGAGAGGGAGCCTTACTCGGCCTCCCGACCGAAATGTGACGGAAGCCAAAGTTCGCAACCCGGTCGGGCTCATAGACATTGCGCAAGTCGAAGAAGATGGGCTGGCGCAATGCGGTTTTTAGTCTGTCGAAATCAAGGGTCCGAAACTGGTTCCATTCGGTCATGAGAATTAACGCGTCTGCTCCCTGTGCCGCCTCATAGGCGTCTTTGCAGGGGACGAGGCCAGGAACTATCTGACAGGCTTCCTCCAGCGCGGCGGGATCGTAGGCGCGAACCGTGGCGCCCTGTTTCATGAGTTCCTGCGTGATGGTCAAGGCCGGCGCATCCCGTAGGTCGTTCGTATTGGGCTTGAAGGACAGGCCCAACATCGCGAACGTCTTCCCCTTGAGTCCCCCGACCGAACCCTTGATCTTTTCAACCATCCGGGCGCGTTGCTGTTCGTTGACGAGGGCTGCGGCGCTTGCGATCTGCATGGGATAGCCGACTCGATCCCCCGTCTGCACGAGAGCGGCCAGATCTTTCGGGAAGCACGATCCACCGAACCCCGGTCCTGCATGGAGAAACTTCGACCCAATCCGGTTATCAAGCCCCATCCCTTTCGCGACCATCTGTACGTCGGCGCCCACCCGTTCGCAGACTGTCGCGATCTCGTTGATGAACGAAATTTTGGTGGCGAGGAAGGCGTTGGAGGCGTACTTGATCATCTCGGCAGTCGGGATGTCAGTCACGACGAACGGAGTTTCGATGAGGTACAGCGGACGATAGAGATCTTTCAGGATCGCAATTGCATGCTCGCTGTCTGCGCCGATGACGATCCGGTTCGGTCGCATGAAGTCTTCGATGGCAGACCCTTCACGAAGAAACTCCGGGTTGGAGACAATGTCAAACTGGAACTTGCCTGTTTGATTGGCGGTGATTACTTCACGCAGCTTTTCCCCGGTTCCCACCGGGACGGTCGACTTGGTGACGATGACCTTGTACCCCGTCATGGCTCTGGCGATACCGCGGCCGACTTCTTCTACGTATGAGAGATCGGCTGAACCGTCCAGACGTGGTGGGGTTCCAACCGCAATGAAGATGACGAGGGCCTTGTCGACGGCTTTGGCGACGTCGGTGGTAAAGCTGATCCGGTTCTCTCGAATTCCCTTGGCGACGAGCTCCGTGATCCCCGGCTCATAGAAGGGCACATCGCCCTTCTCAAGCCTGGCGATCCGTTTGGTGTCGGCATCCATGCAGGTCACGTTGACGCCGAACTCCGAAAAACAAGCTCCTGTTACCAGCCCGACATAGCCGGTCCCAATCACACTGATATGCATGGGTTGCTGTCCTCCTATAACCAAGAACGATCCGGACCGAGTATAGCAACGGTACCGGGGGTCAGCAACAATGTTATGAAAGTCGTTTTCACCGGGAGGATCCGCTCGTTGACAGGTGCATGAGGGCTGAGTACTATTTGCTCCCTCCATCGGACGGAGCCTGTCGTATGGCGATTCAGAGCGGACCTCTTCAGCGACCTCTCGCCGTGATGATGCGCCGGACCTTGCGCACGATCAGTCCAGACACAACGCTGTTGGAGGCAGCCAAGCTGATGCGCGACGCGAGGGTTGGCGCAGTGCTGGTCCACGAGGCCGGTCGCTACACCGGTATAGTCAGCGAATCGGACTTGGTTCGCAAGGGGATGGCCGAATCGTGCCCGGCACAAGAGACATCGGTCCGTGCCGTCATGAGCAGCCCGCTGCTGTCGATTGAGATTACGAGCTCGGCCCACGAG
>Ga0137409_10005456_pt1 | contig 13253 bp, 10 predicted proteins | sample CZODoug1_16funga_FD_122059 | JGI IMG/M metagenome (GOLD analysis project Ga0137409, IMG submission 122059) | Vadose zone soil fungal communities from Angelo Coast Range Reserve, California, USA - CZODoug1_16fungal (Hybrid Assembly) | ecosystem: Environmental > Terrestrial > Soil > Vadose zone...
CGATTTCATTTGTGGAGCATTCGTCCATCCCCCTACCCGATTCCACATGATGGCTCGGTGGGCAAGATGCTGAAGGCGCAAGGGCGTCACCCCTTTCGACCCGAGCATATTCATTTTCTCATCGAGGCGCCGGGGTACCGCAGGCTTGTCACGCACCTGTTTGCGGCTGGTGACGAGTATCTGGACTCCGATGTGGTCTTTGGCGTCAAGAATTCTCTCGTTCGCGAGTATGTACGGCACTCGGGCGGCATCGCGCCCGATGGTCAGGTTATGCAGGGAGAATGGTACAGCCTGCATCATGAATTCTCGATCGCCGCCGAGCGGTCCTCGAGTAGCTAAAATGGACACACAAGTCATCATCGTCGGCGCTGGGCCTGTTGGGTTGACCTTGGCGCTTGATCTGGGGCACCGGGGAATACGTTGTGCATTGATCGAACAGAAACAGGAGCCGCAATTTCTACCGAAGATGGAGCGCTGCAACGCCCGCACGATGGAAATGTATCGTCGTATCGGCCTGGCGGACGCGATACGGGCCGCGGGTCTGCCGACAGACAGCCCGATGGATGTTTACGTCGTACTGTCATTGACCCGGCCGCCGCTGCTGCATCTGAAGTATCCCTCTGTCGAGCAGGCTCGACACGAAATTGAAGCGTCACGTGACGGTACCCGGCCACTTGAGCCCTACCAACTCATCTCGCAATACACTCTGGAACCTCTCCTGAAGGCGCGGGCAGAGCGGATCCTAAGCATTGCCGTCCGATATGGTACGGAGTTTCTGGACTTTCAACAGGACGTTTCCGGAGTGACCGCCCTCGTACGGAGAGCTGACGGCGCGACGGAACACATTCGGGCGTCTTACCTCGTGGGGTGTGATGGAGGTGCGAGCCAAATCAGAAAGCAACTTGGTATCCAACTCCGCGGTGAAGGTAATCTCGCGAAACTGCGCCAGGCGCTCTTTCGATGCGACGAGCTCTACGACCGGCTGCCGCTCGGCATCGGCCCCGGTCGGGGCCGTCACTACCTCAGCGTTGATTTCCACGGCAGCTTTCTGATCATGCAGGACTCGCGGCGTCACTGGACGGTGCACGCGACGGCCGACACCGATGAGGAGATGCGGCATCGATTCGAGAAGATCGTCGGCGTGCCGGTGAAATATGAAATGCTGTACTGCGGTGAATGGCGCCAGAACCTGCTGCTAGCCGATCGCTACGCTTCAGACCGTGTGTTTCTGGCGGGCGACGCCGTGCATTTGATGATCCCAACCGGCGGCCTCGGCATGAACACGGGGGTGGGAGACGCATTTGATCTGTCCTGGAAACTCGCCGGGACACTCGCAGGTTGGGGCGGCCCACTATTGCTGCAGTCGTACGAGTTCGAGCGCCGCCAGATCGGTGAACGTAACATTGGTGCATCGCGCTACGCAGCGCTCGGTTATCGTCAGTGGCGCTCGCGATGTGGTCCGGCGCTGTACGAGGAGACGCCCGCTGGGCATGCAGCACGCGAAGATCTCGTGGCTGTCGCGGACATCGAACAGCGCAAGGTGAATGAAATGATCGGCGCGGAACTCGGGTACCGCTATGTCGACTCACCGATTATCGACAACATCCCGGGTGGCCCCGAACACCTGTATCGGGAATACCGTCCCACGACCTGGCCCGGCGCCCGATTGCCGCATTCCTGGATGGACGGTGTGCCCGTACAAGATTTGATTCCAAGAGACGGCTACACGCTGTTGCGCTTGAATCCGAAGCACGACCCCGACCCATTGAGGGCGGCATTCGAGGCGCGAGGCGCGCCCTTGACGGTGCTCGATCTTACCGAGCAGCCGGTGCGCGGGATATACGAGCGCGACCTCTTGCTGTTGCGCCCTGACATGCATGTGGTTTGGCGGGACAACCGCATGCCACAGAATCCGGAGGAACTCGTCGCCGTCGCCACCGGCCACGGTCGGGGTGGCTGACGGACCCGATGAACCGGGTGGGTTCCTGCGCAATATGCGCATCACGAGCCGGTCCCAAACATGCGCGTCGGTATCAATACCATCCGTTGACACAGGTCTAAAACGTTGCCCAACGCCGAGCGTCCTGCGAGTCCGACACTATTCAACGCCTACCTGGAGACTCAGTCAGTGAAGAACAAGATTGCATTGGAGGAGCATTTCGCCATCGACCTCACAGTCCAGCAGTCGAAGATTTACGCACCACCGGTGGTCTGGGAACGCCTCAAGACCGGTCTCTTGGACATTGAGCAACAGCGGCTGGAGCGCATGGAGGAAGGGGGCACCGCCTTCTCGATCCTCTCTCTCAATTCACCCGGCATCCAAGGCGTTCATAACCCACAAGAAGCGATCGCGGTGGCGCGTCGGGCGAACGATGTATTAGCGGAGCACGTGCAGCGTCATCGCACCAAATTGGGCGGTTTCGCGGCCTTGCCGATGCAAGATCCCGGTGCCGCGGCACGCGAGTTGGAACGCTGCGTCAAGCAACTGGGCTTCCACGGCTTCATGGTCAATGGCTTCTCGCAGATAGGGTCGGCGGACAATGCCACCTATTACGATGCCCCTCAGTTTGCAGAGTTCTGGGATGCAGCCGCCTCTCTCGGCAAGCCCTTCTATCTGCATCCCCGTGATCCCTTGCCGAGCCGCGAGCCCATTTACGACGGATTTCCGTGGCTGACGGCGGCCACCTGGGCATTCGCCGTCGAGACCAGCATCCACGCGCTGAGGTTGATGTCCTGCGGGTTGTTCGATCGCCATCCAACGCTGCAAATGATTCTGGGACATCTCGGCGAGGGACTTCCCTTCAACATTTGGCGCGTCGATCATATCGTGCGCAAAGCCCCTCGCGGCATTCCGTGCAAACGCGAGATCGGCGACTACTTGCGCGAGAACGTCTACGTCACGACCAGCGGTAACTTCCGCACGCCCACTCTACTGTGCACCATGCTGGAGATGGGCAGCGATCGGATCATGTACTCCGTGGACTACCCGTTCGAGAGTCATGCGGAAGCATCTCAATGGTTTGATCAATGCGAAATCAGTGAAGCGGATCGCAAGAAGATCGGGCGTGAGAACGCATGCCGTCTCTTCGGTCTTGAGTGACGCTCGTTCGCGAGACGCGGTGAAACGGAATGACAGGAGAAGCTCATGGCTAGCACAGGACTCGCTGAGTCGAGCGTCTGGAACGGCAAGATCTACAGTAATGGCTGGCGGAGCGCAGAGGGCGGCGTTCTCACGGTGACGGATAAATCCACCGGCGAGCGCCTCGGAGAGATCGGGCGCGCTTCCGTCAAGGATGTCGCCAGCGCCGCCTTGATCGCACACGAATCGCAGAGCGCCTGGGCCGCCTTACCCGGCCCGCATCGCGGAGACATTGTGCGCAAGGCTTCGCAGCTCGTGTTGCAGTATGCCGATGAGATTGGCGCCCAGATTGTGCGCGAGACGGGCTCGATCCGCCCGAAGGGCCGTGCCGAAGCCGCGCTGACTGCGCGCGAGATTTTGGAAGCTGCCGCGCTCGCCAGTCAACCCACAGGCTTCATCACTGCCAGCGAGTCGCCAGGCCGGCGTAGTATCGCGCGCCGCATACCAGTGGGTGTCGTCGGCGTCATCACCCCCTGGAATTCGCCCTTCCTGCTGGCGGCTCGCGCCGTCGCACCGGCGCTTGCTACCGGCAATGCTGTTCTGCTGAAGCCTGACCCACAGTCTCCGGTGTGCGGAGGGGTATTCTTCGCGCAACTCTTCGAGGCCGCGGGCTTGCCGAAGGGCCTCTTACACATCCTCCCCGGCGGCGCGGACGTTGGCGATGCACTCGTGAAGGACAAGCACGTCGACATGATCAGCTTCACCGGCTCCACCAAGGTCGGACGCTCGATCGGCGCCGGCGCGGGGGCGCTCCTCAAGCGAGTCTCGCTCGAGCTCGGGGGCAACAATGCCTTCATCGTCCTGGACGATGCTGACATCGAGGCCGCGGCCAGTGCAGGCGCCTGGGGTTCATTCTTCCACCAGGGTCAGATCTGCTTTACCGCCGGCCGGCACTTGGTACATGAACGAATTGCCGAGGACTATGTGAAGGCGCTGGCTCGGCATTCCCAAGCGCTCAAAGTGGGTGATCCATCGACTTCCGAAGTGCATCTGGGGCCGCTGATCAACGAACGGCAGGCCGTGAACGTTGATAGAGTAGTTGCCGAAACCGTCGCTCAAGGTGCGCGGCTCGTAACCGGAGGCACCCGACAAGGCCTTTTCTTTGCACCCACGGTATTGTCAGGCGTGGCACCCGGCATGGCGGCGTTTGATGAGGAGATATTTGGGCCTGTCGCCCCTGTCACAACCTTCCGTGACGATGTTGAAGCGGTGACTCTGGCCAATCACACCGAGTACGGTCTCGCCGCATCGATCCTCTCGGCGAACCTGACGCGCGCGCAGCACATCGCCGACCAGCTTCGCTGCGGCATCATCCACATCAACGATCAGACGATCCTACACGAGGTGTATGGACCCATCGGTGGCCACGGCGTGTCGGGCAACGGCTACAGCTACAGCACGCTCACCAACGCCGAGCAGTTTACCGAGTGGCAGTGGATAACTTCGAGAGAGACGATCGCTCCCTATCCCTTTTAGCGCGCGACATGGACCCCACAGACATTGGAGCGCTGATCGACAGCCGACCGCTCTCCGCCTTCCAGGTTCGTGTACTCGTGCTGATCGGCTGCCTAGTGCTGATGGATGGCTTTGACGTCCAAGTAATCGGATTTGTGGCCCCTGCGCTGTTACGTACCTGGAGCCTCGCGCCAGATGCCTTGGGCCCTATATTTGGCGCTGGCCTCTTGGGCATGCTCGTCGGCTCGACGGGCTTGGGCATGTTGGCCGACCGCATCGGACGGCGGCCCGTGCTGATCGGCGCCACATTCTTCGTAGCCCTGTGTGTCTTGTCGACTGCGGCGGCGCGTTCAGTGCCTCAGATGTTGGCTCTTCGATTCTTGACGGGACTCGGACTCGGAGGCGTGTTGGGCAATGCGATAACCCTCGCGAGCGAATATTGCCCAAGCGCTCGCCGGGCCTCGTTGCTCATGGGCATCTCCTGTGGATTTACCGCGGGCGCAATCCTGGGTGGACTGCTCGCCGCAGTATTGATTCCACGTACTGGCTGGCGACCAGTCTTCATTGTGGGCGGACTGCTGCCGCTCGGAGTGGCAATCCTGATGGTCCGCGAGCTACCCGAGTCACTGCACCTATTGCTCGTTCGAGGTGCCGATCGCGTTCGGATCCAGTATTGGCTGCAGCGCCTTGCGCCCGGAATCATCTTCGAGCCGACGACAACTCACCAGCTCACCGATGTCGCCGTAAAGGCCTCGGTCATCGACTTATTTCGCGGCGGCTTAGGGATGCCCTCGTTGATGCTCTGGGCCGTCAGCTTCGCGAATTTGTTGAATCTTTATTTTCTATCCAATTGGTTGCCAACGCTGGCGACGCGCATGGGTTACAGCGATTCGCTGGGCGTCCTCATGGGAACCACGCTACAGGCCGGTGGGATCTTAGGTGCCCTCATTCTCGGGCGCTTCATTGACCGATTCGGATTCTATCGAGTACTGGTGCCCTCGTTTCTATTGGGCGCCGTCATGATTGCGGCTGTCGGCCGACCGGATATCCCGGTTGCCGCCGCGTGCGCCGTGGTTCTCCTCGCCGGCGCTACGATCGTGGGAGGTCAGCCCGGGATCAACGCCTTGGCTACTTTCGTCTATCCCACACAGCTGCGTGCAACCGGCGTGGGTTGGTGCCTGGGCATTGGACGCGCGGGTTCCATCGTCGGGCCCATGGCCGCCGCACAGCTCATCGCGCATCAGTATACGAATGAGAGCCTGTTCATGTTTGCTGCCATCCCGGCGGCCTTCTCTTCGCTGATGATTGCGGGGATGGCAAAGACACCACCGCGCCGCGACCGTCCCCTGCTCCCGCTGTAATGCAATTGGCGGCGGCTATAGCGGGTTCGAAGGGGCACATCGGAGTCTTGCGTGCTTGACAGTCCACTGATCTTGAGCAGAGAAGGCCGGGTTGCCTCCATTCAAATGGCGCAACCAAAGACGCTTAACGCGATCGCATCCTGCCTCGCTGCGGCCCGGCCGGACCCGATCGCTTGCGCATTCCTGCTCCGCTAATCAGAGAGGGCTAACTGCCGCTTCTCGTCATGGCGGCGTCTGCCTTCGAGTATCGCCGCGTTTGGAGTCTCGTGCTTACGCCGTCAAATCATCGTACTCCGATGGGTCGGCGCGGCCGGTAATGGGCTTGGGGCCGTAAACCCCTGCCAAATGCGTTTTGAAAGATGGCTTGTGGGTTCCAGCTATCGACGGCCGACCTAATTTCTTGAAGTTGAGACTGCGCAACAGTTACTTCGACTGGCTTCCGAAACTGTATGATTCCGACTAGCGCTAGACAAACAGCAACCAAAGCAAAATGGACAGTCCGTAAATGCTCGACAAAGTCGGCTGACCAGTGAGGGGAATTGCGCTCCGTGGGTCGATCCATAATTACAAAATCCTCGGACTTCCTGGCTTCGTGACCGCGATCAATAATCTGTGCCGTTTTGTTTACTAAAACCTCGGCGTACCCCCGCCACTCCGGCCCCCGGCGGCGATTGCCCCCGCTGAGGTGCCGCCGATACTTCGGAAGTTGTAGGTTTTGGACAGCTTCGCGACCAACCGTGGATAGATCACACCGCTGGTGATGCCGCCCTTCATGACCAGGTCGCATTCGAGGCGCGACGGATTGGCTGTGGTCGCCGGCCGCGCAGACGTGACGTCGGTGTTCATCTCGGCTCCTTGCCGCTTTGCAGCATTGAGACGAGTGCCAATCGCTCAATGACTCCTTTTTTGGTTCGCCAGCCATTCCCAATGGCTGAGCGCCCGCTCCACGGCTCGCATCACACCATGCTTTCGCGCCACCAACAAGAACCTAATCGTTCGCGCCGCCGCTCCACTGGCGATTGCGATCTATCGAAGGGCTTTAACGTCGATCCACGACCTCGTCCGGGCGTTGGTGGGAAAAGTAAGAAGGGTAAGAATACAGAATAGCGACGTAGCAGGCCATTTACCCTCACCCAAATCGGGAATAATTCTCTAGTTGTGGCGAAAGGGTAAATCGATAGCGTCGATTGAGTCAGGATGGTGAAATCGGGCTCTCACCCAATCTCGTCGACAATGCATCCGCCCTCACTCTCGCCTGCGTTGCCGCATCAATACTACAATCCTGATTCACGCCCCGGAGGGCAGCTCACTTTGGCGGCACCGGAGCGCCGCATGACTTTGGTTACTGCCCAATGACGCACGTTTCGTCGAGGATGCACCACAGAGGTCTTGTCAGGGATGCATTGATGAGGCCAGAAGGAATGTCGCAACTACATCATCACACAGCGGAAATTTCCATGAGCGCGAATAAACAGTCCGAAAGCAAGGTGTTTGCCGCTTGCTCTATCATAGTGCTGCTCCTTTGGATATTCGTTATGTCGACCCCGTTCTGGGTTAAGCCAGTACCTCGAGTGGTGGATAGGGTAGACGTCCGGGTACCGATAGTCACTTCGAATTCGCCTCGACCATCGGCTCACGTCGAAAGGTCTGCGGTGTAATAAGGGTAATTGTCGCCCGACCTTAACGGAAGGAGCGCGACCCTGGAGTAAGCAGTCTCCGCGTGGCCCTAACGAGCCCCGCTAGACGTCTAGTAGGTTCAAGGCACGGCAGCGCTCAAGCAGTCGTCATCGGATTGACCTCTTGATACGCAGCAAACATTCGCACTCGATACAACATCCACGAGGCTAGCATCGCGGATCCTCTCTCGGCCGCAAAGGCCCGCACCGAACGACTGTCGACGATATCTCTATTGTCAAACATTCTCGCGATATGCTCCGCATATGCTTTTGCTGCTTCAACCTGTCCATCGACCTCATCGCGAATCCAGTCCTGCGCATTGGTACCATTTTTCGACGCGAAGTCGATAAATTCGCGGACAATTAGGTCGTATGTCGCATTCGCCGCCATACGCTCCGCTCGTTGCGATTCCCAGGCGAGAAGCGCCAGCTCAACTGTCGTGCGCACGTCTCCGCTCAGATGTAGGAGCTGCTCAATATAGCCTTGCGAGAACATGGATTCTGAAGTGATCTTAAAAGCCGGGGCTACCCGTAGGTTTATTAGCGCGAAGATGTCCGGGATTTTCGTCTGTTTATTAAAGTCAAACATTTGTTCCCCTGCCTGCAACCTATAGCGTCCGTGAACGCGAATCGCGTCACCTAGTCCGCCATTGCCATTTAGATCGGCAAAACAACTGCGCCTGGTTTTCGTCCCGATCTGCTTCCGAGCGTACAGTGGAAGTGACGCTGTGCCACGCAATGCCTTGACGGCGTGGAATAAATGTGACGCGCGGGTACATCGGAGGATGCTTATGTCACACAGAATTGGCGGGGACTCTGCGTTGGGCCGATGCTTCGTAACTCAAATCCGCGATGAGCTGACCGCCACCCCTTCGCTACGCGGCGGCGGCGTTAAATCGTTCACGGAGATCGGAAAGACACTCGACTCCCGGGTGAAGGATCTGCAGGAAGGAACCGAGGCGAAGCTCGAGGCGACGCGCGGCGTGTTGGACCGAATCCGCGATACCGTCGATCGACGGTATCGTTCGCCACTTTGTTCTTGCACCCTCTCCTCGATACTGATCGTTTAAAAAACAACGTGGGTGGACGCGCCTCTGTTCCCGCGATGCCGGGGGTTCAGGATGTCTCATTTCTCACAAACTCATCGATGATGAGTATTCCGCGGCAATCTGACCGCTGATTCCGTTTGAACGTGACCGGCCGTTCCGGAGGAACGTGACCGCGATTTCCGCTTGAAGGTGACCGATTTTTGGCCATGACCGGAATCGTCGGTCACGATCCGGAATCACCGGTCACGTTCGACCGGAACACCCCGCCGGGTTTGCGCTGGACCTGTCATTTGCTGGCTTAAGCTGCCCCATTTTTTCCCGGGGGGAGCCGATGCCAGCTAAGCGGAGTGCCATGCGCAAAATCAAAGATGTTCTACGCCTGAAGTTCGAGGCAAAACTGAGCCACGAGCGAATCGCGGCGGCCACTGGGATCTCCAAAGGCGCCGTGTCGAATTACGTGCAGCGGGCGCTGCAGAAGGGTCTGGGGTGGCCGTTACCGGCCGATCTGGACGAAGGGCAGCTCGAGGGCCTGCTGTTTCGCCAGAACGCGCCTCGCGAACACTACGCGGCGCCGGACTTTGCCCACGTTCACCAGGAGTTGAAGCGCAAGGGCGTCACCCTGCAGCTGCTGTGGGAGGAGTACCGCGCTGCTCATGGTGAGCGAGCCTACCGGTACAGCCAATACTGCGAGCACTACCACCGCTACCGTGGAAGCCTCGCGCGCTCGATGCGCCAGGTGCACCGCGCCGGCGAGAAATTATTTATCGATTACAGCGGCGACGCCGCCGCCGTGATCGATATGGCCACCGGCGAGGTGCGCGCCGCGCAGATCTTCGTCGCCGTGCTGGGTGCGTCGAGCTACACCTACGCCGAGGCGACCTGGACGCAGACGCTGCCGGACTGGATCGAGGCCCATGTGCGCATGTTCCGCTTCTTCGGCGGCGTGCCGCGTCTCGTCGTGCCCGACAATCTCAAGAGCGCCGTGCACAAGGCCTCGTTCTACGATCCCGAGATCAACCGCAGCTACGCCATGATGGCGATGCATTACGCCGTCGGCATTGTGCCGGCGCGCCCGTACCGTCCGAGGGATAAGACGAGCGTTTCATACTGCACCTCATTCGGATTATCGGGCGGTGATACGATCCAGCCGTGCTGGACGCGGGCGGCGCCCACCATGGCCCTTGATGATCTTCAGGCTTGGCGGGATGTCCCAAAGCCCACGTCGAAGGCGGTCTGAATAGCATTTCTTGATCAGCCCATGAACGCCCCACTGATGCACGGTTGTCTCGGCGACACCTAATTTCTCAGCGACCTCACGGGTTGTGAGCATACCACGTCGACGCATTCTTTCGCGTCGGCTCGATAGCTTGTATGCGCCGCGAATGAAGGCGACTTTCTTCAAGTTGAATGGCCTTCCTTCCCATGTTCGCCATCCATGCTCATTGAGAATCTCCGCGATCTCGCGGTCGCAATGATTATCAACCAGACTGTCGACCTTCGCGACGATCTCAGGTTTGACCTTGCGGATTTTGGCAATGGGGAGAGGTCGCTCAAGCAACAACGTGCGCGTAGCACTGCCAGACAGCCGAACATGAGCCGTGATGCTCTCCGACTTGATCAGCGTTACATCTTCGATAAGCAAACGAACGATGCGTTTGCGTTCGCGAATGCCGACGCGCTCATCGTTCCAGATTTGCGGCAGCTGCTCGGCAAGATTGAGAATCCGTCGCCGCGTCTCGGCATTGAGCGCTTCTGCCTGCTCCTTGCTGCGCCGTTCATATTCTTCGGCCGCTTCGGCATGGAGTCGTAGTTTGTTGTTCCATTCTGACTCAAGCGAATCGGCGACAAGCCGGTTTTCGGGATCGACCTTCATATAGCGTCGACGCGCCAGTTCGGCGTCATAGCGCAGGCGCTCGACATGCTTTCGTCGCAACGCATCGGTTTCGATTGTGCGAGCCTCAAGTTCGCGCTGGACATCCAGAGTTACCGCCAGCGTCATTGGCGTCATCAGCTCGATCATCAGGTTTGCAACTGCTGTATCGACGACTTTGCCCGGAACCGTCTGGCAGACTTTTCCGCCGCAGCGAACCGATGTCTCCTGGCAGATATAGATCGGAACCATGCGGCCGTGCTCCTGATGATAACGCACGCCCATACGCTCGCCGCACAAGCCACACACTACACGGCCTTGGAGCAACGCAGGTCCCTCACGCGGCGGCCCTGCTCGTCGTTCACCTGCGAATGCACGGGCGTTTTCCGCAAGCCGGCGTTGATTGGATTCAAAGCGCTCCCAGTCGATATAGCCCGGGTGCATGCCCGGCATGACGAACTGCCAGTCGGCCCTGGCAACCTTGACGGCTCTGGTGCTGCCGTCTGGCATGTAGCGCGTGCGCGTGCGGCCATACACGAAGGCCCCCGCATATCGTGGATTATGCAGCACCTGCAGAATGCGTGCGTGCCGCGGCGGCGCCCACAGGAGGTCACCTTTGTTGGGTTCGATGCGTAGCCGGCGTGGGAATAACAGACCTTGTTGGAGAAAGTAGCGAACGGTCTCCATGGCACTTCCGGTGCGCTCAAAAGTGTCAAACACCAGCTGAAGTGCTTTCTGCACCTCGGCATCTGGATCGAGGTCAATTGTCCCATCGTTCCGGTACACCAGACCAACGGGTGGCCCCATCTCCAGTTCGCCGCGGCGAGCTTTGTTGAGCTGCCCACCGCGCATTCGCGCTTTGAGGATGTGTGACTCGGCTTCACTCATCGTGCCTTTGAGGCCGAGCACGAGACGATCGTTGAAGTCGACCGGATCGTAAAAGCCATCTTCGTCTGCCAGGAGAGTTGCTGTCATCCCGCACAACTCAATGAGGCGATGCCACTCCGACGATTTGCGCGCAAGGCGCGATGCTTCCAGTCCCATGACGATACCGGCCTTGCCAAGCGCCACCTCGCTCACCAGCTGCTGAAAGCCGTCGCGTGCCGCCGGGGCAATCGATGCGGATTTGCCGAGGTCGCAGTCGATCACCCGAATACGTTCGGCCGGCCAACCGGCTGCAATTGCCCGATTACGCAACGCATATTGGCGCTGTGTGCTCTCATTGTGCTCGGTAACCTGACGTAGCGATGATTGGCGGACGTACAGGTATGCATCGCGCTTGAGATGATCTGCGGTGATCTTGGTTTCACGCATGAGCATGCTCCGTTCCGACAGACACAATGATGCTGGCGATAAGTCGGGTCAGTTCGCTGCTTTGTTGCGGCAGATCGGACGCCGGCGATGGCGCCATCATGGGATGGCGGTCCCCATCCGAATGATGCGGATGTTCGAGAGCCGTCATCCATGCTGCCATGCCTTGACGGCGGAGAATGCCAAGGCCCGGAGAAGCGATCGGCCCGGCGCATAGCGTGGCAGCGCGCAGCGACTCGTATGCGTCCGCTACTTTTGATGCGGCAACGTTGGTTAGCCCGGATTGATTCGTTTTTTTTTGCGCGCCAGCGCGCGCTCCAAGCTCCGCCGATGGACCTTGATGCCAAACCGTGTCTCGATCTCCTCGAGACATTGCGAGGTTGTCAGCTTTGGCCTTGCGGCCTTGAGATCGACTACGAAGGCGACAACCTCGGCAGAGATCTTGTGCCCGTCCTTGGGACCGCGTTGGCTCGGCAGCAGGCCCGGCAGCCCGGCCTTTTGAAGCGCCCGCAGGGCCTTGTAGAAGGTTGGCCGCGAGACGCCGAAATTGGTCGAGACTTCGCTGATTGCGACGCCATCGACGCGATGCCGCCGCACCATCTCGTAGCGCACCTGAACCAGATCCTTTGCATCGAAGAAGGGATTGCCGGCGAACAAGGCGTCGTGAACGGCCTTGGGGCGCGGATTGAGTGCGCCGTCTCTCGCCAGCGCCTCGCGTTTGGGGTCTCGTTTCGGTGCCTTTGCCATGCTCGTTTCGGTACGCGAATCTATGTAAATATAAATAAGCCTCAACATCTAGCGCGTCAACAGTGCGATTGTCACAATATCCGAGATAAATGCACTGTGCAAAGCAACTATCATCGACGATGTGCATGGATGCGGCGCAATTATCTTCACATATGCAGCGTAATATCATTTACGGATCGCCACAGGTCGGCGCCCGGCAAGCCGGTCCAACATCCGGCATAACTCCAGTAGATCGACTGTTCGAAACGCCGCGCGGCCGGCAGCTATCCGTCTGAACTCGTCCGCAGGCTCGATATCTGTCCAAGCAGAAGCAATCCAGCGAAGTCGACCACTCTCGTCCGAATAAAGGAGTCGGTCCTCACCCCAATGCCGGCGCCGGCTGATCAATTCAATCTTGCGGCCGCAGAGGGGATGAAAACGGTGTGTGATACGGACCTTTTGGTGCGCCGTCGTTCCCACACCACCTGCATTTGACAGCTTTCGCCAAGGCCAAGGTCGAGGCCGCCGTCGGCATCGTCTCGCGCTTCGTGCTCGGCAAGCTGCGTAACAGGCGCTTCTTCTCCTTGGTCGAGTTGAACGACGCCGTTCGCGACTGCGTAACGAAGATCAACGCGAAGGTGATGAAGCATCTGAAGCAGAGCCGCA
>Ga0137409_10005458_pt1 | contig 13252 bp, 13 predicted proteins | sample CZODoug1_16funga_FD_122059 | JGI IMG/M metagenome (GOLD analysis project Ga0137409, IMG submission 122059) | Vadose zone soil fungal communities from Angelo Coast Range Reserve, California, USA - CZODoug1_16fungal (Hybrid Assembly) | ecosystem: Environmental > Terrestrial > Soil > Vadose zone...
CCGATGTAGGAGCGATACAGCTGGTTCTGGGCGGCGAGCCCGCGCAGCGCCTGCAGCACCTCGCGCTCGGTTCGCCCCGGCGGCAGGGCCAGCGGGCGCCGCAGTCGGATGTCCGCCGGCACCACGGCGTCGATGAAGGCGTCGAGCGACTCGTATCCCAGCGTGGCCAGCATGCCCCGGGTCTCGTCGGGACTCGGTCCGATGTGACGGGTCACGAAGCGGTCGGCGGGGGCGAGCGAAGCGCGTACGGTCGGCATAGGGGGTTCTCAGTATGCAGTCATCAGTCGGCCTTTACTGCGCTGATGACCGATGACGTCATTGTCCGATCTGTTGCTTGTAGGACTCGCTGTTCAGCAACTGCTCGAGCTCCCCGGCGTTCTTGGCCCTGAGCTTGAGCATCCAGCCCGCGCCATACGGGTCGCGGTTCACGAGCGCGGGATCGCCTTCGAGCGCCTGGTTCACCTCGGTCACGGTCCCCGCGAGGGGTGCGTACAACTCCGAGACGGCCTTCACCGCCTCGATCGTGCCGAACACGTCGCCGCGGCCGAAGCTGGCGCCCACCTTGGGCAAGTCCACGTACACCACGTCGCCGAGCTCGCCCTGCGCGTAGTCGGTGATCCCGATCTGCACGATGGCGTCGGCGCCGGTCTGTTTCACGTATTCATGCTCTTTAGTGTAGCGCAGATCGGCCGGGATATTCGCCATGCAGGGTCGGGCTCCGCGGGCGTGAGTGGTCGGGGCGAAGGTTATCGGAGCACCGAACCCCTGTCAAGCCAATGGGTTGGCCGATGGAAACAGATCGGGGCGTGGCGCTAGTCCCGCCGCGCCGGGCTCGACCAGGAGGATCCGCCCGGCGGCCCAAGGGCGCAGGTCGAGCCGCACGGCGACCGGATCGGGGTCATCGGAGAGGGACGTGAGCACGCCGGGACGGCCCGCGCCCTCCCATGCGTGCTGCGCGTCCGCCGCGGCCGCCGCAGTCGCGACGATGGCGTCGGGCGGCACGGATTGGCCCAACGCCTTCGCGATCGCGGCCTCATCACCGGCCACGCGGCGGACGGCGAGCCCCGCGTCTGCGTAGCGCGCCGCGATCGGGTTGAGCGTCGGCTGCTCGCGCGCATCCGCCGCGGCGAGCAGCAGCACGCGCGCCGGTCGCCCACCCAACGCGGCCACTGCCGCGCGGTGGCGCAGCTCGTCGAACGTGGCGCGAGCCTTTCGCTCGAGCTTCTTGAGCGAGCCCTCGTTCTCGATCACGAAGTCGCTCTTCGCCCGCTTGCGCTCGGCGGGCATCTGCGCCGCGATCATGCGGTCGGCCTCGTCGTTGGAGAGGCCGCGCATGGCGCGCAGCCGGGTGCGCCGCAGGGCCGTGCTGGCGTCCACCAGGACCACGACATCGAACTGGGCCGGGTCGAGCGCCTCGAAGAGGAGGGGGATGTCGTTGACGACGAGCAGGTCGCCGCCCTCGGTGGCTGCGCGCAGCAGCTCGTCGCGGCGGCGGCGCACAGCGGGATGGACGATCTGGTTGAGCGCGTCGAGCGCCGCCTGATCGCCCATCACTTTCCCCCGCAGCGCCGCGCGATCGAGCGTCCCATCCGCAGCCAGGACGTCCGCGCCGAAACGGCCCGCGATCGCCGCCAGTACCTCACCGCCGGGCGCCTGGGCCTCGCGGGCGAGCGCGTCCGCGTCGATGATCGTCGCCCCCCAGCGCTGGAACAAGTCGACGACGGTCGACTTTCCCGCGGCGATGTTGCCGGTCAGCGCGACGTTGAGCATCGAGGCTAGGGCCTCGGGGCTCGGGGCTCGGGAGCGATTCGGAACCCCGAGCCCCGAACCCCGAACCCCGAGCCCCTATAGCAACGCCGTCTGATCCTCATCGGCTCTCGGGACTTTGTGACAGTGCCTGCACCTCGCCTCGTACGACTCGCGGCCCCCGACCATGATGGTGGGGCTTTCCCAGACCGCCGGCCGTCCGTTCACGAGACGCTGATTGCGGCTCGCCGGTCCGCCGCACACGACGCAGATCGCCTGGAGCTTGTCGACGATCTCGGCGACGGCGAGCAGCGTGGGCATCGGGCCGAACGGCAGGCCGCGGAAATCCATGTCGATCCCGGCCAGCACGGTCCGCACGCCGCGGTCGGCGAGCCCGTTTGCGACTGCCACGATGCCGTCGTCGAGAAACTGCACTTCGTCGACCGCCACCACCTCCGTGTTGGGTCGCACGGCGCGCAGCACGCCTTCCGAGGAATCGACCGGCTCGGCATCAACCGTCCCGCCGTCGTGTGTGCTCACCGTGTAGAGCCCGGCGTAGCGGGCATCGAGATGCGACTTGAAGACTTGCACCTGCTTACGGGCGATCACCGCCCGCCGGACGCGGCGCACCAGCTCCTCGCTCTTCCCGGAAAACATCACGCCGGCAATGACTTCGATCCAACCGGGGCGGGTGCCGTGGAACAAGCCTAACTCCTGGTTGACAGCTGCTCGCCGCCGCCAGATGCTCGCGAAACACAGGCGTCTTGAAACGGCGGGGAAGGGTAGCCGGTGGGAGGGGGTGGGGTCAAGGAAGTGCCCGTCTCTTGCGGATTTCCGGGGTGGGGGCTCATATTGTGGCGGTTTTATGCGGGTTTTCTCGGGCTACCCCGCGAAACGGGCGGAATTCCAAGGGTTTTCGCCTGCCCTAGACCCTCACAAGGAGACGCCGTGAACAAAGCCGAGCTGACCGCGGCATTGGCCATGCGAACCAAGATGTCGAAGGCCGACGCCGGCCGGGCGATCGAGGCCCTGTTTGACGACAAGGGGATCATCGCCGGCGAGCTCAAGAAGGGCGCGAAGGTCCAGATCACCGGCTTCGGCAACTTCGAAGCCCGCAAGCGCGCGGCGCGCGTGGGCCGGAATCCCAAGACGGGCAGCGTGATTCAGATCAAGGCGTCGATCGCCCCCGCGTTCCGAGCCGGCAAACAGTTGAAGCAGGTGGTGAACAAGAAATAACCCGACAAACCAGCGTCGGGTTTGCTGTTCACGGGCCGCCCCGCTGGGCGGCCCGTCGGCGTTTGGGGGCGCTCTAGGACGGAAGCGACAGCCTCAAGCCCCGGTGACACTGCCGGCACGTCACCGGCTGCGGCACGCGCCAGCGGGGCGCGAGATCGAGCACCTGCTCGGCGCCGCAATCGGGACAGGTGCCGCGCGCGTCGCTGGCGAGCTCCGCCGTGCCGAGCCGCTGAAAGAACTGCCACAGGCCGTACGCGAAGAACGAGGGCACGAGGACGAAATGCGCCACGGGGATCAGGATGGTGAGAACCCCGACTCCCCACCACTTCCCGAGCCCGGCGACCGCGCGCCGGACGCGTTGCTCACGGTCGAACGCGTGGATCGTGACGCTGCCACGCGTGGGCTCGCCGTGATAGCCGCTGAGCAGAAACGCTTGGACGCGAGTGTTCGGCGACGACACGGGCATTGTACCGCGTGACGCTCCCCCGCGTTCCGAGGCGTTACCGCTCGCGGTCGCGCCGGGCCAGCACCCGGCGCCCGCGGATGGTCGCTCCGGTGAGACCCCGGATGGCCCGGTCCGCCGCTCCGGCCGCTACGTCGACGATGCTGAACGATTCGCGCACCTCGATCCGCCCGATGTCCTCCTTGGCCACACCGGCTTCGCGAATCAGGGCGCCGACGAGATCCTTGGCGCTGGCGCGGTCCTTCTTTCCCAGGCCGACGAAGACTTTCACCCGCGCGCCCTCGACCGGCGCTGCGACTGCCACGTCCTGCGTCCCGCTGGCCGCCTCGCCTTGCAACGCCAGCAACGCCGCCGCGACCTCCGCCGGATCGAACCGCTCGAACAACGGATCCAACAGCGCGAGCTCCGCGTCCACGCCCCCTGCCCTGAGGACCCCTGCCACCCGCTCGCGCAGCGCTTCGGCGCGATCGCGCGCGCGGTCCGCGCCGGACGCCAGCACCAGGGGCGTGAGCGTCGCGACCGAGCGGAGATAGGGCAGCTGGGCCGCGGCGATGAAGACGACGGGCTCGCCGGGGCCCAGGCGGGCGAGTGCTGCGATCTCATCGCGGCTGGGGAGCGCCGTGCAGACCACCGCATCCGGGCGCGCCTCGGGCGAGGCGATCGGGCCGCCGTTCCAAACGAACGATGTCGTTGCGCTCATCGTGTCGAGAGCGTCGCGTACGGCGAGCGAGCGACCGAACGAAGGGACGACGGCGTAACGGGCGCGGCAGACGGGCGGGAGCGGACGACCGCTCTCGTCCACCGGCGGAGTCCCGACGACGAGGGCGCGCCGCGCATGTCGCTCGAGAAAGTCGCCGAGCGAGCCGGGATTCCAGCTCAAGACGATGCGCCGCGCGTCGCGGGCTTCGCCGAGCAGGGTATCGAGCGCGGCGGCGCCGTCGCTCGCGACCAGCGCTTCGGGCCACGCGAGGACAACGTGCGCGACGGCGTCGAGCTTGAGGGTGGCGCGCTCCAGCAGGGCGGCCAGGTCCTTGGCTGCCCCCGCGAGGATGTCTACGGACCGTTCCTTGAGAATGCGGCTGGCGCGGGCGAGGCCGGTGACGGCATGGATGCGGGCGTCAGGGGGTGCGGCGGCGACCCACTCTGCCGCGCCCGCGTCGTCCGCACACAACACGAGCACGCGGGGACCCACGCCGGGGCCACGTACCGGCGCTGGCGGGCCCAACAGATCCCACACGTCTCGTGCCTGCTCCACCGCCGGGGGCCGCACCAACACCACCGGCCGGCCGCGCTCCAGCGCGGCCTTCGCGTCTGCTTCCGTCACACGGTCCTCGATTGTCAAAGGGCGATCCGTCGGGAGGGATGGTATGGGGCGGCGCGAGGAAAGGCAACCGTACCCCGTAATTCCCACCCTGAAGGGTGGGCCCGGCGCGGCACTGCCCTTCAAGGGCAGCCTGGGAACACGGTTGCGTGCGATGACCGGACGGGGCTATCGTCCCGCCCATGACTCCGGGGTCCGGCCTCTCGCCTAACCTGCACCACCTCGAAACGTCTGCGACGATCGCCATCTCGCAGGAGGCGAAGCGGCGCAAGGCGGCCGGCGAGGATGTGATCGATCTGGGCGCGGGGGAGCCGGATTTCCCGACGCCGGCGCTCCCGTCCGACGCCGGGGTCCGCGCCATTCGCGAGGGCAAGACCCACTACCCGGCGAACGAAGGGATCCTGGAGCTGCGCGCCGCCGCGGCGAAGCACCTGTCGCTGCTCTCGGGCGGCCGCCCCGTGAACGCCGACAACATCGTGGTGTCGAACGGCTCGAAGCAGTCGTTGTTCAACGCGTGCTTCACGCTGTTCGGCCCGGGAGATGTGGTGGCGATTCCGGCGCCGGCGTGGGTGTCGTATCCGCAGATCGTGTACCTGTCCCGCGCCCGGCCGGTGCTCGTCCCCGGGGAGGCCGAGTGGAGCCTCAAGGTGGCCGTACGGGATCTCGATCGCGTGGTCCCGGGAGCGCGGGGGCTGATCCTCTGCTCGCCCTGCAATCCCACGGGCGCCGTGTATACGCAGGCCGAGATCAAAGCGATCGCGCACTGGGCGCGCGACCGCAAGGTGTGGATCATCGCCGATGAGATCTACCGTCGCATCCATTACGGCACGGGCGCGGCGCCGTCCTTCCTCGACTTGCCGGACGATTTGCTCGAGCGCGTCGTGGTGATTTACGGGGTGAGCAAGGCGTACGCCATGACCGGATGGCGGATCGGGCTCGCGCTCGCTCCGGGCCCGATCGCGAAGGCGATGGCGGCGCTGCAGTCGCACACCACCACGGGCGCGAATCATCCCGCCCAGTTCGCCGCCGCCGCCGCCCTGGGAGACGACCAGGTCGAACGGGATGTCGCGCGGATGGTGGCCGAGTTCCGCAAACGCCGCGATGTCGTGGTGGCGCGCTTTCGGCAAGAGCTCCCCGGCGTCGAGTTCGTGGAGCCGCTTGGCGCTTTCTATTTCTTCTTCCGCGTCGATTCCTTCGGAAGGATTACGGGTACGGAGTTCTGCACCCGGCTTGTGACCACCACGGGCGTGGCGCTCGTGCCGGGCGCGGCGTTCGGAGACGATCGCTACGTGCGGCTATCCTACGCGGCGTCGTTGGACAACATCCAGAAGGCGCTCGATCGGATCATCGGGTTCGCGAAAAAGCTCGCGGACTAGAGCTTCACCGCTCGCTGGCTCAGGACCTCCACCCCGCTCTCCGTCATCACGCAGTCGTCCTCTATCCGCACCCCGAACTTCCCGAGCTGATAGATCCCGGGCTCGATCGTGAACACCATGCCGGGCTCGAGGCGCGTCTTGTTGCCTTCGACGAGGTACTCGGGCTCGTGGCCATCCATGCCGAGCCCGTGGCCGAGGCGGTGCGTGAAGAAGGGGCCGTAGCCTGCGGCGGTGATCACCGTGCGCGCGGCGCGGTCCATCTCCTCGCACGGCGTGCCCGGGCGCCCCAGGTCCATCGCGGCGGTCTGGGCGTCGTGCACCACGTTGAACACCTTGCGGAACTCGTCCGACGGGCTATCGCCGAACCAGATGGTACGCGTGATGTCGGAGGTGTAGCCGCCCACTCGGCAGCCGCAATCGATCAGGACGACCATTTCGCGCTCGAGCTTCGGGCCCCCCGGTCCACCGTGCGGCAGCGCGCTGGACGGGCCGAACTGCACCAACCCGTCGCCCGGCGCGCCGCGCTGCTGCATCTCGTGCTCCAGGATCTGCGCCACGTCCCGCTCGGTCGTACCGGCGGCCAGCTGGGCGAAGGTGGCGCCCATCGCGTCCAGCGTGATCGCGATCGCTCGCCGCAACAGCGCGATTTCTTCGGGCGCCTTGATGACGCGCAGTCGTTCCGTCACCGGCGCGGCATCCACGAACTTCCAGTCCGGGAGCGCGCGCCCGAGGCGGAGGAACGTCTGGTACGCCGTGGTCGACTCGAGTGCGATGGTGCCCTTGCCCGACCCTGGCCTGAGCCGGCGGACGGTATCGCGCACCAGCGCGTGGGGATCCTCCTGCTCCTCCCAGCCGTGCAGCTCGGCGATGACGCTGTGACGCTTGACGCGCTCGACCTCGAAGGAGGGGCAGACGATCGCCGGCGGCCCCGCGACCGGCAGCAGCAGGGCGATCAGCCGCTCGCTTCGCCCCGGGTTGTAGCCGGTGAAGTACTCGTAGTTGGTGCTGGGTGTCGCGATGAGGAGGTCGAGTCCGCGCGTTTTCAGCTCGGCCCGGGCGCGCTCGAGGCGGCGTTGGAAGACCGCCGGGCCGAGGGAGGGCTCCTGCCCGGATTGCGGATTGCGGATTGTGGCTTGCGGATTGGGCGGAGGGGAATCCGCAGTCCGCAATCGCCAATCCGCAATCACGGCGGCGCCAGCCGCCACGAACCTTCGCCGCTGCATCGTCCTAGCTCCTCCCGAAAGTGCGGCCTATATTATCCGCCCTTCGCGGAAGCTGGAAGGCGGGTTCCCGATGCAATTCGAAGCACGGATCGAGCCACTCACGGGCAAGCTGCCCAAGGTCACCTATCGGTGGGACCCGGAGACCGACATCCTCTCCGTGGCCTGTAAGGGCACGGGGAAGGCGACGGGGCTCAATGGGACGGTGGACCTGGAGGGCGGCGACGGCTCGTTCGTGGTGATCGACGTCGCCGGCGGCTGCATCCACGGCGTGGACGTCGTCACCTGGCCGGACGACATCCGCACCCGCGACACCCTCCCGATTCCGGAGCCCGCCAAGGACGGACGCGTCGTGTTCCCGGGGCGCAAATCGCAGCCGCGCGTGGCGGCGGTCGAGGTGGACACCGCGCTCACGGTGGAGAAGAACGCGAACGAATCCGTGCTCCATATCCGTGTGGGTCGCCAGCGGGTTGCCACCGTGGTGCGCGTGGCCGACCTGTTGCTCGTCGAGGTGGACAAGAACTCGCGCCTGGCGGGGCTGTGGTTCCTCGAGGTGCCGCCGTTCCCCAATGTGGAAGCGACTGCCTAACGGAGGGCGGGGGAGGTTGGAGGAGGTTAGGGGAGGTTGATCCGCGTTGTAGTGGCCCTCCGCGCGCCAGAATGGTCCAAGCTTCAGGCATGCTCCGCGTATCCTGGAGCGCATGTCACGGTACGAGAAACTGCACGCGTGGCGCGAATGCCACGAGCTTGCCCTGGCGGTCTACCGGGTCACAAAACGGTTCCCCGATGACGAGCGCTTCGGGCTCACCTCGCAAACGCGACGCGCGGCGTTCTCTGCCGCCGTGAACATCGTCGAAGGATCTGCACGCCGCAGCACCAAAGAATTCCGTCGATTCCTCGACATTTCCCTTTCCTCGCTGAGCGAGGTCGGATACGCGCTCCGATTCGCACACGAAGCCGGCATACTCACTGAGGAGGACTGGCCGGGCCTCAGCGACCTCCAAAGCCGCGCCCGGTTTCTTACGTGGCAGCTCTACCAAGCCCTGGGCCGCAAGTAACCTCCCCTAACCTCCCCAACCTCCCCCAACCTCCCGCACGCCGTAGATTTCCAGGCATGTCCGACCAGCTCCCCCGCCTCGGTGGCCTCTCCGAACCGGAGAAATACGAGCGCCTGGTCGAGCGGGTCCCGGGTGTGTGGTGGAGCGACGAGGGACCGTTCGCCGGGCTACACGAGCTGAACGCGGTGCGGGTCGAGTACTTCCGGCGCGTGTTCGGCGGGTTCGGGGGGAAACGCGTCTTCGACGTGGGTTGCGGCGGCGGTATCCTGGCGGAGACGCTCGCTGCCGAAGGGGCGAGCGTGACGGGTATCGATCCGTCGGAGAAATCGCTTGCGGCTGCCCGGGAGCACGCCCGCCGCTCGGGACTTTCCATCGACTATCGCAGCGGCAGCGCCGAGGACCCGGGCGGCGCGGGCCTCGAAGGGACCTTCGACCTGGTGTTCGCCGTGGACGTGCTGGAGCACGTCGACGACCTGGAGCGCACCATCGCGGGCATTGCCCGCGTCCTGGCGCCCGGCGGCGGGCTCGGCTTTCTCACCCACAACCGCACCATCGCCGGATTCCTGCAGGTCGTGTGGGATGAGGAGTACGTGCAGCACACCATGCCCGAGGGGTTCCATGAGTTCGCCCGTTTCATCACCCCCGCCGAATTGACCGAGGCGCTCGCCCGGCATGATATGGTGGTGCAGGAGATGAAAGGGGTAGAGCGAGCGGGTGACGGTACGGGCCGGCGCGTGCTCACCGACGATTTGAGCGTGACTTACCTCGGCTGGGCGCTGCGGACACGCTGACCGTGTCGCGCTCCTGGGTCGATGCGATCCTCGCCGCGGGTGTGGTGCCGGCCTCCTACGTCCCCGACGCGAGCCTCGGCCGCAGCGATCTCGAGGAGTTCACCGGCGCCGACCCGGTGGAGGACCCGGAGCTCCGAGTTCACCCGCTGACCGGGGCGCGCGCGCTCGCGCCTGGGGCGGTCGGATTTCTCGACGGAATCGAGCAGTGGCGGGTGGCAGGGTACGCGGGAGTGATTCCGATCGTCCGGGCATACGTCGCCGCCGCGATCCGTCTCCGGGGGGCCGATCGCCACCCCCGCACGGTCGCCGAGGACGACGCGGAGCTCGCCATCACGCGGCTCGACCGTTTGCCCGACGCCGTACGCCGGGCGCTCGAGGGAACCGGAGTCCGGGTGGTCGAGATCTCCGCGGAGGACGTCGGCCAGCCGGCTCGCGCCCTGCCGGCCGCGCGCGTCGAGGTGCAGAAGGCGCGCGCCGCCCTCGAGCGCCGGTTGGCGGAGCGGCGGCTCTCGCGGCTCGGCGCCGACGAATGGCTCGTGACAGATGGTGTCCTCTCCGATTCTCCGGAGCTGTCCGCGCACCCCCGAGCCCTGGGGGTCGTGAAGAGTCACGGCGCGGAGTACTTCGACGGCCCGGAGCTCGAGCGGGCGCTGACGCTGCCCGCGCTCCACCGCACCAGCGTGTTCCGGCCCAAGCGCCGCGGCGCGCGGCGCGAGATCTATTCGTGGTATCTCAGGTTGTGGCCCTGGGAAGGGAATGATCTGTTGTACGGGCTGCTGCGGGTGGAGGCGCGCGCGCACCCTGACACGATCGCGCTCGCGTCGCGAATGTCCGCGTGGCTCGTGTCCGAACGCGCCCCGCTCGCGACCCCCGACCGGCGGTGGGATCGGTTACTTTATCCTATCCATGACGTGGAGACCTACTTGAGAGCGCGCGCGCCGCGCGACCTCTTCTCGCCCTTCGGCTCCCGCCTCCCTCTCCCGCGGACCGGATCGTGATCGAGCGACGCGATCCCGCCCCGCCGCCGGTCGGTCGCGTCGTCGCCACCGAGCAGAAGCCCGCGACGCCGCACCAATTTCACTTCTGGACCGCGAACCAGACGACCATCGGGATCGGAGCGATCGTCAGGGTCGAGGGGCTGGGGGCTGGGGACTCGGGGCGGGTCGTCTATGGCGTGGTGACCGATGGGTTCGCCTACTCGGACTTGGCCACACCGCTCCACGATGTCGTCGGCGCGGAGGGAGATCCGGCGCGCGCCGCGGAGAGTCCGACCGTCCGCCAGGAGATCCGGCTGTGGACCGCGGCGGTGCTGCGCCAGAAGCCCGAGGAGCCGCTGCAGCCGGTCCCCCTCGGGCAGGTGCACGTCGCGAACGACGTGGACGTGGCACAGGCGCTCCGCATGGACGCCTATCTCGGCGGGGCAGAGCCGAGCGCGATTCCCGTGGGTCTGTATACGTCGGGGGCACTGGAAGCGCCGGTGTATCTGGACGCCGATTTCTTGCTCGGGCCGGAGGCGGCGCACCTGAACATCTCTGGTGTCTCGGGGCTCGCCACCAAGACCAGCGCGGTGGAGTTCCTGCTCGGATCAATCTTCCAGCACTTTCCGCCTCATAAGGGGCGCATCGCCGCGGTGTGCTTCAACGTGAAGGGTCCGGACCTGTGCTTCCTCGACCAGCCCGGCGCGCTCGACGAAGAGGACCGCCGTCGCTACGAGCGACTCGGCGTCCGGTCGCAGCCGTTCGAGCTAGTGCGCTATTTCGCTCCCTTCAAGGCCGACGGTGTGAACCTGAACACGCTGCGCACGCACCCCGAGCTGGTGGGGGACGTGGAGCCGCTGGTCTGGGGCCTGCGCGAGGTGCTCGACTACGCCGAGGTCCTGCTCAACCGCGACGACATCGATGCTAAGGCCGACGCCTTCATCGATTTCCTCTCGGATCGCGTCGTGGACAAGGAGTTCGACGACGGGTTCGGCGGGGCGCATCGCGTGGTCACCTTCGCCGATTTGGAGCGGCTGTTCCGGTCGATCTTCGACGGCCTCGAGCTCGGGGGGGGACGCGGCGACACCTGGCGGACCCACCACATCGCGACCATCCGCAAGGTGCGCAACCGCCTGTCGAACATCTCGACCCGCGCCAAGGGCCTGGTGACCGATGACGGCCCTTCCAACGATCTGCCCTGGGGGCGGTTCGAGGACCGGGCCGTCTACGTGGTGGACGTTGCCAACGTCGATCCGCTCGGCCAGGATCTCGTGTTCGCGCGCGTCGTGTCGAAGCTGCGCGAGCACCTGGAGCGTCGGGATCTGGGTGTCGACGCCGTCGTCGTGTTCGTGGACGAGCTGAACAAGTACGCGCCGGCCGACGGGCCCGAGACCTACGTGAAAAAAATGCTGCTCGATATCTCGGAGCGCGGGCGGTACCTTGGCCTGGTGTTGTTCGGCGCCGAGCAGTTCCGCTCCCAGGTGCACCGGCGCGTCGTGGGAAACGCGGGTACCATCGTGTTCGGGCGCATGGACTCGGACGAGCTCGCGACCCCCGTCTACCAGGTGCTGTCGCCCGCCACCAAGATCAAGCTCGCGACGCTCCCCATCGGGGAGCTGATGGTGCGCCACCCGCATTTCACGCAGCCCATTTTCGTGCGGTTCCCGCGGCCGGCGGTGCTGCGCGGCCGGGACGGCGTGGAGCGGTTCCCGCCCGCGGCGGACCTGCCCTTCGAGGACGCGGTGGTGCGGCAGCTCGTGAAGCTCGACCGGCGGGTGCGGCCCAATTTGGTGAAGGATCTCATCGCCGACCGGCGGGAGGAGGACGTACGCCGCGCGCTCGCGCACACTCGCCAGACCCGGCCCCAGGACGCATTCGCCCACTTCAAGAAGCAGCTGGGCGGCCGGGTCGCTGCCGTTCCGGCCGCCGCGCGCGAAACCGTGGCGCCGCTCAACCCGATCTCCGACGACCCGTATTGAGACCGTGAAGCTCGCGCACCTGGCCGATCTGCACCTCGGGTTCCGCCAATACGACCGGCAGACGCCGCGGGGGGGAAATCAGCGCGAGACCGACGTGGCCGAAGCGTTCCGCCGCGCGGTGGACGACCTGCTCGTCCAAGGCCCGGACCTGATCGTCCTTGCGGGAGACATCTTCCATTCCGTGCGGCCGACCAACCCCGCAATCCTGTTTATGTTCCAGCAGCTGCATCGTTTGCGCACGGGACTGCCCGACTCTCCGATCGTGATGATCGCGGGCAACCATGATACGCCACGGTCCTCGGAGACCGGGACCATTCTCCGGTTGTACGAAGCGCTGGGAGTCCACGTCGCCGTAGAGGACGCGCGGTATTTCACGTTCTCAAAACTCGATTGCTCGGTCCTCGCAGTTCCGCACCAAGCGCTCACCCAACCCGAACGCCCCGCACTACGACCGCAGCGGGGGACCACCTTGAACGTGCTCTTGCTCCACGGCCAGTTGCCCGGCGTCGGTGAGCAGCGGGGCACGATGGAGTATGGAGGCGCGACCGTCCAGCTCGAGGATCTCGCCCCGGCTCAGTGGGACTACGTGGCTCTGGGCCATTACCATGTCGCGCGCCAGGTCGAGGCGAATGCGTGGTACTCCGGTAGCGTCGAGTACGTTGCCCCCAATCCCTGGGGCCAGATGGACGACGAGAAAGAGCTGGGGGTGCAGGGGAAGGGGTACCTGCTGGTGCATCTGCCGAGAGCGAGAGTGGAGTTCCGCCCAGTCGGGCTGACGCGCCGGCACGTTGAGCTCCCGTCCGTCGAGGGCAAGGGCCTCACGCCCAAGGAGCTGGACGAACGGATCCGCGCCGCCGTCGCCGGCGCCAAGCCGGCGATCGACGATCAGATCGTGCGGCAGCTGGTGTTCGACGTGTCGCGGGCCACGGCCCGGGACCTGGACCACGCCGCGATCCGCGCCTACAAAGCCCGCGCGCTCCACTTCCAGCTCGATCTGCGGCGGCCCGAAGTCCACCGGGTGGAAACGGCGGGAGCGGGGGGGGGGCGCCACCAGACGCTGCCCGAGACGGTCCAGGAATTTCTCG
>Ga0137409_10001097_pt1 | contig 13250 bp, 11 predicted proteins | sample CZODoug1_16funga_FD_122059 | JGI IMG/M metagenome (GOLD analysis project Ga0137409, IMG submission 122059) | Vadose zone soil fungal communities from Angelo Coast Range Reserve, California, USA - CZODoug1_16fungal (Hybrid Assembly) | ecosystem: Environmental > Terrestrial > Soil > Vadose zone...
CAAGTCGCCCGTCATCGTCGTGAGCTCGCTCGTGGACGACGCGTCCGTCGTGGAGGGCGTCGGGCTGCTCCGGGCGTTGAGCATGAACACCGTCGTCATCTCCGTGGAGCCTCGCCATCACGCCGCCCAGACGGAGACCCAATCCCTCGTCGACCTGGAGCGTCGGCTCGCGATGATGGACCTCCGCGGCATCGGAGCCCGGGTCATCGCGTGGGAAGGCGACCAGAACTTGATGCAGCGTCTCATGGAGGTCGCCCCGTGAGTTGGATGCAGCGGCTTGCCCCAGCGTTCGCAGTGGTCGGCGCGGTGGTCGCCGCGTTGGGCGCATCGGGGAACGAGCCCCTCACGTTCACGCGGGTGATCTCCGGCGCGTGGGCCCTCGCCATCCTCGTCGTCTCCGCCCTCGCCGTGATCGTGGCGACTTCGGCGGATCGCCCGCGGATCGCGATCGCCGGATACGCGACGCTCGCTTCCCTGTGATCAAAACCATGGCCGGGTGGGACTGGAACTGGCCGGCCAAGGTCAACCGCATGCAAGTCGAACATCTCCTCGAACTCGAGTTCCTTACCTCTCACTCCAACGTCATTTTTATTGGCCCCACTGGCGTTGGGAAAAGCCACTTGGCGACCGCTCTGGGCCATGTCGCCTGTCTGCACGGCCACAGCTTGCTCTTTGCTGCCGCTATCGACGTGGTCAACCGTCTTAGCGCCGCCGAATCCAATCGTCAACTCGCCGACCTCGTGACGGGCATCTTCGCCGGCCGGCCCGAGGGCACCATCATCGTGAACGGCGGCCGCCGCTACCAGGGCTCTCTCATCGGCGACGACCCCCAGACCGACCTCGCCGTCGTCCGCATCCTCGCCCCCGACCTCAAGGCCGCGCCGCTCGGCGACTCGTCCCGGCTCCGCACGGGCCAGATGGTCGTGGCCATCGGCAGCCCTTATGGCTTCCAGTGGACGGTGACCGCCGGCGTCGTCAGCGCCCTCGGCCGCACGCTGCGGTCGCAGTCGGGCCGGCTGATCGACGACGTCATCCAGACCGACGCCGCGCTCAATCCCGGCAACTCCGGCGGCCCGCTCGTGAACTCGCGCGGCGAGGTGATTGGCGTCAACACCGCGGTCATCCTTCCCGCCCAGGGCATCTGCTTCGCGATCCCGTCGAACACGGCGCAGTTCGTGGCCCAGCGGCTGATCCGCGACGGCTCGATCAAGCGCGGCTGGATCGGCGTCGGCGGCCAGAACGTGACCCTGCACCGCCGCCTGGCGCTGCACCACGGGCTCGACGGAGACGGCGGCGTCCTCGTCCTCGGCGTCGAGCCGGCCAGCCCGGCGAACCGGGCGGAGCTCCGCGAGGGCGACGTCATCATCGGCTTCGACGCGCGTCGCGTCCACGGCATCGACGACCTGCACCGCGCGCTTACGGACGAGGCGGTGGGCAAGACGTCGAAGCTTTCCGTTCTGAGACGCGACGAGAAGCTCGAGCTGGGGATCGTCCCGGGCCAGGCCCCGCCGGTGCGGGACAACTAATCGGGATTGTCCGCCTTCAGCGACCGCCGGACGGCGGCGCGGAGGTCCCCCACCCCGAACGGTTTGCGCAGCACGTCCACGCGGTAGGTGAACGCGAACGGCTCGACGCGGTCCGCGGCTCCGCTCGGCGTGGAGAGCAGGATGATCGGGACGGCGTCCCCCCGATCCCGGAGTTTCATCACGACCTCCATGCCGGAGATGCGATTCAGCTGGGTGTCGAGGATGATCAGCGCATAGCCCCCCGTGTGATACTTCATCAGGAGTTCATCGCCGTCCCGGGTGAGGTCGATCTGGTAGCCGCCGGATTTGAGGACGTCCCGGATCAGGCGGCAGATCTGGGTTTCGTCGTCGGCGACGATGATGCGGATGGGCGGCGGGGGCAAGCCGGGCGTCGTCATGATCCTTTCCCAACGCCCCGGCCCGCGACTCATGCTATCCCGGGGGATTCCTCCGCGCAAGGGGGCGCCGCGGCGGGTTCATCTCCGCTTGAACTCCCGCCGGGCTTGCCTGCCGGAACTCCGTCTCCGTATCATGGTAACGCCGGCGATGGGCCGGGCACCCACCCCTGGAACGGAGGCCCCCATGAAGACCTGCAGCCTGCTCCTCGCCCTGGCCCTGTCGGCCTCCCCCGCGGCCGCCCAGGACCCCGCCGACGCGATCAAGGAGCTCGCCGGAAAACTCTCGAAGGACGGGACCTCCGGCCGCCTGGCCGAAGCGATGGCCACCGACGCCGGCGTCCAGGCCGTCCAGGAGAAGATCGACTTCCTCCTCTCCTCCCGCATCGCCCGCCTCGAGCGCGACGCCTCCGGCTGCTTCGAGGATTACCTGTTCTCGACCGACGCCGCCGGCGACCTGGTGCTCCGCCCCGAGCGCAAGCCGGAGTTCGACGCGCTGCGGCGGCGGCTGCCCGGCGCCCTCAAGGCCATGGCCGGCTTCAACCGCCGCGCCGACGAGATCGTCCGCCGCCTGGGCGATGCGAACCCGATGGACCATCTCGCCAAGACCGCCTGGAACGATTCGGGCTTCCGGGCCGCCTTCTTCCACCGGCATCCCGCCGAGCTGCGCGAGCTCGACGACGCCGAGCTCCTCGACGCCCAGGGATTCCGCGGACTCGAACGCGCCCCCGACGGCAGGTTCCGCGTGGCCGGCCCCTACGCCCAGGAGCTCCGCGACCGCATGGCCAGCCTCTTCGAGCTCCTCGAGGCCGTCAAGCCCTACGAGAAGTCCTACCTCAAGCTCGTCGCGACCGTCCCCGACGCCGCCGCGCGCGCGACCCTCTCCTCCGATCTCGCGGCCCTCTTCCTCGTCGGCCGCGTCATCCGCCAGGCCAACGAAGGCTCGCAGACCCCGATCGGCAGCGTCAGCGAGGCCGACGAGGATAAGAAGATCGAAGCATCGGTCGCGTTCACGGTGGACGTCGCCGAGTACGCCCCGGCCGTCAAGGAGTGCGAGGCGGCCGTGGCCGCGCTGAAGGCGAGCCTCGACACGCTCGCGACGGAAGTCGCCGCCGGCGCGACCGACGAGACCAACTTGATCGGGTTCATCCGGAACGAGCGGCCCCGCGTCCTCCTCGCGGAACGGATGATGGCCGCGCGCGACGAGCAGCGCGGCAAGGCCGACGAAATCATGGCGTCGACGCTCGAGGAAGATTTCACCGCGAACGGCGAGCGGCTCACGGTGAAGAAGGGGAAGTATGTCGACGACGACGGGGCCGAGTCGGCCGACGCCCTCAAGGCCGCCATCGAGACGGTTCGCGAGGAGTTCGCGGGCACGATCCGGGAGGACTTCGACCGCATCGCCGAGCGCTGCGTCGACTCCGAGGTGATCGGCGTCCTCGAGAACCGGCCCGGGACCTATCTGCTGATGGACTTCCGCGACCGCGTTCTGGACCGCCTGGTGCACGACGTGCGGCGCCAGGGCCTGGCGGTGTTCATCCGCGCGTATCTCGTCAAGCAGGGCGAGGAATACAGCGTGCGGCCCGATCGCACCGTGCGGGTGGAGGCGCTGCTCAAGCGCGCCGAGGCGATCCGCAAGGAGCAGGAAAAGTAGCGGTCAGGATTCGCCCCGGTTGCGGCGCGAGGCCTCTTCCAGGATGTGCCGCTCCTCGGAGGTCAGGCTGCCGATCCCCTCGCGGCTGACCTTTTCGAGGACCGCGTCGACGCGTTCGCGGGACACCTGTTCGCGCTGATGATCGCGGACCGTTGCCTTCCGCGCCCGGTCCTCCCTCCAGCGCGCGAGGAAACCCTTCTTCGGCGTCGGTCCGGGCATATAGTCGAACTCCGGCGCGCCGGCAAACATCGGGTGGGCGTCGATCTGCCCCGCCGCGACGAGCTTCCGGATCTGCCACGCCTCGAAGAGCATCCAGACCCCCAGCAGGCCGAACATGAAGTCGCGCTGGAGGAAACCCCAGACGAGGACCGCGATGCCGATCGGGATGGAGAAGAACGTGGTCACCTTGGCGGCCTGATCGCGGCCGTAGCGCATCAGAAGCAGGTTGGTGAGGATGCGGCCGCCGTCGAGCGGATACGCGGGCACCAGCAGGTTGAAGAACAGCAGCACGAGCTGGAGCCGGAAGAGCCCGAGCATGAGGTTGGGCCAGAAGGTCTGGCTCAGCGGATAGAACGGGTACCAGCTTTCGAACACGTTGAGATAGGTCCAGCTCCACGGCTCCCAGATCAGGAGGAGCCCGGCGAAGATCCCCGCGAGGGGGATATGCATCAGGGGCCCCATGGCGGCAACCTTGATGTCGTTCCTCGGGGTGCCGCCGTGACCCACGTACGCCAGGCCGCCCAGCGGCCAGAGCAGGATCTGCTCCGCGTGCCCGCCGACGGAGCGCGCGCCGAAGCAGTGCCCCAGTTCGTGGATCAGGGTCGTCAGAAGGAGGCCGGCCATGATGCCGGCGTAGAACCCCATCAGCAGGGCCCCGCCGCCCGGGTCGGCCAGTCCGCGGAGCACGTACATCCCCACCAAGACCGGATAGAACCAATGGACGCGGACCTGGATGCCGAAGAGCCGACCCAGCGGGAACGTCAGATTCATGAAGCCGATGGTGCAGCCTCCCTTCCCCGTCCTTCATACCTGCCGCCCGCGAAGGGGGTCAAGCAGAATGCCCGGGGATACTCCGGTCTACCCGCTCTATGAACGCGGGCGCGCGGATTCCGTGTCGCAAATTGCGTGCAAGGGCAGAAGGGTCCTTTCGACCCGGCTTTCAGGGAACAAGCAGGGGGGGCCTCGTCGTCATACATATAGAGATGCGCAGAGAGAAGCTCGCCCGGATTGCCGCCACGGGGTTGCTGTTGGCCCTGGTGCTGGTCAGTCCCCGCGCTTTGCTCCAGCCCGTCGAAATCGTCCACAAATCCCAGGATTCCAATCGGCCGAAGATCCCCAAAAACGTGCTGCGCGCGGAGCCCGTCCGCGTTCCGACCGCGGAAAAGCAGGGAAACGGACCCGGTCTCTCGGGATCGGATCCGGTGTCGGAGGGCTGGTTCGCCGGCTTTTCCGGTCTCACCCCTCTCCAGGCCGTGCGGGCCCGGGCCTTCACCCAGCTCACCAAGCCTGAGTATCTGAAGTGCTTCGCCTCGGGGGCTCCTCCCGTTCCTCTGGCTCCTCCCGCCTAGCGGCTGCCCCGGCGGGACCGGAGCATCCGCTTTCTCCGAAAGACTTGTGCGGATCTCCTCTTCCCGCCGCTGGACCGGTGGATCGAGTGCCCGAGACGAAGAGGAGGATCATCCCATGTTGAATATCTGCCTGATGTTGAATATCTGCCTGAAAACCCGGAACCGATGGTTCCCCATGGCGCTTCTGTGCATCATCTCCTGCGCGGCCACGGGATCGGCCCCGGCCGAACTGGCGGCCGGTCCCGAGCAGCCGGGCTGGCCCCGGGAATTCACCGCGCGCGGCTCCACGATTGTCGTCTATGAACCCCAGCTGGAGACCCTCCGAGGGAACCGCATGACGTCGCGCTCCGCCGTCTCGATCACCCGCGAGAACGACAGCGATCCGGTCTTCGGCGGCGTCTGGCTCGACATGGTCCTGAACTTCGATACCGAGCGGAAGACCGCCTCGCCGGAGATCCTCCGCGTCGTCGACCTCCGCTTCCCCTCCCTGGGAACCGACGAGGCCGCGCGCCTGCGTCTGGACATCGCCGACGAGGCCCCGCGCTGGAACCTGTCGTATTCGGTCGACGCGCTGATGGCGGAGCTCCGGACGGTCGAAGAGCAGAAGTCCAGGGCCGAGGGCCTCAAGGCCGACGTGCCCCGCATCTTCGTCCGCAGCGGCCCCGCGGTCCTCGTCACGCTGGAGGACGAGCCCGCCTGGCGGAAAACTGCCGACGGCAGCCTCGATCGCCTGGAAAACACCTCCGCATTCATCGTCCGCGACGCGGAGACCTGCATCCTGGGGGTTTCCCCGTTCTGGTGGACGTCGAAGGACCCCGCGGGTCCCTGGCAGCCGGCCGCGACCGTGCCGCCGTCGGTCGTGGAGCTCTGGAAGAACGAACCGAAGCCGGCGACTGACGCGGACGCGGATCCGTCGCAGCGGCCGGAAGTGATCGCAACGACCGGCGCCGCCGAGCTCGTCTGGACGGACGGAGCTCCGCAATATGTCCCCATCGCAGGGACGGATCTCCTCTACGTGAAGAACACGGACAGCGATCTCTTCCTCGACACCCGCGAGCAGCAGACCTATGCGCTGTTTTCGGGCCGCTGGTACCGGACCCCGCAATCGAAGGACGCCTGGGGGTTCGTCGCGTCCGACCAGCTTCCCGCCGACTTCGCCCGGATCCCGCTCGGCAGCCCGAAGGGACACGTGCTGGCCTGCGTCGCCGGCACCGCCCCGGCACGGAATGCCGTGCTGGACGCCGGGATCCCTCAGACGGAGGCGGTCAAGACCGGTCCGGCGCCGGATCTGCAGGTGAACTATGACGGCCAGCCGCAATTCACGCCCGTCGCGGACACTCCGGTCCGCTACGCGGTCAACACGCCGTACTCGATCTTCTGCGTCGACAGCCGGTACTACTGGTGCCTGGACGGCATCTGGTATGACTCCGACTTCGCCGTCGGCCCGTGGTTCGTCTGCGGGCTGGTGCCCCGGACGATCTACCTGATTCCGCCGAGCTGCCCGCACTACTACGTCACCTACTGCCGCGTGTTCAGCGCGACGCCCTCCGCGGTCTACGTCGGATACTACCCCGGCTATCGCGGCTGCTACGTGTGGCGGGGCAGCGTGGTGTACGGCACCGGCTGGCATTACCGGCCCTGGGTCGGGACCCAGTGCTACACGCGTCCGGTGACCTGGGGCGTGGGCGTGCACTACAGCCCGATCCAGAGCGGCTGGTCGATCCGGGTCGGCATCGGCTCCGTCTCCGGTTATCGCGTTCCGCGGGTTCAAGCCGGCGTGGGCGGAACCTGGGGCGGCCGTTCGTCCGGCGTGTCCGCCTATCGGAAGAGCCCGTCCCCGGCGCCGGTCTTCGACGGCAGACGCGACAATCTGTATCGCCGGCAGCTGGAGCGGCTGGCCCCGAATCCCGCGCGGCCGTCGAGCCGCCCCCCGCAGGGGGGACCGGAATTTCCCAGGCGGATGCCTCCGACCGGACGCGACGGGTCGCCGTCGACTCCGGACCGCACGCCTTCGGAACGCGAGCGTCGGGAGATCCCGAAGCCGCCTCCGCCGCCCCGCAACGAGCGGACGGAAACCCCCGAGCACCGCGAGGCTCCCAAGCCGCCTCCTCCGCCGCGACGGGAAGAGCCCCGGGAAGCTCCACGACGCCTGCCTCCTCCTCCTCCGCAGGACGAGCGCCGGGAGATTCCCAGGACGCCGCCTCCGATCGAACGTCAGCCCCGGGAGATCCCGAAGCGTCCTCCGCCCCCGCAGGAAGAGCGCCGCGAGGCTCCGAAACCTCCGCCGCCTTCGAATCGGGAGACGCCTCCGCGCGAAGCTCCGAAGCCGCCCCCTCCGCCCCGCGAGCGCCGGGAGGCGCCCCGCACCCCTCCTCCGCAGAAGCGCGGCGAGAGTCCGCGGAATCCTCCGCCCTCGTCGGATCGCCGTCGATAATCCTCCGCACTCCCCTCTCCGTCGTTCGGGGAGGGGAGTTCGCGGCGCGGCCTCAGGGATGGCCGAGGCGCCGCGCGATCCAGCCGGCCTCGGCCTCCAGGCCCCAGTCCCCATAGAGGCGCCGGAGGTTCCGGTAGCGCTCGTCGCCGTCGATGCCCACGTTCCAGAGGATCTTGCGGAGATCGACGGGACAGAGATGCATCGGGTGGCCGTCGTGCTCCTCGAGCGTATTGGCGCCCTGCATGACGCAGGACCAGACGGCGCAGTGCTCGATCGAGAGGATATGGCCGGCCTCGTGCGACACGAGCTTGAGCGTGCGCCGCAGGAAGAGCGGCGCGTCGTCGGTCTCGAAGCGGCGCAGCGAATACACTCCGCAGCGCTGGTGCAGGCTCCCTTCCCCGAACACGAAGTTGAGCCCCTCCGAGTACAGGTCGCGATCGGTGATCCCCATAGAGACCAGGGCGTCCGGAGGAAGACGGTCGGCCAGGTGGCGGATGATCCGCGTCGCATGGTACTGCTTGCGCTCGGGCTCCAGGGCGTCCGCGACCATCGGGACCGGATCGAGGATCTTCGCCGGGACGCCGAAGTAGGCTTCGGAATGCGCGCGGATCCGCTCGAGAACGCCCCGGTAGCGGGTCGACGCCTCCCCCAGCGGCTGGAGGTAGAATGTCGTGCGGTGGCCGCAACGACGGTTGACGGGGCCGACCGAATACTGCTCGAAGGTCTGCTCCGGCTCGGGATACCGCCAGCGCCATTCCCCCGGCTTGGGAGGACCCTGCCTGACGAAGCCGTCTTCACTCCCTCGTCCAGGATCCTTTCCCGACCGTGGACACAGGGAACAGTCCGCCGCCTGCGAGCGGCGCCAGACGGCGGGCAGGAGCCAGACTCCAAGAATCAAGCCCCAGGCGACCAGGCCGACCGCCACGGCCAGCACGCGCTTCGACGTCCGGCTCATCGTCCATCCTCCACCTTGATTGGACGCCGGGGCCGGGGCTTCGCTATGGATTTGACCAAAAGGGATCGGTCGGCATCTGATTCGTAGAGGGTGGGCCTCCCGGCGGGATCGGGCGGTGTATGATTCTCAGAGAACAAGGCATCCCCCGCGGGGGGGACGGTGGGATCCGTTAGGACGTCGAGCATGCGAGCCGCTCTTCTGGCGCTCTTCCTCTGCATCTCCGCCTCGGACGAAAACTTCAAGATCCTCCAGGATCCCGCGCGCCGCACCAGGGAATTCGACCGCCAGACCGCCCTCAAGGCCTTTCGCGAGCAGTCCAAGGACAGCCCCGTGGCCTGGGTCGCCACCCGCTTTCTGGAGAAGACCGACCGGCAATGGAAGCTCACCTACGACCGGCTCAAGACCGGGTCGGGCACCCTGCTCGGCACCGCCGACGGCCCCAATTTCATCGCCTACGACAACACGCGGGTTCCCGTCGCAGGCGGCACCCTCGAAAAGGACGTGCGCGATCCGGCGGCGATCGAGCTCGACGCCTATCTGAAGGCGTGGTGGTCGGGCGCGGCGCTTTCAGACGCGGACCATCGCAAAGCCCTGGAGGCCATCGAGCAGTCGATGGGCAAGGTCGGCACGTCGCCGGGGGCCGAAGCGCTCAAGCTGTTCTCGCTCGTGCATGCCAGCGCGCTGGGCGACCGGGCGTCGGACATCGTCACCAAGTTCGGCTTCGCAAAGGAAGGCGACCGATGGGGCCGCAAGGACGACCTGGCCCTGTGCGCCCTGGTCGGCGGCATCGCGAGGAAGACTCTGGTCAGCGGCGACCTCGAGGCGCGCGCGCGGGCGGCGACGGGCCTTCCGGCGCGCTATGCGATCGCCCTCTTCGACCTCAGCAAGGTCCTCAGCGCGAATCAGGGATACGAGAACGCCTATAAGACGCTGCTGGGCCTGGGTGCCCCCGGCATGGGGCCCCGGGTTGCGGAGCACTTCAAGGCGCTGGCCGACAGCCTGAAGCTGGCGGTCTATTGCCGGGTCTGCAAGGACGGCAAGATCACCTGCGAGATGTGCCTGGGGAGGAAGAAATTCGACCAGCCCTGCCCGCAGTGCCACACGCTGGGCTGGGCTCAGAAGGGGGGCGCCGCGGGCAGCACCCTGATCCGCTGCTGGCGCTGCGCCGGCCAGGGCTCGTTCAAGAACGCCGGCTGCCCGGGCTGCGGGCAGACGGGCATCATCAACTGCCCGGTCTGCGTCGGCAAGCCCTGGCGCGACGGCTTCAAGGGCTGCAAGGACTGCACGATCTGCGGGGTCTGTCACGGGCGCAAGCAGACGGAAAAGAACTGCGGGACCTGCGGCGGCAAGGGCCGCGTGCCGCCGATCACCGCGGGGATTCCGACCGTAACCTGCGACACCTGCAAGGGCTTCGCGATCCTCAAGGAGAACTGTGCGGCCTGCAAGGAGTCGGGGCTGGCGCCGTGCAAGACCTGCGGGGACGGCGTGCGGGACGGCAAGAACCGCGCGAAGACCGAGGATATCTACGCGGCGCAGCCCTGCCAGGCCTGCGGCGGCAAGGGCTTCCCGCTTCCGAACCTCGCGGTTCCCTGCGAGCGCTGCTTCGGGCTCTCGTTCATCGCCCTGCCCGCCATCGACCCGCGCAAGACGCTGCTCGAATAAGAAGCATCAGGCATCCAGCCTAAGGCATCGGACGGTTCGCCCCCCTGTCCCCCTCCGTGGGGAAGGAGAACGAAAACATCTGGCGGACGCCGGTCGCCTGCGTCTTGATCGCTGCAATATCTCTGGTCCTCGGTGTCGGACTGGTCAATCCCTTACGGAGCCGAGCTGGAATGGGAATCTCCGGGCGATACCCCGATCGTCTACCCGCATGCCGAATCCTGGGAGGAGCAGGCGCCGCGCTTCCTGCGCTGGCCCCGGTTCAGCCGCCGCAAAAGTTTCGTGATCTTGCTCGCGACGGACAAGGAACGGACACTTCCCGAGGAGAGGATGCGGAAACTTCGCGAGCGACTGCTCCTGGAGCCCGGCAGGGGACGATCACCGCGCGGAAGAAACCGGTGCAACAGTGACGGTCACTTTTGTTCGGCGCCGCACTTCGTGGTGACCCAGGAGCTCCACTTCGCGACCGCGTCTTTGCGTCCCGCGGGGACCGCGCCCGGGACATAGCCGAAGGCGTCCTTGTTCGCGCGCTGCAGCGCCGCGAAGGCCGTCGCGCGGATCTTGACGTCGTCGTCGTCGAGCGCGCGCACCAGCGTCCACCACACTTTCTTGTCCTCGAAGTTGCCGTGGGCGGCGAGGCGCATCGCCTTCGCGAGGCCTTCCATGGCCAGCAGCCGCTCGCCGGCGCTGGGGCCCTTCGTGCTGTCGCCCTTCTCCCCGGCGACCATGCCGCAGAGGGCGTCGAGCGCCTCGGGATAATGCCAGTTCGCGTAGACCCCGAGCGAGAGCAGCGACTGCGCCGCGACGCGGTCGTTCTCGTCGTGCGCCAGCCGCGCCAGTTCCTCGGCCGACGCCTTGCCGTACGAGGCGTGCATGCAGGACTCGGCTGCGGTCGCGCGGACGCCCGCGTTCTTCGACTGCAGGCCCATCACGATGGCGGCCTGCGCGGGCACGCTGCCGATCCGCTGCAGGTTGAGGTAGGTCAGCTTGTTGCCGAGCAGGCTGTCGCCCGATTTCTCGAAGCGGCCCATGAACTCCTTGTCCTTCGCGGGCAGCTCCATCGTCTTGTGGCGGATCGCGCGCAGCCAGCTGACGTAGTCGTCGCGGCAGTCGTTGACGGTCGACATGTCGGGATGGCCCTGGCCGTCCCAGATGTCCGTGTGGCCGTAGCCGTCGAGCTGGCGGAAGACCGCGCGGATGCCCATCTCCCTCAGCGCCTTGGCCGCATTGCCCGAGTTCTGGGGATTGTCGTTTCCGCCGTGGACGAAGTACCACTCGGTCTTCGAATCCGCGCCGTTGGCGATCTTCTCCTTGTTCTGGAAGTTGTAGCCGCCGCAGTAGCCGACCGCGGCCGCCACCAGGTCCTGGTTCTCCCAGCCGAAGCGGCCGATGAAGCCGGCGCCGTTCGAGCTGCCCCAGATGAAGATCTGGCGCGCGTCGATCGGATAGTGCTCCTTCGCCCACTCGACCACGCGCTTCGAGATCGGGCCGTCATCCTCGAGCGTCCAGCCCGGGCCCTTCGACTTGCCCGCGATGACGACGAACTCGCTCTCGCACTTCAGGCGTCGAAGGCACTCGACGGTGCCGCCGTAGTAGTTGTCCTCGTTGCCGTTCATGCCGTGGTAGACGAGGAGCAGCGCGAGGGTCCGCATCGGCGGCATCTGGCCGGGCGCCAGCATATGGGCGCGCATCATCACGCCCGTCTTGTCCTTGAGGTCGCCGTGGAACTCGCCGGGGCCGCCGGCGTCCTTGCCGCCGCCGCCCTTCTGCTGCTGGGCGAGGACCGATGGGGCCGCGACGAGGAGCAGCGCCAGAGTGCGAAGCATCATAAAGTCATCCCGCTCGAGAGATGGAAAGGCTCCCCAGATACTAAACGTGAGCCGGCCGGGGTTTCTACTGTTTTTCCTTCAGAAAGTACTCGAAGAAGTCCGCGATGCGGTCGCTCGCTTCCGGCGTGATCTTGTGCTCCGGCCGGTTGTGCATCCCGACGCGATGCTCGACGCCGAGCAGCTTGTTGACGGCGACCACATGGTTCAGCGCCTTCCAGCGCGCAGGGCCGTCCTCCGAGCCGCCGGCGACGAAAAAAGGACGAGGCGCGATCAAGGCGTGAAGCTCGTGGAGGTCCCACTGCTCCTCCCTCATCTGCTTGTAGGGGCCGACGCGGTCCGCGGGCCCGGCGAGTTTCCCCCGGACGCGAAACAGCGCGCCCGGCACGTAGCCCAGATACCACGGCTCCCAGTAGTTGACGTTGCCGCGCGGCTCGTCGAAGACGATGCCCGGGTCGGAGATGCAGACCGCCGCGAACTTCTCGTAAAGCGCGCCCGCGAAGAGCGCCCACTTGCCGCCGTAGGAGTGGCCGACGACGCCGATGCGCGCCGGGTCCACGTCCCTCCGCTGCGAGAGGATCGTATGGCCGGTCGCGGCGACGTAGGCGAGATACGACAGCGGCTGGAGCTGGGCCTTGTCCCAGCTCGGATAGTAGAGGTCGGCATTCGGCCGCGGCGCCGTCGGGTTCTGCCCGATGCAGAGCGCGACGAAGCCCCGCTTGACGGCCTGGTACCCGAAGTCGTTCTGCTGGCGGCGATCGGCTTTGAGACCGGCGCCGTCCTCAGGGTAATAGAACACGTCGACGACGGCGGGGAACGGGCCGGGTCCCGCGGGGCGCAGCAGGAAGGCCGCGGTCTTGCGACCGGGCGCGATCTCGATCTCGACGCGGGCGCGGGTGAAGCCCTCAAGCTCCTCCTTATACTGCTCCTGGACGAGCGGTTTCTCGACCATGGGGGGCCAGGGGCCGAGGAGGTCGTTCCAGCGCTTGAGGATCTCGGCGCGGCGCTGCTTCCAGTCGTCGGCCGTCCTGACGCCGTCCAGCAGCGGCCGGAGGGGGGCGAGCTGGTCCTGGTACTCCGCGGGAACGCTGAAGAGGGGCTTGAGTCTGTCCCAGAGCTCGGCCTCGCGGGACTGGCCGGCGAGGAGGACGGCGATCAGCGGCAGGATGCGCATGTCGTCAAGCATAACGTCAGGGCGAGGGGCGGTGTCTCATCTTTGCCGGGGGGAATCCG
>Ga0137409_10005460_pt1 | contig 13246 bp, 9 predicted proteins | sample CZODoug1_16funga_FD_122059 | JGI IMG/M metagenome (GOLD analysis project Ga0137409, IMG submission 122059) | Vadose zone soil fungal communities from Angelo Coast Range Reserve, California, USA - CZODoug1_16fungal (Hybrid Assembly) | ecosystem: Environmental > Terrestrial > Soil > Vadose zone...
TAACTGTCAGATCTTCTGAACGCGAATTTTCCCCAACAACTTGACCTTTATATACTTGGACGCCTGGACCAATAAAAAGTGTTCCTCTTTCTTGAATATTGGTTAATCCATACAGATTTGATTGCCCAGTTTCATTGGCAACGAGGGAACCCCGTTCGCGCTTGATTGGTTCACCAGAATCAACATCATATCGGTCAAAATTGGTGTTAATAATACCGAGTCCTCGTGTATCGGTGATAAATTCACTACGGTAGCCAAATAACGCACTTGTTGGCATAAGAAACACAAAATAGGCAATCCCATTATCATCTGTCGTCATATCCTCGAGGTTAGCCTTACGGACACCCATCTTTTGCATGATGATTCCAGAATAATCTTGTGGAGCTTCAAGAAATACTCGCTCAAACGGTGCTAATTTCTTGCCTTCAACCATTTTTAAGATAACTTGTGGGCGAGAAACTTGGAATTCATAACCCTCACGTCGCATTCGTTCAATAAGAATTGCCAAATGTAATTCTCCACGTCCTGAAACCATCCATTTTCCATCTGTAGTATCTTCAACACGAAGCGCCATATCTGTCTCGAGCTCTTTCATCAGATTACGGACGCGCTCATCGGTCGGCGGCGGAACAACAACCTGAATTTCGACATATTGATCGCCACGTTCACCGCTGCGCGCGCTGGGCACGCCCTTTTCTTTCAACCGAAGTGTCTTGCCGCTGTCGGTTCCCGGCGGAATGCGCACAAGAGATCGCCCGTCGATCGTTGGCACTTCGATTTTTGCGCCGAGTGTCGCTTCCGAAACCGTCACCGGAATTCTTGTATAAAGATCGTTTCCGCGCCGTTCGAAAAACTCATGCGGTTTCACTACAACGGAGAGGTACAGGTCACCCGCAGGGGCGCTCATGGTTCCGGCATTGCCTTTGCCGGGAACGCGCACGCGCCCGCCATTTGCCACACCCGCGGGAATGCGCACGTCGATCGTTTCGTTGTGCCGCACACGCCCTTCGCCGCCGCACGTTTTGCACGCGGTACGCAGTTTGCCGGTGCCGCCGCAGCGATTGCATGGCACGTTGAATCGCATCTTGCCCGCGGCTTGCTGAATCGTGCCGCTGCCGTTGCACGTCGGGCAGACTTGCGGCGTCCCCACCGCGCCCGTTCCGTGGCAGGTTTGGCAGGAATCGAGCCGCGTGATCTGAATTTTCTTTACAGCGCCGCGAACCGCGTCCCAAAAATCAATTTCAAGGCGGTATTCGAGGTCCGCACCCTCTTCGGCTTCTTCCCGCACACTCGTGCCGCCGCGCCCGCCGAAGAACGAACTGAACAGATCGCGAAAACTCCCGCCGCCCGCACCGGCACCGCTGCCGCCGCCGAAGTCGAAGCCTTCGAAATTGAAGTTTACGTCGCCGCCGGCACCGTCCGGGCCGCCACTGTATCCGCTGGGCGGCGCGCTATCGCTGTAAAACCCGTACTGGTCGTACATCTGCCGCTTCTTCGTGTCGGACAGGACGTCATACGCTTCCTGCAACTGCCTGAATTTCTCTTCGGACGGTTTGTCGCCGGGATTCAGATCGGGATGGTATTTTCGCGCCAGCTTGCGAAACGCAGTGCGGATATCTTTCGCGGACGCCTTTCGAGATACGCCCAGCAGTTCGTAATAATCCGTTTTGCTCGTCGTTGGCATTTTTCAGCTCATATGCGTAGGGGCACGAACGCTCGCGCCCCTACGATTACTCACAACTGACAACTTGCCTTCAATTTGAACTTCAGTTCGGGCGCTTCGATTCGTCCACGTCCACATACTCGGCGTCAATTACGTCGCCGGGTTTGTTCGGGTTCGCTTGCGAACTTCCCGCACTGGAGCCGCCTGCGCCCGCGCCGGCCGCTCCTGCCTGCTGTGCCTGCGCAGTTTCCGTTGTCTTGTAGAGCGTCTCTGCAAGCTTGTGCAGGGCGCGCTCCACGTTCTCGGTGGCTGTCCGCAACCGCGCAGTGCCGCCTTCGTTAATCGCTTTCTTCGCGTCTTCGAGCGCTTCCTCGGCGGCCTTCACATCCGCTTCGGGCAGCTTCTCGCGGCTGTCCTTGAGCGTTTTTTCGGCCTGATAAACCAAACCGTCGAGACGATTGCGCGATTCAACCTCTTCCATGCGCCGGCGATCCTCTTCAGCGTGCGATTCGGCTTCGACGCGCATCTTTTCCGCTTCTTCCTTGGTCAAGCCGGTCGAAGACTGAATCGTGATCTTCTGCTCCTTGCCGCTTGCCTTGTCCTTTGCGGAAACGTTAAGGATACCGTTCGCGTCGATGTCAAACGTGACTTCGATTTGCGGAACGCCGCGTGGAGCGGGTGGAATCCCGTCCAGCTTGAATGTGCCGAGCGAACGATTGTCTTTCGAGAATTTGCGCTCGCCTTGCAGAACGTGAATCTCCACGCCCGGTTGATTGTCCGAAGCGGTCGAGTACGTTTCCACTTTGCGAGTCGGAATCGTCGTGTTGCGCGCGATCTGCGTGGTCATCACGCCGCCGAGTGTTTCAACGCCCAGCGAAAGCGGCGTCACGTCGAGCAGCAGGATGTCTTTCACTTCGCCCGCAAGCACCGCGCCCTGTACCGCAGCTCCCACCGCGACTACTTCGTCCGGGTTCACGCCCTTGTGGGGCTCTTTCCCGCCGAAGAAGTTGCGCACAAGTTGCTGTACCTTCGGGATGCGGATCGAACCGCCGACGAGTACGACTTCCTGAATGTCGCTCGGCGAAAGCTTCGCGTCTTCGAGCGCCTGCTGCACCGGCTTCATCGAGCGGTCCAGCAAATCGCCGATCAATTGCTCGAGTCGCGTGCGCGTCAACTTTTCCTGCAAGTGAATTGGGCCGCTCGCCCCCGCCGTGATGAACGGAAGATTGATCTCCGTCTCCATCATTTGCGAAAGCTCGACCTTCGCTTTTTCCGCGGCTTCTTTCAGGCGTTGCAGCGCCATGCGGTCTTTGCTCAAGTCAATATTGTTTGCTTTCTTGAAGCCGTCGATCAGCCAGTCCACGATTCTTTGATCAAAGTCATCGCCGCCAAGGTGCGTATCGCCGTTGGTGGACTTCACCTCGACGACGCCGCTGCCGACTTCGAGAACGGAAATATCGAACGTACCGCCGCCCAAGTCATACACTGCAATCGTTTCGTCAGTCTTCTTGTCGAGGCCGTACGCCAACGCGGCCGCCGTCGGCTCATTGATAATGCGGACGACTTCGAGGCCCGCGATTTCGCCTGCCTGTTTGGTCGCTTGCCGCTGCGCGTCGTTGAAGTACGCCGGAACGGTGATGACGGCCTTGGACACTTTTTCGCCCAGGAAGTCTTCCGCGGCTGCTTTCAGCTTGCCGAGAATCATCGCTGAAATCTCGGGCGGGCTGTACACCTTCCCGGAAATCTCCACGCGCGCGTCGTCGTGCTGGCTTTTTACTACTTTGTATGGAACGCGGCGGCTCTCTTCGCTGACCTCGTCATAGCGCCGTCCCATAAACCGCTTGATCGAATACACGGTGTTTTCCGGATTCGTGACGGCCTGCCGCTTTGCTACCTGTCCGACCAGCCGCTCGCCGGTTTTCGTGATGGCCACCACCGAAGGCGTCGTCCGCGCGCCTTCCTGGTTGGGGATAACTACCGGCTCGCCGCCCTGCATTACCGCGACCACCGAGTTCGTCGTTCCCAAGTCAATTCCAATAATCTTGCTCATAATACTGGTTCCTCTCTCCGTGCCTAGCCCGTAGTGGCGCGCAACCAGGAGTAGGTAACTGGGTCACGCCCCGTGACGTAAGCTCAATGTCTCGGCGAGTATACAGGTTGAGTGTATTGTTGTCAAGTTTCTTTATAACAATGCTATTTTATTGAAAAAAAGCACCTTAGCCCTTCTTCTCACCTGTGGGCCATGGAATCGAACGCAAGGCGCCGGTTTCCCAGAGCAACCTGCCCGTGCTAGCGCCATCCAACCTTACTATAACGTCCCTGATTATCGTTCGGCCGGTTTCGCGCTACAATGCCGTGCCTCGGCATGTCAGGAACTGACTGTTTTAGGAGGATTGCTTGAGCCGCTCGTACCTCGCCCGTTTGACGTTCGCACTCATCTTCTTGTCGGGTGCATTGCTCGTCGGTTGCAACAGCCAATCGCAGTCGGCGGACAACCGGCCTGCCTCTTCGGCCGCCCCGCAAACGACGACGGGATCCACGATGCCTGTGTCAACGCCTGCACCACCTCACCCGGCTGAAACTGAGGCTGCGCCGGTTCAGGCAGCGCCGACCAAAGCGTCGCAAGCGAGCGCACCGCAGATTGCGCCTGCGCCCGCGTCCACTGTTGCCGGAATTCCGGACGTCGATCCGCACAAAACGCGCGGTTCAAAATCCGCGCCGATAGTCATGGAGACATTCAGTGATTTTCAGTGCCCGGCATGCAAGCAGCTTTACCTGGGCACTTCACGGCAGTTGAACGACAACTATGTGGCGACCGGCAAAGTATTCGCGATTCACAGAGACTTTCCATTGCCGGGCCATGCATATTCGCGCATTGCCGCGCGGTATGGCCGCGCTGCTGCTCAGCTTGGCCGCCTCGAGCAAGTGGAACAAGTTCTCTTTGAAAACCAGGAAAAATGGGAACAAACGGGCGATGTGGACGGCACGGTGGCGAGTGTGCTTTCTCCCGCCGACATGACTAAAATCCGCGCGCTAATTAAGAATCCAGCGATCGACGCAGCCATCGAAAAAGATTTGGCGCTCGGGCGCACATATTCTGTCAATCAAACGCCGACCACTATCATTCACTACAAAGGCCAGACTTATCCGGTGGTCGGCATCGTCAGCTACGACGTCCTTCACCAGTTTCTCGATCAGCTTCTGAAGCAGTAGCGAGTCCGCCGCGATGATGCAATCGAGCCCCCTAAACCTCCGCCGGACCGTAGTACTGCTCGGCCGACTGTTTCTCGGCGCGACATTCGTTTACGCGGCATATTCAAAAATCCTTCATCCAACTTTCATCCTGCATCCGTGGTTCGCGTTCAAATTTGCCGTACAGGCGAATCTGGCGAATTTCGCGGGTGAAGTGGAGACGTTCAAGTTCGTATCCACGGCAAATGCCGCGCTTCTCGCCCACGCTCTTCCGTTTATCGAATTGGCTCTTGGACTACTGCTTTTGATCGGTTGGCGTGTTCGCTACTGGCTCACGGGTGTGTCACTGCTGCTCATAGTTTTTCTTTCGGTGCTCACGCGCGCCTACCTGCTGCGTCTCGACATCAAAGACTGCGGCTGCTTTGCAACGCCGGAGCCGCTCAATGGCATGACGCTGGTGCGAGACAGCGTTTTTCTCGCGGCTGCGCTGCTGTGCACCTACTTCGCTTTTGTCGAAGCCCGCAAGCCGCACCCTTGGGCGGCGCCATCGTAGAACGCAGCTTCAGGCATCCCGGACTGACTCAGGCCTGAAGGCGGTTTAGTGGGTGGATGCCGCCCGGCTCTTCGTATCCGGCGGTCTGCGTTGTGCGCCGCCGGGGTAGGCCCTATTCAGTCTGTATTTGTCGGCGATCACGTAAGCGATGCCAGCGACGAGCGACAGCCCAAGCAGAACCCAGGCCATTCCCACGACCGTTCCAATCACGGTCCGGTACATCTCCAGAACCCAAAACTCCTGGGTCAACTGCGCCAGCATCGCGCCGCGATTGAAGGACGGAGCCGCGAGGTATTCCTCAAGAATTCGAACACGCGCCCCTGCCGTCACGCCGGCGACGACAAGGGTGAAGAATACGTAGCGGGTCCACGCAGCTGCGGCTTCGTCGTCCAATAGCTTCCGCAGGATATTTTTCACTGGCGTCCAGAATAATCACGCGACAAGGAAGGACAGAATAAAGGCAGCTGCGAGCGTTGAGAGGAAAAAATTGACAAACATAATGCTCCGACTCCTAGCACTTGGGATACGTACCTCGCGAGGTAGTATCGCACATCCGCGCAAACGAGGAAAATTGAACTCCTCAGTAAGCCATCGAACAAGAAGGCCGGTTTCCGTTCTGCATCTCGGCTCGCGTTCTAAGCTAAAATGAAGTTTCATGCTGAGCCTTCCCCCGATCACCCTCCGTCTTCGCGGCTGGAAACTGATTGACCGCGTTGCGCTGGCGTTTCTTCTGTTTTGCGCGATTCTGCTCGGTGCCGGAGCCGGGTTGCTCTTTGTCTATGCGAGCGACCTGCCGGAAATTCACGCGCTTGAAACCTACCGGCCCAATGTTGTCACGGAAGTTTACGCGGACGATGGGCAACTCGTCGGGAGCTTTGCTCTGCAGCGCCGCATTCTCATGACGTATGAGCAGTGCCCGAAAATTCTCTTCAACGCCGTTACTTCCATCGAAGATCAGCACTTTGAAGAGCATTGGGGCATTGATTTTCCGCGCATCGCCGGAGCGATGGTCCGCAACGTGATTCATCGGCGCATCACCGCCGGAGCAAGCACCATCACGATGCAGCTTGCCGGGAATCTGTTCCTCGATCGCAGCGACCGCACCTTTCGCCGCAAAGTTCAGGAGATGCTGCTCGCATTGCAAGTCGAGCGGCGTTACACCAAACCGCAAATCTTCACCATGTACGCGAATCAGGTCTATCTTGCGCATGGCAACTATGGTTTTGCCGCTGCAGCGCAGTTCTATTTTGGCAAGTCCGTCACCGATTTGAATTTGCAAGAAGCCGCTTTGCTCGCCGGCATGGTCAACGGACCGAAGTTTTCTCCTATCGCCAATCCTGAAGCCGCGCTCAATCGCCGCAATCTCGTTCTGCGCCGCATGGAAGAAGAAGGGAAGATTTCTTCCGCGGACGCGGCCAACGCCAAGAAGATGCCGCTCGGCTTGCATATTCAATATCCGCGCAACGACCTGGCACCCTATTTTTTTGAAGACATTCGCAAGTACCTCGAAGCCACCTATGGCACCGAGGCCGTTCACGAACGAGGTCTGCGCGTATACACCACACTCAACGTAAAGATGCAGCGCGCGGCGAATCAGGCTATTCGGGACGGTCTTCACTCGTATGATCGCCGTCACGGATGGCGCGGCGGCTTGCCCAACCTCATCAAGGACAATCTCGGCAAACTCGACACCTACGAAGACGACGATTGGCGCCACGCGATTGAAAAGGGAAGCTACGTCACCGGGCTCGTCGTGGCTGTTGACGATAAATCCGCGACGATCAAGATTGGCCAGTATCGGGCGCTGCTCTCCTCGCAAGACATGATCTGGACCGGCAAGAGAAAGCCCAGCGAGCTCTTGAAAGCCGGTGACCTCGCGCAGTTTTCCATTCAGGAGCTTCGCGAAACAACCGCTCGCGTTCAGCTTGAACAACAACCAACACCGCAAGCCGCCATGATTGCTATCGACAATCCGACCGGTGAAATCAAAGCTATGGTCGGCGGATACAGTTTCGAAGATTCGAAGTTCAATCGCGCTACGCAGGCCGTTCGCCAGGTTGGCAGCTCATTCAAGGTCTACGTTTACGCAGACGCGCTGGAAAAAGGATTTACGCCGTTCGACACGATTCTGGACGCGCCGTTTAGCACCATGAGCGGCGGCAACCTCTATTCGCCGCGTAACTACGACGAGAAATTCGAAGGCAACATTACGTTGCGCCGCGCGCTTGCTGGTTCACGCAACGTCCCCGCCGTGAAGCTGGCTGAAAAAATTGGCATCAGCACGGTCGTTGACGAAGCGCGCCGCTTTGGCATCTCCACGCCGCTTCCGCCGTACCTTCCGCTCGCGCTCGGCGCCGCGGACATGAGACTTCTCGAACACGTCTCTGCGTTCACCGTTTTTCCCGACGACGGCATTCGCATCGACCCACACATGATTCGCCGCGTCGCCACGTACGATGGCGCATTGCTTGAAGAAGCGCATCCCGCGATCCACGAAGTGATTTCTCCGGAAGTGGCCCGGACGATGACAGCGATGCTCGAAGAAGTGATTCAATTCGGCACCGGTATCGAAGCAAAATCGCTCAAGCGTCCCGCTGCGGGAAAAACCGGCACCACCCAGGACTATACCGACGCTTGGTTTGTCGGTTTCACGCCACAACTCACCGCGGGCGTTTGGGTCGGCTTTGACGACAAGCAAAACTCTCTCGGTAAGAAGGAGACTGGCGCTCGCGCTGCGCTGCCCATCTGGACCAGCTTTATGCAAAACGCCCTAGCAGGCGCGCCGGCGCTCGATTTCGCGAATGTTACCCCGCTCGAACAACAGGTCACTGATCATCCCGTGCACGTGGATACGCCAGATACTGCGCCTACCGAAGATGAACCGTCCGCTCCAAAAGTAAAGCCGCCAGCTGCGCCTCCCGCAACGAAGACCACTGCGGGAAACACAACTAGCGGCCAGCGCCCGTAGCGCGTTCCTCTGAGAAAACTTACAGCTTCTGTACGACCACGTTCAGCGACGAACTTTGCACTGACGTGAAGTTAGCTGTCGCCGGATTCAGCGAAAGCGTAATCTGCCAGAGCGAGTGGCCCGCGGCGTCGGTAAGGCTCAGGTTCACATTCATCGTACCCACCAGCCCCAGCAATTGCGGTGACGCGACCAACAAGCAAGTCGCCTGGCCAGACGCGAGTGGCTGCTTGCCGCCCATGGTCGAGCTGGTGGTGACGATGTTGTAGTTCAGAGTGCCGCTGACTGGTGTTCCATCCGGATACATGAAGTTGAGTTTCAATTCCGGAGCGCCAACGGTTTGCGTGATTTCGATTGCATTCACCTTGGCGTTGTTCACCAGGCTGTCGAATTCGATCGTCGCTTTTCCATCGGTCACGATGATGTCCGCGCCTTTCACCAACGCGGTGTTCGCGCCAACTGCGGCGTATATATCAAGGTTCTGAAAAACCGCATTGCCTTGCATTTTTACGTTGAATACACGGCCGCCAATTTTCTGCGCCCCGCCAAACGTTTCCGCAAAATAGAGATTCACGTGGTAGGAACCCGCCGCGACGGGGAACGAGTACACAAGCGGCGTCGTCAAGTTCGAAGTGTAACGGCCGTTCTGATAGAGCGATTGATCCGTTGTTCCGGCGACAGTTGCCGTGATGTTGCTCACCAGACCGCCGCTGTATCCGCCGTCCGCCTGCCAGACTCGCGCTTTCGCGTCCGTGTACGCCTTGCCTCCACTATTGATTCGAATCGCCGTCTGCGCCGGAGCCGCAACGGGCCAACTTCCCAAAACCAAAAATCCTATCAACAAACAAAATTTCTTCAAGCTTCCTCCTCGAAGCATAGCTTCTCGTGTACCTACAATTTGTGTGCGCGCAGCGAGGGGGTTGGTGTCTGAGGGGACCCGCATGCACCTGACTTAGCCACTTTACGGACTGCAGAGAGACGCCACAACTGTCCCTCGGAACCAAAAGCGGACAACTGTAAGTGCGACTGCACACCTGTACCAACGTCTGCACCAGACGCGGCTGATAGCCCTTTGAGGCAGAACTAGGACAGCGTTCTTCGTTCGAAGATTTTTAGAAAGGATCCCAACCTAGCGGTCGCAGCGGGACGATCTTGCCTGAGCTCTCCGCCAATTTTATGGCGCGTTGCTTCGTAACTCTGCCGATTTCCGTCAATGCGACACCCCGAAACGCTTTCGGCACCCGTTTTCGGTCGCGATCGGCCACGCAGAACAGAAGTTCGTAGTCGTCGCCGCCGTGCAGCGCCACCTGTGTTAGCTCCCTCGGAGACGATTTCGCGGGAAACTGTCCTGCCGCGACAGGAATGCGAGCGAGTTCTATTTCTGCGCCAACCTGGCTAGCAATGCACATCCGCGTCAAGTCCGACGACAGTCCGTCCGAGATGTCCATCATCGCCGTCGCCAGCCGGTTTGTTGCCAACCATTTTCCTAATTCAATCCTCGCCTCTGGACGAAGATGCTTGCTTAGGAGCGGACTACGCGGTCCCCCGCCAACTTTTCGAAGTTGCCTGGCCATCTTCAGCCCTAGCTCCGCCTCGCCTAGTCTTCCGCTCACAAAAATCCGATCGTCGGGCCTGGCGCCATTCCGCCGGACGGCTCTTCCATTTCTCACCTCGCCGAGTACATTAATATTGATCAGCACTCGGTCGTTTCGCGTGGTGTCCCCGCCGGCTATCGGGCACTTGAGCCTTCTCGCGGCCTTTATCAGCCCCTGCAGGAAGCCATTCAGCCAGGTTTCAGCGCAACTCGCCGGAAGGGCCAAACTCAAGAGGAAACATCTGGGATCGGCGCCCATCGCCGCCACGTCACTCGCCGCCCGCATCAGGCATTTCCACCCAACGGCCTCGGCCGGATGCCAATCTCTCCAAAAGTGTGTGCCCTCGAGAAACCAATCCGTCGTCAAGATGGTGTCGAATCCCTTCTTCGGCCTCCAAATGGCTGCGTCGTCTCCAATGCTCACCTCAACGCCGGATTTTCTTGCCGGACGGCCGCTCGTTCGCGCTGCGCGCGCAATTTCACGCACGATGGACTCTTCGCTAATCGTCCTTTTGCCTTCCATTTTCGCTTGTTCCTCGCCTTGCTTGGCTTCGCAAGTATATGCCGCTTCAACCTGTCCATTCGTACAGTGGACAGGAATTCACAGCCTGTCCCAAATTAGGCCAATTAGAGGGTTGACCCCAACATTCTTCAGAACTTAATATGGACGAAGGTCGCGAACCGAGACTCACGGTTTAGATTGCGTGTAACACACGGCCATCCAGCGGCTGTGGTTCGACCAGGGTGTTCGGGAAGTCCTTTAAGTTCAATCGCGGGCAGAGAGCAATCTCCCGCATTCGAGATAGAAATCAAGGGCTGAGGGGCCATCAGTGATCAAGGGCAAGAATTATACAGTTTTTGTCGCGTCCACTCCGGGGCATCTCCGGAAGCTGGTCGTGCCTGCCTACGCCCTCGTCAGCGTCGCCGCCCTTGCCGTAGTCGGCATGCTCACCATTGTGATTGGCGTCAGTTCTTATTCGCGCATGCTCTGGAAAGTCGGCAATTACAATGCAATGCGCCATGAGCTGGAAACCGTAAAGCAGCATTCGCGCCAATTGCAGACAACCGTCAACGATACCAATCAGCGCCTCGATTCTTTGCAGTCTCTCGCCACTGAAGTCGCCATGACTTACGGCGTCCTCCGCTATCACCCGGTTGCCTTCGACGTCTCGGACAATCCCGTCACGCCGGAAGACGCTTTCGATCAGTCCGTCGAGCAATATACCTTTCTTAAGAAGAATGCCGCCGCAATTGCCATCTCCGCAGGTGGCTTGCGCTTGCTTCCGTCCTTCAGTTTTGCCGATTCCTCTTATACGCCTTCGGTCTGGCCCGTACTTGGCCACATCACCGATAGCTTTGGCGAACGTCTCGATCCCTTCAGCGGCGAAGGCGCATTCCATACCGGCGTTGACGTCGCATCTGATTACGGCGCACCGGTTCACGCCACCGCCGACGGTGTCGTTACGATCGTCGAAAACCATGCCGGCTACGGCCGCCTCGTAGTCGTGGATCACGGTTTTGGTATCACCACCTGGTATGCACACATGTCTGCGTTCGCCACGATTGCCGGCTCCCGCATCAAACGCGGCCAGGTCATCGGCTATTGCGGCATTAGCGGCCGCTCCACCGGCCCGCACGTTCACTACGAAGTCCGCATGAACAACGCACCGATCAACCCATGGCGCTACATGAAGGCCACACCCGCCGGCGATTGATTTCTTTTTCTCCCTGAACTTTTCTTAATTTCTGGCCTGACCGGGCAGACGTTTGTCTTGGTGTTAGGGACGGCGGGCCGGCATTTTCGGCCCGCCGGCTTTTTTTTCTTTTGATGTGGCCGCATTGCTGGACGTCGGCGTTTCTTTCCCGTTCGCCGGTTGCACGTTTCGCAACGTCGTGCCCACGGAAAGCCTTGCCCAAGCCTCCTGCGTAACCACCAGAGTCGCTCGTACCGATTTACTATCGCCCCGATCGAGCTTCGTCACTTCCACCGAATTCAATAGCTGCACGTACGCTTCACGTTCAGCCGGGTCCATCTGCTGCCGCAACTTGGGATCGTTCAGTCCCGCTTGCGCCATTAGGGTGATTCCATTCAAAAACTCCGCCAGCTGCCGCATCGATGCTTCGTTCGGGCACTCGCCTTCGATCACCGCACGAAATGAGTCGCCTTCTGGTTTGCCCGCCACGGAGATCCACAGCAACTGATTCAACAGCCCTGCCAGTTGCGGCGAAGAAAAACCGCCCGGTGTCCGCGAACTCAAGACGCCTCCGATCGCGGCGTCCTGCCGTATCAAGGCAAACACCGGCGTTCCAGCCAATCGCCCGAATCGCTCCATCCATTCTGCATGGCCGGTGTTACTTGCGCCCGAAGCGATCTGCGCGCTTATATCATTGCCGTCAGTGAGCGCGATTCGCTCGTTCGAAATAAATTCCATGGAAACTTCTCGCCCCGGCTCGCCGGTTGCAACGTGGAAAATCTCGCGCCCCCCGGCCTGCTCGCCCCGCCCGCTCTTCCGCAAATACGTTTCAATTTTCTTGCGGTCAAACCTTCCATCTGCCAGCGCAAAATAATTTTGCTTCGCGCCGTGATTCGTCACGGCGATTCCCACGCGGTCCAAATCCTTTTCGTAATCGAACCCCGTCTCGCTCACAAATTGTTTGTATTCCGGATCGGTCGTTGCGTTTCCCGTTGCGCTGGCGCCCAGCATCGTCAGCGCTTTCAGAATTGCCGCCCGGCGGAATTCCTCGATGTCCACATAAATCACAGCCGACGCATCGGCCGGCAGCGCGCGCAGCAAGCTTTCGCGCGAATTTCCCGTCGCCGCGAAGTGCGCGTAGCCGAAGTAAGCTCCCAGTGCGGCGACTATTCCCACTGCAATTCCAGCGATCCATTTCTTCCGGCTCATTGTGCTCCTGACGAAACTCTATCTTACGTTATCTCGGTTTTCGCGATGCATAGCCTTCTCGGTGAGCCGAGCGGCCACTGGCAACCCGCCTCTTTTCTGCGACTTATCAACAGGTTTTCATGCTTAGTTTCCGGCCTTGCCTTCTCCTCTAACTTACTGTTATAATTAGCTTTAGTGCCGTTGTAGAGAAGAGCACCAGCCGCCCCTTTTCCACAGACTTGGCGGCCCTACTGCTGGCACAATTTTCGCCCCCTTGCAATTCTTATGCCCCTTCTGCTATTCTTACCCGGTTTGAGCGACGCTGGCGTAGCTCAGCTGGTAGAGCATCTGATTTGTAATCAGAGGGTCGGGGGTTCAATTCCCTCCGCCAGCTCCA
>Ga0137409_10005463_pt1 | contig 13238 bp, 9 predicted proteins | sample CZODoug1_16funga_FD_122059 | JGI IMG/M metagenome (GOLD analysis project Ga0137409, IMG submission 122059) | Vadose zone soil fungal communities from Angelo Coast Range Reserve, California, USA - CZODoug1_16fungal (Hybrid Assembly) | ecosystem: Environmental > Terrestrial > Soil > Vadose zone...
TGCTGCCGTCGGAATTGACCGCGCTCGACCGTGCGCGCCTGGTCGCCATCTGCTTGAGCGGCGGCGGCGCCACCTCGCACGTGGCGATCCTGGCGGCCGCCATGGACATTCCCATGCTGGTCGGCTTGGGTTCGGGAATCCGCGACATCGCCGACGGCGCCACCGTGATCGTCGATGCCGACGCCGGCACGCTGCAGACGGCGCCCGCCGCACCCGCCATCGAGCAGGCGCGAGCGGCGGTCGAATCCCGGCTCATGCGCCGCGCCAAGACCCTGGCCGAAGCGCAAATCGAATGCCGTGCGCTCGACGGCACGCGGGTCGAAGTATTCGCAAACCTAGGCAATGTGACGGATGCGGCGGCGGCCGTCGCCCATGGCGCCGAGGGCTGCGGGCTGCTGCGCACCGAATTCCTGTTCATCGATCGGGAGACGGCGCCCACGGAGGCTGAACAACTCGCGGCATATCAGGACATTGCCGCGGCGCTTGGGCCAAGACCCTTGATCCTGCGGCTGATGGACGTGGGCGGCGACAAGCCGCTCCGCTACCTGCCGCTGCCCGCGGAGGACAATCCGGCCCTCGGGCTGCGCGGCGTCCGCACCGCGCTCGCGCACCCGGATCTCATGCGCACCCAGCTGCGCGCAGCGTTGCGGGTGCGGCCGGCGGGCAACGTGCGGCTGCTCATCCCGATGATCACCGACGCCGCGGAAATACTTGCCGTGCGCGGCGTCATCGACGAGCTCGAGGCCGAGATCGGCATCGCCGATCGAGTCGAATTGGGTGCGATGATAGAAACTCCCGCCGCCGCGCTCATGGCGTCCGGTCTCATCCGGGAGGTCGATTTTCTGTCGATCGGCAGCAACGATCTGACGCAGTACACTCTGGCGATGGATCGCGGTCACCCCGAGCTTGCGGGCCGCACCGACGCCTTGCATCCGGCGGTGCTCAAGCTGGTCGCGGCGGCCGCGGGTGCCGGCGCCGCCGCCGGCAAGATGGTTGCCGTCTGCGGCGGCGTGGCCGCGGATCGGCTCGCGGTGCCCCTATTGCTGGGTCTGGGCGTGCGCGAACTCTCGGTGGTACCCGCGGCGGTGCCCGCGATCAAGCGCCAGATCCGTTCGCTGCGGATCAACGACTGCCGTGAACTCGCGCTGCGCTGCCTCGATCTGGCATCGCCCGGCGAGGTGCGCGCACAGGCCGCAGAAATGCTCGAATCCTTGGGAGATATGCAATGAAACTGCGCTTCGCCGGACTACAGCAACTGGGACGGGCATTGATGCTGCCGATCGCCGTGCTGCCGATCGCGGGTCTCTTGTTGCGCCTGGGTCAGCCCGACCTCCTCGGCTGGGCGGCGATGGCGGCCGCCGGAGACGCAGTATTCTCGAATCTGGGGCTGCTGTTCGCCGTCGGCGTCGGAGTCGGCCTGGCGCGCGAGAATCATGGGGCTGCCGGCCTCGCCGCCCTGGTCGGCTTTCTGGTGACGACGCGCGCCGTCGAAACTCTGCTGGCGGCGCCGCCGGGCAGTCTGGCCAAGCTCAGTATCCCGGTCGGGCTGCTGTCCGGGATCATCGCCGGCGTCGGCTACAACCGGTTCGGCAACATCACCCTGCCGAGCTATCTAAGTTTTTTCGGCGGCCGGCGTTTCGTGCCCATCGTCAGCGGGCTGGCTGGCCTGGTGCTGGCCGCAGTGGTGGGTTACGCCTGGCCGTTTCTGGAACGCGGGATGGACGCCACCAGCCACGCCATTTTGGGCGCGGGGTCGCTCGGCCTGTTCGCCTACGGCGTCTTGAACCGGATATTGATCGTCACTGGACTGCATCACATCCTGAACAATTTCGCGTGGTTCATCGTCGGCGACTACCATGGCGCCACCGGCGACCTGAAGCGGTTCTTCGCCGGCGACCCGACCGCGGGCGCGTTCATGTCGGGCTTCTTCCCCGTCATGATGTTCGGGTTGCCCGGAGCCTGCCTCGCCATGTATCACGCGGCTCGGCCGGAACGCCGCGCCGGAGTCGCGGGTCTGCTCCTGTCGCTGGGCTTGACCTCGTTCCTGACGGGCGTTACGGAACCGGTCGAGTTCACGTTCATGTTTCTCGCCCCCGTGCTCTACGCCCTGCATGCCGTCGCAACCGGGCTCGCCATGGTCGTCATGAACCTCGTCGGCGTGCGGCTCGGGTTCAGCTTCTCGGCCGGCCTCTTCGACTATGTGCTGAACTTCAGCCATGCCCAGCGGCCGCTGCTGCTGCTGCCGATCGGCGCCGCCTACTTCGCGCTGTACTACGGGGTGTTTCGCTTTCTCATCGTGCGCCTGAATCTGGCGACGCCCGGACGCGAAAGCGACGACGCGGCGGCCCAGCCCATCGCGCCCGCCACCCCCGATGTCCGCGCTCGAGCCTTCGTGACCGCCCTCGGCGGCGCCCAAAACCTCACCGAAGTGGATGCCTGCACGACGCGCTTGCGGCTGGTGCTGGCCGACAACAAGGCGGTCGACGAAGCGGCGCTCAGGCGCCTGGGTGCGCGCGGCATCCTGCGCTCCTCGGCGCAAGGATTACAGGTGGTCCTCGGCCCCATCGCCGATCAAGTCGCGGGCGAGATCCGCGCGGCGCTGCGGTCGGCTCCGCCCCCGGTAGCTGCGCATGACGCGCCGGCATTGCTGGCCGCATTGGGCGGCCGCGACAATGTGGTCGATCTCGCCACCGCCGCAGGACGCCTATTGATCCGCACCGCGCAGCCCGACAGAATCGACGAATCGGCCCTGGCAAGGCTCGGCATCCGAGGGATTGCGCGCTCCGCCGCCGACAGGGTCCATGTGCTCGTTGCCGGCCCCGTGGAGGAATGGGGCGAACCGCTGCGCCGCTTGCTATGACCATCACCGCCACTCTTTACAATAATACCGCCGCCGATGCGGCCCGGGAACCTAAGCGCCGCTCGGCGCTGCCGCCGGCGGTGCGTCGAATCGTCGTGGTGGGCGGCGGCTCGGCCGGGTGGATGACGGCGTTGATTCTGGCCCGTTCGCTGATCGAGCAAGGGGTTGAAATCACGGTGGTCGAGTCCCCGGCTGTCGGCATCATCGGTGTGGGCGAGGGTTCGACCCCCTGGTTGCGCGGCTTCTTCGACAGCTTGGGGATAGAAGAATCGGAATGGATGCCCGAGTGCCACGCCACCTACAAGTGCGGCATTACCTTCGCCGGCTGGTCGACCAAACCGGGGTTCGAGCGATACTTTCATCCGTTCGCGTCCATGCTCGACAACCTGACCATGACGCAATTCGTGCACAACGTCGACGCGCGCATCAACGGCACTGAGGTATATGCGCATCCGGACCGCTTCTTCATCGCCTCGCGGCTTGCCGCCAAGCATCTCGCCCCGAAACCCGCCGAGCACTTTCCGTTCGACATCTGGCACGGCTACCACTTCGATTCCGTGCTGCTGGGTCAGTACCTGCACAAGAAAGCGCTGCAGCGCGGCGTCCGATACCTCACGGCTCACGTGACTCACGCGAATCTCGACGAGCATGGCGCCATCGCGTCCCTGGGCACCCGGGAGGGTCCCGCCATCGCCGGCGACCTGTTCGTCGACTGCACAGGCTTCGCGGGACTCTTGATCACCCAGGCATTGAAGACCCCGTTCGTGAGCTTCGCGGAGAACCTGTTCAACGACGCGGCGATCGCCATGCCGACACCCATCGGGGACACGGTGCCGTCGGAGACCGTCTCCACCGCCATGAAACACGGTTGGGCCTGGAAGATTCCGCTCACCCAGCGTTTCGGCAATGGCTATGTTTACAGCACGCAGTTCTGCACTCCGGATGAGGCCGAGGCCGAATTGCGGGAACACCTGGGTCTGCTCGATTCGGACACGCCGGCACGGCACCTGAAAATGAGGATCGGGCGCGTGACCAAGCACTGGAACAAGAACTGTCTCGCCGTGGGGCTTTCGCAGGGATTCATCGAGCCCTTGGAGGCGACCGCACTGCTCTTCATCCAGCAGACCGCCGCGGTCTTCGTCGAATTCCTGGAACAGGGAGATCTCAGCGAGGCTGCGCACGATATGTTCAATGCGCGGGTCAACGAGCACTTCGAGGGCACCCGCGACTACATCGTCACCCATTACAAGACCAACAGCCGCACCGACACCGACTATTGGCGTGCGAATGCGGCGAACCTCCGTCTGTCCGAACCGCTGAAACACCTGCTCAGCCTATGGATGTCGGGCAAGGGCATCGCACCCCCGGTTCGGCAACAGGCGTTGGGTAAGGGCTACCCGGTGTTTTCGTGGTATTCCATCATGGCGGGCATGGGCATCTTTCCGGATGCGGCGATCCTGCACGCCCCCGCGGCCGCGGAGAGTACCTACCGTCTGACCGCCATCGACAACCTGCTCGATCGCAGCGAGCTCAACTACCGCGACCATCGCGAAGTGCTCCAGAATATTCCACCCCGCCGCACGACCGACAGCCTGCAAATCTACTTCTGGTGAAACGACCGCGCCGCACCCCATGACCGCGCCGCACCTCATTCGTGAATTCTCCGCGCTCGACGCCGCGGCCATTCGGCGCGATGTACTGCCGGACAAGCGGCCGGCAGTCTTTCGCGGACTCGTCCGCGATTGGCCCGCCGTCAAGCACGGGCTCGACTCGCCGGCGGCCCTGGTTCGTTATCTCACTCGTTTCGACAGCGGCAAGGCGGTCGACGCCTTGCTGACGGCGCCGGAAATCGACGGCCAGATCTTCTACAACGACGCGATGACCGGCTTTAATTTTCTGCGCAATCGGCTGCCCCTGGCGGCAGTCGCGGACCAGGTCCTGCGCTATGCAGAGTTCCCCCAGTCCCCGGCGGTGGCCGCCCAGAGCGCGCTCATCCGCGATTGCCTGCCCGGCTTCACCGCCGAGAATTCCTTGAACATCGTCGATGACAATGTTCAGCCCCGAATCTGGCTGGGCAACCGGATCACCACTCCCACTCACGTCGATGAGTGGAACAATATCGGCTGCGTGGTCGCCGGCCGGCGCCGCTTCACGCTGTTTCCCCCGGAGCAAATCGCCAACCTGTACATCGGCCCGCTCGACTTCGCACCCACGGGTGCCCCGATGAGCCTGGTGTCGCTGCGCAATCCCGACTTCGAGCGATACCCCAGGTTTCGCGAGGCGCTGGCGGCAGCTCACACCGCGGACTTGGCGCCGGGAGACGCGATCTTCATTCCGCCGCTCTGGTGGCACCACGTCGAATCGCTCGAATCCTTCAATGTGCTCGTCAATTACTGGTGGCATGACTCAACAGGCGACGGCGCGCTCGCCGATTCGGCCTTCGATGCCCTGCTGCACGGGATCCTCGGCATCCGCGCCTTGCCGCCGGCCACCCGGCGCGCCTGGGCCGCTTTTTTCGAGCAATATGTGTTCAGCGACGAGACCGGCGTCATCGCGCACATCCCCGAACAACGACGCGGCATCCTCGGGACTTTGTCAGCGGAACAGCTTGCCGCCCTGCGTACGCACTTGGCGAAGCGACTAACGCGCTGAGAGAGGTCAGCGTCTCTCGCAGCTGTGAGAAAGGTCCTACGTGGTCACAAGGTGCCAGCCGACTGCTTCGACCGTCCCGTGCCAAAAGAATGAGCGCAAGCTGTCATACCGGTTTGACGGGTAAGGAGAGTTCAATGAATGCCCACGTCGCAACGGCGATCGACGGCAATGGCGCAGGCCGCGCGAATCAGCCCGCCGGTTCGGCGCTGGAATTATTGTTCGATGGCGTTGACGATTTGATCAGGCGAGTGGCCGACACGGAGAACCCGGAAATCCGCAAGGTTCGGGCGAAGGTACACGCCGCATTGGTTGCGGCCAAGAGCGAAGTCGCAGCCCAGAGCGCATTCGAAGAGATGGAGGCGCAGCTGAATCAGCTGAATCAGGCGCGCGGCCAGGCAGTGCAAGTCGACGGAAGTGCCGACGACCTTTTACGGGACTATCCAGCGCCGGCTCTGGGCGTCGCGCTGCTGGTGGGCATTGGCCTCGGCCTTGTCGTGTCCTTGCGACAGTAACAGGAAGCATGCCGTCGCCGCTTCGCATCCTGTATGTCGAGGACAATCCAGTCGTGCGCGAGGTCACGTCTGAGTTGCTGATCAACGACCAACGGCAGATCGTGGCCTTGGGGACGGCCGAAGAAGCTCTTCAGGAATTTGCGGAACAGACGTTCGATATCGTCATCACCGATATCAGCCTGCCGGCCATGTCAGGCTTGGATTTGGCTCGAAAAATACTCACCATCGAGCCGAAGGCGCCGATCATCATTGCATCGGGTTATTTTCTGGACCTGAGCCTGAAGACCTGGGGACCCAACGTCCGCGCCATCATCAAGCCCTTTGAAGGTTCCGAAATCGACGCGCTCATCGAGGAGCTGTGCGCGGGTCATAGCTGACGTTCGTTCAGCGTTGGTGCTCGTTGCGTTCTGACGGCTTCGTCGCGGGCCGCGTCACAGGCTGCCGTTTCAATTGAAACACGTGCGGCGACGCGCGAAATGCGGATGCCATTCCGACCCCGCAACCTGCCCCTTCAGTGATCACAGAAGCGCACAAGACATCCCTGTCCGGGGCTCACCGGGACACGACCTTCCGATGGGCTGAGCTCGCGCTCGCCGTCGGGGGCTTCGGCATCGGCACGGGCGAGTTCGTGATGATGGGGTTGCTCCCGAATGTTGCCGGAGACCTCGGCGTTTCGATACCCGGCGCGGGACATGTCATCAGTGCCTATGCGCTCGGCGTCGTGGTTGGTGCGCCGCTCATCGCCGTGCTCGCCGCGCGTTGGCCGCGTCATCGGCTGCTGCTGGCGCTGATGGCCTGCTTTGCAGCCGGCAACTTCGCCAGTGCGCTGGCACCCAGCTACGCCTCTCTCATCGCAGTTCGTTTCGTCGCCGGGCTCCCCCACGGTGCATATTTCGGCGTGGCATCGCTGGTCGCGGCATCACTGGTGCCGTTCAATGAGCGAGCTCGGGCGATCGGCCGGATGATGCTGGGCCTGACGGGCGCAACTCTGGCCGGCGTGCCGCTGGCAACTTGGATCGGACAGATTCTCGATTGGCGCGCGGCCTATGTTCTGGTGGGCGCCATCGGAATCCTGGCGTGCGCTTTGATTTTTCTCTACGTGCCCCGGTCCGGTCCCGTTGAGGGAGCGAGTCCCACCCGTGAGCTCGGCGCCTTACGTAGCAGGCAAGTTTGGCTGACGCTCAGTGTCGGGTCGGTGGGCTTCGGCGGCTTGTTCTGCATGTATAGCTACATCACGCCGACGCTGACCCACGTTTCCGGGATGCCGGCCCGGTACGTGCCATTCGTGCTCGCAGTATTCGGTGTGGGCATGGTTCTCGGCAATCTGATCGGATCGTGGCTGGCCGACCGCGCGCTGATGCGCACGATCGGGGGATTGTTGATCTGGAATGCGCTGGTGTTGGGCTTGTTCAGCATCGCGGCGCCCCACGCCTGGCTAGCAACGAGCGACGTGCTGCTGGTCGGCACCGGTGTTGCGATCGTGCCGGCGCTGCAGATCCGGTTGATGGATGTCGCCGAGGACGCACAGACGCTGGCGGCGGCGCTGAATCACTCCGCCTTCAACATCGCCAACGCGATGGGCGCTTGGTTGGGCGGCATCGCCATCGACGGCGGCTTGGGATGGGCCTCCACCGGATGGGTGGGCGCATTGCTGGCCGTCGGCGGCCTGCTCATCTTCGCAGTATCCCTGGCGGATGAGAGACGGAATGTACGTCCGCACCCTCTCATTATCTGAGGCCGCTTCAGTTGCCCAGGTTCAGAAGCGCCGCATTTCCCCCCGTCGCCGTGGTATTGACCGTGAGCGTTCGCTCACTCGCGAACCGCGCGAGATAATGCGGCCCGCCGGCCTTGGGTCCCGTCCCCGACAGCCCGGTGCCGCCGAAGGGTTGGACGCCCACCACCGCACCGATCATATTGCGGTTGACGTAGGTATTGCCGATCCCGGTCTGCTCGAACACCTCACGCCAGAAAGATTCCAACCGGGTCTGCACGCCCAAGGTCAATCCGTAATGGCTGGCGCGGATCGCCTGCAGGACCTGGGGCGTATCGGCGGATCGATACCGCACCACATGCAGTATCGGCCCGAATTCCTCGCGCGTGAGCTGCGCCGCGCTCTCGAGCTCGATGAGATGCGGAGCGAAGAAACTGCCGTGAGCATGCGCCTCGCTCAAGGTGCAGGCTTTGATGAGGCGCGCCTCTTTGCGCATTCGCGCGGCATGCTGTGCGAGACCTTCGGCCGCCGCCGGCGTGATCACCGGTCCCAGATCGGTCTGAAGATCGGCCGGATCGCCGATGATCAGTTCGTCCATCGCACCTGCGATCATCTCCAACACCTGGTCGGCGATGTCATCCTGCAGAAACAACAGGCGCAGCGCCGAGCAGCGCTGCCCGGCGCTCATGAACGCGGAGCTCACGACGTCATCGACCACTTGCTCAGGGAGAGCCGTCGAGTCGACGATCATCGCGTTCAATCCGCCGGTCTCCGCGATCAACGGGACGATCGCGCCGTTGCGCGCCGCCAGGCTGCGATTGATGGTGAGCGCGGTCGCAGTCGAACCCGTCATGGCCACCCCCGCCAGGGCGGCGTGAGCGAACGCGACCTCGCCGAACAGGCGACCCGGCGCGGGCGCCAGGTGCAAGGCCTGCGGCGGCACGCCGGCCTGGTGCAGCAATTTCACGAAGCGCGCGGCGATCAGCGGAGTAGGTTCCGCCGGTTTCGCCACCACGGCATTGCCGGCCGCGAGCGCAGCCGTCACCTGGCCGGCAAAGATCGCCAGGGGAAAATTCCAGGGGCTGATGCAGGCGAACACGCCGCGTCCGTGCAAGGACAACTCGTTCGATTCGCCGGTGGGGCCCTCCAGCCGCTTCGGGTGGGCGAATTGCTCCCGCGCCCGCACCGCGTAGTAGCGGCAAAAGTCCACGGCCTCACGGACCTCCGCGATGGCGTCGGAGATGGTCTTGCCCGCCTCCCGCACCAAGAGTTCATGAAACTCCGCACGGCCCGTTTCCAGCAGGTCCGACGCCCTGTCGAGACAGGCTGCGCGCGCATCGCCGCCGCTCAAATTCCACGCGGGTTGGGCCGCGGCGCCGGCGTCGAATGCCATCGCGATTTCCGCCGGAGTCGCGTCGCGCACGCTGCCCACGATATCGCGCCGATCCGCCGGGTTGGTGACCGGGCGGGCGCTTCCCGGCAGCAGGATCCCATTGACGATGGGTCCGGCAACGGCCGTGGCGCCAGGCTCGGGCCTGACGGGGCGGCGAGTCGACACCTCCCGGCGCAGCGCCTCGACGTCGGGCGGATTGCCCAAATCGATCCCGCGCGAGTTGCGGCGGTCGGTGTACAGCGCGGGGGGCAGGGGCAGCCGCGGATGCGCATAGGATTCCAAGCGCTCGATCTCGGTGATCGGATCGCGAACGATCTCGGCCACCGGCACCTGCTCGTCCATGAAGCGATTCACGAACGAGGTATTGGCGCCATTTTCCAGCAGACGCCGCACCAGATAGGCCAGCAAATCCTTGTGTTCGCCCACGGGCGCGTAAACACGTACTCGCGGAAACGGAGTGATCCGGCGCGCGGCTTCGGCATACAGGAGCCTGCCCATGCCGTGCAAGCGCTGGAATTCATAGTCCGCGCCGGCAGGCGCCAACTCCAGCACCGCGGCGATGCTATGCGCGTTATGCGTCGCAAATTGCGGATAGATGACATCGGCGTGCCTGAACAAGCGGCCGGCACACGCCAAGTAGGAGACATCCGTGGTGACCTTGCGCGTGTACACCGGATATCCGTCGAGACCCCGTTCCTGCGCGCGCTTGATTTCCGAATCCCAGTACGCACCCTTCACCAAGCGCACGGTCATGCGCCTACCGTAGGTGCGCGCGGTAGCCGCAACCCAGTCGATGACGTCCAAAGCGCGTTTGCCGTAGGCCTGCACGGCCAGCCCCAAACCCGGCCACTGACGAGTGGCGGGATCCTCGGCCAGCGCTTCGATCACGTCCAACGACAAATCCAGACGATCCGCTTCTTCGGCGTCAATGGTGAGCTGCATGCCCAGAGCGGCCGCCCGGCGCGCCAGCGCCCCGACCTGGGGGACTAAGCGCTGCATCACGCGTTCATGCTGCAACAACGAGTAGCGGGGCTCCAACGCCGACAGCTTGATGGAAATGCTCGAGGACTCTTGCGCGGGCCGGCCCGCCGCGCCGGCGCCGATGACGTCGATGGCATGTTCATAGGACTTGAGATAACGCTGCGCATCGGCTTGCGAACGCGCGCCCTCGCCGAGCATGTCGAAGGAACACAGCCCAACCTCCGCTTCACGCGCGCTGCGCGCCAAAGCCTCTTCGATGGTCCGCCCGACCACGAATTCACCGCCGATGATGCGCATGGCGCGCCGCACGGCCAAGCGCACCACGGGCTCGCCGGCCTTGCGCGTGAACTTTCTCATCCACCCGATCGTATCCGTCTTGATGGCGGGATCCAGCTCGAGAATGCCGCCGGTGAGCATCAGGCCCCAGGTCGAGGCATTGACGAACAGCGACTCCGACTTGCCGGCGTGCGACGACCAATCACCGGTCGCCAGCTTTTCGGCGATCAGGCGATCCGCGGTGGCATCATCGGGAATGCGCAGCAGCGCTTCGGCAATGCACATGAGTGCGATGCCTTCTTGATTCGACAGTCCAAATTCTTGCAGGAAGGCGTCGAGGAACGGCCGCTCGTCTCGCCGAGCACGCGCCCCCTCCACCAGTGCCATCGCGGTTGCCACGGCGCGATGGCGCGCGCCGCCGGTGAGCTCCAGCGCGTGCAGCAAGCGCGTTACCGCCCGTTCTTCCGGCTGCTCGCCGTGGTCTCGCATTGCCCGGCGCAGCGCATTCAACGACTGCGGTTGCGAGGGTTCGTTCAAGCTGGCGGCCATGAGGCTGATCCTTGCGGAGAGATGGAGATCAAGTATCGATAAGAGCGCTCGGGAATGCCAGAGGCTTGCGCATCAAAGTACTCTTGCCGAACAGCGATTCGACCAAATCGACGGCGAGCACCGCCGTTTTATTGCGCACGTCCAAGGCAGGGTTCAATTCCATGATGTCCAACGAGGCCACATGGCCCGTATCGGCGATCATCTCCATGCACAATTGCGCTTCGCGATAGGAGAGTCCGCCGGCCACCGTGGTACCCACGCCGGGTGCGATTTCCGGGTCCAGGCAGTCGACATCGAAGCTCACGTGAAGGTGGGTGTTCTCATCCATGTCGTGCAAGGCGAGTTCCATGACTCGCCTCACGCCCATCTCGTCGATGGAACGCATGTCGAACACGTCCAGATCCTGTTCGTGCACGAAGCGTCTCTCGCCCGTGTCGACGCTGCGAATGCCGACCTGCCGCACCCATCGCGGACTGATCGCCGGGGACACCCCACCGATCTCCAGCAGCTCACGGGGACCGAATCCGCACAGGCACGACACAGGCATGCCGTGCAAGCTGCCGGTGGGGCTGAGTTCGCGCGTATTGAAATCCGCATGTGCATCCAGCCACAGCACGCGCAACGGCCTGCCCTCGCGGCGACAATGGCGCGCAACCGCGGAGATCGAACCGATGCTCAAGGAATGGTCGCCGCCGAGCAGAATGGGCAGCCGGTGTTCGGTGAGCTCCCGATACACGGCGTCATGCACCTCATGGTTCCATGCCGTCACTTGGGCAAGATTGCGGTAGCCGTTCACCTTGATCAACCCAGGATTCGGCGGCCCGCTGACGTTGCCGCAATCCACCACGTCGAGTCCGCGCTGCGTCAGCGCCGCGTGAATGCCCGCGACGCGCAGCGCTTCCGGACCCATGGAAGCACCGCGATCGCTCGCGCCGATATCCGTGGGCGCACCGATGAGACTCGCGGTACGCAGCGCCGGACCGCCGCTAGGTGGTGCGGAAGTCATCACGCGAACCTGCGGCGGCGTAATTTCGCGCGCTCCTGCGCATGCTCCGGTGAAAGACCCGCGAATAAATCCTTCGGGTCATCCAGCTCGGGAATGAGATCGATGCACTGGCCCCCGTCGGGCTGCTCGGCATTCAGACGCCGCAGATAGCGCAGCGACGAGAAGTCGTTGAGCGCGAAGCCGACGGAATCAAAGAGCGTGACTTCGCGGTCGTTGGCGCGCCCCGGCAGCCTGCCGCGCACCACATCCGCCAGCTCGGTGACGGTCCTCACCGCGCCGAGCTCATCCACGGCGCCGAGTTGTTGAATCTCACCCTCGATTCGCGCCTGCGGCTCGAACTCGACGACGATGCGGACGTCCTGCGCGCGCAAGATCTCCGGGTGCAATTCGGTCTTGCCGGGACAGTCGCCGCCCACGGCGTTCAGATGCATTCCCGGCTCGATCATCTGCGGCGTAAGGATGATTGCGTTGCGCTTGTCCGCGGTCGCCGTGGTGACTACATCGGCGCCGCGCACGGCGTCGGCGGTGCTTGCGCAGCGCGTAACCTCGAGACCTGGAAGCTGCAACGATTCTAGATTGCGCATCAGCTTCGAGGTAGCTTGCGGATCGGTGTCGTAGAGCCTTAGGTTCCGCACGCCAACCAGGCGGTGGAAGGCAATGGCTTGAAACTCGCTCTGCGCGCCGTTGCCGATCAATGCCATCACACGGGTCGCCGGTCGCGCCATCCGGCGGGCGGCGAGCGCGGATATCGCCGCGGTGCGCAGCGCAGTGACGAAGGTCATCTCGGACAGCAACAAGGGATAGCCCGTCCCCACGTCCGCGAGCAGGCCGAAGGCGGTGACTGTCAGCAGATGCTTCGCCGTGTTCTTCGGGTGACCATTGACATATTTGAATGAATACAACCGCCCGTCGCTGGTGGGCATGAGTTCGATGACGCCCCCTGAAGAGTGGATGGCGTGACGCGGCGATTTCTCGAAATCATCCCAACGCCGATAGTCGGCTTCGATTTCTCCGGACAGTTCTTCTATGAAGCGGCCGGATCCCACGCGCGAAATCAATTCGCGCAGGCGCGCGGTTCCGATGTAGTCCACCATGATTCCCCCCATTTCAGCCGATCGCCGCAGAAGCGCTGGATGACTAGTTTCGGAGGTCACCCGGCCAAAGAAAAGCCAGAAAACTGATCAAAAAGCGTAGTATTCTGTCAATATCGCCAGAGTCAATTGACGTTTTGTAGAATCGAACCCAATGCCCTAAGGAGGGTCGATGGACTCCACCGATCGCCAGCTTCTGTAACTTTT
>Ga0137409_10005465_pt1 | contig 13234 bp, 13 predicted proteins | sample CZODoug1_16funga_FD_122059 | JGI IMG/M metagenome (GOLD analysis project Ga0137409, IMG submission 122059) | Vadose zone soil fungal communities from Angelo Coast Range Reserve, California, USA - CZODoug1_16fungal (Hybrid Assembly) | ecosystem: Environmental > Terrestrial > Soil > Vadose zone...
ACCAGGGGCACATCCCCACACTGCAGGATAAGCTCAGGCAGGACCAATATATGCAAGTCTTGGCCCGCGACCGCCAAACCGGTCGCCACGGGGGGGTGCGCGTGCACGACGGCCCCCACGTCGGGCCGGCGGTTCAGGATCCTGAGATGTAAGTCCAACTCGCTCGTAGGGTTATGGCCCCCGCGCCGCTTGCGGCCGCGCAGGTCCACCTCGACCATATCCGCCGGACCCACTAGCGCCTTGATCACCCCGGCTGGCGTCACGAGCACGCGGTCGGGCCCCAGCCGCACCGCCAGGTTGCCGTCCTGCCCGGCGATGAGCCCGCGCGCCGCAAGCTGCCGGCAACATTGCGCCATGCGGCGGGCCACCGCACGCGCCGTCACGAGCCGGCGGGAGCCTCCGCCTGGTGCGCGATCTTGCCGTCGACGATCGTGAGCACGGCGCGCCCGGTGAGCGCTCGGCCCGCGAAGGGCGTGTTGCGGCTCTTCGAGAAGAACGCTGCGGGATCCACCGTCCAGCGCGCCGTGACGTCCAGCACGACGACGTCGGCTGCTGCCCCGGGCGTCAACGTCCCGCCGGGGAGCCGAAACGCGGCGGCGGGTGCAGTGCTCATCCGGTGGACGAGCTCCGGGAGCGCAAGGATTCCGGCCGCTACGAGCTCGGTGTACGCCACCGCGAACGCGGTCTCCAGCCCGACGATCCCGAAGGGCGCGTCGTCGAAGGCGGCCTCCTTGGCGTCGTAGGCGTGCGGCGCGTGGTCGGAGGCGATGCAGTCGATCACGCCCTCCTTGAGCGCCTGGCGCAGCGCCGCGACGTCCGCCGGCTCGCGCAACGGCGGGTTCATCTTGGCGTGCGTATCGTAGCGCTCGCAGTCGCGCTCGGTGAGGGTGAGGTGGTGTGGCGTGACCTCCGCGGTGACGCGGACCCCCTGCTCCTTGGCGCTGCGGATGAGCGCGACCGAGCCCCGCGTGGACACGTGGCACAAATGCACGTGCCCGCCCGTGAGCCCGGCGAGTAGCACGTCGCGCCCTACCATGATCTCTTCGGCCGCCGCCGGGATGCCTTTGAGACCCAGCCGCGCGGCGACCAGCCCCTCGTGCATCACCCCGCCGGCGGCGAGCGTCGGCTCCTCGCAGTGGTCGGCGACCGGGATCTCGAAGGTGCGCGCGTACTCGAGCGCGGTGCGCATGAGATGACTCGACACCACAGGCTTCCCGTCGTCCGACACCGCCACCGCGCCGGCGCCCACCATCTCGCCGAACTCGGAGAGCCGCTCTCCCTTCTGGCCGACCGAGATGGCGCCGATCGGGTACACCCGCGTGAGCCCGGCACGCGCCGACTGGCGCACGATGAAGCCGACGGCCGCCTGGTTGTCGGTGACGGGATCGGTGTTCGGCATGGCGCACACGGTGGTGAACCCGCCCGCCGCGGCGGCCCGCGCGCCGCTCGCGATCGTCTCGACGTCCTCGTTGCCGGGCTCGCGCAGGTGGACATGCACGTCCACGAGCCCGGGGGCCACGACTTTGCCCCGCACGTCCCGCACCTCGGCGTCGTCGGGAGCGCCGAGCCCCGCGCCGACCGCGGCGATCTTGCCATCCTGGATGAGGACATCGGCGGTCTGGTCGACGCCCCGGCTCGGGTCGATCACACGGCCACCGCGCAGGACGAGCGGCCGCATCACTCGGGACCTCCGGAGCGCTTGGCTGCGTCGGCCAGCTCGGGCCGCCCGCCGGCCAGCAGGTACAACACCGCCATCCGCACCGCCACACCGTTCGTCACCTGATCGAGGATCACGCTGTGGGGTCCGTCGGCTACGCGCGAGTCGATCTCCACGCCGCGATTCATGGGTCCCGGGTGCATGATGATCAGGGGGCGCGGCGCCCTCTCGAGCCGCTCCGCCGTGACGCCGAAGACGCGGTAGTACTCCCGTACACTGGGGATGAATCCCATTTCCATCCGTTCGAGCTGGAGCCGCAGCACGTTCAGCACGTTGGCCCACTCGATCGCCTCCTCGATGCGCCGGAACCGGCAGACGCCCAGCTCCTCGATGCCGCGCGGGAGGAGCGTATCGGGACCGCACACGCCGACTTCGGCGCCGAGCTTCAGGAGACCCCAGATGTTCGAGCGGGCGACCCGGGAATGCAGCACGTCGCCCACGAGGCACACTTTGATACCGTCGATCTTCCCGAGCTTGTCCCGGATCGTGAGGAGATCGAGCAGCCCCTGCGTGGGATGCTCGTGCTTACCGTCGCCGGCGTTGACGACGTTGGAGCGAATTCGATTACCCAGGAACTCGGCGGCGCCGGAGGAAGGATGCCGGATGACCACCATGTCGATCCGCATCGCCTCGAGGTTGCGGGCCGTGTCCACCAGAGTCTCGCCCTTCTGCACCGAGCTGCCGCTCGCCGCCACGTTGACGGTGTCGGCGGAGAGGCGTTTTTCAGCGAACTCGAACGAAATACGAGTGCGGGTCGACGCCTCGAAGAACAGGTTGACGATGGTCTTGCCGCGGAGCGCGGGGACCTTCTTGATGGGCCGCTCGGAGACTTCCTTGAAGGGCTCGGCGGTGTCGAGAATCAGCCGGATCTGGTCCGCCGAGAGGTCCTCGAGCCCGACCAGGTCTTTGCCGAGGAGGGCGGTCACGCCGCGCCTCCCTGCTGCACCAGGTCGACCTCGTCGCGCCCGTCCAGCTCCTCGACCAGCACGTCCACGCGCTCCCCCCGGTTCACCTTGACCTGCTTACCCACGACGTCCGGCTGGATCGGCAGCTCGCGGCCTCCGCGATCCACCAGCACGCACAGCGAGATGCGCTTGGGACGACCGAAGTCGGCGAGCTCGTCGAGGGCGGCGCGGACGGTGCGGCCGGTATAGAGCACGTCGTCCACGATCACGACGTGCTTGCCGGTGAGCTCCCCGGGGATGCGGGTCTCGCCGATGACGGGCTTGGGTCCCACCGTCTCGAGGTCGTCGCGATAGAGGGTAATGTCGAGGGCGCCGCGGGGCACGACGGCGCGCTCGTCCTGCTCGATCAGTTTGGCGATCCGCTCGGCCAGCTCGACGCCGCGCCGCTGGATGCCGATGAGCACGAGATCGTCGGTCCCGTGGGCCAGCTCGAGCACTTCCACGGCCATTCGCTGAAGCGCCCGCGACATCGCGCGGGCGTCCAGGATGATCGTGCGGTCTGGCCGGCTCATCTCGAGGCTGGAAGTTAACCCGCCGACCAGCGTGGTCAACGGCGGGGTTGACGTCGAACGACACGCCACGTCTCTTCGAGGCCATGCGGCGCTACGTGTGGAGTCTCCTGGGGCTCGCCCTCGCGGCTGCCCCGCTCGCTGGGCAGGGGCTGCGCGACAAGATCTCCCAGCTCTTCATTTTCGCGGACGGCAAAGACCCGCTGTTCCTCGGCGGCACCGCCGGCTCCGACTCGGCCACCGCGCTGCACGCCGACCACTTCGTCCCGTCGGCCGCGAGCGACAACGGCACGCTCATTTCGTTCATCGGCACGGCGATCAGCCAGAACGTCGCGAACCTCCCCGTGAGTGCCACCAGCGGCGGCTCCACGTTCCGCTTCGAAGGTGGCGTCCCCGTCGCGACGTCGGGCTCCCCGGGTGCGGTGTTCGGCGAGCGTGCCCAGACGCTCGGGCGCGGACGCGTGTTCATCGGGGCCAACATCAACCGCCTGCACTTCGAGAGTCTGCGGGGTGTCAGCCTCAACGGCATCCAGATGACGTTCACGCATCAGAACGTCACGGGCCCGCAATGCGACAGCATCGTGGGCTCCTCGTGTACACCCTACGGCGTCCCGACGCACGAAAACGACGTGATCGCGCTACGCCTGGCGCTCGACATCGACATGACCGTGACGTCTTTCTTCATGAGCTTCGGGCTGATGGACCGGGTGGACATCGGCGTCGTGCTTCCGATCGTCTCTACCTCGCTACGAGGCACGAGCAACGCGCAGATCATTCCTTTCGGCGGCACGACCGCGCAGCATTTCTTCGGCGGTACGCCCGCCAACCCCCAGCTCTCCACGTCTCGGTTGGTGGACGGATCGGCCACCGGCATCGGTGACCTCGCCGCACGGGTCAAGGTCAGCGTCACTCAGACGGAACGCACCACGTTCGCGGTTCTCGGAGACGTCCGGTTCCCCACCGGGAGCGAGGACGACCTCCTCGGCTCCGGGCACGTCGCGGCCCGCGGCCTCGGCATCCTGTCGGCGCGATTCGGGGCCTTCTCGCCTCACGCCAATTTGGGATACCTCTACCGGAGCGGGAGCTCGCAGAATAACGCGGTCCTCGCAACCGTCGGGTTCGATCACGTGATGGCGCCGTGGGCGACGATGGCGGTCGACCTGGTCTCGGAGCTGCAGGTGGGCGAGAGCAAACTCCGGTTGCCGGGGCCGGTGACCTACGACCTGCCCTTCCGGCGGACGATCGACGTCACGAACATCCCGAACGAGCGCGACGACCTGATCAATGGGTCGTTCGGTTTCAAGTTCATGACGCGGTCAGGGATCACGCTCGTCGCGAACACGCTGTGGCCGCTGAACCGCGGAGGGCTGCGGCCCAACGTGCTGTGGACCGCCGGGGTCGAGTACAACTTCTAAGAATCCGCTAACGAATCGCGGTGAGCCGCCAGCCGGCGGAGTCCACGACGAGGACCGCGCGGAAGGTCACCGCCCGCCGCTCGCCGCGTCCGGTGGAGGCGTTGTCGTACTCGTAGACCCCGCTCACGATCGCCTCGGCCGCGAGGCCAGAGAGATGCACCGCGCTGACCGTCAGCCCGGCCTTGAGATTGCGGGTCGACTGGAAGAAGTCCTGCCAGCTCTGTTGCTGCGCCGCTGTCAGACCGGGATACGCATGCCGCACTTGATTCACGTCGCGCGATTCCAGCGCGCGTGCGTAGTCGTCGATCACTTTTTGGATGTCCGGCCGTGGGTCCACCGGAGCGGGCGTCACAGCCGGCGCGGCCGGTGGCTCCGCGGCGCGCCGCTGCTGGCTGTCACGCACCACCCGCGCGCGCGACTCGCGCTCGGCGTCCGCCCAGAGCGACGCGACGGTGGCAAGCTGGACCATGGCTTCAGGGACCCGGTTCTGGGCTGCGAGCGATTCCGCTGTCTTGAACACGGTGTCCCCCCTGGCCAGATCCGCGGGAGTCGCTCCCGCGTCGATCGCACGGCTCATTGCGGCGGCGGCGCGAGCACGGAGTGAGCGCAGCAGGCTGTCCTCACGCTGGGCAACCGCGCTGCGGGTTGCGGATTCCGCCGCGGCGGGGGACGCGGCCGACACGCGCTCACGCCCAGCCCGAGTCGACGGTCGCGCGGGAACCGGCACCGGGACCCGACGCACGGACACCGTGTCCGGCGGAGCGGCGGGATTGGTCGGGGCCACGCGGGACGTGTCGGGCGGCGGCGGCGCCATGCTCCGAGAGCTCTGCCACGTGCGCCAGGGAGCCAGCCACCAGATCGCCGCGGCGATCGCGACACTCCCGAGCCCTCCGAGTCCCCACCAGAATCGCGCGGCAGCACGGGCGCGCGGTAGCGCGACCGTTGGCGGATGCGACTGTGGTTTCGAGAGCACGAGCGGGCTCGTGGGCGTCGTGATCTGGGCCATCAACGCCGAGCCGGCGCCCGCCTTCGCCAGCGTAATCATCTCGCCACGCACCGGATCGTCGTGCCGTAGCGACGGCCGGCCGCACACCGCCACGACGTCGTCCATGCCTGGCCAGCGCCGAGCGGGATCTTTTTCCAGCATTCGCATGACGCCTGCGCCCAGGTTGGGTGGACAGTCCGGGCGGAGCTCGGCCACAGGACGCGGGCGCTCATTGAAGTGCGCGTACATGATGGCCATGGTCGAGTCGCTCTTGAACGGCAGCCGACCGGTCAGCATTTCATACGCAACCACGCCAAGAGAGTACTGATCGGACGCGCCGGTGACCTCACGGGTCTCGCACTGCTCGGGGCTCATGTATGTCGGCGTGCCGACCGTCACGCCGGTCATCGTGAGCCCAGCCGCCTGCATCACCTTGGCGATCCCGAAGTCCGTAACTACCGCCCAGCCGTCCTCGTCCAGCATGATATTCGAAGACTTGATGTCACGATGGATCACGCCGTGACGATGGGCATAGCCGAGCGCATCGCCCACCTGGGCGAGGATCGTCTGGGCCATGGCGATGGGAAGCGTCCCCACGTCGCGAATCACCGTGTCGAGCGCCCGTCCCTGGACGTACTTCATGACGAAGTACAGGACGTGCTCGCTTTCTTTGACGGCGTAGATGGGAATGATGTGAGGATGGCTCAACGCCGCGGCGGTGCGCGCCTCCCGCTTGAAGCGCTCCACCATCCCTTCTCCCATGAGCAGGAGTGCCGGCGCCAGAACTTTGATCGCCACTTTGCGATCGAGCGCGAGGTCGTGGGCGAGGAACACCGTGGCCATCCCCCCGCGTCCCAGCTCGGCGAGGATCTCGTATTCGCCCAGCGTGGCCTGGCGCAGGGCGTCGATCTGGGCGTTGTGCTCTACGCGGCGCACCGGCGGCGCGACTGTTGCGCCGGCTCCCCCCGTGGTGACCGGGACGCTGGTACCGCAGCGGAGGCAGAAAAAGGCCCCCGGCGCCAGCGAGGTGCCGCAGCGAGAACAGTAGGATTGGGTCTCGGGAGCCATCGACCGGGCCTGTCTAGCGGTCCCCTAAATAACACATGGGCTCCCGCCGGGCAACTTGTTGTCGCGAGGCGGCTTCCGGTGCTACCCAAACACGGGCGTCAGCGGCGCGTGGCCTTTCAGGACCGCCTGCACGTTCGCGATCGCCGCGGCGGCCATCCGGCGGCGCGCCTCGTGCGTGGCGCTGCCGAGGTGCGGCAACAACACGGTGCGCGGCGCGGCGCGCAGTCGGCCGTGAACCGCGGGCTCCTCGAAATAGACGTCGAGGCCCGCCCCACCCAACCGGCCCTCCTCGAGGGCCTGCGCGAGCGCTTCCTCGCGGACCAGATCACCGCGCGCCGTATTGATCAGGATGGCGCCCGGCTTCATCTGCCGCAGCGTATCGGCGTTGATGATGCCTTTGGTCTCCGGCACCGACGGCGCATGGAGCGACAGCACGTCGCTTTCCTTGAAAAGCGTCGACCGCCCGACCCGCGCCGCGCCGGTCTCCCGCTCGAAGTCGGGCCGCGGGTTGCGCGCGGTGTAGAGAAGACGCATGCCGAATGGGACCGCGCGGCGCCCGACCGCCTGGCCGATCCGTCCGGCGCCGAGCAGGCCGAGGGTGCGGCCCCGCAGCTCGAGCCCGAGCAGCAGCTGCGGATGCCACCCGGTCCATGACCCGCTCGCCACGAGCGCGGCCCCGGGCACTACCTGGCGGGCGCACGCGAGGATCAGCGCCCAGGCGAGGTCGGCGGTGGCGTCGGTGAGGACGTCGGCAGTGTGCGTGACCGTGACGCGTCGCATCTCCGCCGCCACGACGTCCACGTTGTCGTGCCCGGCGGCGCAGTTGGCGACGATCTTCAGATTGGGCAGGCGCTTCAGCTCGGTACCGCCCACCCACCGCGACAACAGCGGCACGAGCGCGACGTAGTCACCCGCAGGGGTGGGCTGATCGGTCGAAAGCCAGGTGACATCCAGCCCGGCGAGCTGCGCCGGCTCGAGCAGCCCCTGCAACTCGGCCGCAATGAGGACGGGGTGCCCCACTACCTCCTCATCTGCGCCCGACGGACCGAGTCATCCACCGCGAGCGCCCGCGCGGGACTCCACTTGTAGTACAGCTGGAGACACGCACCCGCCTGCATCTTGCGCTGCCTGGTGCAGGTCGCGACCTCCTGGCGGTGCTGCGACCCGCCGTGGCGCCACAGCGAATCTTCCGCGGCGGCAGCCCGGGCGTCCGCCCAGCCGTACCCGACCAGGCAGCGCGCCACATCGCCCGAGGGGTCCTTGGCGCACTCGGCCATCTCCTTCTTGTGCCGCGCTGCTTCTGCGCGCCACGTCGAGTCGGCGTGCAGCTGCGCGATCGAGTCCTGCTCCTGCTGATACTTCGTGGCCGCGGCGAGCGCCGCCGGTTGCTTCCAGTTGTGCTGCAGCACTAGACACTGTGCCGCTCCCTGCGCATTCATCGTGATCCTGCTGCACTCCCGCACTTCGGCGGCCTTCTGGGCCGCCGTCTTGAAGCACGCGAGGGCGGATGCGGTAACTGCGGCGGCGAACCATGCCTTCGTCCAGCGCATCAGGGACCTCCAGGTGCAGGCTACTGGAACGGGCGGGCGCTGTCTCCTTGTGCAACTGCCCCACACTCTAGTGCGGCGCCCGCTCCCAGTGCAAGCGCGAAGGGAGCTCCCGCCGCACGGAGCGAGCCGAAACGCTATCTACCGTTACGCCCGGCCAGCCACCAGATTTGTCTCGGTAGTACCTGCAGAGGAGGTCCACATGCGCGTCAGCCAGCTCGTCTTCCGACCTGTCCTCGCCGCCTTGGCCGCAACGTTTGTCGTCAGGGTTCCTGCAGCAGCGCAGACCCACCTCGACGTCGTGCCGTATGTCGGACTCTATGTGCCGACGGCGAGCATGGTGAGCGGCGATTCCTTTGCTATACCACCGGTGACCCAGCAAGCGACCTTCGCCCTGGGCGCTCGTGTCACCGTGTGGCTTCCGAGCCGTTTGAGTATCGAAAGCACGTTCGGGTATGCACCGAGCAGCGTGAATTCGGGGGCGACATACGACTGCTGTAATGCCGCTCACGTGTTCATCGCGAGCAACAGAGTCCTCCTGCCCGTGGCGCTCGGCGGACCGGTCTTGCTCCGCCTGGGCGGAGGCCTCGGTCTGGTCGCCCATGGTGGTCGCGCCTGGATCCACACCGGCGGAGCCACCGCGCTGGCGGGAGTAGCGAGCGGCGGGTTGGCGATCAAGTTGTACGGGGCTCGGCTGACGCTGCGCTTCGACGCTGAGGACTACGTGTTCAAGCCGGATCTCAGCGCAGAGCCAGGGTGCGACAGGGGCGGCTACACGGGCGTGTGCGGACACATCATGCGTCTGACCGGTTACCGATCGCCGCTCCAAAACGATCTCGTCCTGTCAGCCGGGCTCGCTCTCTCACCAGGAGGGCACTGAGCGGCACCGGCCGGTTTCGGAGCTACGGACAGGGTGGGATTCGAACCCACGGTACCCTTGCGGGCACACCGGTTTTCGAGACCGGCCGTTTCAACCGCTCACGCACCTGTCCCTACGGCGAGACGCTCGACACGTTGTCTCGGCGCCTCAGCGCCTTTGTTAGGCAGCGGATAGGGTGGGATTCGAACCCACGAAACGGTTACCCGTTTACGCGCTCTCCAGGCGCGTGCCTTCAGCCGCTCGGCCACCTATCCCCAACTACTAGACGCGCAGACGCGTAGACGCACAGACGCGTAGTAAATACATAAGGCCAAGCAGTTTCGCTACGGGCAGCAGTGCTGGTGAACCCTACACCACCCCACGCGCGTATCATGTGGCGTACCCAAGGGAGATTCCGCATGAACACCCTGCCCACGAAAAAGCCAGGTGGCCCCGACGTGAACACGATCCCCACATGGCGCGAGCTCGCCGAGCGCTTCCGCGACCTGATGAAGGACTTCCTCAAGGAAGGTAAAGAGCTGGAACGTGAGCTCGAGCCGAAGCTCCTCCCCGCCCTGAAACGACTCCGGCTCGAGATCGAGAAACTGATCGGAAAACTCGAGGAGCGGGCGGGAACAGGAAAGAAGCCGAGCTAGCCCGGGGGGACCGGTCTTCCTCGCCGGGCGCGCGACGGCAACATTCCCGGCATGGCTCTGACCTACTCCCAGTACCTCAAGCTCGACGAGCTGCTCTCGCTGCAGCGGCCTCTCTCGGCGGGGCCGGAGCATGACGAGACGCTGTTCATCATCATTCACCAGGTTTACGAGCTCTGGTTCAAGGAGCTCGTGCACGAGTTCGAATATTTGCGGCAGCTGCTCCCTCGCCGAGACGCACCCCGAGCGCTGCACACGCTCAAGCGGATTCTCACCGTCCTGAAGGTGGTGGTCGCCCAGATCGACGTGCTCGAGACCATGACGCCGCTCGAGTTCCTCTCGTTCCGCGATCGCCTCCAGTCCGGCAGCGGATTTCAGTCCTACCAGTTCCGGGAGCTCGAGTTCGTGCTGGGCGTGAAGGACGCCCGCGCCCTCGATCGCTATCCCGCCGGCTCGACGGAGCGAAAACGCCTGGAGGCGCGCTACGCCGAGCCCACGGTCTGGGACGCGTTCCTAGGCTACCTGGTGCAAGAGGGGTATCGGGTCCCCGACGATCAGCTCCACCGCGACGTCACGCGGCGAGTGGAGCCGAACCCGCAGATCCAACGCCTGCTGATCGACGTGTACCGCACCAACCCCATGGTGAGTCAGCTGTGCGAACGACTCGTGGACGTCGACGAGGGGGTCCAGGAGTGGCGCTATCGGCACGTGAAAATGGTTCAGCGTACCATCGGGACCAAGCGCGGGACCGGCGGATCGAGCGGTGCCGAGTACCTCATGACCACGCTCAACACGCCCGTTTTTCCCGACCTCTGGGCCATCCGCAGCCAGCTGTGACGGCATGATGACCCTGGAGGCAGTGCGGACGAGCCCCAACGCACTCGCCCGGTACTACGGCCGGTTCCGCGTCACCGAGCGGCTCCTGCTCACCGGCCACTCCCACCAGGCTTGGCCGGACTGCGGGTTCGAGGCGCAAGCCGAGGCGTGGTTGGACGCCGCTCGTCATGTGGACGAAAAGTGGGAGCACGCGTTCGCCCGCGCGGAGCGCGTGCGTCGCGGATTCAAGCGCCTGTTGGATGACGCCGACGGTGACTACGCCCTGGGGGCGAGCACCCATGAGCTGGTCGTGCGGTTCCTCTCAGGATTGCCCCTGCGGACACGCCCACGCATCGTCACGACCGACGGCGAATTTCATACGCTGCGACGCCAGCTCGATCGTCTGGCGGAAGAGCGGATCGAGCTAGTCCGGGTTGCCCACGCCCCCGCGGCCACGGTCGCGGAGCGTCTGGCGGCCCGCGTGGATGATCGTACCGCCGCCGTGATGGTGTCCGCCGTGTTTTTCAGTAATGGGCACGTCGCGCCACGCCTGGGCCACGTCCACTCGGCCTGCCAGCGCGTCGGCGCCGAGCTGCTAGTGGACGCGTATCACGCGCTGAACGTCCTCCCCGTCTCTCTCCGGCATGAGGGACTCCAGGGGGCCTTCGTGGTCGGTGGCGGCTACAAGTATTGCCAGTTGGGCGAAGGCAATTGCTTCCTGCGTATCCCTCCTGACTGCGCTCTGCGACCGGTGATCACCGGATGGTTCGCCGAATTCGACACCCTCGCCGACGGCGAGGTGCCCCTTCCCGTCGCCTACGGCCCGGGCGCGGCTCGTTTCGCCGGTGCGACCTATGATCCCACTAGCCACTACCGCGCCGCGCGCGTGTTCGATTTCTTCGAGCAACAGGAGCTGACGCCAGAGTTCTTGCGGGAGGTGAGCCAGCACCAGGTGGAGCTCTTGGAGCGCGCGTTCGACGCGCTCGACGCCGATCCGCGGCTCATTACGCGGGACCGCACCGTCGCGCTGCCGGACCTCGGAGGATTCCTCGCGCTCCAATCAGCACGCGCGGCGGAGCTGTGTGGCCGGTTGCGAAACCGTGGCGTCCTCGCCGACTACCGGGCGGACGTGCTGCGACTGGGTCCGGCGCCGTACCTATCGGATGCCCAGCTCGAGGGGGCAATTCAGGCGCTGGGAAGCGTGATACAGGAGCTCGGGCGCTAGCGTCGGTCGCGGAAGAAATCCTGGAGCAACCGGCCGCACTGCTCCTCTTCCACTCCTCCGATCACCTCCACCCGATGATTCAACCCGGGATGGCGTAGCACGTCCCCAAGACTCCCCGCCATTCCGGCCTTCGGGTCGTACGCGCCGAACACCACACGCCCGACCTTGGCGAGGACCAGCGCTCCCGCGCACTGCGCGCAGGGTTCGAGCGTCACGTACAGTGTGGAATCGTTGAGTCGATCGGTGTGCAGCAAGGCGAGCGCCCGCTGCACGGCCAGCAGCTCGGCGTGAGCCGTCGGATCGCGCCGCGTGACGGTCTCGTTGTGCGCGCGCGCGACGATCGTGCCGCCCCGAAACAGCGCGGCGCCCACCGGCACTTCGCCAGTGGACGCCGCCCGGCGGGCTTCCTCGAGCGCCGCCGCCATGCCCGCGATGTCGGGCGGAGCAACGGGCGGGGACCGTTTGGTACTACTCCCCGCTGCCCGCTCCCCGCGGTTAGGCACGCGCCGGCTCGGCCGCCGCCCCCGCAGGAGTCCGCTCGAACGTCAGATGGTTGCCGTCTTTCGCCCGGTCCACACGCACCGTGTCGCCTTCCGCGTACTGCCCTTCGAGCACGGCCATGGCGAGCGGGTTCTGCAAGAGGCGCTGGATGGCCCGCTTCAAGGGCCGCGCCCCGTAGACGGGATCGTAGCCCTCGGCCACGATGAGTTGCTTGGCCGCGGGCGTTATCTCGAGACGGAGCTTGCGCTCGGCCACGAGCCGCTCGACCCGCTTGATCTGGAGTTCCACGATCTTCGCGATGTCCTGGCTCGAGAGCGGCCGGAAAATGATCACGTCGTCCACCCGGTTCAGGAACTCGGGCCGGAACGTCTGGCGCAAGAGCTCCAGCACTTTGGTCTCCACCTGCTCCCAGTTCTGCGTGCCCATCTCGAGGATGTACGGCGACCCGATGTTCGAGGTCATGATGAGCACGGTGTTCCGGAAATCGACGGTGCGACCCTGCGAATCGGTGAGCCGTCCATCATCGAGAATCTGGAGCAGCACGTTGAACACATCGGGATGCGCCTTCTCGATCTCGTCGAACAGTACCACTGAGTAAGGGCGCCGCCGGATCGCCTCCGTCAGCTGCCCGCCTTCCTCGTAGCCCACGTATCCGGGAGGCGCGCCGATCATCCGGGCGACGGCGTGCTTCTCCATGTACTCGGACATGTCGAGCCGCACGAGGGCTTTCTCATCGTCGAACAGGAATTCCGCGAGTGCCCGGGCGGTCTCCGTCTTGCCGACGCCCGTGGGGCCGAGGAAGATGAACGACCCGGTCGGCCGGTTGGGATCCTGCAGCCCGGCGCGCGCCCGGCGCACGGCATTGGCGACGGCGGCGAGCGCCTCGGGTTGCCCGACCACCCGCCGCTCGAGCTCCGCTTCGAGCCGCGTGAGCCGCTAGCGCTCCGATTCGAGCATTTTCGTGACCGGGATCC
>Ga0137409_10005466_pt1 | contig 13234 bp, 9 predicted proteins | sample CZODoug1_16funga_FD_122059 | JGI IMG/M metagenome (GOLD analysis project Ga0137409, IMG submission 122059) | Vadose zone soil fungal communities from Angelo Coast Range Reserve, California, USA - CZODoug1_16fungal (Hybrid Assembly) | ecosystem: Environmental > Terrestrial > Soil > Vadose zone...
GCTCGGTTACGCCTCGATGTGGACGATCCTGGCCTGCTTGCTGCTCGCCGGCGCGGCGCTGTCCATGGGACTGGCGCGCCCGGCCGCGCCCGCCGCCGCGTGACGCGGCCGGGTATACTGACGGCCTATGTCGAAGCTCGAAGCCGAGGACCTCCGCTGGGCGCTGCAGCGCCGGATCGAGGACGTCTTCGCGAAGCTCGGGGAGAAGTTCGGCGACCTCACGGGCCGCGTCGAGACCGACATCCGACCGAGCGTCTCCTTCGACGACATCGGCGGACTCAAGCAGGCGAAGGCGACCCTGCGCGGCTTCGCGCACGCGCTGACCACGCCCGAGCTCTATCAGCAGTGGGGGATCACGCCGCCGAAGGGCGTGCTGCTCTACGGACCGCCGGGCACCGGCAAGTCGAAGCTCGCGCGCGCGCTCGCGACCTCGGCGGGGGCGATCTTCTACCACGTCAAGCTCTTCAACCTCACCTCGAAGTTCGCCGCGAACACGGGCGAGCTGCTCCAGGAGATCCTCCGCATCGCGATGAGCGAGGGCAAGGCCGTCCTCTTCCTCGACGAGGCCGAGGCGCTGTCCCTCGAGCACCTGCTGCCGCCGCCGCAGGCGCGCGAGGCGAGCGCGCGGCTGGTGGCCACGCTCTGCGAGCGCCTCGACGGCGTGCCCGAGACTGCGCGCATCCTCGTCATCGCGTCCACCAGCCGCACCGACGCCGTGGACGCCGCCGCCCTCGAGTTCGGCAACGTGTTCTCAGGCGCCTCCCGCAGCCTGCCGCTTCTGGTGCGCAACACCGGCACCGACGTCCTCGCGGTGAACGACATCACCTCGGGCGACTCGTCCGTTTCGGCGTCTCCCACCGCGTTCAGCGTCCCGAAGGGGGGAAGCCGGGAGGTCACCGTGACCTACTCCCCGGCGGTGCCGGGGACCCTGGACGCGATCCTGGTGATCACCAGCAACGCCACGAACGTCCAGGCGCTCCCGATCCCGGTCCGCGGCTCGTCGACGCCCCCGCCGCAGATGCTGGTCACGCCCGCGGCTTTCAATGAGACGCTTCGGACCGGTGCAACCGTGACCCGCCTGCTTCAGATCCAGAACCAAGGCGGGAGCGACCTGGTGGTCGCCCTGCAGGCCGAGTTCACGGGCCTGGCTCCCTGGCTGAGGATGTCGCCCCCCGGCGCTAAGATCACGCCCGGGACGACCCAAAATTTCTCGGTGACATTGGACGCCGGAGATTTCGGCACGACGAGCCTGAGCGGCGACGTCTCCATCCGGTCGAACCTGCTGGGCAATCCCGTCCAGCGCATCCCGGTGGTCCTGAACGTCGTCGGCGCCCCGAACATCGCCATCTCGGACGAGCCGTTCCTGGTCCAGTCGCAGAAGACGTTCAGCGTCTTCGGGGCCAGGACGGTCCACCGGCTGCCGCTGACATTCGCCCCGGGCGGAGCGGCCACTCTCGATGTGACTGTCGAGGGAAACTTCGGCGCCACGTTCGAAACGGCGGACGTCACGGCGGAGCGCATCCTGCTGGGAAAGGTGGGAGCCGGCGGTGGCGACTGCGGCACCGTGACGAGGAGCTTCCCGATCGACGCCTTCCTGTTCGCGCTGATGGCCGCCGACGATGCGGTCGAGGTGACGGTCCAAAACAACGACAACGTCGACGTCTTCTGTCAGATCAACCGTCACACCCTGAAACTCACCTACGCCGGGGCGCGCGACCTGCTCGATTTCGGCCCTCTCTTCATCGGGCTGCAGAAGACGATGACGATCGCCGTCCACAACAGGGGGAGCGAGTCGCTCAAGGTCCAGCCGATCGGCACCGACCTGCTGGCGTTCACGCCCTCGGCGGTGTCCCTCGACGTTCCGGCCCGCGGCACCGCGGCGCTGTCCGTGACCTTCGTTCCCACGTCCGACACGTCCTACACCGGGACGGTGTCGATCGCGAGCAACGACCCGGACACCCCCCTGGTCACGCTTGCGCTGCGTGGTTCCGGCCTGCTGTCGCCCGTGATCGGCGCCAGTCCGTCCCAGTTCGGGCTGACGCTGTTCAAGAAGCAGCGCAGCAGCCAGACCCTCACGCTGTCGAATTCGGGAGGCAACCCCCTCGACTTCTCGCTGAACCTGAGAACCAGGACGACCGCGCCTGATCCGGCGCTCTGCGCGCCGACCGCGTACGTCTCCGAGTGGAGCGCTGGACGGCTGTCGGCGGTCAACCTGGTCACCGGTGCCACCTCCCCCGTGACCGTCGGCCTGCGCACGCCGCAGGAAAACGTGGCGATCGACCCCACCGGCACGGTCGCCTACGTGGCGGAGTCGGATCCCGGAACGCTGGCCGCGATCGATTTGTCGAACGGCAGGGTGAGCCGGGTGGTTGCCGGTCTCGAGTTCCCGGTCGGCGTGGCGATCACACCCTCGGGGACCACGGTCTACATCAGCGAGGCCCGCAGCGGGCAGGTCACCGCGGTCGACCTGTCGGCGGGCGCGAAGACCCCGGTCGCGACCGGGTTGGGGGCGCCGAACGGCCTGGCCCTGAACGAGGCGCTGACCACCCTGTACGTCAACGAGCGATCGGCGGGGAAGTTCTCCTCGATCAACCTGGCGACCGGTGAGGTCACGACGATTCTCTCCGGTCTGATCGGACCGAACAGCGTCGTCCTGAGCCACGACGAGTCGACCGCCTACCTCACCGAATCGGGTGGCGGCCGGTTCCTCAAGGTCGATCTTGCCACGAAGACAGTCACCATCCTCGCGTTCAATCTCGAGGATCCGCAGGGCCTGTCGATCTTCGGTGGCGGGACGATCGCCTACATCGCGGAGTTCCGCAAGAACAGCCTGAGAGTCGTCGACCTGCAGACCGGGATCAATTCCCTCCTCGGGCACGGCCTGTCCGGACCGGCCGGCGTGGCGGTCCTGACCCCGGCCGGCTGCGAGATCGATTTCCTGAAGGTGGATCCGACCGCCGGGGAGGTCGCCCCGGGGGCCTCCGTGGATCTGTCCGTCCTGTTCGACAGCGGCGACCTGTTCGGCGGAACCTACCGGACCGACATCGAGGTCACGAGCAACGATCCGACCACACCGCTCCTGAACATCCCCGCGTCGATCACGGTGGACCCGATCTGCCCGGACCAGGACAAGGACGGGTACGCCGTCTGCAGCGGCGCCTGCGCGCTCGCGGGCAACAACCGCTGTGGTGACTGCAACGACGCAGACGCGGTCGTGCACCCGTTCGTGGAGGAGACCTGCAACGGCCTCGACGACAACTGCAACGGGCTCATCGACGAGAGTCTCGCGGGCCTGGATGCCGACGGCGATCTGATCGGCGACATCTGTGACAACTGCCCGGTCGTCTGGAACCCTCTCCAGGAGGACGCCGACGGGAACGGCATCGGCGATGCCTGCGAGCCGCAGGCGATCTGCCTGCGGGCCAACCTGGACGCCGAGGGGTTCTCGAAGGATCGGGTCGACGGCCGGGACCTGGCGAGCTTCGCCCGCGCCTTCGGGACTTGTCCTGCGGCCGCCTCGGCGGGGAGCGCGGCGAACCTGGATCTGACGACCAGCGGACCCGGGGCCTGCGTGGACCTGGCGGACTTCCACCTGTTCATGAGCGTGTTCGCGGTGACTTGCGGAGGTGGATCATGAGACCTCCGGTGTTCGAGCATCACCGCCGGCTCCTGTCGGCGCTCCTCTTCGCGCTCCTCCTGGGCTGCGGCCGCAAGAGCGGCGACGGCGGCGGCGGAGGCGTGGTGACGCCGCCCCCTCCGCCCACGCCGACCTTCCGGTGCACCGACTCATCAGTGATGGTCGACAAGGTCGCCCTGAAGTGCGGCGCCCCGCTCCCCGGAAACGTCTGGCAGATCGACGTCGTGATCGGCTCCCCGACGACCTCCACCGACATCGGGGGGTTCGCCTTCGACCTCCTGTTCGATCCGACGATTCTCGAGTATGTGCCTGACAGCGCCCGCGCGGGGGCCATGCTGTATCAGGATGCCGACACGCCGCTTCTCATCGCGCGGATCAGCGACCCGGGCCGCCTGGTCGTCGGGATCAACCGGACCAGCGGGGCGGCGGGCGTCCAGGGTCTGCCTGGAGCTTATAGTCAGATCATGACCTTCTCCATGAAAGCCGTGCCGGGGGCGCAGTTCGATGCGGACCCCCGACACCTGGCGTTCGACATGAATAGATTCCAGGCCCTGGATTCGTCCGCCCAGGCTCAACCGATCCTCTCCATCTCGTTCAGTGACCAGCTCCTGCTGTCGGTTCAATAAATCCGCGCCGCGCCGACCGGCCGTGCGGGGCCGATCGGGAACCGGACTCGTCCGGGCCGGAGCGCCGCTCGTCCTCGCCTGGACGCTGGCGGGGTGCGTCTCGGTCCCCCCCGCACCGACGAGCCCCGCGCCCGGCCCGGTCGCAGCCGCGCCGACCCCCTCGCCCACCCCAGCTCCGCCCCCCCCGGCACAGCCGCCCGCCACGTCGAGGCCGGCCGCGGGGCAAGGGTCGGGGGAAAGAGACAGCGGCGCGGCAGCGGAGGGATCAGCGAATGCGGGGACGCAAGGGGCCCCTCGCGGGTCGACCCCTTCCCTCGACGCCGGTGGCGCGAACGGAGGCACGGTGATCGGCACCCCTTCCGGAACGACGCCGGACGACAAGTCGTCCGCGTCGAGAACGGCGAGACCGCCTCCGCCCCCCCAGGGCGGCGCGGCCACGACGGTGCCGGTTCCGGCGCCGGCGGGCGGATCCTCGGGGGGGGGATTGGCGTTGTCGGTTGTCATGAGACCCGGGACGCCTCGCGTGGGGGACGAGGTGACGGTCGAGATTGGAGCCGCGACCTCGACCGGGGTCGTGGACGCGCCGCTGCATCTTCTTTATGATCCGGCGCGACTCCGCTTCGTCGCGGCGACGGAGGGAGACTTCATGAATCGCGATGGCGCCTCCACGGTGTTCCTGGTCAACGGGCAGTCGCGTCCGGGGGACGTCGTGATCGGCATCGGCCGGACCGACCGCTCCCATGGTTCCGGCGGTCACGGCACTCTGTGCCTCGTCCGGTTCAAGGTGCTCGCCTCAGGCGCCACGACGGTCGCGATCGGCTCGGCGATGGCCTGGGGTGCCGACGGCCGCCTGCTTCCGGTGAGCACCGGGGCCGCGGAGATCCAGGTCCCCTAGTGGAGCCGTCCCCTGCGCTGCGCGACCGCATGCGCCGCGGCCTGCGTCGCGGCGGCCACACCTGCTTCGTCCTGTTCCGCGTGACCGTGCCGACCTTCATCGTCATGGATCTGCTCGGCCGCCTCGGTGTCGTCCAGGCGATCGGCGTGGCCTGCGCCCCGTTCATGTCGATCTTCCGGCTCCCCGGCGAGGCGGCGATCCCCGTCCTTCTCGGGTGCTTCATCAACGTCTACACGGCGACCGCCGCTCTCGGAAGCCTCGGTCTGAGCGGCGGCCAGATCACCACCCTTGGACTGATGCTCGGGATGGCGCACTCGCTGTTCGTCGAGACGACCGTTCTGAGATCGGCCGGGGCCCGGGCCCTGCGGCTCCTGGTCTACCGGATGGTGATGGCGCTCGTGGTCGGGTGGGCCGCGTCGCGCCTGTTCATCGGGTCGGCCCCATGACGCCGGGCGGAGCGGCCTTCCTCGCGGCGTTCATTCCCGAAGGGGGATCGTTCGGCGGCGCCGTTCTCGGCGCGGCCCTGTCCGGGGTGCTGTTCTCGCTGAAGATCGCGCTCATCCTCGTCCCGGCGCTGATCCTGTACGAGGTGCTGGCGCCGCTGCCGTTGTTCGAGCGCTGGGGACGCGCGCTGGGGCCGTGGCTGTCGCGACTCGGGATGTCGCCGCCGTGCACGGCGCCGCTCGTGGCGGGGTTCTTCCTCGGGATCATCTACGGGGCGGGGATCATCATCCCGATCGCCGAGGAGAAGAAGATCGGACCGGAAGAGCTGCACAGCCTGGGGTTGTTTCTCTGCACCTGCCACGCCATCATCGAGGACACCCTCCTGTTTGCCCTGGCGGGGGCGGCCGGCCCGGGGGAAGTCGCCGGCCGCATGCTCCTCCTGGCCGGACTCCGGCTCCTCCTGGCTCTCACCGTTCTCGGAGGACGCCAGGCGCTCCTGCGCAGGAGTGGGAAAAAACCCTCGATCGCGCTGGATTAGGCGCCGGCGCGCTCCTATATTCGCCCCACAGCGCGACACTGCCCCAGGGGAGGGGAGCATGCCCGGTTCGGCCCAGCACGAGCTGCTGTCGGAAAGTCTTCAGGGGGAGACCCCCGGCCACCCGGTCAGGCGCCGCACCGATCTCATCGTCGGCACCGCTCCGGCCATGGCGCACGTCCTCGAGTTGATCGCCGTCGCGGCCCGCACCGGGATCCCGGTCATGATTCAGGGTGAGAGCGGCACCGGCAAGGAGCTTGTGGCGCGCGCCATCCACTACACGGGGCCCCGGGCGGCGCGCCCCTTCCTGACCATGAACTGCGGGGCCATCCCCGAGACGCTCATGGAGGACGAGCTGTTCGGCCACGCGCGCGGGGCCTACACCGGGGCGCACGGCGACAAGAAGGGCGTGTTCGAGGAGGCGGAAGGCGGGAGCCTCTTCCTGGACGAGATCGGGGACCTGTACCTCTCCTGCCAGGTGAAGCTGCTCCGCGTCCTGCAGGAGGAGGAGGTGCGGCGGCTCGGCGAGACGCGCAACCGCAAGGTCGATGTCCGGATCATCGCCGCGACCAACAAGGACTTGAAGACCGAAATGGAATGCCGCCGCTTCCGCGAAGACCTGTTCCACCGCATCAGCGTCCTGCCGATCCACCTGCCCCCCCTGCGCGACAGGCGCGAGGACCTCCCGCTGCTTGTGGACCAGTTCCTGCGCCAGTTCAACCGCGAGCTGGGCCGGTCGATCCGGGCCTTCACGCCGCAGGCTCTCGAACGGCTGAAGAGCCACGCCTGGCCGGGCAACGTGCGCGAGCTGGAGAACCGGGTCAAGCAGGCGATGGTCATGGCGAAGGGAGACGTGATCGACGTCGAAGCCCTCGACCTGTTCCCGGCGGGGACCGTCGGAGCGTCGTTCCCCTCCTTCAAGAAGGCCAAGGCGGAATTCGTCCGGACTTACCTCGTGCGGTGCCTGCAGCTCGTGAAGGGGAACGTCGCGGCCGCCGCCCGGCTGGCCGGCAAGGACCGCAAGGACTTCTACGATCTCATGAAGCGGCACCACGTCGACCCGGCGGCCTATCGTTCCTGACACCCATTCAGGGGACCTTGAGCCGGTCGACCACCGGGTGCAGCCTGGGTCCACGGATCAGCCGGGTGCAGGCGTCCTCGGGCAGCGGGCGCGAGAAGTAGTAACCCTGCATCAAATCGACCTGATGCCTGAGAAGGTAGGCGACCTGCTCGGCGGTCGACACCCCCTGCGCCAGAACGCTCATCCTCAGGTTGTGTCCCATGGCGATGATCGTGGACACCACGGCGGCGTCGTCCGGGTTGACGGTGACGTGATGGATGAACGAGCGGGCGATCTTGATGTTGGCGAAGGGAAAATTCTTGAGCCGGATCAGGGAGGCGAATCCGCTCCCGAAATCGTCGACGCTGATCCGGATCCCCAGATCGTGCAGGGTCCGCAGAGTCCGCACGGCGGTCGACCCTTCCCTGAGGAAAGTCTCCTCCGTGACATCCAGCTCGAGGCGCTGCGGCTCGAGGCCGGTCTCGCGCAGGATTCGCGCCACCGCGTCGGAATACTCCCGGCCGCGGTTGAGCTGGCGGTAAGACACGTTGACGACGATGCGCATCGGCAGCAGTCCCTCCCCCTGCCAGTCCCGCGCCCGCAGGCCGGCGTGCCGGAGCACCCATTCCCCGACGTCGACGATCATGCCGGTCTCCTCCGCCAGGGGAAGGAACCGTTTCGCCGAGAGGAGTCCCCCGGTCGGGTGCCGCCAGCGGACGAGGGCCTCGAGTGCGACGATCGACCCGCTGAGGGCGTCGACGACCGGCTGGTAGTGCAGGAGCAGCTCGTCCCGCTCGAGCGCCCGCTGCAGCGCGATGACCATCGACTCGCGCTCGCCCCGCGGCACCGCCGCGGCCGGCGAGTGCATCTGGAAATTGCCGCGTCCGATCTGCTTGGCGCGGTACATGGCGGTGTCCGCGCTCTTGAGAAGGGTCTCCGCGTCTGAGCCGTCCTGCGGATACACGCTGGCGCCCAGACTGGCGGACACGCTCACCTCGCAGCCGCCGATCGAGAACGGCGAGCGCAGGCAGTCGAGGATCTTCCGGGCCACCAGGGTCACGTCCTCGGTACTGTCGATGTCCGGCAGCAGGATGACGAATTCGTCGCCGCCGACACGCGACACCGTGTCGCTGGCGCGCACTGCGGCGGAGAGCCGGCCCGCGATCGCCTGAAGAAGCTGGTCGGCCGCCACGTGACCCAGGGAGTCGTTGAGGATCTTGAAGCGATCGAGATCGAGGAAGAGCACGGCCAGTCCCTGGCTGTCGCGTCGCGCATGCTCCAGCGTGTGGGACAGCCGGTCCTCCAGGAGGGTGCGGTTGGGCAATTCCGTGAGCACGTCGTGCTGGGCCATGTATTCGAGGATCTTCTCGAATCGGTTCCGCTCGATGGCGTTCCCGACGGCGCGCGCCAGCCCCTCGCCGTCGAACAACCCCTTGACCAGATAATCCTGGGCCCCCCGTCGCAGGGACCGGGCCGCCGTCGCCTCGTTGTGCTGGCTCGCGAGGACGAGGATCGGGACACCGGTCATGAGGCCGTGCAGCTCGGCCAGCCCTTCGAGATCCTCGCCGTCCGGCAGCGTCAGGTCGAGCAGGATCGCGTCGACCTTCTCCTCCCCGAGCAGAACGAGCGCCTGCCTGACCGAGCCGGCGGTCAGGACCTCGAGTTGCCTCTGGCCGGCTCCCGCCAGCAGGTCACGCACCAGCCGGATGTCGCCCGGGTTGTCCTCGACGAGAAGGACCCTGAGCGGCGGGCCTGCCGCGCCGCGGGTGCCGGGTTCGGCCGTCGCGAACGGTGACGATACTCCGGGCTGGCCGGCGCGCAGCCGATCGGCCCCCGGGAGCGCGACACGGCCGAACCAGAACTCCTTGATCGACCGCACCACGGCGACGAACTCGTCCCATTGCGCCGGCTTGTTGATGAAGCAGTTGGCCTGCAGATCGTAGCTCTGGTCGCGGTCGGCCTCGGCGCGCGAGTTGGTCAGGACGATGACCGGGATGCGGCGCAGAGCAGGGTCCCGCTTGATTTCCGCCAGGACCTCGCGGCCGTCCTTCTTGGGCAGATTCAGGTCGAGGAGGATCAGGCCGGGGTGCACGCCGGTCGCCGCCTCGTCCTGTCCGCGCAGGATCTCGAGGGCGTGGATTCCGTCCGCGGCCCAGTGCAGCCTGCTGGGGAAGCCGCTCTCCTTCAGGGCCTCCGCCGCCAGGCGCGCATCGGCGGGGTTGTCCTCCACCAGGAGAATGTCGAGCGGCGTCCCGCGGGGCGCGGCGGTCTTCAAGAGCGGGCCCGTTGCTTCCATGCGTCTGCCCATCGTGTACTCCTCGACCTCAGACCTCTCCATAGTCCACAGTCCACGTTCGGTTGCGGGTCCGTCGTCCGCAATCAGGTGAATTCCTCAACGAGCCGGTCGAATCTCCTCAGATCCAGGACCGTCCACCGAGGGAAATCCCCCGCACGCGCCCCGAAAACCCCGCGCCTGGAATCGTCATGACAGGCCGCATGCGGGGGATTCCCCACGGGAGCGATGTCCTTTTCTGTCATCGCTCCCGGGCGCCATTCTGTCGCACCGCTCCAACCCGCTGAAAACACACCCATGAAGCGTCCGTCGGCCAAAGCCCCACGGGGGCATGCGCCTCGCAGTGCATGGACCTGGAGGTCCGTCCGATGGGGTCGGTCAAGGGGACAGAGCCGCAGCCGCAACCGGTGGAGGCGCCGGCCGACGGATCGAGTCCAGAAATCAGCGAGCGCGTGCTGGCGTACTTCCGCCGCAACACGGAGGCCATGGACTCGGTCGAGGGGATCGCCCGCTTCTGGGTGCGGGAGGATCGAGGTGTCGTCGAGCGCGCGCTGGTCGATCTGCACGACAAGGGTCTTCTCGACAGGCGACTGATCGGCGGGACCGCCTTTTACTCCCACCCGAGGGGTCCTTCCGCAGCGCGCACGGACACGGCGCGAAGGGCGGAGGCGCCATCGGCGGCTCCGGCCGGCGCCACCGCCACCGGCGGCGTCACCTCCCCCCGCAGGAGCGCGCGCGAGGCGCCGGGCCGGATCCTGGTCATCGACGACGACGCCTCGGTCCGCAAGTTCCTCGTCGCCGCTCTCACCGAGGCCGGTCACAGCGTCGCCGCGGCCGAGGACGGCGAGCGCGGAGTCGAGATCTTCCGGACGCAGCCATGCGACGTCGTCCTGACCGACGTCCGCATGCCCGGGATGTCGGGGCTCCATGTCCTGCAGACCGTCAAGCAGGTGAGCCCGGGCGCCGAGGTGATCGTCGTCACGGCGCATGCCAGCCTCGACACCGCGATCCAGGTGCTGCGCGACGGCGCCTACGACCTGATCACCAAGCCCCTGACCGAGCTCGATGCCCTGTACCGCGTGGTCGACCGCGCCCTGGAGAAGCGCCGCCTCGCCCAGGAGAACCGGATGCTGGTCGGCAGCCTGCAGACGCGCAACGTCGAGCTGACCGAGACCGTGGCCCGCCTGGCGGCGGTCAACGAGATCGGCAAGACCACCGCCGGGCTCCTCGACACGGGCGATCTGTACGACTCGCTGGTGCGCCTGGTCGCGCAGCACCTGAAGGCGCGCCGCGTGTCGGTGTTCGTGTCGGGCGCGGACAGCGACACGATGAGGCTGGTCGCCTCCGTCGGCATCCCGGAAGAGGAAGGGCTGAGGCGCACGCTGCGGGTCGGGGAGGGGATCGCCGGACGCGTGGCCGCGTCCCAGGCGCCGCTCCTGGTGCAGGACATCGAGAAGACCGCGCTCAGGACGATGCGCACCAGCGGGAGGTACTCCACCGCCTCCTTCATGATCACGCCGCTCACGGTCTCCTACCCGATCCGCTACCAGCGCAGGCGGGTCGGCGTCATCAACGTCAGCGACAAGCACTCGGGCGAGCCGTTCACCGAGCAGGACCTGGAGTTTCTATCGACTCTCGCGTCGCAGATGGCGGTCGCGATCGAGAACGCCCGCCTGGTGAAGGAGATGGAGGACGGCTACCTCACGGCGCTGATCGGCGTGATCCATGCGATGGAGGGGCTTCGCGCCGAGACGCGCGGTCATTCGCGGCGGGTCGCGGAGCTGGCGGCGGCCGTGGCGCGCGAGCTCGGCCTGCCGGAAGAGCGGGTGGACCTGGTCACGCGCGCCGCGGCGTTGCACGAGGCGGGGCGCCTGACGGCGCCGCCCGAGGAGCAGGAACGGGCCGGCGGCCGGCTGCGTCCCGCGGCGGAGTGGTTCCCGGTCGCCGTCATGGCGACCGAACGCCTTCTCGCGCCGATCGCCTCCCTGCGCGCCGTGCGCGACATCATCCTGCGCTCCGCCGACTGGTTCGACGCTTCCCCCTCGCCGCTCGGCGGCGGCGCCGGGAACGTGCCGGTCGAGTCCCGCGTCCTGGCGACCTGCGAGGAGTTCATCTCCCTGTGCCCCGCGGGCGAGGAGACGCGGGCCAGGGCGCTGGCTCTGGAGGCGATCGAGAAGAGACGCGGCCGCAAGCACGATCCCGAAGTCGTGGCTGCGCTCCTGCGCGCCCTGGACGGAGGGGGACGATGAGCCGCCTCCCCGGTCCGGCCCGACGAGTCGCCCTCCTTGCGCTGCTGGCGGCGGCCGTCTCCTTCTGTCCGGGCCTGTCGGCCCAGGCGCTGGCCGCGGTCAATCTCGTGGCCAGCAAGACGGTCGCCGACGACAACGGCGGATCGCCCCGGCCGAGCGAGACCCTGACCTACACGCTGACGGTCACGAACACCGGCACCACGGCGGCGGCGAACGTCGTGATCTCCGATCCGATTCCGGCGAATACCACCTACCTGCCGGGATCCCTCACGTCCAGCGATCCGACCGACATCGTGATCGAGGGGAACCCGCTTCAGGTGCAGGCCGGCGGGCTCGCGGCCTCGGGCGGCAGCGTGACGGTCACCTTCAAGGTGCAGATCAGCGCCGGCGCCGCCAACGGTCTCGTGATCGGCAACCAGGCGACGATCACCGCGACCGGACCGATCACCGTCCTCTCCGACGACCCCGGCACCGGTGCTCTCAACGACCCGACCAACATCACGGTCGTGAATCCGCTGAACATCTCCCTGACCAAGACGCGCAGCGTCGCGACCGCCGGCCCGGGCCAGCCGATCACCTACACCCTCACGTACGACAACGCCGGGAGCGTGAGCGCCACCAACGTCACCCTGTCCGACTTCGTGCCGTCGAACACCACGTTCCAGAGTGCGACCGGTGGCGGCACGCTGACGGGGAACCTTGTCACCTGGAGCATCGGGGCGATCGCGGCCGGGGGGTCCGGTTCGCGTCAGTTCACGGTGACCGTCAACTCCGGGGTCGCGGCCGGCGTCATCATCAGCAACAGCGGCTCGATCTCGTTCCAGGACAATCTGGGCAACACCCAGAACCCCGTGACATCGAACACGGTCACGACCACGGTCGCCCAGGTGGCGGGCGTGCTGGTCGCCCCCGATCAGACGGGGAGCGTCCGCCCGGCGAACGGGACCAGCATCACCTACACGTTCACGGTCACCAACACCGGCAACGGGACCGACCGCTTCAACCTGAGCGACGTGAAGATCGCGACGCCGTGGACCGTGCAGGTCGAGCTCCTGAGCGCCGCGGGGGCGGTCCTCGCCACAGACACGTCCACGGCGAACAGCACGTGGGACGGTGCGGTCGCGGGATTGTATCTCGCTCGCTGACGGGGTTTGTCGCAAGTTGCGGATTTGGCATCCGACGATTTGATTCAAGTTTTTCCACCAGACTTTGCATCTCATTCGGATCGGCTGCGGATTATTCCGTACGACCGACGTCCCTCCTTCGAACCTTCATTTGTCGCATCCAGAGAAACGCCCGCAGGCCGGTTACTGCGGCGCCAACAGCCAGGTGTTATCAACAACCAAGCGTTACTAGGAGTAGTGTATGAGTACCTACAGTGAGCGGGGCAATCTCAATCCCAACGATCCTATGTATTATGCGCCGCCCTGGTTGCGTGAAAGATCGACGTGGCGCCCATCCCCTTCGAGCGAACCAAGATCCGAGCACCCGGAAG
>Ga0137409_10005467_pt1 | contig 13229 bp, 10 predicted proteins | sample CZODoug1_16funga_FD_122059 | JGI IMG/M metagenome (GOLD analysis project Ga0137409, IMG submission 122059) | Vadose zone soil fungal communities from Angelo Coast Range Reserve, California, USA - CZODoug1_16fungal (Hybrid Assembly) | ecosystem: Environmental > Terrestrial > Soil > Vadose zone...
AACCCGAAGACGCAGCGCAGCGGCCGCGGCATCCTCAAGTTCGAGTGGTCCCTGGGCACCCACGAGTTCATCACCGAAAAGGCCGACTACGCCGGCCAGAAATTCCGGATTCTGGTCGAAGAGTGAAGGGCACTTTGTAGGGCGGAAATCTTCCTAAGGGAGCAGCACGACGGCCCGCAGCTGCGACGTGCCTTCGGCCTCGAGGCGGATATCGAAGATCTCCATCGAGTCGGGCAGCGCGATGCTCGCCGCGCCCAGCTGCGGGATCGCCGCGATCTTCACCTTGTGGATCCCGTTGATCACCACCGTCAGGTTGTCGGTGGGCGCGCCGTTCTTCAGGTACAGCGCCCGGCCCTTCATCGGCTCGCGCAGGCGGTGCACCACGGCCTCCTTCGCCCAGCGGTAGCGGCCGTTGGATGCCGCCCCGAACAGCGCCATGAGCTGGTCGTTCTTGCGGTCCTTATAGAGGGTCACGCCCGGTATCCCCACGGCGCCCAGCCCCGCCTCCTTCGCTTTCGTCGCGGGAGCTTCCAGGATTTCGGCCGCCAGGTCCGACGGCGTCGCGCCCTGCAGGCGCTTGCCCGTCGCGATCGCCTTGTCCACGTCGGCGCGCTCCGTCTCCGAGAGCATCGTGAGCGTCATCCCGCGGCCCGCGGCCACCTTGCCGTCCTTCGGCGCTGCAAAAACATAGGGCGCCTTCTGGAGCGACGACGTCACGGTGAGATTCCCGTAGCCGTCCAGGCCGCACTCGATCGTGAACTCGCGGAACGGCAGCTCGCGCAGGTCGATGCCCTTGCCTTTGATCGTCGCCTTGTCCTCGTCGACCTGGGCCTCGAGGATCACCGAGCCCAGCTCCTTCGGCGCGTCCGTCGTGATCACCGCGCCCGACTTGGACTGGAACAGGGGGAGATAAGGCGCGAGCTTGGCCTTGCGGGCGTCCAGGGCCGCGGCGTCGGCCGTCTTCGAGGCCGTGTCGGCGTCGGCCTTCGTCTTCGCCACCGCGGCGATCGCCTGGGTGATGGCCGCCTGGGTCGTCGCATCGGTCTGGCCGACTGGAACCAGCTCGATCAACCGGTCGAGGCGGGCGGGGAAGGCGGGAACAGGCTGATCGGCCGGCTGATTGGGATTGCCCGCCATCGCGCCGTTCAAGTGCAGGCCGCCGGCGGCATCCTCGAGGACGTAAAGCCGCAGCCCCGCCGTGACGTTGGTGCGCCCGAAGCGGGCGAGCTGCATCAGCTCCAGGTAGACCCAGCCGTTCTCCTGCTTCAGGTCGCCGTTCTGCGCGGGGGCCATGTTCTCGTTGGTGCCGAGGGCCCGGCCGTCGGCGATGGTCTTGCCGGAAACCTTCTGGGCGCTCTCGTCCAGCGTCCACTCGACGACGGTGGGCGCGATGTTCGGCTGCTGCCAGCCGACGAACTTGCTGACGTAGAGCTTCGCGCCCTTGCCGAGGGCGTCGACCAGCTTCCGGCGCAGCTGCGCCGTGGACTCGTCGCTCGCCAGGGTCAGCAGCACGGGCCGCAGCGGCGGTCCGCTGAAATAACCGCTCAGTTTCCCCGGCTCGCCCGGGACCAGGTTCCACATCCCCGCCTGGAGGCTGCGGAAAAAGACCTTGTCGCCCGGCGTCGAATCGGCGGCGGTGTATCGGAGCTGAAGACGCGGACCGGAGCGCGTATCCGCCACCTGGCCCGCGACCGTCATGACCGTCGACAGGGAGGGGTACTCCCCCTTGCCTTCGACCGTCCCGTCGGGTTTGACCGTCATCTGCAGTCGGAAGGGGATGGGCATCTCCATGCCGAAGCCGCTGTCTTCGAAGGCGAGCCCGGTATAGACGGAACCCGGCTTGATCGCCTTGAGGGCCTGCCGGACGGCGTCGAAGCGGGCGTCGCGGGCCGCGGCCTCGAGGGCCTCGACCACCTCGAAGCGGGTGTTGTAGCCCTGGTTGGCGCCGGGGGACATCCAGAGGCCGCTCAGCTTGCCGGCCTTCTCGTCGGCAATCCGTAGCTCGAACTCGCGGGAGGGCGGGCAGACGACGCGGAGCAGGACCTTCTCCTGGACCACGAGGATTTCCGCTGCGCCGCCGCTGATCAGCTCCCCGCGGCCCCTCGCGCCGGTGAACGTGCCCTCGCAATAATACTGCCCGCTCTTCGGCTCCCGCAGGAGCGTCAGCTCGGACGTGTCGGGCTCCGACCGGCGGGGATCCGTCGACGCGAGCTGGCCGCGCAGGACGGCGTAGTCCTTCAAAAGGCCGGCGATCGGGAGCTTCAGCGCTTCGATGCGGGCGAGCTCGGCCTCGTACTTCTTCACGATCTCCGCGTGGCGCTTGGGGTCGGGCTTCAGGACGACCTCGAAGGTCGCGCCCTGGCCGTAGTTGACCTTGCCCGCGATGCGGAGCGCGCCCGCGTCGCCGCCGACGGCCAGCGTCATCGAACCGCCGCCCGTCCGGCCGGCGGTCCGGGGGGCGATGCGTTCGCCGAGCTGGAAGGCGATGGACGCCGCGTTGGTGGCGGGGTTCAGGACCAGCTGTCCGCTGATCTGGTCCAGGTGCGGGGGCAGGTCGTCGTGCCAGGCCTTGCCGGCGAGCCTGCCGGCGACGGGCTTTGCGAGTTCCAGCGCCATTGCGGGCGGGGCGCCGGGGACGGGAGTCTCGACCGCCAGGACGAGGCCGCCCTGGGCGATGAACGCGTCGAGCGCGTCGACGCGCTTCTGATACGCCTCCGCCTCCTTCTTCCGCCGCTCCGCCATGGCGTCCTTGATCGACTTGCCCGAGGGCAGCCGCTCGAAACGCTGCGTGCCTCCCCCGAAGATCAGGTTCTTCTCGCCCTTGAGTTCGAGCTGGTCGCCCGAGAGGACCACGTCCTGGACCAGGGTGACGCCGGCCGGAGCCGCGAGGCTCAGGCGCCCGCCCTCGAGCAGCGAATAGTTCAGGGTCATGCCGTTCGATCCGTCGAGGCTCATGAGCACCTTGCCGTCCTTCATGAACTCGAGGCCGGCGAGATCGCCCTCCGAGACCGCGGCCCAGGCGCCCACGAGCTGGCTCGCATCGCCTGGAGGCTTGCCCACGAGCGGCTTGCTCGGGTCCTTGGACGACGAGTCCCCGCAGCCGATGAACGCGGCGGCGCAGAGGAGGGCGGCGACGGCGGCGAGGAGTGAACGCATGATGAACCTCTCTTCGGTACGGGACTTCCTGCGGCCGACCTGACGTGGATGTGGGGGGACCAGCTCCCCCTCCTCCCATTCCCGCTGTCCCCGGCCGCCTGCATTCCTGGGCGAATTCACACTCACCCCGAAGAGCGCAGGTTAAGCCGTCAGCGGATCGAAGTCCAATGGAATTGCGCCGCTTTGCAAAGTCTTGATGTTCTCTCTCTTACTGTTGCTTGCGGCGTGGGGACTGCGGAGGGGCTGTCTTGTGATGCTTCTTATTGCCAGAAATCCGACTTCTTCGGAGCATCCGCATCCGCAGGCGCGCCCGACTTGGAAGCAGGGGCCTGGGCCGCGGGCTGTTTCTTCGTGTCCTTCGCCGGCTCGACGACCGCCGCTTCCGCCGCGGGCTTGAGCATGTCACGCACGAACGCCTCGAAGGTCAGCGCCATCTCGTGCGCCACCGCCTCCGCCATCGCCGCCTTCTGCTTGCCGAGCGACAGGCGCTCCGTCGCCAGGCTCTCGCCCTCCGCGTCCAGCTCGGCCCGCTTGGTGCCCAGGCTGTCCGCGTCCTTGTTCAGCTCATCGCGATCCTTCTGCACCTGCGACATCTCGTGCTCGAAGGCTTTCAGCTTCCCCTCGACTTCGGACTGGAGCTGGTCGAGCTCCTTCGCCCGCTTCACGACCTCGAGGTTCATCATCCGGGCGTCCAGCTCCTTCTGGCGCTGGTTGATCGCCGTCTCCTGCGCTTCGAACAGGCTCTTGTCGCGCTCCAGCTCCTCCTGCTCGTGAGCCAGAACCTTGCGCTGCACCCGCAGCTCCTCTTCCATCTTCTTGAGCCGGATCTCCTGCTCGTGCACCCGGGCCTCGAGCTCCTTGACGGGGCCCAGCTCCTGGAGGAAGCGCGACAGCGCCGCGAGCCCGGTATCGATCTTCTGGAACTTGGCGACCAGGATCTCCTTCGAGCGCTCGTGCTCCGCGTCGACGATCTTCTTCGACTCGGACTGCAGCCGGACGATGTCCTCCGAGGATCCGCGGCCGACCTTCTTTTCGACCGCCTTGATGGCCGCGTCCCGCGCCTGGTTGTGCTGGTCCTCGAGCTTGCCGAGATCCAGGCTCTGGGAACGGTTCTTGAGGGACTTCAGCTCCTCGATCAGCCGCACCCATTCGTGCGGCGCGGGGGCCGGGGAGGAGGGCAGCGGAGCCTGAGCCACGGCCATCTTCTGCAGCTTCTGCGAGTCCTGCGAGTGCATAAGCTCTGGTGTCAATCTCCAAAAAACAGGGGGTGGGAAACGGTCGCCCAACCCCCGCTCGTGGCGTTATTATACCCCGAGCCGTGCTATAATGCCGCCTGTTCCCGAGGAGTCCGTATGATCGATCGTCGGCCGCCTCCCCTCCTGACCTTCCTCATGCCCGTCTTCGCCCTTCTGTTCGGGCTGGCCGGGCTCGCCATGGGATGGCAGATCTGGGGCCGCCACAACCAGGCCGGGAACATGGGCAAGATCCGCGTCGCCCTGGACCGCATCGAAAAACACTACTTCCCGGGCCTGACCGTGGAGACCGCCGTGGACGGGGCCCTGGAGGGCATAACCGCGAAGCTCGACCCCTACTGCGAATACTTCACCAAGCAGGAGTACAAGGAGTTCCGCGAGAACAGCCTGGACGGCAAGTTCGGCGGGGTGGGCATCCGCGTCGGCCTGGACCGGGCGACCGGCTTCGTCCTCGTCGAGACCCCCATCGAGGACACGCCCGCCTTCTCCGCGGACATCCTGCCCGGGGACCTGATCCGGGAGGTGGACGGCAAGACCACCAAGGGGCAGCCCCTCCAGGAGATCGTCCGGCGCATCAAGGGCGACCCGGACACGTCCGTGACGCTGACGATGTTCCGGAAGGGGCGGGATCCCTTCAAGGTCACGCTGGTCCGGAAGATCATCGAGCTCAAGACGGTGAAAACGCGGATGCTGCCCGACAGCCTGGGCTATATCCGCATCACGGAGTTCTCGAAGATCATGAAGACCTTCGACGCCGAGGTGAAGAAGCTGATGGACCAGGGCGCGAAGGGGCTGATCATCGACCTGCGCTTCAACCCCGGCGGCCTGCTCGAGGAGTGCGTGGAGCTGGCCGACCGCTTCCTGGAGGACGGCATCATCGTCACGACGCGGGGCCGGACCGACGACGACCTGCGCGAGATCACGGCGAAGAAGGACGGCACGCTGCCGCCGATCCCGCTGGTCGTGCTGATCAACGGCGGCAGCGCCAGCGCGAGCGAGATCTTCTCGGGCGCGATGAAGGATCGCGGCCGGGGGACGATCGTCGGGGAGCGTTCGTTCGGCAAGGGTTCGGTGCAGACGCCGTATCCCCTGGGCGACGGCTCCAACCTCAAGATCACGACGGCGCGGTATTTCACGCCGAACGGGACCAGCGTCCATAAGGAGGAAGGGAAGAAGGAGTGGGGCGTCACGCCCGACTTCACGGTGGAGATGTCGCCCGAGGAATACTCGAAGCTGATGAAGACGTGGAGCGACGAGAGCTACGTCAAGGGCGAGAAGCCCGCCACGCCCGAGGGCTTCCGCGACTTCCAGCTCGATACGGCCGTCGAGGTTCTCAAGGCGAAGATCGACAAGCGCGAGCCCAAGGTCGAGGCTCGCATCCTCAAGAAGGAAGCGAAGACCCAGGAAGACTAGGGCGCATGAAGATCCTGGGCATCGAGTCGTCCTGCGATGAGACGGCGGCCGCCGTGGTCGAGGACGGCCGAGGCATCCTCTCCAGCGTCGTCCACTCCCAGATCGACATCCACCGCGTCTACGGCGGGGTCGTCCCCGAAATCGCCTGCCGCTCGCACATCGAGACGATTCATCCCGTCGTGGAGAAGGCCCTTGCCGACGCCGGCGTCGGGATCAAGGGCATCGACGCGGTCGCGGTCACCTGCGCGCCGGGGTTGGTGGGGGCGCTGCTGATCGGGGTGTCGATGGCCAAGTCTCTCGCCCTCGTCACGGGAAAGCCGCTGATCGGCGTCGACCACATTCACGGCCACATCTACGCGTGCAAGCTGGCGTTTCCCGACCTGACGTGGCCGTGCGTGTCGATGGTGGTGTCGGGCGGGCACACCAGCCTGTACCGGTCGACGAGCGAGATCGACCACGAGGCGCTGGGCGGGACGACGGACGACGCGGCGGGCGAGGCCTTCGACAAGGTCGCGAAGATCCTGGAGCTGGGGTTCCCCGGCGGCCCGATCATCGACGGACTGGCGAAGGGGCGGGACCCGAAGAAGGTCGCGTTCAAGCGGACGGTGCCGGAGACGCTGGACTTCAGCTTCAGCGGCCTCAAGACGGCCGTGCTGTACAGGGTGCGCGGGCAGGACGCCAAGAAGCCGCTGCTGATGTCGGCCGACGAGCGGGCGGACGTGGCGGCGGGCTTCCAGGAGGCGGTGGTCGACGTCCTGATCGAGCAGGCGCTGAAGGCCTGCCTGCGGACGCGGACCTGGCGGCTGGCGGTCGGGGGCGGGGTGGCCTGCAACACTCGGCTGCGGGAGAAGCTGGGGGAGCGGGCGGCGAAGGAGGGGGTGCAGGTCTATTTCCCGCCGCCGCGCTTCTGCACCGACAACGCCGCCATGATCGCGGGCCTCGGGTACCACCTCCATCAGGCGGGCCGCATCTCCGACCTCAGCCTGGACGCCGTCCCCACCAAATCCCACAAGCAATAAGGGGCTCAGAGTCCCTTATTGGATTACTGTCCCATCCGGGGAAGGGGAAAGCCCTCAGCTTCCAGCTGAAGCCTTCAGGAGGCCCGCAGGGCCGGAACCAGAAGGAGCCCCATCCGAAATCTCAAGCCTCTCCTCTTACTCTTGGCGCGCCCAAGGTAAGGTCGGCTTTAGCCGACCAGAGCGCGCGCCGAAGCCACCGGCTTCAGCCGGTGGTGGATTCACTTTCCGAAGTAGGGGACCTTGTCCCAGCGGGGGTCGTCGCCCGAGACCTTGCCGCCGAGGGCGCGCGGGTCGCTCGTCTCGACCAGCCACTTCGTGAGCTCGGCGTCCAGCTTCTCGATCACCTCGGGCCGCTTCGGCGCCAGGTTCTCCAGCTGCCAGGGATCCCGCGCGAGGTCGTAGAGCTCCGCCGCCGGGCGCTTCTCGAATGCCAGCCGGAAGAAGCGCTCCAGGTCCTGGTCGCGCCTCGCGATGAGCTGCTCCTTGCTCGGGCCGCCGTCGACGTCGCCGAACGAGCCCACCGCCTTCCACTTCTCGGGATCGCCTGCCGGCCAGAGGTCCGGCCGCAGGTTGCGGATGTAGAGCCACTCCGTCGTGCGGATCGCCCGGGCGGGATAGCTGAGGTCGCCCTGCCGCACGTTCGCGTGCCGCTCCCGACCGAAGACGACGCGGTCCCAGCCGGACGCGGCCGCGTCGGTCGTCAGCAGCGGCAGCAGGCTGCGGCCGGTCACGGAGCCCGGCACTTTCTGTCCGGCGATCTCGAGCACGGTCGGGGCCAAGTCGCAGTGCGTCACGAGCGCGCCGACGACGCGGCCGGGCTTGATCCTCCCCGGCCAGCGGATGGCCAGCGGCATCCGCGTGCCCGCGTCGTAGAGGTTCGCCTTGGCGCGCGGGAAGGGGAGGCCGTTGTCGCTGGTCATGACGACGACCGTCGAGGCGGTCCGCCCCGCCTCCTCGATCTCCTGGAGCAGGACGCCCGTGTCGCGATCGAAGCGCTGCACGGCGAAGTAATAGTCCAGCAGGTCGCTGCGGACTTCAGGGGTGTCGGGCAGGAAGCCGGGGACGGCGACGTCCTCGAGCTTCAGCCCGGCCGCGGCCCCGGAGCCCTTCACATACGGGCGGTGCGGATCGTGGCTGCCGAACCAGAAGCAGAACGGCTTGCCCTTGGGCACCGTCTTCAGGAACTCGCCGAAACTTTTGAAGCTCGGGCCGGCCGGATTGCGCGAGCGTCCGCCCGCCTTGAAGTCGCCGGGGCCCCAGCCCTTGCCCTGCAGGCCGACGACATAGCCCTGCTTCTCGAGCAGGTCGGGATAGGTGTCGAACTTGGCGGGCAGGAGCGACCAGAGGTTGCCGCTGTCCTCGAGGCGGTAGATGTGCTGGCCGGTCAGCATCGCGGCGCGCGAGGGGGTGCACGACGGCGACGCGCAGAACGAGTGCGTGAACAGGGCGCCCTCGGCGGCGACGCGGTCGAAGGTCGGCGTCTTCACGCCCTTGTCTCCATAGACGCCGGCATGCCCGTAACTCCAGTCGTCGGCAACCGCGAAGAGGAAGCTGGGGCGCGGCGAGGAGCAGCAGGGGGAGCAGGGCGATGAGCTTCATAGAGTCATAACCCCGCGCAGGAGCGGCGGGTTTTCGTCATTCGAGGTGCAGGCCTTGCCCCTGCAGGGCGACGCGGACGCCCAGGACGCTGCGCTCCGGGCCGGAGCCCAGGGTCAGTTCCTCGGCGCGCCCGCCCGACTCGATCTGGAGCCGGGCCTCAGACTTGGCTGCGTCCCATCCCAGAACCGTCACGCTGCGACCGCCGGGCAGCTCGATGCGGAGCCCGGTGCGCAGCGTCGTATAGTCGCCGGGGCCGAAGCAGGGGGCACCCGGCTGGAACGCGGCCGCGATGCGAAGCTCGTCCGGAGTGACGTCGACCAGACGCAGCCGCAACTCCTGCCACCCCATCTCGACGCCTTTCTTCAGGTCGGAGTAGCGGACGAGCGGGAGTCCCTGGGCACTATGGACTTCGAGGCCGTCGGACGCCTTGCCGAAGTCGAGGCTGAAGTGTTCGATGCACGTCGTCTGGCCGCGTCGAAGTGTGATTTCGGGGATGGCGGCATCGGGGGCGGTCTCGGTGATGCGCTCGCCGTAGCGGGCGGCCATCTTGCGGCGCTTGATCTGAAGGGCGGTGACGAGGAGGGCGGTCAGGGTGCAGGCGCAGAGGATGACCGCGAAGACCCAGAACAGTTTGCCCGGCGGCGGGGGGGGGTCTTTGACCGGCATGGCGGCCGATTATACAATCGACGCGCCCTCAATATGGACGAACGCAAACTCCGCGGCCTGCTCCAGCGCTACCGGTCCGGGAAACTGGCGGAGGACGCGCTGCTGCGCGAGCTGCGGGACCTGCCCTTCGGGGAGCTCGGGGACGCCAAGGTCGACCATCACCGCGCCCTCCGCTGCGGCTTCCCCGAGGTGATCTACTCCCGCGGCAAGACGGTCGCCCAGATCGTCCGCATCGCCCGCGAAATCCTCCGCCACGGCAGCGACCTCCTGGCCACCCGCGCGACCCCGGAGACCTACAGGGCGATCCGCAAGATCGACCGGCGCGCCGTCTGGCACGACAGCGCCCGCTGCGTCACCATCGGCGGCCGGCCCCCGAAGGGGAAGGGCTATGTCCTGATCGTGTCCGCCGGGACCGCGGACGTCCCGGTCGCCGAGGAGGGGCGCGTGACCGCCGAGATGCTCGGCGCCCGGGTGCGGACCCTGTACGACGTGGGCGTGGCCGGCATCCACCGCCTGCTGGGACACCGCCGGCTGGTGATGGACGCGAGCGTCATTGTCTGCGTCGCCGGGATGGAGGGCGCCCTGGCCAGCGTCATCGGCGGGCTGGTGCGCCGGCCGGTGATCGCGGTGCCCACCAGCGTGGGGTACGGCGCGAACTTCGAGGGCCTGGCGACCCTGCTGGCGATGCTCAATTCCTGCGCCTCCGGGGTGACGACCGTCAACATCGACAACGGCTTCGGGGCGGGGTACTCGGCGGCGCTGATCGCCCGCGAGGACTAAAGAAAAAGGGCCGCGACTCGGTGGAGCCGCGGCCCTGTCGGGTTCGAGGGGGCGCTCAGCGGTGGGCCCGATAGCTGGACACACCCGCGTAGCCGCGCGAAGAGGCGTACGACGGCGCGCAATAACCCGTCGAGTAGCGCGGCGCGTAGTAGCCGCTGGAATAGCGGGGGGCGCAGTAGCCGCCGTATCCGCCGTACCCGTAGTAGCGCGGATAGCAGCTGCCGTAGCCGTAGGAGTACGGGTAGTAATAGGGGTAATACCCGCCGATGTACGCCGAGTAGCTCACCGAGGGCGTGTAGTACGCGTTCGAATCGTAGACGTACGTCGTCGACGGCGCCGAGTACGCGCGCTCATAGGTCTGCGTCGCGGGGGCCTGCTGCTGCTGCTGCGGGTAGGCGGGAGCGGCCGCCGGGGCCTGTCCCAGGACGACCGACAACACCTTCTCGCTGGCGCCGGCCTGCTTGAGCTCGATGATGTCGTCGGCCGACAGCCTGGCGACGCCGCCGTTGGCCTTGACATAGCTCAGGATGACGTCGTCGGAGATGCCGGCGGTCGTGAGTTTCTTGATGTCTTCCTTGGTGACCTGGGCGGCGAGCGCCAGGGGCAGGCCGGCCAGGAGGGCCAGGGTCAGGGTGATTTTCTTCATAGTCCTCTCCGTCCCTTAGAACAGCTCTACCTAATTATACGGACTCCGGGGTCCGTTTGTTACCACTCTTTCAACGACGCCGGCCCCCGAACGCCTCCCCAATTGTGAACCACAAACAAGCCCGTCATGTTTGTGGGATCAGTGCTTGAGGCCCTTCAGGGCCTCCTTGAGCTTCTGAACGGCGCTGAACATGCGCGACTTCACGGTGCCCACCGGGATCCCCAGGATCTCGGAGATCTCGGCGTACTTGAAGCCGTTGTACTCCGAGAGCAGCAGCACCTCGCGCTCGCCGTCCGGCAGCGCCTCCACCGCCCGCTGCACCTGTGACTGCACCTCGCGGCGGTTCAGATCGCTCGAGGGATCCGACCGCGTCTCGGCGTCCATGGACTCGAGCGCCTTCTCCCGTCGGCGGGCGGCGTCGTTCAGGAACAGGTTGTGCGCGATCCGGAAGATGTACGTCGACACCTTGGCCGACGGCTCGTAGGTCGGGGCCGCCTTCCAGAGGCGCAGGAAGGCATCCTGGAGCAGGTCCTCCGCCCGCGCCCGGTTGCCCGACAGCCGGAACAGGTAGTTGGTCAGCGGCTTCTGGTAGAGGCGGAAGATCTCCTCGAAGGCGGCGCGGTCGCCCCCTTTCACGCGGAGCATCAGTTCGGTTTCGCGGTCGGCCATGAATCGGGCGAGTCTAAGGGCCGGTTTCCGAAGTTGTCAACCTCTATACGGACGGGTAAGTTAGTCGTTGAAAAAGGAAGCCTATGGGAGCCCACGAGCATCGGGAAGCGGCCGCGGCCGAGACCTCCGCGCGCTGCGCCATCCTCACGGTCACCGACACCCGGACCCGCGAGACGGATACCTCCGGGCGCCTGGCCTTGGAGATCTTCCGCAAGTTCGGCCACCAGGTGGTCCGGCACGAGATCGTCGCCAACAGCAAGCGCAAGGTCGCCGCGACCGCGGTGACCGCTCTCCGCGACGCCGACCTGGTCGTCACCATCGGCGGCACCGGCGTCAGCCGCAGGGACATCAGCGTCGACGCCCTGCGCCCCCTCGTGAAGAAGGAACTCCCCGGCTTCGGCGAGCTGTTCCGCGCGTTCTCGATGAAGGACATCGGGACGGCGACCATCCTCTCCCGCGCGTTCATGGGCATCACGCAGACGGGAAAGATCGTCCTCGCGCTGCCCGGCTCCGAAGCTGCCGTGCGCCTTGCCCTCGAAGGCATCCTGATGAACGAACTGAAACACCTCCTCCGGGAGCTTCGCAAAACGCCATGAACCCCTGGCGTTGGGTCCGGTCGCGGCGCTGGTGGGTCCAGCTGCTGCTCGCGGGCGGCGTCCTGCCGATCGTCCTCGTGACGCTTTATGTCGCCGGTCGCTCGATCCAGTACGCCGCGGCGGAGCGGGACGGGGGCGTCTACGTCCCCTCCACCGCCAATGTCGTCCTCCGCGCGCGCGGGCTGGAAGCGCAGCTCCGGCGGCTGCGGGACTCGACCGCGTGGCATGCGTTCGAGCGCCGCATCCTGCGCGACCCGGTCCTTCGGAGGCAGATCAACGGCCTGCTGCAGGCCAACGGCGCGCCGACCCTGGACGACCTCGACGATTCGCGGAAGCCGTTCGCGAAGAACCAGGAACGGCTCATCGACGCGATCGGCGACGACTTGATCGGCGCGCTGCAGGTGCGCGACTCGCTGCCGAAAGCGTCGTGGTGCGGCATCGTCCGGCTGCGCTGGCTCCATTACCTGGCCGCGCCCTTCGCGCGGCTGGCCCTGCGGAGCGAGGAGCTCGACGGCGAGACCTGCCTCGTGATCCGCGACGGGGGTCAGGAGATCCGCATCGTCATCATCGGGTCGCTCGCGATCGCCGCCAACGACAAGGCGCTGCTCTCCCAGGCCTTGCGCCGCCAGGGTCGCGAGGAGGCCTCGGATCGGCCGATCGTCGCCCGCGCCGTCTTCGAGAACTCGCCGGCCCTGTTCGAGGTGCGCAAGGCGGTCCGGGACAGCGGCGTGATGCCGTTCGTCGACTGGAGCACCGCGCGCGGGCTGAAGCTGAGCGCCGACGTGCAGGACGCGACCGCGTCGCTCGATCTCCTCCTCGACAAGGCCGAGCCGCTGCATTCGACGCCGCCGCCGCTGGAGCTGCGCGGCTGGGCGCCGCTCAACACCTCGGGGCTGCTGCTCACCAATACGGGCGGGGCCGACCTGATGCGCTGGCTGAGCGACCTGGTCCTCAGCGCGGGTCCGCGCGACTTCACCGCGCAGACGATCCAGCAGGCGTTGAAGGCGCTCGAGGACGGGGGTCTCTACTCGCACCTGCTGCCGCAGCTGAACGACGGCATGGCGTTCGTGACCGGCCTGGAGGAGCGGGAAGGGCGCTCGTACACCGCGTTCGCGCTGCTGCTGCCCTCGAAGGATCCGGAGGCGGCGGTCGAGGCGCTCAACCGCATGGTCCGCAAGATCGCCGGCGCGTGGGGGGATTCGAAATACTTCACGTCGATCCCGGTGGGCGACGTCGTCCTGAACTCCTGGAGCTGGCCGGAGGGGCTGCAGATCAACGACCTGCTGAGCCCGACTTACGGTGCGGTGAAGGGGATGATCGTCCTGGGCAACAATGCGGCGTTCACCGAGGCGGTCGTGAAGACGGCGGCGCAAGGGGGCGGATTCGAGGAGACATCGGACTACCGCAAGCTCCGCACACGCCTCAAGGAGGC
>Ga0137409_10005468_pt1 | contig 13227 bp, 16 predicted proteins | sample CZODoug1_16funga_FD_122059 | JGI IMG/M metagenome (GOLD analysis project Ga0137409, IMG submission 122059) | Vadose zone soil fungal communities from Angelo Coast Range Reserve, California, USA - CZODoug1_16fungal (Hybrid Assembly) | ecosystem: Environmental > Terrestrial > Soil > Vadose zone...
CAGGTGCTCTGCGCGTTGGGGTTCTTGATGACGAACTGCGCGCCTTCCAGGCCTTCCTGGTAGTCGATCTCGGCGCCGACCAGGTACTGGTAGCTCATCGGGTCGATGAGCAGCTTGACGCCCTGCTTCTCCATCACGGCGTCGTCCTCGTTCTGCACCTCGTCGAAGGTGAAGCCGTACTGGAAGCCCGAGCAGCCGCCGCCGGTGACGAAGACGCGGAGCTTGAGCTCCGTGTTGCCTTCCTCTTCGATCAGCTGCTTCACCTTGTTCGCCGCGCTGTCGCTGAAGAGCAGCGGCGCCGGCATTTCCGTGACTGCGTTCATTCCCACTCCTTACGTAGGGCTTTCCGCCAGGCTACCCACCTGAGGCCAGCTTCAATTCTACGCCCTTGGCCTCAGCCCCGTGATGCACCAGGCGGCCTTCCACGACCGCGCCCTGGTGGATCTCGATGCTCTTGTAGTGCACGTCACCTTTGACCCGCGACCCGGACTGGAGTTCGAGGCTCTCGGTCGCCTGCACCGGTCCGTTGATGATGCCGTTCACCACGATGTGCGCGGCCTGCACTTCGCCGTCGATGCGCGCATCGGAGGAAACCACCAGCGTGCCGGGCTGATCGGGCAGCGCCGCGACGTTGCCGCGCACCATCCCGTCCACCCGCAATCCGCCGCTGAACACGACATTGCCCTCGATGCGCGTCGTGGCACCGATCCGGCTGTCGATGCGGTTCTGCGGCTTGCTCGTCTTGTTGAACATGATCGTTCTCCCTTTGCTCCGCTACAGCGTCACGGTGTGGGTCGCACGGGGCTGGTTGGAGCCGTTCTCGTAGACCCTGACCTGCACGCTCTCGACACGCGCCTTCGGGTTGACCCGGAAGGTCCCCTGCACGCGCCGGAAGTATTTGAATGCCAGCTTGAATTCGGACGCCCCGGCGTCCGCCGGCTCGGGGAAGCTCATCATAGCACTCTGGTCCCCGTCCGTCAGAGTGACGACCAGCTCGAGACGCCCGTGAAATTCGCGCTCGCGCCGCGTGGTCGGCGTGAGCAGCAGCAGGTGGTAGCGGTACTCGCCCGGCAGCACGTCAGGCTCGACCTTGAAGCGATAGACGGTCAGCACCGCCGAGGAGCGCGCGTCGGACGAGAGCATGCCCTCGAAGGTGGCGAGCTCTTCTCGCACGCGCGCGTTCTCCTGCTCGAGCGCGCGGATCTGCTGCGCGAGCTTCTGCTGCGCGCTGCGCTCGATCGACATGCGGTTGTCGGCGGCGTTCGCGACCGCGCGCAGCCGCTCGAGCTCGGAGCGCGCCGCCGCGAGCTCTTCCTTCGCCAGCGTGAGCTCCTGCTGCACCTGGCTGCTGTCGAAGCCGGCGAAGCGCCGGCCGGCGTCGTAGATCCAGGCCGCCGCCGCGGCCGAGATGCCGAGCAGCGCGGCGATGCCGACCCAGCGCCAGTACCACGGAATCTGCGAGTGCACGGCGACGCGCGGCGCGGCGATGCCGAAACGCTGACGCAGCTTCGACATGCGCTCGAGCGCGCGCATCACGGCACCACGGCGATCTGGTCGAGGCCGGCGGTTTCGGAGAAGCCGAACATCACGTTCATGTTCTGCACCGCCTGGCCGGAGGCGCCCTTCACCAGGTTGTCGATCACCGACAGGATCACCAGCGTGTCGCCCGCATTTTTCCCGGAGGCAGGGCGATGCACGGCGATGCGGCACAGGTTCGCGGCGCGCACCGAGCGCGTGTCGGGATGGCTGCCGGCCGGCATGACGTCGACGAACGCGTCCTTCGCGTAGCGCTTCTCGAACAGCTGCTGGAAATCCACCTCCTTGGTCAGCCGTGCGTAGAGCGTGGCGTGAATGCCGCGGATGATCGGCGTGAGGTGCGCGGTGAAGATCAGTCCGACCTGCTCGCCCTTCGCCGCCTGCGTCAGGCTCTCGCGGATCTCGGGGCTGTGCCGGTGCCCCGGCACGTTGTAGGCCATGAAGTTGTCCGAGGTCTCGGAAAAGGCGAGGCTCAGCTCCGCCTTGCGCCCGGCGCCGCTCACGCCCGACTTCGCGTCGGCGATGAGGTGTGCGCGATCGACCACGCCGGCTTCGACCAGCGGCAGGAAGCCGAGCTCGATCGCGGTCGGATAGCAGCCGGGGTTGGCAATCAGCCGCGCCTTCCGGATGCGCTCGCGGTTGAGCTCGCACAGGCCGTACACCGCCTCGCGCACCAGCTCGGGCTCGGTGTGCTTCATCTTGTACCAGCGCTCCCACTCGGCGAGGTCCTGGAGGCGGAAGTCGGCCGAGAGATCGATCACCTTGGCGCCGCCGTCGAGCGCCGCGCGCGCGCCCTGCATCGCGACGCCGTGCGGCGTGGCGAAGAACACCACGTCGCAGCCGCGCAGCGCTTTCGCATCGGGCTCGGTGAAAGCGAGCTCGACGCGGCGGCGCAGGCTGGGGAACATCGCCGCCACCGGGGTGCCGGCTTCCTTGCGCGAAGTGATGACCTTCAGCTCGACCTGCGGATGCTGGGCGAGCAGCCGCAGGAGCTCGACCCCCGTGTACCCCGTACCGCCGACGATGCCTGCCTTGATCATTCGCTACCCCAGAACACAAAAGCCGCGCCGAAAACAAAAAAGCCGCCAATCAGGCGGCTTTCGTTTCGCAGAAATCCTTTCGTCTTCAGCGTTTCGAGTACTGCTTGCGCCGCCGCGCCTTGTGCAGACCGACCTTCTTTCGCTCCACTTCGCGCGCGTCGCGCGTCACGAGGCCTGCGGTGCTCAAGGTCGGCTTCAGCGCCGCATCATACTCGATCAACGCACGCGAGATGCCGTGGCGCACCGCGCCGGCCTGGCCGCTCTCGCCGCCGCCGAACACGTTCACCATGATGTCGAAGCTCGTCGGGTTCTTGGTCAGCTCGAGCGGCTGGCGCACCACCATGCGGCCGGTCTCGCGGCCGAAGAACTGGTCCATCGGCTTGCCGTTGACGACGATCTCGCCCTTGCCGGGCTTGAGGAACACCCGCGCCACCGCTCTCTTGCGCCGTCCCGTGCCGTAGTAGTAGTCGCCGACCATAGGATTGATTATCCGATCTCCACTGCTTTGGGTTGTTGCGCCGAATGCGGGTGCTTGTCGCCCGCGTACACCTTGAGCTTGCGCAGCATCGCGTAGCCGAGGGGCCCCTTGGGCAGCATGCCCTTGACCGCCTTCTCGAGCACGCGCTCTGGCTTCGCCGCCTGCAGCTTGGCGAAATTCGTTTCCTTCAGGCCGCCGGGATAGCCGGTGTGGCGGTAGTAGATCTTGCGCTCGGCCTTGCGGCCGGTGACGCGCAGCTTCGCCGCGTTGACGACCACGACATAGTCGCCGGTGTCGATGTGCGGGGTGTATTCGGGACGATGCTTGCCGCGCAGCCGCATGGCGATCTGCGACGCAAGGCGGCCCAAAACCTTGTTCTGGGCGTCGACGACGACCCACTGCTGCTCGACTTCGCCCGCCTTGGCGGTATAGGTTTTCATGCTCGGATCAGAGAATGCGACGCAAACGGCGAAAGGGTGCGGATTTTACACAAAAAAATGGCGCGACCCGTAGGAGTTGCGCCGAATCCACCATTGGAGGAGGGTGGAGGAGACGCGCAAATTTTCGCGCTGGGCATGCTGCTCTGCAATGGTCTATTCCGCATTTCGCAGGGATTTCGTAGATAGCTGATTTATATAGAATAGTATCATAGATCGCGAACAATTTCACACCTTTCATATTGCGGAGCACAAACGAGATGGACTGCACCGTGCGCTGGACCGGCGGAGAGGGAATGACCTTCCTCGCCGAGACCTCGAGTAATCACGTCGTGGCGATGGACGGCGCACCCGACGGCGGCGGCCGCAATCTCGCGCCCCGGCCGATGGAAATGGTGCTGGTCGGCACCGGCGGTTGCACCGCCTACGACGTGGTGGTCATCCTGCGCAAGAGCGGCCAGGCCGTGACCGGCTGCGATGTGAAGGTCACCTCGGAGCGGGCCGAGACCGATCCCAAGGTATTCACGAAGATTCACATGCACTTCGTGGTGCGTGGCAAGGGGCTCAAGCGCAACGTCGTCGAGCACGCCATCCGCCTTTCGCACGAGAAGTACTGCTCCGCGTCGATCATGCTGGGCAAGACCGCCGAGATCACGAAGGACTTCGAGATCGTCGAGGGCTGATCAGGTCTTGATCAGGTAGCCGCGCGGCGCGAAGGTGAAGCCGAATTTCTGCTCGCGCGCCGTATCGCGCTCGAACGCGGACGGATTGGCGGCGCAAAACTCCTCGATCGCTTCGTAAGGCCCGGGGCCGAAGTCCGGCCGCAACGGATGGCCGTTGACACAACTGTCTTCGACGATCAGGTAGTCGCCGCGGCGCAAGAGCGGAACCCACGCCGCGAGCTCGCGCAGCACGTGCGCCTTGTGATGGTCGGCGTCGAGAATCATGAACAGCGTGCCGCGCGTCGCCGGAAGGCGAGCGCGCACCTGCGCTGCGACTTCAGGCGCGCCGCTGTCACCCAGGAGAAAATCAATCTTCGGGTGAGAACCGAGCTGATTCGCGGCCGCGTCGACGTCGACGCTGATCACGCGCCCGCCCGCGCCGTTGAGCTGCAGCAGGTCGGCGAAATACAGCGCCGAGCCGCCGTGGCGCGTGCCAGTCTCGATCACCCAGTCGACCCGCCGCTCGCTGAAGATCTCCTGGTAGTTCCAGAGGTCGCCAGGGAACTTGAGGATGCGCACGCCCCGGTAGTGCATGCGCTTCCAGACACCCTGCTCGTAGAACCAGTGGAAGTAGTCGACGCCGGGCGCGCTGTTTTCCGTCATGCACGCCCCGTCGCCAGAAGAATCGCTTCCTTCCAGGCGCCGGCGACGGCGCTCGGCGAGAACCGTCCGGCGATCGCCGCCTGGCCGCGCCTGACGCGCTCGAGCGCCTCGTCGCGGTGCCCGGCGAGCCAACGCAGGCCTTCGCCGAGATCCTCTCCCACCCAGCCGAAATCGGCGAGCTCCTGATACGCCGGCAGGGGATGCGCCAACACGAAACGCCCCGCCCATACCGACTCGGTGAAGCGGTTCGGGCTCTTCACCGCCTTGCGCGGATCGTACGGATTGGACGGGATAAACACCGCGTCGCATTGTCGCAGCTCGTCGAACGCGGCCTGCGTCGACCAGGGACGAAATCGCACGCCCAGCTGCTCCGCGCCGGCTCCCGGAGCGGTCATCAAGGTCACGCTCACCGGCAGCCCGTGAAGCTGCGGCAGCGCGTACTGCAGTGTGTCGAGATTGCTGGGGTGGCCGAACCAGAGGAGGCGCAGGGGCGTCGCCTCCGGCGCGCGCGGCTCGCCTCTCGCCCCTTCGACGGGATCGGTAACGACGCTCACCGGCACCGGACTGTGTTGCGCGATCACCTCGGCGAGGCCGGGCGTACTCGCAACCACGCGGTCCACCGCATTGGCGAGCGCGCGATAGGCTTCGCCACGCGCGGCGCTCGAGAAGTGATCGTCGCTGTAGTCGGCGAGCACGGCGACCTTCGCCTCCTTGAGACCCGCGACGAGCTCAAAGGCCAGGGCGGCTTCGCGCTCGCCGCCAAGCAATTTGCCGAGGACAACCGCGTCGGCGCCCCGAAAGCGCTCCATGAGCGTGCGCCGGTTCGCGCCCGCGGTCAGATGCATGACCTTGCAATCGCAATCCGCCATCGCCGCCGCGGGGACGAGCATCCGGTAGCGCACCGACGCCATGCTGCTGGTGAGTTTCCCCGCATGCTTGTCGAGCGGCGCGAAGCTGACCCAGACGATGCGCACGTCAGCCGCCGAGCACGGGCGATCCGGGCCAGCCGAAGACGAGGTCCTTCACGACTTGCGCCAGCACCACGGCGCCCAGCGCCTGGAGAAGCTCGGCTGCGGCGTACTGGCCGGTACCATAGCGGCCGGCGAACTCCTTCTGCTCGACGATCACGACCGGCCGGCACCGCGCGAGCGTCTCGCGCGCCCCTTCGAGCACCTGCAGCTCGAAGCCCTCGACGTCGATCTTGATGAAATCGACCTCGTCGAAGCCGAAGTCGTCGAGACGGCGCATCGGAATCTCGCCCTCGGCGCCCGGCCGCACGTGCGTCGCGCCGGTGTTCTCGGGGTCGACCTCGAGCGCGATCTTGCGCTCGCTCTCGCCGAGCGCGACGCGATGCAGCGTCACCCTTTTGGCGCGCACGTTGCGCTCGAAGCACTGCGCGAACAGCTCGTTCGGCTCGAAGGCGTGCACCTTCGCGAAGGCAGTCGCAAGGTAATACGACCAGAAGCCGACGTGCCCGCCGATGTCGAGCGCCGTGCGGCGCAGCGCGCAGAACTGCACCGACTGCTGGATGTGCTGCGCCTGGTACATGCGCCGCCCTTCGACTTTCGGCGCGGTCGAGAGGTACTTCGGAAAATGCCGGTCGCTTGCCGGCAGCACCCAGCCGTAGGCCGAGCGCATCGCGCTCACGCCTGCTTCGCCTTCTCTAGCAACTCGCGCTCGGCGAACCACTCGTCGGCGTATTCGCAGCCGCGGTAGGCATCGAACCACGGCCCGCCCAGCGTGTAGTGCACGAGCTTCGCCGCCGGGTTGTAGTCGTACTCGGTGACGAGCCAGTTCCATTCCTTCGGCAGCTCGCCGATCAGGGCGTCGTCGAGCCACTTGAAGCGGTGCAGCTCGAGGCCGGAGGCGGAATTGACATAGCCCGCGGTCAGCGCGCGGCAGCGCTCGTTGTTGAACAGCATCAGGCTCGACCAGTTCTTGCGCTCGTACTTGGTCTGCACCTGATCGAGGAACTTGCGCTGCGTCTTCGGCACGTAGTCGTGCTGCACGACGAGCGCCGCCTTGTCCGGCTGCCGCAGGGCGAAGAGCGCAGCGATGTCGGCGCGGCAGAGCATGTCGCAGTCCATGAATAGCGACCAGCCCTGATAGCCGGCGAGCGCGGGAACGAGGAAGCGCGTCAGGCTGAATTCGGTGGATTCCGTCGGCCCGCGCTCGCGCATGTAGAGACCCGCGTCGCGCAGCTCCTTCTGCACCAGGGGCTTGATCGACACCGGGATCGAGGACCGGCGCCGGATCGAGTGCGCCAGCGCGTCGAAGGCGACCGCCTCCCTCGGGTCGTACCCGACGTAGATCTGCAGCACGGCTAGAGCCGGTAGGCGACGGTGGTCATCACCTTCGAGGCGATGCGCATCGCGCGCTTCGCGCCCTCGGGCAGCTCGGCGGCGCCGAGCTCGATCGCGCTGGCCCGGTGGCGCGCCTCGTCGGCGCGCATCGCTTCGACCACGGCGCGGGTGCGCCGGTCGGCGGCCGGCAGCGCCTCGAGGTGACCGGTCAGATGCTCCTCGACCTGCCGCTCGGTCTCGGCGAGGAAGGCGAAATTCCAGCGGTCGCCGAGCGCGCCGGCGACGGCGCCGATGGCGAGCGAGCTCGCGTACCACAGCGGATTGAGCAGGCTCGGCCTGCCGCCGAGCTCGCGGATGCGCTCAGCGCTCCAGGCGAGATGGTCCTGTTCCTCGCGCGACGCCTGCTCGAGCGCGCGGCGCGCGCCCGCGTCGCGCGCGGTGAGGGCCTGGCCCTGGTAGAGCGCCTGCGCGCAGACCTCGCCGACATGATTAACGCGCATCAGCGCCGCGGCGTGCTCTCGCTCGCCGGCGCCGAGTTCAGCCTCGGCGACACCTTCGGCGGGTGAGCGCCGCGCCGCCTCGGCGACGCCGGCAATCGCGCGCAGTGCACGGTCGAATTCGCCGATCAGGGTGTCCACGGAAAACATGCGATCAGACTAGCAGAAATGAAAAGAGCACCGGAGGGCGCCCAAAAAAACGGGCGCCCGAAGGCGCCCGTTCACTCCCTGATGCCTGTTGCTTAGAAGCGGTGCGTCATGCTCACAAAGAACGTGCTCACGTCCGACCCGAAGAGCGGGGTGTTGGAGAAGCCGTTCTGTACCGGCGGCGCGCCTGTCCACGTGAACTGCGCGTTCGCCTTGTTGTCGATCTTGGCGTAGCCAATGCCGACGTTGGTGCGCTTCGAGAAGCGATGCTCGTAGCCGATGTTGTACTGCTTCGCACCGGTGTCCGAGATATGCGACGTCGGAACGCCCGTCGTGCCGATCGGACCTTCGAGGTCCTTGGCAACGGAGTACGACGCCCGGATCGAGCCCGGGCCGACCGGTACGGCAAGCGCCAAGGCGTACTGCTTCGCCTTGATGTCGCCCTCGGCCGCGCAGCCGGCAGCGAAGCCAGTGGCGGAGCCGTTCGGTTGGTTGCCCAAGCACTTGTACTTCATCACCTCATAAGCAAAGCCCACATCGAGGACGCCGAAGTTCCAGCCGCCCTTGAGGGCGTAGCCGGTATCGGTGCCGCCGGTGCTCGTGTACTCCTTATGACGGTCCATCGCGGCGCCGACCCGCGCCCGGCCGCCCATGCCGGCCCACTGCACCGACAAGGACATCGCGGACGGATCACCGTTGGTGGACACTTGGCCCGACGACTTGCCCTCGTTGGTCTGATAGGCAAACTTGACCTGCACGCCCGCCATCACCGGCGACTGATAGAAGATCGCCTGGGAGAACCGGCGCCAGAACGGATGGCCGACTCCACCTGCGCCTTCAATCGCATCGCACGTGCTCGCAGCCGCGGCAACGCCTTGGCCGTTATTGGTGCAGTTCGGGTTCGGCGCTGTGCCAGTCGTTTCCCTGCGGCCGATGATCGATGTCACCGGGCCCCAGTAGCCGACCGTGCCGATACCCCAGAGTGCGTCGAGGTCCGCCCACGGCGTGGTCCACTGACCCAGGAACACGTTACCGAAGCCGCCCTGCATGCCGACCGCGCTGTTCCGCGACGCCGGCGTGATGGCCCCGTTGTTCGACCGCTCCATCGGTGCGTTCTGCTCGAACTGGCCCCAGGCCGCGAGACCGCCGCCGAGGCTTTCACGAGCGCGAATGCCGTAGTTCGACGCGCCTTGCGACACGTCCCACTTCGACACGCCGCTTTGGCTCGCGCCGGCGACAGCACCGTCGGCCGTCTGCGCGGCCGTACCATCGGAGTACTTGAACTGGCCGATCGCCATGTTGATCGTGCCGTACACCTCGACGGCGTTCTGCGCCATCGCGATGCCGGGCACGGCCAACGCGCCGGCCACTGCTACGGTTAATAGTTTCTTCTGCATGCTGAACTCCTCTCTGTTTGAATCCAGGCGCAACGCCGATCGGTCGCGCGCCAACCCCTCAACCGAGAAGTCCCGTGCAGTGTGCCCAACGCCCCTTTGAGAAACCAAGGATTCCCGGCTTGTCAGGGATTGTTTGAAGGGCCTCGTTGTGAATTCCCAACACCGGTTTTTTGCTGCGCCGCGGCAAAAAACAGCCCTCGCAGCGCTTCTCCGGGGTCGGCGGCGCGCATGAAGGCCTCGCCGACCAGGAATGTTTCAACGCCGTGACCGCGCATCCGCGCCACGTCCTCGGGGGTCAGGATGCCGCTCTCGGTGACGACGATCCTGCCCTCAGGAACGCGCGGCAGCAGATCGATCGTCGTCTCGAGGTGAGTCTCGAAAGTCTTCAGGTTGCGGTTGTTGATGCCGATGAGCGGGGTGTCCAGCGCGGACGCCCGCTCGAGCTCCGCGGCGTCGTGCACTTCGACGAGCACCGCCATGCCCAGCTCGCGCGCCGCGCTTTCCAGCTCGAGCATCTGCGAGCGGGAAAGGCATGCCGCGATGAGCAGGATGCAGTCGGCGCCGAGCGCGCGCGACTCCTCGACCTGCCAGGGATCGATGACGAAATCCTTGCGCAGCGCGGGCAAGCCACACGCCGCGCGAGCAGCCTTCAAGTGCTCGGCGTCGCCCTGGAAGAACTCCTTGTCAGTAAGGACTGACATGCAGGCTGCGCCGCACTTTTCGTAGCTCCGGGCGATTGCGGCGGGATCGAAGCTGGCGCGCAGAACACCTCGCGAGGGGCTCGCTTTCTTGATCTCGGCGATCACCGCCGGCCGCTGATGACGCAGCGCAGCAACGAAGTCGCGGACCGGTCCCCCGGTCTTGGGGGTGGGGGCGCGCTTTTTCGCCGCCGCGATCTCGGCGCGCTTCACCTCGAGGATGCGGTCTAGGACATTCACTGCGTCATTTCACTTTGAGTTTCTGCGTGAAGGTAACGAACTCTTCGAGCTTGTGCTTCGCCGCGCCGCTCTTGATCACCTGGCTCGCCTTCTCGACGCCGGACTTGTGGCTGTCGGCGCGTCCGGCGACGTAGATGGCGGCGCCGGCGTTGAGCGCGACGATGTTATGCGCCGGACCCGGCTGGCCTTCGAGCACGGCGACGATCATCGCCTTCGATTCGTCCACCGTGGTGACGGTGATCGCGCGCCGGTCGTAGAGCTCGAGGCCGAACTGCCCCGGATTCAGGAGGTACTCGTTGATCTGGCCATCCTTCAGCTCGCCGACCATCGTGTCGCCGGAAACCGAGATCTCGTCCAGGCCGTCGAGGCCGTAGACCACCATCACGTGCTTCGAGCCCAGGCGCTGCAGCACGCGCACCTGGAGGCCGACAAGGTCGGAATGGAACACGCCCATGATCTGGTTCTTCGCGCCCGCCGGGTTGGTGAGCGGCCCGAGGATATTGAAGATGGTGCGCACGCCGAGGTCCTTGCGCACCGGCGCGGCGTGCTTCATCGCTGCGTGGTGCGCGGGGGCGAACATGAAGCCAAGGCCGAGCTTCTCGATCGCCTGGCCGGTCTGCTCCGGCGTCAGCGCGATGTTGGCGCCGAGCGCTTCCAGCACCTCGGCGCTGCCCGAGGACGAGGACACCGAGCGCCCCATGTGCTTCGCGACCTTGGCGCCGGCGGCGGCGGCGACGAACGCCGCGCAGGTCGAGACGTTGAAGGTATGCGCCGAATCGCCGCCGGTGCCGCAGGTGTCGACCAGATGCTTGTCGTCCTTCACCTCGACCGGCGTCGCCAGCTCGCGCATCACCTGCGCCGCGGCGGCGATCTCGCCGATCGTCTCCTTCTTCACCCGCAGGCCCATGATGAAGCCGGCGATCTGCGCCTGGCTGAGCTCGCCGCGCATGATCTGCCGCATGATGTGCAGCATCTCGTCGTGGAACACCTCGCGGTGCTCGACGGTGCGCTGGATCGCTTCGGCGACGGTGATCTGCTTCATGGCTGTTTCTCCCTGATGAAATTCTCCAACATTTTGTGTCCATGCTCGGTCAGAAGTGCTTCCGGGTGGAACTGCACGCCTTCGACCGGCAGGCTGCGGTGGCGCAGGCCCATGATCTCGCCGTCCTCGGATTGCGCGGTGACCGACAGGCACTCCGGCAGGGACTCGCGCTGCACCACCAGCGAGTGATAGCGCGTGGCGATGAAGCGATTCGGTACTTCGCCGAAGACGCCCTTGCCGTCGTGCTCGATGAGCGAGGTCTTGCCGTGCATGACTTGCCCCGCGCGCACCACCTTGCCGCCGAACGCCTGGCCGATCGCCTGATGGCCGAGGCAGACGCCGAGGATCGGCGCCTTGCCCGCCAGCCGGGTGATGGTGTCGAGCGTGATCCCGGCTTCGTTCGGCGTGCACGGGCCGGGGGAGAGGACGACGTGCGACGGCCGCAGCGCGGCGAGCCTGTCGACGGAAATCTCGTCGTTGCGGAACACCGAGACTTCGGCGCCGAGCTCCCAGAGGTACTGCACCAGGTTCCAGGTGAACGAGTCGTAGTTGTCGATGACGGCAATCATGAACACCTCGCCGCCGCTTTGAGGATGGCGCGCGCCTTATGCTTCGTCTCCTCCCATTCCGAGCGCGGGTCGGAGTCGGCGACGATGCCGGCCGCCGCCTGCACGTGCAGCTTGCCGTCCTTCACCACGGCGGTGCGGATACCGATGGCGACGTCCATGTCGCCGTTGAAGCCGAGGTAGCCGACGGCACCGCTGTAGATGCCGCGCTTTACCGGCTCGAGCTCGTCGATGATCTGCATCGCGCGCACCTTGGGTGCGCCGGTGACCGTTCCCGCCGGGAAGGTCGCCTTGAGCACGTCGACGGCATCGAGGCCGTCGGCGGCGCGTCCCTCGACGTTGGAGACGATGTGCATCACGTGCGAATAGCGCTCGATCACCATGCGGTCGGTGACGCGCACGCTGCCCGCCTTCGCGACGCGGCCGACGTCGTTGCGGCCGAGGTCGATCAGCATCACGTGCTCGGCGCGCTCCTTGGGATCGGCCAGCAGCTCCTCGGCGGTCGCCGCATCCTCCTGCGGCGTGGCGCCGCGCGGCCGCGTGCCGGCGATCGGGCGCAGCGTCACGGTATCGCCCGCGAGGCGCACCAGGATCTCGGGCGAGGCGCCGATCACATGATGATCGCCAAAATCGAAGTAGTACATGTAGGGCGACGGATTGAGGCCGCGCAGCGCCCGATACAGCGACAGCGGCGAGGCCTCGAAGCCGCGCGACGTGCGCTGCGAGACCTGGACCTGCATGCAGTCGCCGGCGAAGATGTACTCCTTCGAGCGCAGCACCGCCTCGACGAAGCCGGCCTCGGAAAAGGTGCATTGCTGCTCTGCTTTTTTTGAAGATTTTTTTTCCTGTTTCAAAACCATACCGTCAGGAATCGGGCCGAGCAGTCGCGCGCGCAGGCGCTCGAGCCTCTCCTGCGCGCCGCGCCAGGCGTCCGGCTGCTGCGGGTCGGCGTAGACGACGAGATAGAGCTTGCCGAGGACGTTGTCCACCACCGCAAGCTCGTCGGAAACCAGCAGCAGCATGTCCGGCGTGCCGATGGGATCGGGTTTCTCATCCTGCAAGGCATTCTTTTCGATATGCCGCACGGTCTCATAGCCGAAGTAGCCCACCAGGCCGCCGCCGAAGCGGATCTTGCCGGGCAGCGGCGCGACGCGCTGGCGCTTCAGCCAGGCGCGGGCATATTCGAACGGCTCCGCATCATCGATCTTTTCGAGGCAGACATCGGTGCCGCGCGCATCGCGCACGAGGCGCCGCACCGTAGAGCCGCGCGCCGTGGTGGTTGCCGTTATCCGCTCGGCGCAGGCGAGGCCGATGAACGAGTAACGGCCGAAGCGCTCGCCGCCGACCACCGACTCGAGGAGGTATGAATAGGGGGCGTTGGCAAGCTTCACGTACAGCGCGAGCGGCGTGTAAAGATCGGCCGGCGCCTCGGCGAGCACCGGAATCCTGGTGTAGCCCTGCGCTGCAAGCTGCTGAAATTCAAGCTCAGTCATGTTCACACTTCCACTACGAACTGCAGAT
>Ga0137409_10005470_pt1 | contig 13226 bp, 12 predicted proteins | sample CZODoug1_16funga_FD_122059 | JGI IMG/M metagenome (GOLD analysis project Ga0137409, IMG submission 122059) | Vadose zone soil fungal communities from Angelo Coast Range Reserve, California, USA - CZODoug1_16fungal (Hybrid Assembly) | ecosystem: Environmental > Terrestrial > Soil > Vadose zone...
TTTCACGTCGACCTGCGGCCAATGTCCTCGAGGAGTTGAGCGGCGTCGGCGAACGATCGATGAAGCAAGTGCTCGCCGTGACCTCCGGGGAATGCTCACGCCACTTTGATGACCACTTTTCCCGTCGCCCGCCCGGACTCGGAATACGCGAGTGCGTCACGCACGTGCTCGAGCGGAAACACCTTGTCGACCAGCGGTTTGATCGCGCCGCTTTCCACCAGCCGCGTGATTTCTCTCAGCTGTTCTCCATCGGCGCGCACGAAAAGGTACTCGTAGCGGGCGTGATGGCCTCGCGCTGCGGCCGTCGCCTTTCGGGACATCATCCTGATCGCCAGGACAATGATCGGGTTGAGCCCCCAGCTCCGTGCAAACCCGGCTGATGGGGTGCTGCCAATGCTGACCACCACCCCGCCAGGTTTCACGCACTCAAAACACCTCACGAGCGTTTCACCGCCCGCGCTGTCCAACACCACGTCACAATCTTTGGCCACGTCTTCAAAACGTGCGCGACGGTAATCAATGGCGACGTCCGCGCCCAGACGCTTCACCAGTTCCACATTGCGTTGCCCGACGGTCGTGAAAACCGTCGCGCCCAGGTGACGGGCTAACTGGATGGCCACACTGCCGACGCCACCGCTGCCCGCGTGAATCAACACCCGTTGGCGGGCGCCCAGCTTTCCAATCTCCACCAAGGCCTGCCACGCCGTCAGCGCCACCAACGGAAATGAGGCAGCCTCTTCAAACGTCACGTTGGTGGGCTTGAGGGCGGCGGCGCCTTCGCGGACGACGGCAAATTCCGCAAACGTTCCGATGCGATCTTTGTCCAGGCTCGCGTAGACCGCATCGCCTTTCTTGAAGCGCGTCACCTGTGCGCCCACGTCGGAAACCACGCCTGAGAGGTCATTGCCGAGCACCAGCGGGAACCGGTATTTCAACAGCGTCTTCAACTGTCCATCGCGCGTCTTGACATCCACCGGATTCACACCAGCGGCATGTACTTGAACCAACAAATCCATGGAGCCGATCACGGGGACGGCAGTGTCCGCTATCTTGACCAGGTCATTGCTGCCGTAACGGGCGATAAGTGCGGCCTTCATGGAGCTCCTTGGTTTCCGTCGTCAGATGACGCCGGCGTAGCCCGAGGAGAGGGGCGCGAGCACCGTGCGGGGCGATGATTCCGTTGTAGCTTGCGGCATGACTGGCTGTTCTGGCAGCTTTCAACAGTCTACGCAATCTTCGCGTCATCATCACGGGATACTGGTGTGAGCAGTTCGGAGACTCCGTGTCGCTTTCAACATTTCGTGGCACTACTTCCCAATTCGTTCGAACCGGTACGCGATCTCTGGTCCTTGATCGCCCTCATACGCGAGTTGTGCCACGGCGAGCGAGAATGGCTCTACATACCTGGCGATCCGCAGTGGTCCGGCGTCCACGGGATCGAAACCGACATCTCGAATCAGCCGCGCCGCGATCTTCTTCGCACTGCGGTCGTCTCCGCAGTACAAGAGGCTCGGCCGGCGGCGGGTCCTCTTCTTGCGCCTGAAGACATCGAACAACACTTCACTCGGGACTGTGCTGAACGCGGAGACGACGTGGGCCTCGCGGACCTTCTTCGCCAACGTTTCTGCACCCGACGACGTGTGGGCGACGACCAGCGCGGTGTCGTTCGCGTTCATCGGGAGCGAGCACGTGACAATCACTTTGCCGGAGAGATCGCCGGCCTGCTTCAACACGGCGTCGACGCGCGACCAGTGCACGGCCAGCAACAGCGCATCCGCATGCAGAGCGGCCTCACGCGGTGTGCCAGCCCGCGCGTGCCCCTGCGCCTCTCGAGCGAGTCGCTTCAGCTTTCGTTGGCTGCGCGAATAGCTGAAGACCACGTCGTGTCCTGCTCGCGCGATGATCGTCCCGAGCTTGGCGCCCATCAATCCGGATCCGAGGATACCGATGCGCATGTCTACAACCTCTCCGTGAATGTGATCGACTACACAAGGGACGATTTCACCAAGAATGGAAAAACCTACGACCTGATATTCGATGTCGTCGGCGCGACGACGTTTGACCGCTGCCAACACTCGCTGAAGCCCAACGGTATCTTCCTTCAAAACATCATGGAGCTGACCGACGTCGTTCGGGTCCTTTGGACCTCCATCGCTAGTAGAAAGAAGATCAAGGGCGGGGTGGCTATCAACAACCTGAAGAGAATGAGTTTCATCGCAGAACTCGTCGCGGCTGGGAAGCTCAGGCCGGTCATCGACAGAAGTTATCCCTTGGAGCGGATCGCGGAAGCTTTCAAGCACGTTGAGCAAGGACACAAGAAGGGAAACGTCGTGATCACAGTAGCGCATTCCTAACTGGAAGCGCCGCGATTATCGGGGCGCGCGCCTCGCGCACCTCGGATCCACTGCGGTTCCCGTCAGGCTTGTTCGGAGTTGTGCTGCGATTGAGGCTTCCGCCACATCACAAGGCAAGCGCGGCCAGACCACGAGTGGGTCTCGAGTCTCGTGTTCGGTGCCGGCCTGCTCGTAATCGCACTGGAGTTGGTGGGCGATGGACTCCAAGCCGCGGCGGCCTTGGATACGTTCGTGAAGGCGGAACCCGCGGTCGTCAGAGGCCTTATAGAGGGCAGCTTTCCGTTCGTCGGTGCGGTAGGACTCCTGATGTCTGCGCTCCTCTTGTCCTGGGCCGGTTACCGCCACACTCACCACTGGGGCGCTCCCTAAGTGGACAGGCTGGGTTGCGTGCGGCGCTGCGGTTGCCAACCTCGCGGCCGCTCCATCGATCTTGGTGGGACCTGACTACAGGGCTTTCTACACCGCTACCGGCTAGGTGACGATGATTGGCCAGGGACTGCTGGTGATCTGGTTCGCGGTCGCCAGTGTCTCGATGATTGTCGTGAAGCCGGCACCCGGGGCGTCGACTCCCGTCAATGGAGTCTGAGATCGGGCCCGCCCAACAAGCAAATGGAGCTGGCGCGCGCCGACGGCCTTGTTCAATCCTGTCACCGCGGCGCGCGGCTCATTTGCACCGTTAGCGACGAAAGACGCCGCCGGGTTTAGCAAAGGGTGGCGCGACGATCGATCTCTCCGCCGTCGTCAGCGGCACTCGTATCTTGGGATGTTCAACCTGCGATCCACGTCGACGCGCGCGCCTCTCGCAAATCCTCGATACTCTTGAAAGCGCCGTTCTTCTGGCGTTATTTGCGCCTGCGTGTCGGATTGATATCCGTCCGGATCGAAGTTCGACAAACGCACGAATGCGAACGGGACTCGCTGTGGAAGTTCCATGTGTCACAAGTAGCACTTTAATTCCAGTCGCGTGGTCCGTGATCTGAATGCTGCCGATGGACCCGTTCGGAGGGCGACCTTCAATCGACGTTCAATAAGGCTTTACGTGTAGGCAGTAAGCACGTCGTGCACTCGCCGTCCGCCGTCGAGCGATGTCAGAACGATGTCCGGCGTGACCGGGATGCGACGGTAGACATCGTCGCCTACGGCGTCCGCGATTGCGGCAAGCACCGAGCCGAGCCCCGCACCAACCGGCGGCTCACCGACACCGCGTGCGCCAACCGGCGTTTCGGGATCGGGAATATCGAGCGCGGCGTGCCGCATGCCGGTGGGCACGTCCAGGATCGTCAGTGGTTTGCTGTGGTGGAATCGCATGGCCAGCGGCACGCCGTAGTGGTGGTCGTAGACGGTCTTCTGCGTGAGCGCGTGGCCAATGCCGAGGCAGCTCCCTCCCAGCACCTGACCGCCAAGGCTTCGCGGATTCACAACGACGCCCACGTCGGCGACGGCCGCGTAGTCCACGAGCTTCACGACTCCGGTCTCGACGTCGACTTCAACTTCGGCGAATCCAACCACGTAGGAGTGTGTTTCGCCGTCGTGTGGGTACACGTCCTTTGCTACGCCCATCAACCCAAGGCCCGCAAGGGCCGTCGCTGATGCTCGCGTCGTTGCGTGGATGTTGGACGGCAGCTCGTGGCCGTCGTATGTGCCGCCGAGAGTGATCGCGCGCTGCGCCGCCTGCGCGAATGTGAGGTGTCGCGCGGGATTCGCCCGGTGGTACACGCGGCCACCGCCGACGCGATAGTCGTCGGGACGGCCGCCCAGATCCATCGCCGCAATTTCCAACAGCTTTTGCTTCGCGTCCATCGCCCCGGCGTGATTCGATCGCGAGATCGCATGGATCGTCTGGCTGCCGTCCGACGTGCACGTATAGGGGAGGTTCCTGCTCGTGTCGCCCCAGATGACTTCGACATTGTCCCAGGGCGCGTCCAGCACTTCGGCCGCGACGCGGGCTGTGTCGATGACCGAGTGAGTTCCGAGGTTGCCAACGCCTGACTGAACATAGAGCTTGCCGTCGGGACGGATCGTCATCAGGCTGTCGTAACCGATCGAGTACCCGCCGATGAACGGACTGACCGAAATACCCACTCCTCGGGCTTTCGTGCCGTTCTGTTTACCGCTGCGCGCCTTTCGTTCGTTCCACTGGAAGAGCTCGACTCCACGATCGATCGCCTGCTGCACGAACGCGCTGGTGACGTGGCGGCGCTTGCCGTCCTTGTCAGCGCCTCCGAACGGCGCCTTGCCTGACGGCGCGTTGATGCGATGGAGCGCGACAGCATCGATCTTGAGCCGATGCGCCGCCTTGGCGAGCAGCGGCTCCATGATGGCGTTCATCTGTGCGCCGCCTGGCGCCCGCTGCGATGTCGGCGGCGGAGTGTTGGTCAGTACGGAAATGCCGCGGAAGCGCATCGCCATCGGCTGATAGGCGAGCGAGCACATCATCGGCGCCGCTTCGAGATCGAATTGATCTTCGTACGGGCCAGCGTCCTGCAGGATGAACATGTCGACTGCCGTGACCCGGCCGTCTTCGCGGAACCCGATCTTGACGCGCGCCATCAACGACGGACGGTGGCGGCCGATGTAGTGTTCTTCCTCGCGGCTGATGCGCATCATCACCGGACCGCCAATTTTCCTCGCCAGCAGCGCTGGCACGGCGACGGTATACGTGCCCGGAATCTTGCTGCCGAAGCCACCGCCGGTGTATTCGCTGATGACCACGATCTGCTCGGGTGTGATGCCGACCCACTGCGCCACGGATTCGACGGTGCGCATCACACTCTGCGTCGAGCAGTGGAGAAAGAGTTTTCCATTCTGCCAGTAAGCCATCGCGGTCCGCGTTTCGAGCGGCTGATGGCTCGTCGTCTGTGTATGGAACGTGTCGTCGAGGACGAGAGCCGCCTGCTGAAAACCGGCGCTCAGATCGCCGTACGCCCATTGAGCGCCGGGCTCCCCCGTCGGCATGTGGCCTTCGGGAGCGCCTGCGAAGTCCTGCAACGTCCACTTGACGGTCTTCAGCGTGCCTCCGACGAAGGCGTTGCCTTCGCGGCGGGCATTCGGTCCGTTCGGCCGCAGGCTCTCGAGGGGATCGATGACGAACGGCAGCGGCTCCAGATCGAGCGTGATGTTCTCGATGGCTTCTGCCGCGGCCAGTTCGCTGACGGCCGCCACGGCGAGAACCGGCTCGCCCTTGTAGACCGGCTCGTTTGTGAGCGCAACTTCAGGCGCCAGTGACGGGCTCGCTTCAGAACCGCGGCCTCCTTTCGGAGGAGCCGGGAGATCGTCGGCCGTCAGAATGCCTTTGACTCCGGGCATCGCCAGCGCCGCGCTGGCGTCGATTCGGCGCACGCGGCAGTGCGGCATCGGACTCAGCAGAAGCTTGCAGAACGACATGCCGTCGGCCCGATAGTCTTCAGCGTATTTCGCGCGACCTGTCACTTTGGCGATCAGGTCCGGCGTCGTGTAATTGTGGCCGAGCAGTTTGTAGTCAGGCATCGGTGTCTCCGCCTTGCAGCCAGGTTTCACGACGATCGCGCGCCCCTTTGATACTCCTTTTCCCGGTCGCTGTCACGAACCGTCCGCGCGTCGGCGCTGTGCATGCCGAAACGTCGTACGCGTTGAAGCCGTTGAACTTGCCGTCAGGGAGTCGTGCGTCACGCGCCGCCCTCCACGTCGAGGTCGCGGACCACAGTCGTGCGTTTGCTTTTCTCTGAAGCAAATGACGTACTGCTCCCTCCTCGTGCACTCGAGCGTTACTTGAGAAGCTCGAACGACCCCGTGAGCGGATACCACGATTTGTCGTCGGAGCCGAACCCGATCGCCCGATGATCGTCGAGATTCAGCACGACCGTCAGCGTATGTCCAGAGGCGCTCAGGTACGAGATCGCCCAGGTGCTTTCGTTCACCCTCACCGCTGCGTACCGCTGTTCGCGGCGGGAAGCGCCCTTGTGCTCGCCATCCATGATTCGCCACGTCACACTGCCGTCTTCACCGAACGCATGCTCGAACGTCACGTCCGGGATGGGACCGTCGACAAAACTCCACCGGATCGTCTTTCCTGCGAGCGAATCCATGCGCTGATCCTCCTTTACGGTACCCATCGCTCCCACAAACGCCACCAAGATGACGAAAAGCGGTAAGGACCTCATAGCCGCCTCCGGGGTTTTCGACCGCGGCCGGCTCGAACTCGGCGCCGGTCGTTCGCCGAAACGGTTGCCGCCAGCCACTCGCCCGCGTCGCGAAACGGCTGGCCACTCTGCGCGGCCCTCGCCAAAATGAATGCGCCTTCCAGCGCCGCAACGACGAGCACGGCGAAGGAGTGCCGCGATCGGTCGTCCAGAAGCGGAAGACGCGCCGCAATCGTGGCAACCCAATCGTCAAACGCCTGGCGGCACACGGCGCGTATTGCCGTGTCCGACACGGTCAGATCGAGGGTCACGGCACCGAGGGCACAACCTTTGTTCGCACCTCCGCGCTCGAATCCGTCGGCCGCCGTATCGAACAGTGCGCGCAGAGCCGCGGCGGCGGTCTTCTTGCCATCGAAAAACTGTTCCATCAGCCGCGGGAGTTTGGCCGCGTGGATCCGCAGCGATTCAGTGACAAGTTGCGTCTTGCCGCCGGGGAAATAGTGATACAGCGACCCGATCGGCGCCTCGCTGCGTGCCACGATCTCCTTGATACCGGCACCCGCCATCCCGGTCTCGCGCAACATGTCCTCCGTCGCCTGTAGGAGGCGTGCTCTGGCAGGAGCGGGACGGACGTCAGGCATGCGCGATTATATAGATCGTTCTAGATACACCCGTCAAGCGGAACTCTGAGGGCAGCGGCGGTGACGGGGACGCCACTGAAGCTGCGCACTGCCTTGTCGAGTCAGATCCCCGCGTCGTGGGCGATGCGACCTCCGAGCACGGTCAGCACCGAGCGAATCCGCTTCAGCTTCTCGTCCGGCACGGCGAAGTAGTCGTCGCTCAGAACGACCAGATCCGCCAGCTTCCCGGGCTCGATCGTCCCGATCTGGTGTTCTTCGCGCAGGAACCAGCCGTTGTCGGCGGTGTAGAGCCGCAAGGCCTCCTGACGCGTGATCTGCTGACCACCGTTGATCAGTCGCCCCCGCGCGTTCACGCCCGTCGCCGCATAGTGCATGTGCAGCCACGGGTTCATCGGCGCGATCTGCATCCCATCGGAGCTCATGCCGGCGTGGATGCCGTTGTTCAGGATCATCCGGAAGGGCGGGCCGTTCTGCTCGGGCGTTCCGGCGAGGTAGCGCCAGCCGGTCAGGCCCACCCCTCCACCCAGCGCCTTGAGCCGGTTGAGCCACGGTTCCGTGATGAACGGCACGTGCGCGACGACCCAGCGCAGGTCGGTGATCGGGAACTCGGCATGAGCCGCTTCGTAGCCCGCGATTTCCTGCTGGAAGTCGGTCGCGGACAACGAGTGGACCTCGGCCCGCCAGCCGGCGCGCGCCACCAGCTTCGCCGCCTCGGTAAATGGACTGGTCGGACCAGGCCCGGCGATGAACTCGCCGATGCCGCCGGTTCGCACCATGTCGTCGCCGAAGAACTTGCAACTGTGTCTCAAGCGCTCGGTCGGCGTGGTCAGATCGGGCCCCGCGTCTTGATGGAGGAAGTTGATTCGCAGTCGCGCGGAAAGCCTGCCTTCGTCGCGCAACGAGAGGAACGGCAGGTGCATCGTGTAGTTGTCTTCGTGCGCCGCCCCGTCGCTCGGCGTGTTCGTCCGCTGGAAGGCGCCCTGATCGAGATGCGTGGTCACGCCGAGACCGAGGCCGTAGGCCAGCGCTTCGCTCGCGCCGCGCTTCCGCTGCTCGAACGTCAGCAGCGTCTGCCGCAGCGCCAGCGTGGCGCGGCCGGTCGTCTGCGGTCCGGCGGCAATCGAGCCGTCGTCGCCGACGGCGATCGCCGGTGTCTGCCGCTCGCAGAATGCCTTGGCACGACTGTTCGTGCCCGGTTGTATAAAGCAGTCGGTGCTCGACGCCATTCGACAAGGGTTCAAGGTGACGGTCCTCCACGATGGCATCGCGGGAGTCGACGTGCGCCCGGGCGACTCAGAACGGGCGATCGCCGAAATGCGGGATGCAGGCGCCGTCATGATGAGCGCGCCGCGCGACGAAACGCTGCCGGCCTGAGGTTGCCAGAGGTCCTCGAGCATGAAACCCCCGATGCCGCCAGGCCTGATGTATCATTCCCGCGCCGTCCGAGGACGCGCCTTCAAAGGAAGCACCAAATGCCAGTCTACGAGTACGTCTGTCGAGACTGTCAGAAGGGATTCGAGATCGTGCGACCGATTTCCGAAGTGCAGGCGACCGACGTGAAGTGCCCGGTCTGCGGCAGCCACCACGTCGATCGCACGTACAGCCACGTCTACGCCGTCACTTCCAAGAAGAGCTGAGACCGAGCGCAGGAGGTGACGGGGCCGTTGTCCGCCCGGACGAGATACGGACAACCGCCTCGCGTGTGCGCCTGGAGCAGCGCGTTCGGGACGGCCGATTCGTGGGTACGCGCGACGCTCGCGTTGGCGGTGCTCCACGCCGCGGTGCTTGCGACCTCATCCAAGATCAGCGTCTCCGTCGGCGCGCAGATTCTTTGCCCCTCAACCACGCCGGCGAGATCGGCGTCAACGTCCGCACCGCGGCGTGGGGCTGCGCACGGCGTTCGTCGCCAGGCCGCTTGAGTTTGGACCGAATGGAAAGCCCGACCTGAAGGCCGTGCATCGGTCGACATTTCGGCGAAAGGCTTCTACGACTTGGCCGGTCAGCTCAGCGCCTCAGTCAGTGGGCTTATGATTGCGCGGAACCACAACTGAGTCTTTTCCTGGTTAGCCGACGCCTTCGACACTCGTGTTCGCCAGGTGACCTGTTCGTATGGAAAACAGCGCCATCCTCTTAGTCCATTGCCCCGATCAGAGGGGGCTCGTCGCCGCCGTCTCCACGTTCTTATACGACCATCATGGCAACATCCTCCATGCCGATCATCATCAAGACAGCACGGTCGGTCTGTTCCTGATGCGTGTGGAATGGGATCTTCGCGGGTTCAGTCTCGATCTCGAACACTTCGCGCGGCAATTTGCTCCGATCGCCGAACGTTTCCAGATGCAGTGGTACTTGGCTGAGTCGTCGGCACGCCGAAAGGTCGCCATCTTCGTTTCGAAGGACCACCATTGCCTGGCGGATCTCCTGTACCGGCATCAGAGCGGCGAACTCGAATGCGAGCTGTCGCTCATCATCAGCAATCACCCTCATGCTCAGTCGCTGGCCGCGTTTCATGGCATCCCGTTTTTCCATATTCCCGTGACTGCGCAGAACAAAGCCGATGCCGAACATCGGCAGTTGGCGTTGCTCCGTGAGTATCGCGTCGACCTCCTCGTGCTGGCGCGGTACATGCAAATCTTGTCCACAGATTTCGTCGCCTGCCACCCCCAGCGCATCATCAACGTGCACCATTCGTTCCTGCCGGCCTTTAGCGGCAGCCGCCCTTACCATCGTGCGTTCGAGCGGGGGGTCAAACTGATTGGCGCGACGAGCCACTATGTAACCGATGCGTTGGACGAGGGGCCGATTATCGAACAGGACGTCGTGCGCATCTCGCATCGAGACCAATTGGAGGATCTCATGCAGAAAGGGCGCGACCTGGAAAAAGTCGTGCTCGCCCGAGCGGTTCGATGGCACATCGGACACCGCATTCTCATATACGCAAACAAGACCGTGGTGTTTGTCTGAGTCGCGCGAAGGTTGAATGGCTGGTAGGGTCGGGAACTCGCGCGGTGACTCGTAGGCCGCTCCTACGAACAGGTGCAACGTTCTCCGCATCCGGCACGGGGGATGCGTCGACACCTCGCGCGGGCGTCATCGATCGTCGTGTCGTCGGCGGTGGTGGCGCGTCCGGTCTCAGCGCGTGGCCGTCACTGGGGCCAGGTCGATTGCGGGGTTCCGGTCGAAGAAGTTGTGCGGCCGCAGCCTGAACGATTGCCACATCACCGGCGTCACCGGCAGATCCTCGGCGCGCGTCAAATGGTGCATCCCCAGATTGACCCACACGACCAGGTCCTGGTTGCGGATCGCCCTATCGCGCGCCGCCCAGACAGCCAGGCCATCGTCGCCGTGGCTGCCGAGCATGTACTGTCCGCCCGCGTAGCGTTCCTCGGGCTGGTACGGCGTGACCCACACGTCGTGCCGAAGGAAGCCGGCGCGCCGGGCCGGCCAATCGTCCGGATCGAGCATCAGCTGCGCGTGGTTGAACGCAAGCACTTCGTATGATGCCAGGTTGCCCACGCCGTTGGTGCGGCGTTCGTTGATCACGCGCAATCGGACTGGATCGCGGTGTGTGTCCAGCGCAGCCGCTGTCTCTGTTTCGGCTATCTGCCGCTCCACGACGTAGACGCTGCGTCGGGCAGAGTCGGGCGGCAATCGGACGGGCCGATACGCGTCGCGGTTGACGCTGTTGCTCGGGCCGTCTATATCGAGATCGAGCCTGAAGTTGAAGTAGTGATCGTGGTTGACGGCCACCAGATTCGGCGCCACGAGTGCACCGAACCGGGTGTCGTCGGCCGCGCTCGGGTCGCTCATGTTCCGCGCGGCGACACCCTTGAGCGCGTCGATCCCGGTCGCGCCGACGCGGACCTCGATTTCGGCCGCATCGTTGAAGATCCAGTCGAAGAGATAGTCGTAGTTGCCAATTGCCGTCACCATGCGCACGACGAGCTCGACGCTCGGACGGCCCTCGTAGGTCTGGTTGACTGCTTCGAAGTGACGCCAGATCGGATCGCCGCCGCTCCGTTCGAAGACACAAAGGGCGTTTGGCGTCGTAAACGGCTCGCCCTTGTCGGTCGCGAACTCGGCCGGCAGAAAGCTGGCTGTGTCTGGGCAATCGATGCCTGGTTTCAATTGGGACGCCAGTACGCCGGCGCCGTACTCGCCGGTGTCGAAATAAGTCCGTGACTGCCAGCCGTAGTCGGCGTCCATGTACGGCACGAACATCTCGGACAGGTAGCCTTGGTACAACACGGAGCGCCACGCCTCTCCATCACGCCAGCGAGCCAGCGAGATCGCGGTGCCGACGCGCGGATCGACGCGCACGTGAAAACGCCAGTTGCCCCATGAGATCTCGTGACCGGAGATGCGCACATTCGTCCCGAGCGGCTGCGCGAGCGTCGTCGGTTTCCGCGGCTTGTGGAGCGTCTTCAGGGACGCGGCGTCGTAGTTGAAGTTGCCCTCTGCAATCGGCACGACGCCGTAGTCGGTAACGCTCAGCACGTCCATCCGCCGCAGATCGACGAGCGCGTAGAGACGCTCTATCGGCCAGCCGAACACGTTGGTGGTCGAGCGATGCGTGTCGAAGCAGCCGACTTTGACCAGGCGTTTGCCCTCCTGCGCCGGGCTGCCGTAGTAGCCTGCCGAGAACGGCGCGCAGAACACCTTCGTCGGGTCGGTGATGCCGCGCTTCTGCAATCCTGCCTTGAACTCCGGATTCGACAACACGACTTTCGTGGCTTCGACCTCGGACAGCGTGATCGACGGCTCGACGCCACGCCGTTCGATCGCCGACACTATGTGCCGGCCCGTCACATCAACCAACAGCTCGTAGAAGCTTCCAGTCGTCAACGCCTCGACGCGGGCCCGCCGGACAACCCGCTGGCCGGGCTGCCACGCGAGCACGTCGGTCTTCGGCGGGTCCTGAACGGCGACCGATGAGAACGCCGCGCCCGCGAAGCGCGCGTCGCTCCTGGCAACCTGAACGGCGACGCGTATTTCATCCGTGGTCAGTGGATCGAGTGGATGCACCGCTGGTGCTGAAGACGGATCGCTCGATGGTGACGCGCTTCCGCTGCCGGTCGGCGCCGCTTCCGGCGAGCGTCGGCACCCAACCGCCATAGCGATGATGACCACAGCGACGGAAATCGTTCGTAGCACAGCCACGATCCTTTTTGGAAAGCCTTCGAGCGCGGAACGCCCCGAATCGTAGCGCAATCCGCGCGCGACTTCATCGACAGGCCCATCGTTCGCGCCGGCAACGGCGTGGGGCGAGGCTCGTATCCAGCGTCGCGATCGTCTTGGTGGTGTGGTTCGCGAGTACGTCTTGGCGGCCTAAACGGGTTTTCGCACCCTACACGATTGCGGCATGACGCGTGCGAGGCTGACTCGAGCTGAACGCCCGTACCCCGCGAGATGTCGACCGATTGAACGCCAGGCGTGTCCTCGTCTTCGACTCACGCCAGGCGACCGATGCGGATTTTTGGCGGACTGAATCACCGCTGTCACGGATTCGTTCACTCGTCTTTTGGGCACGACTGGCAATTCGCCAACGACAGGCTGTTACCGGGCGCGAACGTCGCGCCGAGGTCCCGCGAACCTGGGGAGCCCGGCCGGGCAACACGGGAATCGCACGTTCAGAGGAGCCGACCGTCACATCTTGAATCGACCTGCGACCGACGCCGACTTGCCTCTCAGAATCGCTGAGAGTTGTCGATTCCAAAACTCCATCGCGGTCCGTTTTTCCGCGTCATAGCTGTAGCGGTCGTACACGCTCGTGATGTCCTTCTCTTCCGAGTGGTTGAGAATCCGGCTGATTACGAATCGCGGCACACCACCGCTTGCCATCAAGCTTGCCGCCGTCCGACGAAGGTCATGGCCGCGGATGTCGGCCCTGTCTCGTACTCCGGCCGTTGCTTTCGACTCGCTGATGATGTTCGCGCGTGTGCTCTGTGCCAGGCGACGACCGACGTGCTTGTAGTCGCCCATGAATGACTTCGGAAATACCCACACACTCTTCTCATCGCGTGGCACGGTAGCGATGATTTTACGTGCTAGTTCGTTGAGGTACACGCGATGGCCGTGCGCGTTCTTCACGTATCCGGCCGGTATCGACCAGA
>Ga0137409_10005471_pt1 | contig 13226 bp, 9 predicted proteins | sample CZODoug1_16funga_FD_122059 | JGI IMG/M metagenome (GOLD analysis project Ga0137409, IMG submission 122059) | Vadose zone soil fungal communities from Angelo Coast Range Reserve, California, USA - CZODoug1_16fungal (Hybrid Assembly) | ecosystem: Environmental > Terrestrial > Soil > Vadose zone...
GGCCGTCGCCGTGCCCGGGTTGATGTTTGCCGAGCACGTCCCGGGATCGTTAGGCCTCGTAATGTTCGCCGGACAAGTGATCACCGGAGCCTCGGTGTCATTCACCGTGACCGTCTGCGTACAGGACGAGGTATTGCCCGAGCTGTCTCTAGCAGTCCAGGTGATGGTAGTTGTACCCCTCGGGTAAGGAGCATTCAGCGGCTGATTGTCACTCCTGGTGCCGGTGATAGTTGGATTATCACAGTTATCAGTTGCAGTTGCCGTTCCCGGGTTGATGACGGCTGAGCAAGTGCCGGGATCAGTGCCGTGAGTAATGTTGGCCGGGCAACTGATTACCGGAGCCTCGGTGTCGTTGACCGTTATGGTTTGCGCACACGGCGTCGCAGTGTTGCCCGAGCTGTCGGTGGCAGTCCAGGTGACGACAGTTGTTCCTTTTGGATAAGGAGCAGTTAACGGCTGGGCATCACTTCTAACTCCCGTAACCGTTGGATTACTGTCGCAGTTGTCTGTGGCTGAAGCCGACAAGTTAATTGTGGCTGAACAGGTTCCCGGATCAGTGCTGCGGGTGATATTCGAGGGGCAAGTAATCACCGGAGCCTCAGTGTCATTCACCGTGATCGTCTGCGTACAGGACGAGTGATTACCCGATCCATCTGTAGCGGTCCAGGTTATCGTCGTTGTGCCCTTAGGATAAGGAGCATTCAACGCCTGTCCGTCGCTGCGAGTTCCAGTAACCGTCGGAGCGCCGCAGTTGTCAGTTGCCGCGGCCGTTCCCGGGTTCACCGTGGCTGAACATTGGCCGGCATCGTTGCCGGTAGTTATGTTAGCCGGACAAGTAATCGTCGGATTCTCAGTGTCGTTGACGGTCACAGTTTGAGTACATGACGAGCTGTTATCCGAGCTGTCAGTGGCGGTCCACGTGATCGTGGTTGTGCCCGTTGGATAAGGAGCATTCAACGGCTGCCCGTCACTACGCGTGCCAGTCACGGTCGGAGTGCCGCAGTTGTCACTTGCCGTGGCCGTTCCCGGATCAACTGTCGCCGAGCATTGGCCCGCATCGTCGCCGGTAGTGATATTGGCCGGGCAAGTAATTGTGGGCGGCGTGGTGTCGTTCACAGTTACAGTTTGCTGGCATGTTGCAGTGCCCGAACTATTTGACGCAGTCCAAGTGATAGTGGTCGTACCGGCCGGGTAGGGATCGGTCAACGGAAGGCCGTCGCTACGCGAACTGGTAACTGTCACGTTATCGCCCGTGGTAGTTGGGCTCCCGGGATCCACTGTGGCCTGGCAGTTACTATCAGCGGTTGCAGTCTTGTTCGTTGGGCAAATAATAGTTGGCGCCGCTCCTGACGTAACAGTTACGGTGAAGCTACAGCTAGCGCCTGTTGTTCCATCCTCAGTAGCGCTAACGACGGTTGTGCCTACGGGGAAGAAACAATCGTTGCAATGATCAACTGTAATTGCCCCGCATGAAGTGCCTTCACTGGTTGGTGGATCGAAGTGAACAACGGCGCCGGGCTGTCCATTCTCAGTTGTATCGGCCGGGGTCGTTATGTTGCCAGGGCAGGTAACCGTGCAGGTGCTTCCTCCGCTTGCCGCTGTGACCGTAGTGGTGGCGCTTGTGGAGTTGTTCCTGGTGTTTGGGTCATCGGTGGCCGGAACAGGCGGTGTGACGGAAGTGACGGAAGCAACATCTGCGGTGTTGGTAATCTCCGTACCAGCGGCCACGCCCGAATCGATATCATAAGTAGCGAGGAAGGTGGCGATATCACCGCTAGCCAAAGTCGCAATAGTGCAGGTTGTTGTGCCTGACGTATTAGTGCAGGTGAAAGCCGGGCCGGAGGTCTGAACAAAGGACACAAATGTCGCGTTCGCCGGAACTGCATCCGTCAACGTAACGTTAGTCGAGCTGTCCGGCCCATAGTTAGTAACTTGCATTCCGAATATGGCCTGCGAGCCCGCCGGAACTGAGTTGGGCGTGCGGGTCGAGTCCACAGCAAGATCCGCGCTGGGGCTTGCCGGATTGGTAACTGTGAATCTAGCTTCTGCTTCCGGATAGAAGAAAAAAGGATTCCTGACGACCACTTGCCATGTTCCTCGATTATCTATGGTCTGGCCGTTGATGACAGTGGTTGGAGTTATGAGAAGAGAGTCGGTCTGCGGATCTGCTGTAATATCGGTTGAGCGAACAATAGTTGAATCAGTGGTGGCCCAGGTCAGGCGCCGTGGGAAAAAAGGACTAAGCGGGACTCCCGAAACCTTGACGCATACCGTTTCCCCGACCACGAAGTTCGTTTGTGACGTTGTACAATCACTGGCGTAGGTCGCAATGGTCTCGGATGGGGGCTCGGGCAGTGGCAGCGAGAAGGTTGACGACCCTCGCGCGAGTGTTGTGGAGTTCGAAGCTTTGAGAGCGTTTACGTCGCCCACCTTTGCCGGCTCTCCTGCGGTCGGCACCGAACTGGAATGCGCGGAATAGAAGGGCACGACTGCAACCGTGGCCAGCATCATGAAAACGCCAACGAAAATAAGAGAATTAAGGCGCGTTACGAATCGTGGCATGTTTCCGATATTCATAGTTCGACTCTCCTTTAGGCTCGACGCAAATAGTTCTTGTGGTGCCCCACGCTTCCCGAGTGGTTGCGACTCTTCCTTATGACCAAAAAGACGCAGAAAATGCATGGTGACTGCCAGGGTGGCGGAGATACTATGCATAAGGCGTGCGGCTGTCAAGGGTAATCTTGGCTAGCAAGCATTAAATCTTCATTAACCCAACCGTAGGCGCGTTGAGGATATCAATCGCTGTAATTGAAACCATCAAAGCCTTATATTAGCCATAGCCGAAGGGCAGCAACTATGCTCTAATTGAAGATAGTCAGAAAACTGAAGATAGTTCAGAAAATCTAGTCACAGGAGCTCCCAAAACGATCAATGCGAAGGTTTTTAGTGACAGGTGGCGCGGGATTCATTGGGTCGGCTTTTGTGCGGCTGCTCCTCAAAGAGATTCCCGCGGGCGAGATCACGAATTTCGACGCCCTCACTTACGCCGGCAACCTGGATAATCTCGCTGGACTTGATAATAGCCGGCATCATTTCGTCAAAGGCGACATAACCGATCGCGGAGCAGTCTCAGATGCTTTAGCTCCGGACGCCGAGGCGATTATTAATTTCGCCGCTGAGTCGCATGTTGACCGCAGCATTGTCTCGGCGGATGAATTCATCCGGACGAACGTGCTGGGAACCCAGGTGCTCCTGGACTGCGCGCGCGCGCGGGGAGTGCAACGCTTTGTCCAGGTTTCGACTGACGAAGTGATGGGCAGCCTGGCGGAAGACGAACAGGCGTTCTTTACCGAAGACTCTCCCTTCCAACCAAACAGTCCCTACGCGGCGTCAAAGGCGGCGGCTGAGCATCTGGTGCGCGCTGCGCATCACACTTTCGGACTGGACACGGTCATTACTCGTTGCGGCAACAACTATGGCCCGCGACAGTTTCCGGAAAAATTTCTGCCGCTGATGTTGGTAAACGCAATGCGCGACGAAGCAATTCCGCTTTACGGCGATGGCCAGAATGTTCGTGATTGGATTTTCGTAGACGATCACTGCCGGGCAATTCTGCTGGCGCTAAGCAAAGGGCGGCCGGGAGCTGCCTATAATGTCGGCGCGCGAAACGAACGCCGCAACATCGACGTCGCCAGATCCGTCCTCGATCAACTTGGGAAACCGCAATCGCTAATCAAGTTCGTCAAGGATCGCCCCGGTCACGATCGCCGTTATGCAATTGACCCGTCGCTGGTTGAGTCAGAACTCGGCTGGCGTCCGATTGAAACGTGGGAAACCGGCCTGCGCAAAACGATCGAGTGGTACAAGTCCAATCCCGAATGGGTCGCGCGCGCGCGTAGCGGCGCGTATCGCGAATTCTACGCCCAGCAATACGGAATCGAGGTCGGCGCGCGTTGAAAGTGATGGTCACGGGCGCGAGCGGGCTAGTGGGCCGCGCGGTGGTTTCTCATTGCACGAGTCAAGGCGAACGCGTAATTGCGCTCGACCATCGGGGTCTGGACATTGCGGACGAATCGAAGGTCGATGCGGCTTTTGATCGCGAGCGTCCGGACCTGGTCATCAATTGTGGCGCCTGGACGGACGTTGACGGCTGCGAGCTCGACCCGGAGCGCGCCCAAAACATAAATGCGCGCGGACCAGAGTTGCTGGCGCTGGCTTGTCGCCGCGCCGGAGCGTTGCTGATTACCATCTCGACGGATTACGTCTTCGACGGAGAGAAGGATGGCTTTTATACTCAGCGCGATCAGCCTAACCCGCAGAGCGTTTACGCGGTGTCGAAACTAGATGGCGAGCGGCGCGCGCAAATCGCCTGGGCGCGGACGATCATCGTGCGCAGTGGTTACATTTTTGGAGCCGGAGGCAAAAACTTTCTAAGCTCGGTTTTTGAGCGCGCGCGCAGCGGCGAACGCTTGCGAGCGATCAATGACACGTTCGGGACACCAACGCATGCGCCCGATCTCGCTCGTCAGCTTCATCGCCTGGCCCAGCTCGACTTGCCGGGGATTTATCACGTAGTAAACGCGGGTGAAGGATGTACATTCGAAGGCTTTACGCGCAGAGCCTTCGCGATCGCTAATCTGGATTTTGGCTTATTGGAAGGCGTCAGCCTGAACGCTCTCAAGCGGCCTGCTCCTCGACCCCGCAATTCAAGGTTGCGATGCCTGCTTTCGGAAGCTATCGGACTCGATCCTCTGCCTTACTGGGAGGATGCGCTGCGTGATTTCGCTAAGGTCGGAAGCTCTGCCGGAGTCGCCGACGCCTACCGCGGTCGCAGTTGACTTGCCTGAGAGCCTGCGTCTGCTATTATGTTCGATCTGAAAGAGAGTCCGAAAGCAGAGGTAAGGTTCTAAGATCATGACACAAGATGAACGTTTGGTTCCCGCCGGGCGTAGCCTGGATAAGACGCTGGCTGAGTTAGCTCAGGCCAAGCCTGACGGTAAATATGACCGGTATGCTAGCGCGCCGCTGGAAACAAACGTCCGCGAATATCTCTTCGTAATTCTAAAGCGGAAGTGGCTCATCCTGAGTGTGTTGCTCGTGGTTACCTCGCTGGTCACGATACAAGTGTACCGGCAGGCATCATTCTACGAAGCCGGCACGACGATCCGCATCGAATCAAAACCGGCTCCGATCCTGGCTACGGGCCAGGTCGTAATCAACGCCCAGACGGATCCAACCTTCTGGAACACGCAGCTAAAACTTTTGCAAAATCCTTCGCTTGCGCGCCAGGTGGTTTTGTCGCTCGACCTCCAGAACAATCCCGCGTTCCTGGGCGGCCAGGCGCAGAGTGGCGTGTTCGCTTCCTTGAAGAGAATCTTCTCTCGCGAGCGCAGTGCAGCGCGGCCGGACCGGACTAACCCGGTTGCCGATCTGACTATCGGCTCAGACGAATTGAAAGAGCGGCAGCTTACCCCAGAAGAATTGGCGGCTCTTGAGCCTTATGAGGACGCGATCATCGGGGGCGAAACCGTCGAACCCATCGTGGGAACCAGCCTGGTGACGATCAAGTATCAGCACACTGACCCGGTGCTGGCGCAAAGAGTTGCCAACACACTGGCCGAAGTTTTTGTCCAGAACAATCATGAGCGCCAGGAGTCCGTTGGGACCAAGGCCGATATCTTACTCGCTCAGGAAATAGCTAAATATCAGGACAAGACCCACAAGGAACAAGATGCACTCTACGCGTTCGCGAAAGCCGTCGACTTGCCGTTGACGCCCGCCGCTGGACTTAGCCTGGAGGTGATGAAGTCAAACACCTACAGTGCGCAGCTTCTTAGTGCCGAGAACGAACGCAGAACTGCGCTGGCAGCTTACGAGGCAGCCAAGGACGCTCCTGACCCTTTCGCTAATCCTGAAGTGCAGAAAGACCAGCGAATCATAAAACTGCGCGAAAAGATCAGCGACCTCAAGGATAGGTTGACGTCCTTGCGCCAGAAGTACACCGACGAATGGCCTGAGGTTAAGCAAGTCAGGGCCCAAATTGACGATCTCGAAATAGAGCTGAAGAAGGCCCCGGTGGAAGTTCTGGCGTCGATGAAGTCTCGTGCCGATGCCGCGGGAACCACTTATAGGAGCCTCGAGAAGGTTTACGCCATTCAGCACGGTAAGACGACCGGTCAAACCAGAAATGAAATCGAGTTGGCGGCGAGAAGCCAGGAGCTGACCACTGACCAACAGTACCTGAACACGTTGATGCAAAAACGGCGCGAGCTGACCGCTATCGGATCGGACCGGGGCACCGACATCAGAATTGAAACCTACAGCCGACTGCCACAGGAACCAGTCGGACCCGCCCGACTGCGCAACATCATGATTGCTTTCGTACTGGCTCTGATGGCCGGCATCGGTCTGGCATTCCTGCTTGACTACCTGGATGACACGGTCAAGTCGCTGGATGATATCGATCGCTACATACACTTGCCGGCCCTGGCTTTAATTCCGTCCGTCCGGGCCGAGAAACGCCTGCGCGGGGCTGAGCCGTTAAAGCCGAGTGACACGACCGCGCTGGCTATGGTGACCGACGTGCGTTCGCCGATTGCCGAATCATATCGCCATCTGCGCACGTCGCTGCTGCTTTCATCAGCCGGCACGCCGCCAAAGACAGTCCTGGTTACTTCAAGCCAGCCCTCAGAAGGCAAGACCACCACCGCCATCAACACGGCGTTCATGCTTGCTCAAACCGGGGCGGACGTCCTGATCATCGATTGCGACTTGCGCCGTCCACGGCTGCACTCGCATTTCAATCTGTCGAACACTCGCGGGCTGACTAATTGTCTTTCCGGCGAATCGGATCCTGAAGAACTGCTTCATACTTATGACAAGCTGCCTAAGTTAAAGCTGCTAACGTCAGGCCCGATACCACCCAACCCGGCCGAGTTGCTCGGTTCGGAAGAGATGCGCCGGTTGTTGTCTAAGCTGAGCGAGAAGTTCACCCACATTATTGTGGATTCGCCGCCGACTATTTCATTCACCGACAGCTCGATCCTTTCCACCTTCGTTGACGGCGTCATCCTCGTGGTTCATGGCGGGCGGAGTTCGCGGGCCGTGGTGCGCCGGGCAAAGCAGCAATTGCTGGATGTCGGCGCGCACATCTTTGGCGTGGTCCTAAACAACGTGAAGCTTGAGTCGACCGATTATTATTACAACAGCTATTACTCAAGTTATTACCGAACTGGCGAGGCTGACGTTCAAGGCGGCGCAGACGCCGGGCCGAACTCGCGAGCGGCATCGAGCTGATTGACCCGCTTGATTCGGACGGTTGTTGCGCGCGTGCCTTATCCTTTCACTTTTCCTTGCAGGCCGCGTATGCTCTGGGCCTGATGGGTGCAATCACAATTGGCGTGATCGGCTGCGGCTACTGGGGGCCGAACCTTTTGCGCAACTTCGCCGAGAATGAAGCGGCGGAGCTGCGCTGGATTTGTGACGCAGACGATGCACGTCTGGCGGCTATGGGCCGCCGTTACCCGGCGGCACAAACCACCACCGACTATCAGAAACTCCTGGGGGATCCGAAACTCGACGCCATCGCCGTAGTCACGCCCGTGGCTACGCACTTTCCAATCGCGAAGGAGGCTCTGTTGGCCGGCAAGCATTTGCTGGTGGAAAAGCCTTTGACTGCGACCGCACGCGAAGCGGAAGAGTTGATCGACCTCGCTGAACGCAACCAGCGCACGCTGATGGTCGATCATACGTTCGTTTACACTGGCGCGGTGCGCAAAATGAAAGAGATTGTTAGCAGCGGCGAGCTGGGCGATTTGCTCTATTTCGACTCTGTGCGCATCAATCTGGGATTGTTTCAGCCGGACATCAACGTACTTTGGGATCTGGCGCCGCACGATCTGTCGATCATGGATTACCTGATCGAGCGACAGCCGGACATGGTCAGCGCCATTGGGAGTTGTCACATCGAACCGGGCATTGAAAACATCGCTTACCTGATGATGCACTTTGCCGATGACTTCATCGCGCATTTCCATTTCAACTGGCTGGCGCCGGTCAAGATTCGCCGCACCATGATCGCCGGCAGCAGCAAGATGATCCTTTACGACGACATTGAGCCGACTGAGAAAGTGCGCGTTTACGATAAGGGCGTGACGACAAATCGCGTAGGTGATCGCGAAGCGGATTACCAGCGGCTGGTGAGTTATCGCACCGGCGACGTGTGGGCGCCAAAGATCGATTCGACTGAAGCGTTGCGTTACGTAGTCGCGGAGTTTCTGGTTTCCATTCGCTCCGCCCGCCGGCCTTTGACCGATGGCGCGGCCGGCCTGCGCGTGGTCCGCCTGTTGGAAGCCGCGCAGCAGTCGATCAAGAACGGCGGCCAGGTCCAACTCCTCAACTCGGCGGCCCAGTCCGCTCCGTTTGCATGACCCCGAAACAAATCGAAAGCATGAAAGTCCCGCTGCTCGATTTGCGGGCGCAGTACGCCACGATTCGTGACGACGTGCGCGCGGCCATCGATCGCGTGTTCGAATCGCAGCAGTTTGTGCTCAGCGCGGAAGTGCAGGCGCTGGAAGAAGAGATCGCGCGCTACTCGCAAACCAAATTTGCCGTCGGCTGTGCTTCGGGTTCGGACGCGCTGGTGCTGGCCCTGATGTCCTGCGGCGTCGGCGACGGCGATGAAGTGATCACCACGCCGTTTAGTTTTTTCGCGACCGCGAGCGCGATCACGCGGCTCGGCGCGCGGCCGGTGTTCGTTGATGTTGACGAGCAAACTTACAACCTCAATCCCTCGCTGGTAGCCGACGCGATCACCGAACGAACAAAGGCGATCGTGCCGGTGCATCTCTATGGCCAGTGCGCGGAGATGGATCCGCTGATCGAGTTGGCGGGGAGCGGCGGTCCGGCGGCATCCGTGTCTGAGCCGGCCCGGCAGCGCGGTATTCCCATCATCGAAGACGCCGCGCAGGCAATTGGCGCTGAGGATCACGGACGGCGCGCCGGCTCGATGGGCACGATCGGGTGTTTCAGTTTCTATCCGTCAAAAAATCTGGGCGGCGCGGGCGACGGCGGGATGCTGGTAACAAACGATCTCGATCACGCGCGCCGCCTGCACATGCTGCGCGTGCACGGCGAAGAGCGCAAGTACTTTAACAAAGTGGTGGGCCTCAACAGCCGGCTTGATGCACTGCAGGCCGCGGTGTTGCGCGTCAAGTTCCCGCACCTCGACGCGTGGACGGTCGCGCGCCAGCGCAACGCGCAGCAATATGAGTTGATGTTCGGCGACGCGGGCATAGCAGACAAAATTGACCTGCCCTTCGTGCGGACCGCCGCGCGCCACATCTTTCATCAGTTTGTGATCCGCGTGCGCAATGGCCGGCGCGATGCGTTGCGCGAGCATTTGCGCGCGCGCGGCGTCGGCACGGACATTTATTATCCGGTGCCGCTGCACTTGCAGGAATGCTTCGCTTTTCTTGGTTATCACCCGGGCGACTTTCCGATCGCGGAAGCCGCCGCGCAAGAGACTTTGGCGTTGCCCGTCTATCCCGAACTAACCGCCGAGCAGCAGGATTACGTTGTGAGTGCGATCAAGGGTTTCTAGTCACGCGCGACCAGCACTAATCCTAAAACACAAAATATCAGCCCGAGAATATTACGCAGGGACAGATGATCCTTGAAGACGAGAATGCCGATGGGGATTAGCATGGCGGTCACCGCGACGTTGGTCGCGACTGCGGCTACGCCAAGTTTCCAGCCCGCGCGATAGGCCAACAGAAAACCCAACTCGATACTGGCGGCGGCAACGCCCAGAACGAAAACTGCCCAGTTTGAGTCTCTGAGCGACCCGATTAAAGATCTCTTGCCCGGGTAAGCGAGCACACAAACGAAGCACAAAACGATTCCTACTGCGTACGCGATGATCGTCGCATGGAACGGATTCATTTCTTTCGGAATGGATTTTTGCGCGAGATGATAAAAAAGCATTCCACCGACAGCCAACACAAATGGAAAATAGAAACTTGTCATGATTTTTGCTCTTTACCTCACAAGTGATCTCGTTCGGTCGTAAGGATGATCACAAATCGCTTGTCTGATAACGCGACGAGGTCGATTCTACTTTCAACTCCAGCCACACGCCAGGGACAAACCGCGGCAACCTTGACAGCCGAAGTCGCCCGCCGATAGATTGCCCGCGCTAAACATATTCCAAGTTCGCGGGGCGGCTTCACGCCTCAGGAGGAGATTGATATGAGCATCACAGTACTACGTCGGGCTGGCTTTGCCGGCCTCGGTGTTCTTGCCATTGCCCTTATAGCGTTGCCGATCGCTTTGCGGGCGGCCAACACACCAGGCGTGCTTGAAGCATGCATCAACCCCGGCAACGGGGACATGCGTCTCGTTGATTCGAGCACCGCTTGCCATAACAACGAAACGCGCGTTGAGTGGAACGTCACCGGCCCGGCCGGGCCCGAGGGCCCAACTGGGCCCATGGGTCCAGCGGGACCGGCAGGCCCCGCAGGACCTACTGGACCAACGGGCGCGACCGGCGCGACCGGTGCGACTGGTGACACCGGACCAGCGGGACCTCCGGGACCTTCTTCAGATGGGCCGCCTTTCGTTTGGGCTTGCACGCCCGCACATTTTGCCCGTGGAGGCACTTCCACTGGTGACATTTATGTCTTCAACGGAAGTTCGTCGACCGCCACCATCGCGGTGAATTTTTTGGATCGAGATGGGAACAATCTTGCAGGGGTTGCGGTTCCCGGCGCGCCTGGGGGCGCAACTTATCCCGGTGAAGCGGGCGCCAGCACAGTGACTCTCGACGCCGGACACACAAGGGACATTGCGTTTAATACACCGGATACGACTGATCCGGTGACGAATGTCTCGTTTACTGTCAGGGTCACGTCCAACCAGCCAATCGTGGTCGGAGCTGACTTAGTGTTTAGCGGCTACCATCCATTCTCGTGCAGTCTCTTGCCGAGATAGTCCTCGCCGAGCTTTGTTTTTTCGGTATTAAGAAAGGCCCTGAACAGTCAGGGCCTTTCTTTATCTTCGCGTCAAATCACGCGCTTGTGTTCGCGCGGGCAGGCGCGCCGTGCCTACAGCGATCCCCAGCGAGTCTTATTCGCAGCGGCGGTATGCTTCAGTTCGCGGGTGGCGGCTTCGTGTTTCGCCAATTCCAGATCGTAATCCGTCATCAGCTTGACCAGCCCATCGAAAGTGACTTTCGGTTCCCAGCCGAGTTGGCGGCGGGCTTTACCGGGATCACCCAGAAGCAGATCTACTTCGGCGGGACGAAAATAGCGCGGATCGATCTCGACATACTTTTCCCAGTCCAGATCAAGATAGCTGAAAGTCTTTTCCAGAAACTCGCGGACGGAATGCGTCTCGCCCGTCGCGATCACGTAATCGTCCGCCTCGTCAGCGTTCATCATCAACCACATCGCCTCGACATAATCCTTCGCATAGCCCCAGTCGCGCTGCGCGTCGAGGTTGCCCATGTAGAGCTTTTCCTGCAAGCCGAGTTTAATGCGCGTCGCCGCGCGGGTGATTTTTCGTGAGACGAAAGTTTCGCCACGGCGCTCGGATTCGTGATTGAACAAGATTCCGTTCGAGGCAAACAGCCCGTACGATTCGCGATAGTTCACGGTGATGTAATAGGCGTAAGCCTTGGCGCATCCGTAAGGCGAGCGTGGATGAAAGGGCGTCGTCTCAGTCTGCGGCGTCTCAGTCACCTTGCCATAAAGTTCCGATGACGACGCCTGATAGAACTTCGGCCGAATGCCCGCTTCGCGAATGGCTTCGAGAAAGCGCACCGTGCCGAGGCCGGTTACTTCGCCGGTGTACTCAGGAATATCGAAACTCACGCGCACGTGCGATTGCGCGCCGAGATTGTAAATCTCGTCCGGCTGCACCTGGCGCAGAATGGTGTTGAGCGAACTCGAGTCGTTCAAGTCGCCGTAAACCAGACGCAGGCGCGTTCCTTTCTCGTGCGGATCCTGATAGAGATGATCGATGCGATCCGTGTTGAAGGAAGACGAGCGGCGAATGATGCCGTAGACTTCGTAGCCTTTTTCCAACAGCAGCTCGGTTAGGAATGAACCATCCTGCCCGGTGATACCTGAGATTAGTGCGGTCTTAGTCATAAATTGTTAGTTTACCGAGTCGATCATGGGCGCGATTTCAGCGACTCAAGAGTTTTTGATACCATAACGAGCCTTAGGTTTTTGCGCAAGTTGACCGGAAAGTGATTGAGGCTGTTTGAGCGATACATTCCCATACCAGCGAGTAACCGTCACCGGAGGCGCGGGATTTCTCGGGCGCTTCATCATCGATAAGCTTAAGGCGTACGACGGCGTCGAAGTCTTCGTGCCGCGCAGTCGCGCCTATAACCTGATCGAGAAGACGGACATCGATCGGATGCTGGACGACTCGGACCCTGACCTGGTCATACATCTCGCCGCGGTGGTCGGCGGCATCGGCCACAACCAGAAGAATCCGGGAAAGTTTTTCTATGACAATTTGATGATGGGGGTACAGCTCATCGAACAGTCGCGGCTGCGCGGGATCAAGAAGTTTGTGGCGACTGGGACCGTGTGCGCTTATCCGAAATTCACCGACGTGCCTTTCAAAGAAGACGATTTGTGGAAGGGTTATCCCGAAGAGACAAACGCGCCTTACGGTCTGGCGAAAAAGATGATGCTGGTTCAATCCCAGTCGTATCGCGAACAATACGGTTTCAATTCGATCTTTCTGCTGCCCGCAAATCTCTACGGGCCCGGCGATAACTTTGATCTGGAAACCTCGCACGTCATCCCGGCACTGATTCGTAAGTGCGTCGAAGCGCGCCGCAGCCAGGCGCCGTTTGTCGAAGTGTGGGGCACGGGCAAGGTGTCGCGCGAGTTTCTTTACGTTGAAGATTGCGCGGACGGAATCGTGAAGGCCGCGGCCAGCTACGACGAAAGCGATCCAGTGAACCTGGGCAACGGCCGCGAAGTGGTGATCAAAGACCTGGTCGAGACGATCGCGCGCCTGACGGGTTATCAAGGCGAGATTAAGTGGCAGTCAGATAAACCCGACGGACAGCCACGCCGCCAGCTCGACACCACGCGCGCATTTGAGAAGTTTGGCTTTCGCGCGCAGACGTCGCTGGAAGATGGACTGCGAAAGACGATCGACTGGTACGAGAATTCGTTCAAGGCCAAAGGAGCGTAATTTTGGAG